>Ga0208032_1000057_pt1 | contig 112109 bp, 90 predicted proteins | sample MalvirAntarct_66_FD_184254 | JGI IMG/M metagenome (GOLD analysis project Ga0208032, IMG submission 184254) | Marine viral communities from the Global Malaspina Expedition - Malaspina viral metaG Antarct_66 (SPAdes) (version 2) | ecosystem: Environmental > Aquatic > Marine > Oceanic | place... | reverse complement strand
AAAATATAGTCATATGAACTCACCTGATAAAAACAATCCCTTTCCTTTAGAGAATTACGATCGACTCTGCTTTTTAAAGAATATTATAAAGAACCCCAATATCCTTGTTGGCGATTACACCTATTATGATGATTTTGAGGATGTGGCCAATTTTGAAAAGAATGTGAAATATCATTTCGACTTTGTAGGAGACAAGCTCATTATTGGAAAATTCTGTATGATTGCCTCCAATGTGACCTTTATTATGAATGGGGCCAATCATTTAAGCAGCTCCATTTCCTCCTATCCCTTCGCCATTTTTGGCAAGGATTGGAGCCGCGCCATGGACGGAAAAAGCTATCCCAACAAAGGCAATACGGTAATAGGCAATGATGTTTGGATCGGCTATAATACAACGATAATGCCAGGATTAACCATTGGCGATGGCGCTATAATTGCCAGTAATTCAACGGTAACCAAAGACGTTGAACCTTATAGTGTGGTAGGCGGAAATCCAGCCCAGTTGATCCGAAAGCGCTTTTCCGAAGCGGATATTTCCAAATTATTGGAACTGCAATGGTGGGATTGGCCCATTGAAAAAATAACGGCCAATGTCCAAAATCTGACTGGCGCTAAATTAAACGAATTACTTTAAAATTGCCATATCCAAGGATTTACCTATTTTTTGTTTATGATTCACTACCTTTTAGACACCTGATCCAAACATGTTTGATATTATATTTTCAATTAATGTAAACAAAGTAAATATATGAATCGTAAAAACCGTGAATCTTGAGCTGATGCAAATTAAAATAGTAAAAACACATTTCCATGAATAGGCAATCCATCGTAATCCTACTTTCTGTATTTTGCTCCATGTTGACATTCCCTCAATCTTTTGAGCAAAAAGTGGAGGCTAAATTTGACCAACCAAATAACATCCGTCAATATCTGTGCAAGGTGGCCAGCGACATTACCCATAATTCCTTAAATGATATTAAAAATTTGGAGGACTGGGAAGCCGTTCGGGAGGAACGGCATCAACAATTTTTGGAGATGTTGGGGCTGCAAGGAAAGCCTTTTGAAGGAAAGAGGCCTCCTCTAAATGTGACCATAACAGGAAGTATTCAAAAAAAGGGATACCGGATCGAAAAGCTGTACTACGAATCTTTGCCCGGTCTATATGTGCCCGCAAACCTCTACATTCCGAATGGAATCAAAAAACCGCTGCCCGCCATATTGTATGTTAGTGGCCATGCTCATTCCCAAAAATACAACTATCAGGCACATGCCAAGAATTTCGCCGAAAACGGTTTTATATGCCTAATTATCGAAACCATTCAACGAGGAGAGGTAGAAGGCGAACACTTAGGCCAGGAATCGAACGGATGGTTCCATTGGTACAGCCGCGGCTACAATCCTGCGGGCGTGGAAGTATGGAACGGCATTAGGGGCTTGGATCTATTGTCCCAAATGCCAGAAGTAGATAAAAATAATCTTGGTGTAACCGGCATTTCGGGAGGAGGTTCCCAAAGCTGGTATCTGCCAGCTGCCGATTCAAGAATCAAGGCAGCGGCGGCCGTAGCCGGCGCAAGTTCGTTGGAAGGCCAAGTTGTTCAAAAAACTATCGACGACCATTGCGACTGTATGATGCCGATCAACACCTATGGCATCGACTTTTCCGACATCGGAGCATTGATAGCGCCACGACCATTTATGATTGCGCAACCAAATCGTGACCTGTACTATTCCATCGAGGCCGTCCATACATTGTTCCACAAAACAAAACCCATTTACTCGTTTTACGGAAAGCCAGAAAATTTGATTATGAAAGATGCTTCCGGAGGACATAGTTATGGATCGAAGGAAGAATTGCGCCCTGAAATTCTAGCGTTCTTTTTAAAGGAATTAAAGGGTAAAAATATCTCACCAGATAAATTGGGAGAAATCGACACTTCGTTGGAACTCTCAGAAGAAGCATTGAAAGCTTATGTAAATGGAGTACCAAAAGACGATAGAACAAAAACCATCCAGGATTCGTTCGTGGAGCTGGCCTCACCGCCAGAAATTAATACGGTAGAACAACTGGATTCCTATAAAAACGAGGTAAAGGCTTTTTTGAAGGAAAAAACGTTTGGTGCCTTTCCTGAAAAACCAGCATACTTGGACATGCGATTGGATTTTACATCATCGAGCGCATCGGGCAACGAAAGAAAAGACTACAGTTTTGTTTCCGAGGAAGGATGGCGGTTGAAGCTCTCCCTACAATCGGGGCAACCGACTGATAATAACCAACCCCTTCTTTTGGTCTTAAAGAACCCTAATGAAGAACGTTATGAATCGGCCGCTTTGGTTGGTGGTCTTAGGGGGAAAGTAATCATTGCCTATTTTGAGGCACGGGGGATCGGTGAAACGGGTTGGTCTCAGTCAGAACAGTGGCATATTCGCCGAGCTTCAGCTTGGACAGGAAGAACCATCGCCTCCATGCGTGTTTATGACGTGTTACGTTGTTTGCAAGCCATGCGCAGCATCCCGGGCGTAGATACCGACAACATTAGTATTCTTGCCCAGGGCGAAATGGCAGCCATTGCCTCATATACGGCCCTATTGGACGGTAATGTAAAATCTCTTCTGATTAAAGATCCCCCAGCAACCCAGAACGTGCCTAGCGACCCAACCGGCAAGGGCGAAGCCATAGAAATGCTCAATTGTTTGAGGGTGACCGATCTACCGCAAGTGGCTGGTTTGCAATTTCCCAATCAACTCGTTATAATTGGTAGCCAGCCCACAACTTACGATTGGGCCAAAGAGCTTTACAATAATTTGGATAGGCCTGGTGCCTACAAATCCATTCAAAAAGTATCCCAATGGCTTGATAATTAATTTTAATGAGTTCCTTACCCTGGCAATTCAAAAAAATGAATCCGAAATAAAACTAGACCCCTAATGATCCTACTCTTGGGGTTAAGCCATATGCCACTTTGGCCTTACGTATTTTTAATTAGTCCCTAAACACGGTTTTTGAAAAACTGGTCTGTAATTCTTTATTGCTCCTACAATACCCTGATGCCCGGTTTTGGTATGGAGTAATTGCCATCTTCCAAGGGTGCATTGGGCATCCTCATATCCCATGACATTGGATCAGGGACGATACTCAGATCGGAGGCTTTGGCCTTATCCAATTCGATGATCTGGCCAGACTCTATTGCCATACGACCCATTATGGTGGTCATGCTGCTTTCGGCACCGAATTCAACGTCGTTCACATAGGGTTTGGAACCCAATATTGCCCCGATAAAAACATCCTGTTCGATTTGTGAAGATGAAGGATCGTCCCTATCACGGTACCGCCAAAGCGTATTCCCCTGATTGTCGAGAAGCTGATAACGCTCATCGGCCCTTGCTTTGGTACCTTGAACATTGAACCCCATTCGGTTGGCGCAGTTGTCCATTTGTCGGCATTGTACGTGCAATTTTGATCCATCGGCATACTCGAACTCCACATAATGATGATCGAATATTTCTCCATGATCCGGACCTTCGAGCATAGCCCTACCCCCCATTCCACTTGCTTTTATGGGGTAAGCCTGTTTTATCCAGTTGATGACATCGATCTGGTGTATGGCCTGCCCTGCCAATTGGCCTCCCCAAAGCCAATTGAAATAATGCCAGTTGCTGATCTGGTATTCCAGTTCTGTCTGGCCTTCTTTTCGTGGGTGTACAGTGGCCTTGCCAACATTATAATACACATCGGCAGACAATACGTCGCCGATTTCCCCCGAATGTATTTTTGTTACCATTTCGTTCATGGCGATTTCGTACCGGAACTGCAGGCCTACAACAACGTTCAGCTTTTTCTCGGTCGCTTTTTCTCCGGTTTCAATGATTTTGCGATAGCCAGGGCCATCTACGGCCAAAGGCTTTTCCAAAAACACATGCTTTCCGGCGTCGATGGCATGTTGAAAATGTTGGGGGCGAAATCCTGGAGGGGTGGCCAAGATAACCGCATCGCACTCTGCAATTACCTTCTCAAAAGCATCCAACCCTAAAAATTGGCGTTCTTTCGGCACAGCCACCTGATCCGAAAATTTGGTGGCTACCTGTTGAAGGCTATTGTCTAGTTCGTGTTTGAAAACATCGCCCATAGCAACCAACTGTACGGATTTTGATGCGGTCAAGGCTTGAAAAATAGCTCCGGTTCCGCGACCGCCACAACCTACCAATCCTAATTTAATTTTCTCCTGCCCCAGTACATTGGCACTTGAAAATATCGGTAAGTGACTGAAGACCATGCCGGCTGCTAGGGTCTTAGCCGAGGTCTTTACAAAGGTTCTTCTGCTCGTTTTATTTTGTTTTTTCATAATCGTTATTTTTATTTTATTCCTAGCATTATTATAATTGAAAAATTAAAATTGGGACAACTAATCCACCATCCATTTCTCAATATTACTCCTTATAAAATCATCATCGTTCAGTTCGGGGTAATCTCGGTAAACACGGTCGATTTCCTCTTTTTGTCCTTTGGAAAGTCCTTCATTTTCATCCAGGCACCATATTCCCTTTAAAATTCCTTGTCGGTATAATACCTCGTGAATGCCAGCTATACATCCATGAAAATTGTTGGCAGCATCAAAGAAAGCAGCATTCGAATCGGTTACGGCAAGGTTCAAGGTCAAAAGTTCCTTAGGCAGGGTACTTCCGTTCTTTTTTGCCTTTTTTATCTTGTCCAGCAGTTCCACGGCCTTTTTCGTCCAAACTGCCCAATGGCCCAGTAATCCCCCGACTATGTCCTTGGTTACTGGTTTGTTATTGACACTGAACTTATAAGTGCTCAATAGGTCATTGACAATATTATCATCGTTGCCTGTATATAGCGCAATGTCATCGCATCTGGACGATTCACAGACCGCCCTTACCACTTCCAAGGTCTGATAACGGTTGAAAGGGGCCATTTTTATAGCGTGAACATTCTTTATTTCGGCAAAAGCCTTCCAAAAATCAAAACTCAATACTTTCCCTCCTACCGCTGGTTGTAGGTAAAAGCCGAATACGGGAATGACCTCGGCAATCTTTCGGGTACGCTCCAATAGAGCCGCTTCGGGCCAATCGCCCAATCCGTTTGTACTGACCAGCACGATGTCAAACCCCAGTTCCGAACATATTTTAGCTTCCTTGACGGCTTGTTCCGTATTGCCGCTAACCCCTGCGACTTTTATGAAGGGTCGAGTTAGATTGGCCATGTCTATTTCCTCGATTGCCAATTCTAGCAATGTTCGGTACAATCCGATTTCAGGATCGCGTATTTGAAATTGGGTGGTATGTACGCCAATAGCAATGCCTCCGGCACCAGATGCTATGTAATATCGGGTCAACAGCCGTTGTCTGGCTTCATCCAACTTACGGTCTGCGGTAAGGGCCAACGGATGGGCCGGAATCACTGTGCCTTCATCTAATAGTTCTTTTATTTTTGGATCTAAATCTTTCATTTTTCTGAGTTTCTTTTTGGGCAATAAAATTTAGAAATCCCCCTTTCGTTCCTGAAAATGGGTGGGTTTGCCGATTTCCTTTCCTCCGGATTTTACCCATTCTACTGTCATCATGATCATCTCGTTCAGGGAAACAAATGGCTGTCCGAAAAGTTCGAAAGATCGCGAAGCATTGTTTAACAAGGCCGTTTCGGCAGGCTTGTTCTCAAAAATCGGTTTTTTTTCGAAATGTTTGCCGAATTGTTCGGCAAGCCATTGCACCGATATCGTTTCAGGACCTGTAATATTCAATTTATTCGCCGGGGATTCGCAATGCAGCAGGCTTCTAATAGCATATTCGTTGGCATCGCCCTGCCAGATCACATTTACGTAGCCCATACTTAAATCGATGGGCTTTTCGGATATCACTTTTTTAGCAACCTCCAAAAGCACGCCGTATCTTAGATCCAGCGCATAGTTCAAACGGTACAATAACATTTTCGTGCCATTCTTTACCGAAAAATGCTCGAACACCCGCTCCCTGCCCAAACAAGACTGTGCATACTCCCCTATGGGCGAAGGTCTTACGTTTTCCTGTGCGCCACCACTTCCGATGGGCATAAAGGGATAGATATTTCCAGTTGAAAATACTACTATATTGGAGTGTTTGTATTTTTCGGCAACCCTGCCAGGAAGATAGGCGTTCATTGCCCAGGTAAAATGCTCGTTGCCCGCCGTTCCAAATTTATTGCCGGCCATATAGATGACATTTTCGGCATCGGGCAGACCGTTTAACGCGGCATCGTTCAGCAAATCGACCTTATGACATTCAATTCCGAAATTGGAAAGTTCGTTGTACATGGTCTCGTTCGAAAACCGTGAGGCCCCCATTATCCTTTTAAAAATTCCCGCCTTATCAATGGCCTTTTTGAGCAATTTGGCCAAGCTTGGGCCCATTTTTCCGCCCAGGCCCAAAATCATGATGTCGCCATGGATCTTGGCAACATCCACTATTAGTCGTTCGGAAGGTTTCGATAATTTAAGCTCAAGTTCTTCAACAGTTTTCATATGCTATTTAATAAGAATGTTATATCCATTGGCCATGGCCAAAAATAATAATATCAACCAACCCAAGATCATCAGGACCTTTAAACCAATGCCCAATTCCATTTCTTTTTTTGCGGATTTTCCAAATGCGATCAAAAGCAACAACAGTCCGATCAAGGGTGATACGATAACCGTAAGGCCCTGTGCCACAACAATCAGTTCAACTGGCAAATTGCCGAAAACTATCGCTACCAACGCACCGATTACTATGACCAACATGACCATTACACGTACCTTTATCGATTCGAGTTTCATCCCGAACCCCAGTGCATCGGATATTAAAACGCCGCCCAAGGTGGCATTACCCAACAGGGAAGAAAAAGATGCCGCAAAAAGCCCCAGCATAAAGACCTTGGTGGCATAGGACCCGAAAATAGGCTCCAATGCCATGCCCATTTCAGTGGCACTATTGACCGCAATCCCCTTGGGAAATAAAACGGATGCCCCGACCAAGAGTACGGTGGAGGTAATCACTCCCAAGATAACGATCCCAGTAATTCCTTCGCGTTCGTGCGATCTTGATTTGGCTTTCGTCCATCCTTTTTCCTGCACCAAATAGGATTGGTAAAAGGCACCGGCAATAGAAAAACTTGATGCTACCAATGCTAAAGTCAGCATTTCGGAACCGTTCGGAATTCCAAAAGTGAATTGTTCCGCCAATCTTGAAAGATCTGGGTTCGAAATGACCAGGGTAAGCATAAAAGATACCAGCATTAAGATGACCATACCGATCATTACTTTTTCGAGAATCTTAAAGAAGGTCTTAAAAAACAGTAAGAAAATGGCGATGGCCGATATTCCTATTATCCATGGAGTTGATGACATGGCCAAGGTCTCACTAAAGACCATTCCCGTACCTATGGAGTTTCCGGCTTGGAACGAAGCCGCTACCATAAAGAGTCCGACTCCGATGACAATGGCAACCCATCTTCCATATGTGAGGTGAATCTGTTGCAGTAAGGAGATTTCGGATGCAAGGCCTATCCGTGTAGAAACAACAGTAAATGCACCCATGAACAAAACGCACAACGGCATTATCCACAGCAGTTGATATTCATAGTTCGCCCCAATTTTCGATGCCACTGCCAAACTACCTGGGCCCAATACCAAGGCCGCCGTAATAAAACCAGGACCGATAAGCGCGAAGATTTTTTTCATATTTTTAGTTGGTATGGATTGGAATTATGGTAATGTACTAAAAATATGTGTTTGATTTCCTGCAAACAACCAGTCAACGTTCGACAGATTTCAATTTTTGGTGGAATCTGTCCCAATCCGCGAGAGAGAGGGCTGTGAGTGACTCGTTGATGAGTGTTACTAGGAAGTATATTTTTATACTGCCAAAAGACTTCTCCCTTACTCGCTCCGAAAGAGAGGGTAAGTTTTATATTCAGACTTCAATTCGGCAATGACTCAAGGGGTATTTCATGAACAGGAAAATTTGTCCTACACCTAATGCTGTTACTCCACAACACCCTACTTAAAACAAAACATATCGTATATTTAAGGGTTCCCAACCATCTGTAGAGTGCAAACGGTATAACCCGTGAACTTCGGAAGCCTGGAACACCGTGAACCATATAACCAAATAATGAACGGAAGAACAATCCATGACCAAAAGCAAACTATAGTCTTATAAAACCTAGGGCGTTTTTAAACAAAACCACTGCAGCTAACGCTTTTGATACCATAGGACTATTTTTGAACCTTCAACATTTGGAAAAGAGACAGAAATGCAGACAAAAATCAAGATTAAGGACACAAGCTTAAATTTTGAAAGGGAATCACTTTACCCCTATCGTTTTGGGGGGAGCGCCGTCACCCAGCTTTGGCAGACGGCCGCCTGGCTACAAAGCGAATCGGGGGTTTCAAGAGTAGGTCTTGGTACCCAGAGCCCCCTTTGGTCAGATGGTAATGTGGCCGGTGCCCATTCCGAAAACGGGGCCAATGCGCTGATGTTCGCCATGAGCGAAAAGGCCTTGCAACTTATAAAAGGTATATCGTTTTCGGATCCCATGGAATTGCTCGACTCCATTTTGCCGGAAGTCCACGCTTACGGTAATAAAATAACTGGCGAATCCGACCTCAGAAAAACCTTTGCATTAAATTCCCTGGTCTGTATCGATAACGCGGCCTGGCTACTATATGCCCATGAGAACAATTTAAAGACATTCGACGACATGATTCCTGTGGAATACCGGGCCGGACTATCATATAGAAATGAAAAGGTGGCGAGCATCCCCTCCTTTCCTGTGGGTACGGCGATCGAAAAAATAAAGGCAGCAGCCGATGAAGGCTATTTTATCCTAAAATTGAAAACGGGTTCCAAGGGCACCCAAGAAGAGATGTTGGCCCAAGACTTGGAATTCTTATCCAACGTACACAAAGCTATTGGGCATTATGAAACGCCCCATACCAAAGACGGTAAAATCCATTATTACATCGACGCCAACGGACGATATGGGTCCATGGAAACTCTTTTACGCTTTTTAGACCATGCAAAAAAAATCGGGGCCTTCGACCAGATTGCAGTTATAGAGGAACCGCTGGGGCAAAAAGATGAATCGTATGTAGGTGATGTAGGGGTCACGATAGCCGCCGATGAAAGTGCGCATACCGTTCAGGATGCCATGGATCGCGTGGAGCAGGGGTATGGCACCATTGTCGTAAAGGCCATAGCCAAGACCTTGAGTATGACCTTGAAAATCGTACAAGCATGTCATGAAAGAAAAGTTCCTTGTATTAGTGCCGACCTTACGGTGAACCCTATTTTGGTGGATTGGAACAAATCGATTGCTGCCCGTTTGGCACCACTTCCTATGATGAATTTCGGGCTATTGGAAACCAACGGTCATCAGTTTTATAAAAACTGGGGCAAACTCGAATCCTATCACCCGCGGGCAGGTGCGGAATGGACTCAGACCAAAAATGGGGCCTACACAACTGGCAGGTCATTTTACGAAGAAAGTGGGGGCATATTTCTTCCTTCAGAACATTACCAATCTTTATTTATTGAAGGATAGTTAAACCAGTTGCCTGGCCATTAAATTAATATCTTCTAAAAACCAAAAAACAACTAGTAGGACACCAATAAAAAAGAATTGATCTATTTCCAATTTCTATGTCCCCCCTTGCAAATACGCAGGCAATACTAACCCTAGAGAAACATTCTACGAAATAATAGTCGGCAACAGCAACGGACCAATCAAATTTTTCCCGACCCTTATGGCAGATAATGCCATTATCCCGAGGTATGGCAGTCATGGATTGTCCCTCTTCTTTCAACACAAAATGGAAACCATAAAAAAAGAACTATTGGTAATTATCAATTTATTCCGGGAACGCCTTCCAGGAAATGACCTTTGTTTTTATGGTAGGCCAATCAACCCTCTTCCATGAATAGTAAGCTCATATACTTACCAATTTTTGAATTCAATGCACGTCTATTGGGTAAATTGCGGTAGTCGTATGATTCTGCATTTGGAGTTATAAGGACCCTATTTTTTTGGTCCCATCCCAAAACATCCTACATTTTTTCTGGATTAACGGCCAAACTATTGAACAACTTGGCCTTTGCCGAATAGTACTTATTTCTAACCTCATTCTGTTTGAGCTCTGCATCTATGAGTTTGCTTTCTCTGGAATTGACCAAGAACAATGAACTTTCCCCAAAACTAAATTTTCGCTCCTCAGCAGTGAGCAGTAAATTATAATTGCCCACTATATCATTTATAAGCAGATTTTGCTTTTCAAAAGATTCCAGTTCCCTAAAAATGGCAACAATCTTGTTTTTTATTTGTATTTGGGCATTGTCCAATTCAAACTTGGCATCCTCCAATTTGATCTTCGCCAGTTTTAAATCCCCACGTTCCTTCCTTAAAAATAGCGGCAAGTTTATAGACAAACCTCCCTTATAGTCTTGGGGTTCAAAAGCGTTCATAGTAACGGGCCCTGTTGTTAAAAAGTTGTATTCCAAATCTACCTTGGGCAATAACTTATTTGCCTTAAGTCGCTTTTCAACCGTGAGCCCTTCAATTTTGTAACCCATGGATTTTAACTTGGGGTGATTTTCCAAATTAAAACTGTCCAATGGTTTCCCGAGTATTTCCAAGGTGGCATCTATATCTTGCCCTAAATTGACATCCGGTATTACATTTGGCTTTAACTCTACCGGAAGGTTGTCTCCCATCCAGAGAAAATTGGACAATTCCAGGGAGCTTTTTACGAAACGAACCTTGGCCTGCTCCAGATTCAAGGCACGGTCCTGAACGGCAATCTTTGCCTCTACGGTATCTATGGCGGCTATTTCACCTGCCAATGCGGTGGTTCTGACGCCCTCAAAACGCAATTGTGCGCTTGAAAAGAAATCATTCAAAATCTGACTGTCCTGATAGGCCTGCAACCATTGGAAGTAGGCTAGTGATGCCTCGAACAGAACTTGGTTCACCTGTAAATCCCGATCGGCCTTGGTCTGTTCCCTCAACAACTTGGCCTGTTTTAGAGTGGCCATACGTTCATTGATCCAAAAACCTTGACCTACGGACATAGAAACCCCGGCACTATATAGACCATCATCCGGGACATTTTCCGATGGATTTAAATAATTCCCATCATTCTGTTCAAAGTTACCCTTCAACTCCAGACCGTACCAGGTAGGTATCTTAAAAGCAGCATTAAGTCGATCATAATATTCAGTTCCCTTAAACTCCTTTCGATCGTAATCCACTTCAATCTTAGGGTCGAAGCCCCCTCGTGAACGCATTAGGTTTGCTTGCCCCATATCAATCTTAAGTTCGGCCTGTTTTGCAATAGGATGATATTTTTTAACATAGCCCAGATATTCCTTAAAATTTAGGACAAGCCTATCCTGTTCTTGGGCATTTACACCCATGAAAAGTAATACGAACAAACTGTACAAATACTTTTGCATCATTTTTCGGCTTTTGCGGTAGATTTGGTGGGTTGGTAATAATTGGGCGGAAAGCCATTGACCTGTCGCCAAAGTTCAAACCAAATGGGAACATCTTCCAATAGGGCTATAGTATTGGCTCCCGAGCCTACCCTAATTTGGGTTGGCCACGGTTCATCCTCTGGATCTGGGGCCAACAGCACGCGATATTTTCCATTTTCACTTATAAAGGTTTCAACCGCTACTACCTTACCACCGTAGGTACCATAAGAAATATTGGGCCACCCGCTGAAAACTATGGCAGGCCAACCATCGAATTGAATTCTTACCTTCTCCCCAATATGAATTAAAGGCAAATCCAAAGGTTCCAAAAACGTTTCTACGGCCATGTCATAATCGGCTGGCATAATTCCAACAAGACGGTCTCCTTCCTTAAAAGTTTCCCCAATTCCCCCTTGCAAGGCCTTATTGATAAACCCACTTTGAGGCGCACGTATGTAGTACATTTCGTTGCGCATCTCGTAATTGGTGTATTCATTTTCTAGCTTGGTCACTTGCGCCTCGGAATCGTATTGACTTGATTGGGCGGTAAACATATCGCTTTGGGCCTTAGAGATCTTATCCGTATATTCGGCCTGGATACGGTTAATCTCCATTTCAGCATTTAAAACATCATTCTTGGCAACCAATAATTTGTTTTGCTGTGATATTAATTTAGCCTGGGTTTCCTGTAGTTTTAAGCGTTTATCCTCCACATCCGTAACGGCCTTTAAACCTTCCTTCTGTAATTGCTCCGTACGGTTATACTGTTTTTCCGCTATGCTAATATTGGTTTTAGCCGCTTCTAGGTCAATACTATCGCTCTGAACCTTCAAATGGGATTGCATCAATTTATTCTTGGCCTGTTCCAATTTAAGTTTCCGTTCATTGCCCAAGGCGGAAATCTGATTGTTCAATGCATTAACCTTGCCTTCGTAAGACCCCACAGCCATAGATTTGGCCTTAATTTGTTGCCTTGTTCGCTCTACCAATTTAGGGTCGAAATATTCGTTCTTGACTTCGGAAATGAACAAAATTGTATCCCCTTTTTCAACAAAATCGCCCTCCTGCACATACCACTTTTCTATTCTTCCTGGAATTGGGGATTGTATTGTCTGTGGCCTTTGGTCCGGCTTCAAAGTGGTTAGAAAACCGTTCCCTCTTATATTTTGTGTCCACGGCAGGAAGAGAACGATAATCCCAAAAATAGCGGAGCCCAGTAAAAATCTGTTAAAATGCTTATAATGCCTTTCGTGAAAGACCCTTTCGGTTGACTTATACCCCCTAAGGTGAACCGTTTTATTCAGTGGATTGTTAGAAATATTCAACATAGTTTCTTAAATTTTAGAAACGATCTTACCGTTTTCCAATGTTATTATGTTTTGGAATCGGTTCAACCATTTAGGATCCTGACTTACCACTATCAACGACCAAGGATTTTTATCGTCTGTTAAGAATTTTATGATTTTAATAGCTTCAACCTCGTCAAATTGAATTAAGGGATCTTTTAATAATAGTAGTTTTGGTTTCCTCACAATACTGCGCGCCAGAACTATTTTTTTGGAAACTGTAAACGGCATTTGTTGTCCCTCAGGATATACCATGGTATTGATCCCTTTCGGCTGCTCTTTTACATATTGCAGTAATCCCGTATTTTCCATGGCCCATTGCACTTCTTTTTCGGTAATGCTCTTATCGCCAAAAGTAATATTTTCCAATATGGTACCCTCAAAAGGTTTTTCCTCGGTCAGGGACTGGCCCAAAAAGGAACGGTAATGATTGGGGTTTATACCTCTAAGTGATACATTGTTCACATAAATATTCCCATCATCGGGCTGTATCAGGCCTGCAATGAGTCGCAACAAGGTGGACTTACCTGAACCGTTGGCCCCGAGAACCAACAATCGAGTTTTAGGACCAATTTTTAAGGAAATGTCGTCCAATATATTCCTACCAATTTTTGATGCGCCAAAGGACACCCTGTCCAGCTCCAATGAAAATTCGTCCTCCTCATTTAATGGTCTTTCCCCTTGTTGCTCTTCCAATTCCTTATCCACTACCTGCCCCAATTTTTCCAATGACGTAAAAAGGTCGTAGAAAGTTTCCAAACTGCGGGTCAATTTCTCTACTGAACTTATGACCAGAAGAATGATGATCTCCGCAGCTACAAACTGCCCAATGTTCATTTCCTGGTTTAGCACCAAGAGCCCCCCTATGAGCAAAAGGCCCGCTGTTACCAATACCTTGAACCCTATCATTTGTATAAACTGTATTACCAGAATGCGAAAATGACTCTCGCGAGCCTCCAAATAATCCAACACCAGGGCATCGTTCTTGTCCAATGCCAGACTGGTCCTACCTGAAAGCTTAAAGCTTATCAAAGATCGGGCAACCTCCTGTATCCAGTGCGCTACCTTGTACTTTCGCTTGGATTCCTCAAGACTGGTATCCATCCCTTTTTGGGCGGTAAATTTGAAGACTACGTAAATAAGCAACACTAACAATATTCCATAGACAATAAAAAATGGGTGATAAAAAGACAAGAGGATCAATCCAAAAACAATCTGAAGTACGGCCGCAGGAAAATCCAATAAAATCTTTGCCAATCCCTTTTGAACATTTAGTGTGTCAAAAAATCTATTTGCCAGTTCCGGGGGATAGTAATTGTGTAGTTCACTCATTTTTATTTTAGGAAAACGGTACGTAAATTCGAACGACGCCCTTGTAAATATCTTCTGTTGGACATTCTCTATGATTCGGATCTGCATTAATTGCAATAGGCCCCCAAAGGCCACTCCACCTGTTACCAGCACCACTAAAACCACCCATGAGGTACTTATCTCTGCACTTTGAATGAGGTTAATAATAGCCTGTATACCCAAGGGCAAAGAAAGATTAACAAGCCCTGCAAAAATGGCATAATAAAAGGTCTGCAAAACATCCCTTTTATCGAGTTTCAACAGACCCAATAGCCGCTGCCAAGCGGTCAATACGTTTTTAGCCATTTTGCTTTGCCATTAAAGTGTGAAATACTAAATCTGTGAAATATTTGGTAGCATCCCCTTTTTCATGACAATCCGTGAGTGAAGGAAAATGATCCTTGAGAAAATACTGGTGAAGCGATCCTTCCAAAATAGTACTTGCCAAACTAGAGGGGTACTTATATTCAGAATTAACCGCATGTATCATTTCATTAAAGCGCTCTATCATTCTCTTGTAGATTACAAAATAGCCCTCCTTGTTCTCTGTATCTATTTCTTTGGTCAAATACGATTTTGAATATTCGTTGATTACTATATTACTCAACGAGACCTCATTAATGTGGGAGAAAGCGGAATCCTGTACCGTGGGTCGGGTAACAATTTCTATCGCCTTTTTTAATTTTTCAGAAGTGTCGGCAATACTATTGGTAGCAAATACCAACTGATACTCCAACCAACCCCAATACCAGGAGGTAAGGTACAACAACAACTTGTGTTTGTTCTCAAAGTAACGGTATATGGAGCTTTCATTGGAACCAATTTGGTGACCTAACTTTTTAAAGGTAAAACCCTCAAACCCAATATCGTTTATCATTAAGATACTTTGTTCAATAATCCGCTTCCCCAAATCCGAAGAAGCCGGGTCCTTAACAAAGATTTTATCATTTATTTTAATTGTGACTGACCCAAATAGACGTTCCATACCTAAATTTTAACACTCGCAAATATAATAGTAATACTATCAACATATGATAGTTTAACACTTGTTTAACAATAGTAATGCTTTTTATTTTTTCTGGAAAATTGAATTCTCTACATCATTCTGGCTTTATACTATTTGCCAACTACTCCCATATAGCCCCATAAGCCTATTGTTTCCATATCCCGGGCAAGGCTACCAAAATAATTACTTCCAAAAATGACTTTTGTTAGCTGTGGTTGGTATTTATATACCTTATTTTGTTATATCCACAAGAATTATTTTAACCTGACACCTCTGCTTTTACTGGTTGGCCTTATAATTTGTACATCAACAGATCCAACGGTATCCAAAACATTAAAACATTTTGACATTTTCCTGAAAAACAAAACAATAGGGGTTTTAAAAGTGAGTATGAACACCGAGGATTACATAACCTATTATCACAGTTCAGAGGGGTTAGAAACACAGAATTCTTCTGTTTAGATTGACTCAGTTGTTTGAATAAATATCAAATATCCAGAAATCGTACTTGATCCCTCTCCTCCAAAAGATAACCTTTGGCCATAAAAAAAGCTCCCCATTTCTGAAGAGCTTTTTATTAAGTACAGGCGGAGAGACTCGAACTCTCACACCTCACGGCACTAGATCCTAAGTTTTTTCTAATTTGCACCTATAAATACCAAAAAACCTAATTATCAATTACTTATGAAATTTTACAAATCAAATAATACCATAAAAAGCCATATAAAACCACCATTTGTTTTAACATTGTTTTACCAATTTTTGTATCTTTATAAAAAGAACAAATGGCAACGATCAAAGCATTACTTTGGAAAAAAGAGAATAAGGCCGGGGAATGCACCATCGCCATTCGCATTACTAAAAACAGGAAATCGACTTATATCCATACAGGTCAGAAAATTAAACCAAAGTATTGGGACGAAGTAACGAGCAAAGTTAAAAAAAGCCACCCCAACTCGGCTCGTTTAAACAACTTCATATCCTCTAAAGTTATAGAAATAAATAAAACACTATTAGATGTTGAGACCGAGGTCAATTCGAAAACACAAATTGCCGAGATAAAAAAGACCATTTCAGGTAAATATAAAAGTAACTCGTTTTACACATTTGCCGAAGCTTACTTCGAGGAATTGGAAAAGAACAAAAAGTACTCTCGCATCAATTGCGAACGACCCTTATTAAATAGAATAAAAAAGTATCCTAGGGCAAAAACCTTGACCTTCGAAGCTATTACCCCTCTTTTTTTGCGAGGCTTTATCTCCTATTTAAGAAGTACTAAAGATTCCGTTGGGGAAAGAAGTATAGTAAACACATTGATTTTCATACGTACATTGCACAACAGAGCCTCACAACAGGGCCTTGTCTCCAAAGACAATTATCCTTTCGGAAACCACGACGGAAAGATTAAAATTAGAATTCCCAAATCTATTAAAATCGGTCTTACTTCGGAGGAAATCAAAATGATCGAAGATTTAGACCTTTCTGACAACCCAAAACAACACCACACTCGCAATGTATTTCTTTTTAGTTTCTATCTCGCCGGGATGCGGGTTTCAGATGTAGTTCAAATGAAGTGGGCAAACGTGCAGGGAGAACGGATATATTATACTATGAACAAAAATCAAAAAAACCTTTCGCTCAAAATTCACGGTAAACTTCAAAAAATATTAGACGAGTACCTCCCTACAAAAAGTTCACAGGGCGATTATATCTTCCCTGAATTAAGAGAAGCAGCCAATAATCCCAAAGACATTCTGAGAGTGAGCAAAACGGCAAACAAAAGACTGAATAGATATCTAGGACAAATTGCCGACAGAGCCGAAATAACAAAAAAAATCACTATGCACATATCACGTCATTCCTTTGGCAATATCTCCGGAGACCGAATTCCGTTACAAGTCTTGCAGAAGCTGTATAACCATTCTGATATCAAAACAACCATTGACTACCAACAAAACTTTATAAACAAAGATTTGGACGATGCTCTTGATAATGTCATTGGTTTCTGACCTGTCTGCACATTGCTCCTGATTTTCTCTAATATGTCTTCGCCCTAATAAATTATTGCATATCAAAATAATTATGTACTTTTGTTCACAATATTATTCAATTCACGTTTTCGTGAACAATAAAATAAAGTGAACAATGAACGATCAGGAAATTGTGCAATACGCATTGGCCAACCTTCAGAAAACAGGTAAATTCGAAGCCAAATGGCTTGATAACGCCCCCAATGAAGTCTTGGATGGCATGATAAACCTTACCCTGAACAACCGAACCATCCAGCTAGGTATAGAAATTAAAAAGGAGCTAAGAAATATCCATCTAACTAAATTGGAGGCTTTTGCCAAGGAGTATCATCCATTTATGATAGTTGCACAACGCATATTTCCCAAAATAAAACAAGAGCTGCGTAATAGGAATATCGCTTACCTTGAGGCAAACGGTAATATTTACCTTAATGAAAATGGAATCTTCCTTTGGCTAGATGCCAATGAACCCATCGAAATTAAGAACAAGACCACGAATAGGGCATTTACCAAAACCGGACTAAGGGTTGTTTACCAGTTCCTATTGGACGATACATGGGTCAACAAAACTTATCGAGAGATAGCCGATAAAACGGATACAGGTATCGGTAATATTACGAACATCTTCAATGGACTAAAAGATGACGGTTTCCTCATTCCAATTACTAAGGATACCTATATAATGGAAAATAAAAAAAAGCTCCTTGAAAAATGGATTATGGCCTACGAAAAAAAGTTGAAACCAAATCTAGCCATTGGAACATATCGTTTTGCGGATAATGATACTTTTTTCAATTGGAAGGACATTAAATTAAAAGAGGGCGAAACATTCTGGGGTGGAGAACCCGCTGGGGATATTTATACTAATTACCTTCGACCAGAGGAATTGACCTTATACACCAAGGAACCGAGAAACGAACTGATGAAAAATTATAGACTTGTTCCCGATCAAAGCGGTAATGTCAAGATCTACGAAAAATTCTGGAAAGACAATACAAAGGAAAAAGATGCAGTTCATCCTTTGCTTGCTTATGCTGACCTATTAATGAAAGGGGATAGACGTTGTACCGAAACCGCAGAAAAAATATATAATGAGTACTTACAGGATAAATTTTAAACAACTTCGGCAAAGACCCGACTTTTTAGAAATGTTAGCGGCTTTGGAACGAGGTTTTAAAAAATTCAATATCGATTTTTACTTGGTCGGTGCCATCGCCCGTGATGTATGGATGACAGCAATTAATGAAATTCCACCAAGTAGGATTACAAGGGATATCGATTTCGCTGTCTTTATCGAAGATAATAGAAGCTATAAAAGTTTGAAGGATTACCTCATTGAAATCGAACACTTTCAACCTTCCAAAGAGAATAATTTTGTGCTACTGTGGCAAGGAAGAATGCAAGTTGATTTACTTCCCTTCGGAAACATTGAAGATGAAAATTTCAAAGTAAGTATTGAAGGTACAGGGGGTACCAGTTTGAATATGCCCGGCTTTATGGAAATCTATGAGAATGGCTTGCCTGAAGTGGAATTGGAAGGGAAACATCGCTTTAAATTTTGCAACTTGCCCGGAATCGTTATTCTAAAACTCATCGCTTGGGAAGACCGTCCTGAAATCCGAAGGGATGACCTAAAGGACATTCTGACAATACTAACCCACTTTTTTGAAATGTATACCGACCAAATTTACGAGCATCATTCAGATTTATTTGGCGATGATGATTTTGGGCTTAATCTCATTGCCGCACGTGTTATGGGTCGGGAGATGAAGAAAATAGGAATCAGGAATGAAAAACTCAATGAAAGGCTGACCAATCTTCTAGAAAAAAATACGATGGATGTCAATACCAGTGAAATTGGGAAGATCATGGCAAATTTGGCCAATACTACTGTTGAGGAAAGTCTAAAACCATTATTGGAAATTCAGCGGGGTTTTCAAGGTGAATAAATTTCTCGTCCAACCCCAAATCCTTACCAGAACTTACCTGCACGAGGATCCTGCGGAGTTTCTTTAGCGTTCCGGTAGATAAGCGTTAAGAAAAAACTTAGTAGGGCGCAAAAAAGTATTGACTGGGCAAGTAACACCTTATCGCTCAAGTTTCATTTTCGTTTGCTTAAACATCAATATGAACCGAGGAGCATTATCTTTACGTCAGCATCTTATTGTAAGACCAATCTTCTAAGAAGAGGACTTATTACATTCCATTTCCAAAATATTCAAGTTATAGGATTCGCATATTTTACTTGATTAATCGTATTCTCTGATATTGAAACGAAATGTTAGGATAGACTCCCGTTTCCTTTCCCTCATACGTCTTACCTTCCTTTTTGGTGATTACTAGCATATTTTACGATATTCTTATTGGTTTTCACTTCGCCAGAAGTAGGAGTTTTAAGATGCTTAAAACATAACTTGCTATCTTCTCCGAAGATTAATATTTTCAATTCTTTTTCTAATGATAAATTACTGAAAATGGGCGGATCGGATTTGTTCCTACTTTATAACAAAAAAAACTTCCTATTACCCAAATCCTATGTACATAGGTACATATACGAATATATTTATATTTACATATTTCAATATAACTCGACAGCAGCATTCCCTTTATTATTTGAAGCGTATGATTTTAAAAGTGCAAACTGGAGGCTATGGAACATTTCAATGGATAGGAATGATTGTGGCTAGGGAGAAGAAAAGTCAAGCTGTATTTTCAGCTTGTTCTTTCCCGCAGGCAGGTTGGTGTTAAAGTAAACTGGAACATAAAGACTTCCCCAGTGGACAAGAGGAACGTGGGCGTGTGGGGAATATTGGAGCGAAAGTGTTGCCCTACTTCCGAAGGGGCTTGTTTGTTAAAATGAAGTCTATGAAGTGGTTTTGTAGATTTACGTCAATATGGTTTCAGGATATCACCAATAACCTTTTTAACAAATATAAAGCCTGGCTTCGTTATAGGAGTGGTACGGAAGGAGGACTCAGAATAAAGCAACGCACATCAAGTGAATTTTAGAATAAGGCTAATGAACGGAGTATTATTAAAGACCAACTATCCATTCAAGATGTATAAGGTTTCAAACTATCCCCTTTTTTGGAGGGCTAAATATAAAGTTTGAGACCTTTGAATTAAAGCTTAATACTACGGAAATAGACATTACATACCAGTAACCATGGGTGTAACAATTATATTTCTGAATTCGATAGGATGATGATCTCCTTGAAGCATAAATGGACCGGGCTCATCTTCTTTGCTATCCAAAGCCCCACCAGTAATAGCTGGTATACGCTGGTCATTGATAATGACAACCCCATTGGCTTCAACCGTGACTCTTCTACCAATTAAAGTAATATCATAAGTTTGCCATTCACCACGCTTTTTTGCAACTACCTCATTAGGTTCAAGAAAACCGAAAATACTTCCCAAAACATCATAATGTACAGACTTACCCTGACTATCATCTATTTGTACTTCGTACCTTCCTCTAAGATAAACACCGCTATTACCATGCTCTGGATATTTGAATTCTATATGCAGCTTGAAGTCCATAAACTCAGAATCGCTAATAAGGTTAGAACCTGCTTTTGGACTTATTAAAACCCCAGTATCAGCAATCCATTGATTATCTCCCTTAGTATGCCATCCATCAAGGTTTTCCCCATTGAAAAGTACAATTGGCGTACCCCAAGCAGGATTTTTAACATATGGCAGCTCAGGTGCTCTCACTGCTACCCATTTATATGAATTCCCATCAGGGTAATGAATAGTTCCTTTTAGCTGATCATCGGTGTATTTACCTTCAACCGTCAGCAATCTTTTCTCAGATTCCCACGGAACGGTAAAATCAAAATAATCATCCTTTATATTTATTACCGAAAGTGGCCTTGGGTAGCCACCAATATGTAAAAATCTCCCCACTTTTGTGAATCCCCAAGGTTTTATTTCTAACCATGATGGAACATCATTGCCATTGAGATCTATGGTCATATCCCAGCTTCCTTCAAATGGGTCGACATTATGTTGTGCACTCACTGCTACGGGAAGCATCGTTATAATGATAATTAGGGCGGCTTTATAATTACTCAAATTCATATGCTTTAATTAAATTTATGCTAATTTGATCATAGCACCTATTACATCTAAGCCTATAGACTGGCATACTCCGTTTTTGTTTTTCTCTTTCATCGATTCTATATCCCATTGATAAACTTCATCTGCCAAGCCCCAAAGATTTCGGAACTGCTTCACATAAAGCTTGTCATTTTCAAGACTAGTAAATTCAGGTTGAAACTGATTGGTTGACAGATTACGCGTACTCCAAATGGCAGCTAAAGTTTTTTGAATATTTTCTGTTAGATCAACACCAATTAGCCTTCTTTCTTCATCGCTGCCTAAATACCGCATCATAATTCCACGACCGGCGAGGTAGTCCCTTCCATGTTCGGGTCCAAAACTAGTTTGGCATGGTGCCTCACGAATAATACCATCCACATTGGCGACCATGGCATTTTTAACACCTTTGCCAATTGATTGAATTATACCTTTTAACCTAGATTCATAGGCCTTTACATCAAAACTCGGATCTATGCTTTTTGTTGTGAGATAGGTAGATAACTCATTTTTAATCGCTAACATATCGGTCAAAGCAGCAACCAACATTCCTTGGTCTCCCGTCCATACCCAACCTTCTGCCCAGGTGGGGTGTGTTTTTTCCTGATAACTTGAGCCTTCGAAAAAGGCCATAGGTCTTTCTTGCACCAATGCTCCTGATGTTGACAATTGCTTTAAATACTGGTATTCTTCCAGATTAAACCACTCATTGAACCATACCCACTGGCGATAGGCCATATCTAGATACTTCTCGTTATCTTCTATATTCCCCTTTAGTGACAAACGGTAGATTCGTGATGAAAGCAGGAACAACAAAACATTGGTAACAGTGTTCTTAACGCCCAAACTATCCCCATTTGCATCTCCATTTCTACAACCATGTAAAACAGGTCTGGCAGCATCCGTATGGTCATATGCAGTTTTCCTTTTGTATTCCCAACATAGATCGGTTGACAATTTTAGGTATTTATCGGCTAGTTCCATGTCCCCTATTCGCAGAAGGTGCTTGCGTGCATTGAGTGCCAGTAGACCCCACCAACCAAAATCATCTGCCCAAAGTGTTCCAGGGTCGTAGCTTTTAAAAAAAGTTAGGTTTTCCTTCAACATTTCCCCCACTTTTTCTTGTATTGCTTCAACTTCCTTATCCTTCGGCCAACGTTGTTGTAGGGCTTCTACAAAAACCAAACAGGCGTCGAAGGTATTTCCCCTCTTCCAAAAATCTTGAAAATCCCAAACTTCTTCAAATCGTTGAAAAGCAAGCAAGGCTTGTTCTTTTAATGAAGATTTGTTCGGTATAGATTCATTACAAGCCCACGTTAATAAAGGTGAAACTCCAGTAACTGCAATAGCAGAAGTACTTGTAACTGTGATGAATTTTCTTCTTTTCATTTTATAGACTTAATATTGCTCAATTTTTATCGTTTCAATTGAATTGTGACCTAGGTTCAATTCAATTTTTTGTTTACCACTATTAATTTCCTTTATAGGCTGTTCTATTAAGTTGGTCAAATATGCCTTTGTGATAGGTTTGAATATGGAAATTGCTACATCCACATCATTGCCATCAGTTTCGTACGCCCTTATAACCACACTTTGGTCATCTTCTGCTCTTTTTACAGTAGAAATGACCACATTGGACTTGTCCGTCTTGAAGAAACTGAGTGTTTCGGGAAGTTGGGCGGTTTTATATGTTTCAGGATCGCTTATAGCCTGTAACTTTTCATTCGCTTCTACTCCAAACCGTTGCCCATTCTTCCACCCTGGTTTATGTGAAGTAACGCTAAAAGTAAATTGATGACTTCCTGTTTGGAGGTATTCATTTCCTTCGTTATGGCAGCTTCTTCTGGAGGCAAGCAATATGGTTTGTAATATCGTCTTGTTGTTCAAAGTATCTGTTGGGTCTATGTAGTCGGCAGTAACCACACTCGAACTTAAAGTTACCCCATATGCCTCATTGCTAGCGGATATCCAATTTGCAATTCCCCTTGGCCGAATATCTTGTACAGGTGAATTGTACATCTCTCCTCCACCTCCCTTATGCTCATCCTCACCCACAGTCACCGCTCCAAAAGGAACTTCATAAGTAACCTTGCCATTCTCCATGTTCAAAGGCAAAGCCATTCTAAATTCCCTATATAGGACACCGTCCCAATTTTTCAAATTAATATTAAAATCTATCTTTTTTATATCGTTATAAAGCAAAACCTCCATTTCGACAACGGCTTCCTTCATTTTCTGTCGCATTTTGACCGATGTAAATACCGGACCTTTTTTATCAATTTCCCAATGGGTTGTACCAGTTCCAAGTTGCTCAAAAAACGTGGTATCTGGCTGTTGCACTAAAGAAAATTCACCAGCTCCCGTCCCCACCGAATTCATTTCAAAAACCTCTCCTGCTTTGAACTTGGAATCATCTATTAGCTCCACCTTAAGTTCTTTGTCATAGATACTTGCCACTCCTCCATTCGCGAAGGTTATCCTGTAAAAATTATTTTCTATTATCTTACTGCCATTAATGTCATTATTGACATTCACCAGGTTATCATTGGACTTTAAGTAATACGTTCTGTAACCTATGGAAGGAAGTTCTCTTGCCAAAAACCTAGCCTTTACATCCTTTATAGAACCATCTTCAAAATATGAGCTCTCTATTATCTGGACAGGAACCTCATTTTTTTGGTCATCATACAAAGCAATATTCTTCAGCTCATTTTGTTCAAATTTCGCTTCAAAATCTACGGGGTCTGTCCGTTCCCAGCTCAGACTATTGAAAACTACAATTGGCGTGCCTTCGTGCTCATTAAAATTTATCTTGCCCGCTATTTCTTTTAAACTATTGTCCAAGACTTTCCTGGCTTCTAATTGTGATAAAAGATATTTTTGCAAAAACAAATTATCCGTTATGTCTCCTCCCTTACCACCAAAACCATGGTCTGGATAAATCTTTGCCAACCATGCCGATTGTAAATCATTTTCTGGATATCTTTTGAAAGAGCCATCAATTAAAGCATTTGCGGTTGCAAATTTTTCTGCCTGGGTGAGAAGAATATCTCCTTCACGACTAGCACTAAGTGTTTTTTGATGCGATGCCCCGTGTATATAAATCCAAGCATTGGGTCGCTCTCCCCTAATAGTCTGTTTAACTTGGGTAGTCTCAACTCCTTTTTTGAAGAACTCATCGGCCGTACCATACACTATACTAGGTAAATTGATGGCAATACGTTTTTTACCCTCAGTCTTTATATACCGAATACTATTCCATTTTTTCATAAAAGGGCCACAATTTTGAACCGGCTCCTGATCCCATATGAATTCATAGTTCAACATAACCGGCATTATTGCTTTATCAACTACATTGTCATTGTAAATCTCATACCAAGCCACAGCATCTTTCGCCATTTTTTTTATAGCATCTGCGTCTTCCATTCCTAAAAGGTTATAAAAATCCATATAATGGTGCCCAGGACTATAAACCCTAACCTTTGATCCGTCAAGTGCCTGCCAATTATAATAGCCTTTTAAGTGACGGCTTATTAAAAAATTATCTATTCCTGCTTTTTTCACAAGCTGCGGCATTTGTGCGGTCCTACCAGGAACATCAACATTGAAATATGTGGTTGGTTGGTAGCCGTTTAAGTTTTCTTCCATCCATTTTTTACCTAAATAAAATTGTCGGGCGAGTGATTCTCCAGAATACATTTCTTCATACGGAGAATTATACGCACCGCCTATGGCTATCCTACCCTCGTTCAAAAATTTAGTGAACTCCTCCTTTTTATCAGGTTGTCTTTCAAAATAATCCCGCACTATGGATACTTGCTCTATATCCATTTTAAATTCTGGTTCCGATCGTAACCTATCCAAAAATGGGGTTATCCACAAAGTATCCCTGAATATTTTGCATTTTTCAGGTTCATCTATCCATGCCAGGTCTTGATGAGTATTGGTAAATAGGAGCACTTTTCCATTCGCCAATTTAGAATCAGACAGTGATTTTAGTAGTTCATAGGTTTCCAAATCACAATTCAAAGTTTCTTGTGCATTTATAATGTTAGAACCGACATTAAAAATTATTGCGATAATTACAAGTATTCTTTTCATAGTTGTTTTCTTCTTTTAGTTATTATTCTATTTAAAGTGTCATATCTAATAGTTTGTTATGTATTTTTTTCTTGAAAAGAGTGCACCCTTATGTCATGATGCACCCTTCAACTCAAAAAAACTAACTGAACTAACTATCATTATCCATTGACCCATATTGGCCATGGTTTACTTATTCATTTATTGCTTTTAATCCTGCTTTCATATATCCCATAGCATAAGCCATTCCGGCATACCATGAACCGTCACAACTCATCTGGGGGGTATGGTCGGGAATCAATACCCCATCAAAATTGTTCTTCTTAAGAATTCTAAGGATTTTGAACATATCTATGTCCCCTTCGTCTACAAAGACTTCTTTATATGTTGGAACTTTACCAACCACATTTCTAAAATGGATATAGCTGATTTTTCCCTGCTCACTATAGGTATCGGCGGCCTTATATACATCTCCTTCGGTCATTTCGGCAATAGAACCCAAACAGAATTCTAAATTATTTGAAAGACTCGGTTTCATATCTATCAATTTTTGATACATATCCGGTTGATATACCAATCTTGGTGTATTTCTAATGTATGGCATTGGTGGATCATCCGGATGCGCGGCCAATTTCACTCCGGCTTCTTCAGCAACAGGAATCAATTCATTTAAAAAATATTGTAACCGTTGCCATAGTTCGTCGTGATCTATTTTAGGCAAAACACCTTCAGGAGCATTTTCATCATAAACCATATTCCACACCATTCCATTTGGAATTGGCGTTTCATCTCCTTTTGACATTCCCACAGATAAAGCCCCACCTCTAGCATAGGGACCAATTTCTCTTGAAGATACCCCCGCTAAAGAAAAATTATACCCGAATACTGGGATACCTGCTTTACCGACATTGCGAATTAGTTCTTTTAGATTTCCTATTTGAGTTTCTTTCTTCGGGCCATCCAACAAAATATCATGCCAATGCGCCGGATCAAAATTCTCAATGGCCTCAAGTTCCAATCCATGATCATTTATTTCCTTCTTTATGGTCAAAAGCTCCTCCAAGGACCAAATTTTATTTGGGTCCCCTGCATGTCCCCAACCTTCCTTCCCCCCAATAGGCTGGTCTGCATTGTCCTTGTTATGGCCAAAGTAGTCCACCAAATGAATTACTAGATGTGTGGCGCCACATTGTTTGGCAAAATTATAGTGCTCGGTGTTCAACATATGTCTGTACAGACCAAATCCTAATTTCATAGCTATGTCACTTTAGTTGTTTATGTATTTACTCCTTATTCGTTAAAATCGCAGAATTCCCTGAGTATTTCATCGGCATGTTCATTTAGCAAGGGTGCCGACTTGTATATTTTTTGTGGGGTGTCACTGAACCATACGGGGAAACCGGTAGTCTTAACCTTGCCAATTGTTGGGTGCTCAATTTCTATGATCATTTCATTATGTTTTATCTGAGGGTCATTGACCATTTCATCGAAGCTATTGACTTGGGAGCACCAAATATCATGTTCCAGCAGCAGGGCCAACCATTCCTCGGTCGCTTTAGATTGAAAAACAGCATCGAAGTCAAATCGAATTTCATCCCTACTTTCTATTATATTATTGGAAGCATAAACTTCTGAATCATATTTTTCCAAGGCAATGACCTGAGCCAATTTTTGTACGGAGTTCATACCGATGGCGATATATCCATCACTGGTATTGTAGAGCCCATATGGTGCTCCTAACCAGGGATTGGGGATACCACTTTCACTGCGTTCCGGGTTTGCCCCTTTGTGCAGGTATGCAGTAATTTCCTGTATATGGAAGCCTACCACAGAGTTCAGCAAGTTCGCCTCGATCTTTTGGCCTTTTCCCGTTTTTGACCTGGAGTAAAGGGCAGCCATTATTGCCTGATTTATAAATAAACTGGTTAATAAATCGGCTTGTCCAACAGCCGTAACCACTGGCATATCTCCCTTTTTTCCATTTAGAGCCGAACCGCCGCCTATGGATTGTGCCAATAAATCTTGGCCTGCCCTATGTAAATATGGCCCCGAAGATCCATAGCCAGAACTTGAACAATACACCAATTTGGGGTTTGTTTTTTTTATTTCCTCATACCCAAGACCCAACCTGTCCATAACTCCTGGCCGAAAGTTCTCAACAAGAATATCTGCCTTAGCAATAATGGACTTGGCTATTCTTACCCCTTCTGGGTCTTTTAGGTTTAATGCGATGCTGCGTTTATTTCTATTGAAACTAACAAAGGAAATGCTTTCACCGTTGGGATAAAGGTTCCCATATGCATAGTGCCGCATCCAATCTCCTTTTTCCGGTTCTATCTTAATGATATCCGCCCCCATATCTCCCAACATCTGCGTTGCCCAAGGTCCCTGAGCCAATTGTGTAAAATCGGCCACGACCAATCCTTTCAATGGACCTACATTTTCATTATTGTTATTGCTCATTATGCTTATTTATTATTATATATATTTTACTAAATCGGTTTAGTTAAACTTATTAATTAAAAACTACGCAGACCGGGGACAATATTTCCTTAGTGCGATAACGTTCCTGTAATCTTCCGTCCTCTTTTATTTGGTACACCAATGTGTCATGGGAGTTCTGATGGCAAGCAATTAACCAATTGCCATCCGGTGTAATGTTAAATTCCCGAAGTTCCTCACCTTTGGTATACTGATATTCTATTGGTTCAAGTTTGTCCTTATCTATTCTGAAAATGCTTATTGCCTCCAATTTTCTATTGGCAACGTATAGGAATTGACCATTAGGGCGGATACGTATGGCCGATCCACTTGGCAGGCCTATATAATCACTGGGCAAGGCCGAATAGATTTCTTCTTCATCAAAAGAACCTTCTTTACGTTTCAAAACGGAAACGGTACCTGTCAACTCATTGTTTACATATCCCAAATTTCCGGCGGCATCAAAAACCATATGACGTGGACCACTTCCTTTTGATATTTTACAATCCTTTATATCATTAGGCACCAAGTTCTTTCCTTTAAAATGGTAGGCTTTGATAATATCTATTCCTAGGTCACATACATAAACATCCCTGCCATTGGGATGTACGGCAATCTGGTGTGCATGAGGCGCTTCTTGACGGTCACTATTAACGCTACTTCCGACATGGCTATATTGTTGTACCGCGGGGCCTAATTTCCCCGAGGCTTCAAATGGAAACTGATGAATATTCCCTGTAGCATAACAGGCCACCAATACATTATTGCCAAAGGTTTTGATATGGCATGGATACCCCCCGGCTATGGGTTGTTCGTTCAAAAATTGCAACGAATAATCAGCATTGATTTTATAAGCCCCTACTTTAGGGTTTTCGCTTTCGTCTAATTCGTTAACGCAGTACAAAAACTGATGGTCATCGCTAACCACCAAATAACTGGGGTTACGTGCCATCATGGTATGTAAAGTTGTCAACTCACCGGTTTCGGTATTCAATTGAACTGTATATATTCCATGGCCTATACCTCCAAAACCAGGTATCGGATATTCCGTATAACTTCCTATAAATAAAATCAAAAGTGCAGCTTTCATGTTTTTTCAATAAAGTCTTTTATAGCTTTTTTTGCCTCAGGGCTGTAAAAAAGTTCGGTTACGGTCTTGGCTTCCTCCTGTATTTTTTTATCAAAAGACAAGGATGTAAGACTTAATTGAACCAATTTTTTCAGTTGTTTGATGGCACTAGGTGATCTACGGCTTAGTTTCTCCGCATATAGCAATATGGTTTCATCAAATTCCCCGTCCTGCACAATCTGGTTTACGATTCCCCATGTGTGAAGTTGTTCGGATGAATATTGCCTTCCCAAATACAACATTTCCCTTACCCGGTTTACACCTATCTTTTGAATTAGGCGCTGGGTTCCACCTCCCCCGGGAATCAAACTTAGAAATACTTCTGGCAGTCCCATCTTGGCACTGTCACTTGCCAAAATCAAATCACAGGAGAGCGCAATTTCAAAACCGCCTCCCAATGCAAATCCGTTCACTGCCGCTATCCACGGCTTGGAAGCATTTTCAATGGCCTCATACAAGGTTATGCCCCTTTCCTGAAACGATCTAAACTGCTCTTCGGTTTGACTTCCATACTCCTTAATGTCCGCACCAGCCATAAAAGCACGTCCTGACCCAGTGATTACGGCTACTTTAACATCATCGTTGTTATTGATAGTTACAATACCATCAATAATTTCATCCATCATTTGCCGGTTCATGGCATTTAGCTGCTCTGGTCTATTAAACTTTAGCACCGCAACCTTGTCATCTATTATTAGGTTTATATTTTTGTATTTACTATCCATTTCAAATAGATTGGTATAACTGATTTAATTTTTTCATTATGGTATCAGAAGGAATGTTCTTTACAAGACCGTTATGCAATAGGTCTGCACCCTGTTCCTGAAATTTGTTCCATCCCTTGTGTTGAGGACGCACATACGCTTTATTCATGGTGTCCATGGTAGAGACAAAAAAATTGTTACATAACGTATTGTTCCCCTGATTTTGCCATGCTTTAAGATTCCCCGGTTGACCTCCATTTTTGGTATAAATCCCCTCTTGGGTTTCCGCCTTTGCCACATAATTTATATAGGCTGCTGCCATATCCTGATGCTCACTATGCGCAGATATGGCAAGGCCAACCCCACCCAATATTGTAGAAACATCGATATTAGGATTTGTTGGGCTATTCCCAAACTTCACGAGGTTTTTAGCATATCCCAATCTGGAATAATTGGTATAACCGAACAAAAAAGGGGAATAGATTATCTCATTCTCATCCGCCATACGGTTTAAGATCTGTATGGGATTCCAATGAATGGAATCGTGATGAAGGTATTCCAAGTGTATTTTTAGTTCATCCAGAACTTGTATGCCTAAACGATTTTCGATTGTTTTATCCTTTATAAAATCCCTACCACCATCCTGCGCGCATAAGGTCAGGAAAGTGCACCAAAGATCAGTGGCACATAAGGGCCAAGCTACCATGTGGGAACTCGGTATTTTTTTATAGAAATCCAATAGTTCCGCTCTAGTTTTAGGAATATTTAGACCTAATTTTAAAATTAGATCTTCCCTATATGCAGCAACCAAGGCCGCAGCATCTACAGATATAGCATAAAGATTGCCATTATAATAATAACTTTGGTAACTGGGACCTACGGACTCCTCCTTCAATTTCTCCAAGCTATGCCTCGGAATCAATTTGTCTAAAGGTAACAGCAGGTTGTTGGCATTTGCTTGCCCCATATAAGGATAATCAATAGTAATTAGATCATAAACTTCGATTAGATCCTCTATGGGCATGTCCCCAAACTCTTTCAGGGAACGGATATCCCATTGAATATCCACCTCAGGATGTAATTGTATAAATGTCTCAGAGGTCGCTCTAAGAGGCTGATAACCTCTGGGATGGTCCCAAGCAATGCCTTTTAATGTGATTTTTTTCAACATATAATTGTTGGGTTACTTGTTTTCTCTTTTAGGTCTGGGATCATATTGTATTGTATGGTTCATATATGCCCCGTCAATATAAATATCCGCTCCATTGATATAATTAGCCAAATCGCTGGCCATAAAAACAACGGTATTGGCCACGTCAGATACCTCTCCTACACGACCCTGTGGAATCCATTGTTCAAACTTGTCCTTGCCAAATTTCTGGATCTCCTCCCTGTTCATATTGGTTTCAATAGCGCCTGGAGCAACGGAGACTACCCTAACCCCTTTGTCCGCTAGTTCCAAAGACAAACATTTAGAAAACATTTTAAGTCCTGCTTTGGCCGAACAGTAATGTATTAACCCTTTTCTGGGTACGGTATCATGTATGGAAGAGATATTGATAATTACGCCGCTACCATTGTTTTCCATTCTCCGGGCAGCTTGTTGTGAGCATAGGAAAGGGCCTTTCAAATTAACGCTAAGGACCCTATCCCATTCGCTTTCTTCCATATCCAAAACATGCTCTACGGCCTCACAACCTGCATTATTTACCAAAACATCAATAGAACCCATGTCCACGTCCATTTGTTGGAACAATTTTTCTACCTCAGCGCCATTGGATACATCAGCCCCATAACAGCTTACTTTTACCCCATGGGCTTCACGTATTTCATTGGCTAGAATCTCTGCCTTCTCTTTATTCTTAAAATAGTTTATAAAAACATCCGCACCGCAGCTGGCAAATTGCTTGCAGATTTCCGCTCCAATCCCCATACTTCCCCCAGTCACCAATACCTTTTTACCTTTTAGATTTATTTCTTTCATTTTTTAATAATTGTTGTACAATTAGATTTTTAGCGATTCCAAATGTCCCTTAACCAATGTTTCTAATTCCTTTTTTTTAGAATTGCTAAGAGCAAAATGTTCAAAATCCGCAACATGGGTATTCGATTTTTCCGCAATTAATACTTCACTTCCTTTTTCCATAGCTATGTTGTGCCAAACTCCTTTCGGAATATTATAGATTTGGTTGATTTTCATTGGTTCCAATTCAAAGTGTGGTTCGTTATTAATAATTATGGCTGCTATGAGAACCGATTTTCCGGCAATGGCAACAAAAACTTCATCTGTTTCCAAGTGGACATCCAATTGGTTTATTTTATCTATATGCTGATCTTCCGTATAATTAAGTTTTGCCAATTGCCATCCATCCTCAATAATAAAAGGATGGTATCCTTTTTCTTTTGTTTTATATTCTTTAATCATGGGTTATAATACCTACAACCTTACACGACCTCTTTTAGAAAATCGCAGGTCTTTAATTCATATTTTATTTTTGTTAATACCTTCTCGCCAATACATTTCAATTTCCTCCAAGGTCTTTCCTTTAGTTTCAGGAACATATTTCCAAATAAACCAAATAGCAGGTAGGGTTAAAGCGGCATAGACAAAGAAGGTACCCGAAGGCATAATTTGTTCTATTAATATAGGATTGGTCAAGGTGATAAAAAACCCGGTAACCATTAAAGCGAAACTCCCTAAGGAAACTGCCAACCCACGTATGCGTGTAGGGAAAATTTCACTGATAATAACCCAAACGATGGGTCCGAACGAAAACGCGAAACTAGCTACATACATCAATAAAGGAATAATTACATATTTTGATCCTATTGCGAACAAAATCCCAACGCCAGTTAGAGAAATAAACGCTCCAACAACTCCAACAAGCAACAGCTTTCTACGTCCGAATTTTTCAATATTTAAAATTGCAACGAAAGTGAATGCACTATTGACCACCCCTACTAATACGGCCCCTAAAAAGGAGCTCTCTACGCTCTGTATGGATTCATTAATGATATTCGGAGCAAAATACATAATGGCCGCTATCCCACTTAAATGAGAAAACATGGGCAACAATACTCCTATTAAAAGTGGCACCCTTAAATACGGTTTCAATAATTCCTTGATCCCAGCACTTTCCTCTTTTACCACCTCTTTTATTTCTGCAATTTGTATCTGTGCATACTCCTTTCCATTGATTTTTTCCATAATTTTTTCTGCCTCATCATATCGCTCCTTCGAAATGAGCCATCTTGGTGTTTCCGGCACTAGGAATAGTAAAATCAAGAATAAAAGGGCAATGGGTATTTCCGTACCAAACATACCTCTCCAAAGTTCATCCACAAAAAGCCACTGCCAAAATCCAGAAGGTTCGTTGGAAATTACTCCGGCAGCATTTCCGGCATTGGTCAACACCAACCAATCTACTAAAAAAGCCAAAAGTATACCTAAGGTTATGGATAACTGATATAAGGACACCATTCTACCCCTATTTTGGGGCAAGGAAAGTTCTGAAATATAAATGGGAGCGACTACTGAGGTTACGCCTACACCAATCCCTCCAACAATACGGACTATAATTAAAAATGTAAACGCTAGATCTTCGTCAGCAGTGAGCCAATATGCCTGATCCAAATCACCCAAAAACTGCGGGGGTAACATAGAACCAAATGCCGAAAAAGTCAAGCAAATCGCAGCTATGATCAAAGCTTTTTTTCGTCCCAATCTGTCAGTTATAAATCCAGCAACCACACAGCCTAAAATGGTTCCCAACAATGCCGACGACACCAACCAACCTAATTCTGCAGCCGATAAATTAAAATGCTGTTCCAAAAAAGTATTGCATCCCGATATAATCGCAGTATCGTAACCAAAAAGGAAACCTCCAATGGTTGAAACAAAGCTTATTCCCAACAAATAGTTGGATTTTTTAGTTTTCATAAATTATTTTTCTATTAATGCATCCCTATTTTGGCACGGCTACATAATTCCGAATTTATTAAAAGCATCAACAGTGGTCATTCCTTTTTCCAAGGCCATTTTAACCATCTGTTCACCTCGGGCTTTTTCAATAGCGCCCATGAATGCTTTGATTTCAACTTCTTTGGGTACTATCAGCACCCCATCTCTGTCCCCATAAATTATATCTCCAGGATTTATTCTCGTTCCTTTAATTTCAATGGGAACACGATAATCGATCACCTTGCCTCGCGGTCCCTGATCTTGAGCATAACCACCAAAAGAAAATGTGGGAAAATTTAAATTAAGTACTTCGTTAGTATCCCTAGAGTAGCCATCCATTACTGCTCCTGCAGCCTTAAGTTTCATTGCCCTGGTACTCATCAAGCCTCCCCAAAGGGCATACCTTGGTGATGAACCGGTACAGATATACACCTCATTTTTTTTAAGGTCGTCCAAGGCTTCGAACATGATTCCGAAGGGCTTTTTCATCAGTGGATTATTGGTGTGTTCCACTGTTTCCTCAAAAACATCGGCTTCCAATACTGGCATTGCTCTCCCAATTAGTACAAAATCAGGGTTTAGAGGTTTAATTTTGGGAGGCAAAAATTGATGCTGGTATCCTAGGGTATCCAAAATATCTCCTACCAGGGCAACAAATAGTTCTTCTTTGGCTATTTTAAACAGCTCGTCATCATTTTTCCATAAGGGTGCAATTGTTTCCATTCTTAACTTTTAAATTCTTTGTTTATATTTTTTTTTAACCTCTCAATTTCCCCAGTGGTCAAGGGTATTCTCCTACCACCTTCAGAGTGTGTGTTGGGCCTTTCAACACCAATAACTTGGCACCCCTTTTCCATTATAAGATTATAGCCCACATTTTCAGGGATGACATACGAAGTTCCCCTTACCATGGCGATTGCTTCTAAAGAAGGCTCGCTTTCACATGGCTTTTGAATAATCAACACTGCTCTTCCAGTCAATAAAGAGAGGGCCAGGCTATTGTTGTCATTGATGATGAGGGAGTCTAATCTATCCACCTCATTATATTGGGAATAATTCGCTATGCACACCTGCCAACTATCCTTTATCAAGACAGGGTGGAATCCTGCTTTTACATTAGAAATCTTTTCAATAAGCCCCATAATGATTATTATTTGGAAAAAATTAGTTTGTATGTATCTATGGCATTATGTCCTATATTGACCTTAAAATCTTTACCTGAAGAAGGCAATTTACTTTCCTCCTCTTCTATTAAATTGGTTTTGATCAACTGCTCAAAAGGCATCGCCAGTTCTATCTTAGATTCTTTATCTTTCCCTTCCATTTCTACCAACCTCATGATTACATCATTGTTTTTCTCACTCTTTTTAATAGTGCTGATACGAACCATTGGGTCCGAAACATTGAAAAAACTCATTTCTTGAGCCAGATCTCCTTTGGTGTTGGATTTAGGCTTCAATACCGTTCTTAAGGGGTGGTTAGAAGCTGTTCCAAACTGGAAAGAGGTACTTTCATCTTTCTTATGAGATGCCAAAGAAAACTTAAAATGATGGTCACCAGTCTGATGATACCAGTTGCCCTCACCATGACAACTTTTATGTGAAGCCATCAAAATCCCTTGTAGAACGGTATAATCCACTGCTTCTCTTGTAGGGTCTATCCAATCGGCCAAAGCTACATCGGTAGCCATGGTTACGGCAAAATCTTCATTCTCGGCCGCGATAAAGTTCATCACTTCACGTGGGTGTATTGTTACGGGCTTTTGATCGTAGGTTCCGCCCCATGCCCAACCTCCCGGGGCATTCTTCATCTCGGTTTTCCCTACTTCAGCTATTGCTAAAGGCACCTCATATTTAATCTTGGAATTTTCCATATTAAGGGGCACTGCAAACCTAAACTCCCTATTGTGTGTGCCATCCCAGTTCAGGAAGTCTATAAAAAAGTCTATTTTTTTCTCCTGATGGAATACCCGAATTCTTTGGGCTACAGTAGATATGTGCTTAAACTTTGCCTTATTTTCATATTCAGTGTACACTGCACCATCTGCCACTATTTCCCAATTACCAATATGGTTGCTCATCTTGTCATAATCTTCCATATTGGGTTCGGTCATTTGAGTAAATTCCCCGGCACCGTTGCCATTATAACCCATAGATAAAATATCACCACCTGAAAAACGTGTGGTATTCATGATTTCAGCTCCCAAATTATGATCAAACAAATAACTAATTCCCCCTTTGCCAAGGTGCATGGTATAATAGTCGTTCGTCAAAGAATTAGGTGCAACCGCTTTAATTACCTTAGAACTTTTTCTGCCCTTTCTTAAATAAAATGTTTTATATCCAAGTGAAGGAATATCCGCTGCGTAGAACTGTATTTCGTTACTATTCCCAGTACTTGTTTGCGAAGGGACCACATTACCCTTATCATCTATAACATAATATGCAGTTGCGTTGTCTATTTTTACTGAAGCCAATCCACTTCGATTCCAAGAAAGATCGTTATACACCACGATCCCATTGGATTTTTCTGTTTTGATTTTTTCAGAAATGGAATTTAGGGATGCTTGTAACAGTTTATCCGCCTCATCGGCCGCAAACTCCAATTTTTCCTTAAAAATACTATCGGTAATGTGACCGTTTTTTCCTCCCCATCCGTGGTCTGGATAAATAGATTCTTCAAACGCTTTTGATAGTCGTTGTGTTGGATATTGATCAAAACTTTTGTTTAGCAACGCATCCACAGTGCCAAAAATTTCCGCTGAAGGTAGAATCCTACCCGCCTTTCTAGAAGCTGTTATAGCCTTGTGATGCCCTGGGCCGTGTATATATGCCCAAATATTGGGGCGATCTCCCTCTAGGTTCTCAAACTTGGCTCCCGGTTGTTTAATTTCTGAAAGGAAGCTGGTTACCGTAGAATGTCTTAAACTAGGTATATTGGCCCCTGTCTTGGCTACAATTTCATTCCATTCCTTCACTAAATGTCCGTAATCTACAGGCCCAGAAGCGTCGTTGCTTAATACTATTGCAAAATGCGGGGGCAAATTGTGTTTCTTATAATAATCGCTCCACATTTTAACCCTATTTTGGATTTTGTGCAGGGCCTCGATAGCATCTTCCTCAAAAAGCTTATAAAACATGGCGGCCCAACCATAATTCCCTGGGGTGTAGGTAAGTACTGAAGAACCATCCGGTGAATGCCAATCATAAAAACCTTCCCTCATTCTGGACACGAAAAGGTTATCTACACCAGATTTCGCCAAAATTTGGGGAAACTGAAGGGTCCTTCCTGGTACGTCTGTATTAAAGGCGGTTTCTTCCTCGACACCATCAAAATTCTCTTTGATCCAGAGCTTACCGAAATACATTTCCCTAATGAGTTGTTCACCCATCTGCATACCTTCATATGGCTGGTTGTATGTTGCTCCCCAGGTAAACCTGCCTTCCTTATAACGGTCTATTACCTCATTCTTTCTTTCTGGATGTGCTTCAACAAATTCCTTTAAATTCAAGGCTTGTTCCATTCCAAAATAGTAATCCTTGTCAGATTTCATTATGTCCAAGGCAGGGGCAATTATCTCGTTAACCCTTTCATGCATACAATATTCCGGGGTATCCATCCAGGCTATATCCTGATGGGAAGATGAAATTATATGGAAAGTACCTTCCTTGAAATAACCCCAGTCCGAGGTAACTAAAGGGGTAAAGAGTTGTTCCTGGTTCAATTTCCTATTTCTGGCCGTGATTTCTATCATTTCCGGCTCCCCGATTACAGGTAGCCAAACCCATGCCTTTCCATCCTTCTGTTCAACTTTCAGAGTCCTTCCGCTTTCAAAAACTATAGTCTTATAGGAATTGGAGTTCTCACCGGAAAGATATGCTTTGGCCATCAGATTGTTATCTAAGGCCACATACTCATATGGCTTTACATATTGGATTGCCAAGGTTCGTTGTCCTTGGGCCATAAGTACAAAGGAAGACCCAGTGAACAAACAAAAAACAAATAATACTAAATACTTTCTCATAACATAATAATTCATTAAAAATAGATCCAACATGAAATAATAAATAGGGGTTGCGCATCAGAATATAACTTCCCAGGCAACCCCAAAATCTAGTTATTCTGCTAGTAAAGGGTTTATTTGAACTTCCCTTAATGGTATAGCAAATGGTAAATAGTCCGCCTTTACAATTGCTCCACTAGGTAATTCGAAACCAACAATTGGTACAAAGTCATTCTGTTTTGCATCGAAAATCTGTTGGGTCCGAATTATATCGAAGTAGGTTTTATTTTCAGCACCCAATTCCCAATATCTTTGTTTCCACACCTCTTTCCTAAAATCTTCTTGACTTAATCCCGAAATTGTAGACAACCCGGCTCTTACCCTTATATCATTCACGGCTTGGTAAGAGGTAGAATTTGGCGATCCATCAGTTTCATTTTGTGCCTCGGCATAGGTTAACAAAAGATCGGCATATCGTAGCATAGGAAAATTTTTCCCACTTCCTGGATTAGTATCCAATATATCTTTGTCAAAAAATTTATATACAGCCCAGGGAAAATTGTAAGTTTGACCATTGGTTGTAAAACTATTGTAAAAGAATCCCATATTATTTCTACCCCTTAAATCAGCGGGATCAAAGCTGTCCAAATAATCGGAATCAGGATAAAAACCTCCAAATTGCAAGAATCCAGTATTAGTAAAAACTACTTCTTTGGGCAGAAAATAAGTGTTTAAACTTGATGGAAAATCTGGATAATTATAATTCAGATCCCAAATGTGTTCCTCAGTATTATCATAGGCTGAGTTGTTCAATTTATCAAACCAAGTTAAACTAGCATCACTTTGGAACAGTGAAAAGGAATTACTATTTATGACAGCCAAAGCTTCCTCTTTTGCAAGTGCCATTGCTGATCCATCATTTATTGGGTGGCCTGCCATGCTTAAATATACTTTGGCCAGCAAGGTTTGGGCAGCACCAGCCGATACTCTTCCATTGCCTTCCGGTGTGGCATACTTTATATTGCCTTTTGCATATATTAAATCCGGCACAATTGCAGTGTCATAAATTTCATTAATGGATGTTTTTGGAAGCAATCCATCGCTACCAGGTGCTGTAGTAGGGGCAAGTTTCAATGGAACATCCCCAAAAATATTTACCAGGTAGTAGTAGTAATATGCCCTTAAAAATCTGGCTTCGCCCAATAAGCTATTTTTATCCGCTTCATTTAAAAAATCAACATTCGGAATACTATTAATGACTAAATTCGCGGATTCGATACCTTTATAACAATTCTCCCAAAAATTGAGGGTATAGGAACTCCCAGATGAATTTGTAAGATCATAATAAAATCCTGTTTCAGGCCATTGTGATACATTGTTCCACTGGCCTGTAATCATTTCCAACATAGCCATTGGCATATCATCATAACCGCTTTTATTATATGGGCTATAAAGAAATGCATAAATCGCATTAATTGCAGAATTTAGGTCTGCTTCCGTCTTATAGAAATTTTCATTGGTTTGAAAACTGCGCACATCTTCTTCAAGAAACTCTTCGCAGGATGAAAAACCAATTATCACAAACAAAATAATTATATACTTTTTCATTTCAATTTGTATTTAAAAGTTAAGGTTAATACCAAATGTGTAGGTGCGAGGTCTTGGGGTACCATAAAAAGTTTGCCCTTGTTGCGCATACCCTCCACCAAAAGATGAAGCTTCAGGATCAAAATCACGATTATGTGCAATCAAGAAAAAGTTATCTAGATTGAAATAAAGTTTCGCGGTCCTTAATCCCAATTTATCTGAAACATCTGAAGGTAGACTATAACTTAAGTTTAGGCTTCTACCCCTAACAAAAGAACCATCTTCCATCCAATGGCTGTCTGCAAAACTACCAAAATCTGTATTCCAAGGATCTGATCCCATCCGCAATGCTGGCACCATAGTATTTTGATTATCCGGTGTCCAGGCATCTTTTAATACAGTGGCATATCCACTAGCATACCAGGTTCTATCTTCTACCGTAAGCGCGGCAACATTTTCTATTTTATTCCCTTGCCTAATCTGGATATCAACACTCATGTCCCAATTTTTATATCTAACAGAGGTCGAAAGTGTCATATCATAATCACCGAAGGGACTTCCTAGAAATTTCATATCGGCATCGTCGAATTGACCATCATTGTTTACATCATGTCGCTTAATATCCCCTGGTTTCTTACCATATCTGGCAGCTTCTGATGCTTCATCAGTTCCCCAAGTACCCAATCTTTCAACACCAATAAAGGAACCCATTGGTTTTCCTACTCTTAGTATTGTTGCTGCACCTAAAAACCCTGAAGAAATCACATCTGCATCTGTATCTCCCAAGGCAAGGACTTTATTTTCGTTTTTTGAAAACACAGCACTCATGTTCCAATTAATATCATTTTTTCTTATAATATCACCCGAAAGTGCCAATTCAATCCCTTTATTTTCAACACTGCCTATATTTGTTGTTACGGAAGAAAACCCAGATACAAGTGATACAGGTACATTGAACAAGAGATCCGTCGTTTTCTTATTATACCAATCAGCAGTCAACGATATACGATCGTTGTACAGTCTTATATCGGCTCCAATATTCAGTTGCGCTGTTTTCTCCCATCTTAAATCTTCATTTGGGGGGCCACCAATACCTGAACCTTTTATTACTTGATTATTAAGATTTATTGTATAATTTCCGACTGTTCCCAAAGAAGAATATGGACTTGGGGAGTTACCGGTCAAACCATAACTACCTCTTAGCTTAAAAAATGAGAATACCTTGGATAAAGTATTGCTATTAACAAAGGCATTTTCGTTAGAAAGTATCCAACCTACGGCCCCTGATGGGAATAAGGCATATTTATTATCAGCACCAAATACGGATGATCCATCATAACGTGAACTGGCAGTAATTAGATATTTATCATCGAATACATAATTTAACCGTCCAAAATAAGAATTTGTAGAGGTTGCGTTAAATCCTGAACTTGCACTGGATGGTTGCGAACCAACTCCGAGGTTATTGTATTTATAAAAATCTGTTGTGTATCCTGATGTTGATGCTCCCAACGAATTACTATAGGTTGATGACCATTGTGCTCCGATCATTCCATTAATACTGTGTTTGTCATTAATAATAGTGTTATACGCAAAGAAATTGTCGGAGGTCCATATTGAAGTACGTCCTGCATTACCACTAGCACTACCTAAACCGTTTCCATCGATATTGGTAAAAGTATTCCAATTGTAACCTAAGTTGTAAATTGCCTCATTGGTATAAATTGATTTAAATTCCAATCCCTCAAAAAGATTGAGATTTGCGAATCCTGTAAAACGCAAATTGGAAGATTTTACAGGCGAGCTACCTAATGAATTATTGGACTGTGCCACTGGGTTATTTCCTTGAGAATAATATTGTTGTGGAACTCCAGTGGTGCTATAGCCCCAATCTCTAAAAGTAGCAAACCTTCCATCTGGAAATTGTACTGGTAATATAGGGGGAGTTTCTATCAAAGTCCTCGCTAAGTTCAAACCACCGGTGCCAGAATTACTGCGAATTTGTTGGTTTATAGACCATCCATTAAGTTCACCCCCAACAGTCAGCCAGTCGCTTAGTTTATATTCGGTGTTAATTCGATAGGTTGCCTTTTTTTGAAAATCCATTTGAAAAAGACCTCTTTCATCATTCAATCCCAGAAATATTCCGGTTTGTGATTTATCAGTGCCATGAGTAATTGATAGGTGATGATGAGTAGAGTATGCTGTTCCTACAGCTTCATCTTGCCAATCTGTATCGTAGATCGGATTATTGTTAGCATCGAACAACAATGGATAATCAGAATGTAACCTTGGTTTGATAGTTGTTTCATATGGCCCCCTAGCTGGATCATATTCCCACATTCTTTTAAATAATTCCATATATCCTTCGGCATCAAGCATTTCAATTCTTCGAGCTTGTACACCAACACTTATATTTCCATCATAAGTTACATTCAATCCACCTCTCTTCGCTTTTTTGGTAGTGAATAATATTACACCATTACTTCCTCTAGCACCATATATAGCTGTAGCTGAAGCATCTTTAAGAACTGAAACAGATTCGAAATCTGAAGGATGATAACCAGAAATATTCGAGGTTATAACGCCATCAACTAGAATTAGTGGTGTATTTGAACCATTAATTGAGGAGAAACCTCTAATGTTAAAACTAAGATCTCCCCCAGGCGAACCGTTATTATTATATATGTTTAGACCAGGAACCTTGGCTTGCAGAGCCTGTAGTGGATTGGCAACAACTCGCGACTCCAGTTCTTTTGTCGAAACAGTTGCTATGGCACTAGTAAGATCCGATCGCTTTACACTTCCATAACCTACTACTACTACTTCATCTAAGCTATCGGCACTTTCTACTAGAACTATATCAAAATTCCTTTTACCATTAACCATCATTTCTTGATTGGCATATCCCAAGTAGGAAACAATTAAAATGGCATTGTCATTGGCCACAGACAAGCTAAAATTTCCATCAAAATCGGCCTGTGTCCCGTTTACTGTACCTTTTTCAACAATACTAGCGCCTGGTAAGGCTATCCCATTATTATCTTTTATTGTACCTGTTAATTTAATTTCTTGGTAATTATCCGTGTCAATCGATTTGCCTTTTAAATCCAAATCAACAAACGCTTCAGGTGGCGTAGCGGTCAATTTTTCAGCTTTTGCATTTTGGATAGCACATATAAATGCCAAGGCAAAGAGCATACAAGTTCCCTTCGAAAGGGTTTGAAACATTTTTCTCATAATTCACATTTTGGTTTTGATTATTGATTAAACTCCATTTTTACCCGACCGGTTTCAGGCCCTATTATACTGTTTTCAATTTCCGGAAGTGTGCACGATTCTTGATTTTTTTATTTCATATAAATTAGATTGAAGTTAAACTAAATCGGTTTAGTTATGTGGGTTCAAAAAATGATTAGTTAATTTCTAGTATTAAAACGTCCCACATGATTTTCTTATTTCCAATTTGGAATCTAGTATTCTAGTATTGTCTATATTCTCTTTCATTCCCTCAATTTCATTTATTAATATCTCCACTGCAATGTTACTAATATCCTTTACTGGTTGAATAACCGAAGTAATAGGTGGATCGACTAAATCAAAGGCGCTTAATTCATCAAAACTAACAATGGCTACTTCCTGAGGTACTTTTACATTGAACCTTTTAAGCTCTCGTAAACCAACAGATGTTAGGTAGTGTGTTGAAAACACAATTGAATCTACTGAATTGGGAAACTTTATTAGCTCACTTACTGCCAATTTTATTTCATCCTCATAATTTTCAGGACTTAACTCCTTTATAAGTTCCTTTTTAAATTCTATATCAAAGTCTTTCAACGCATTTTCATACCCCAACATCCTTTGCCTTATTGCCTCCAAACCTGGCTTTAGGGTAATAAACCCAATTTTTCGCCTCCCCAATTTCAATAAATGTTCTGTGACAGTTTTTGATCCATTATAATTGTCTACAATTACATAATTAGTCTCACTTTCAGGATAATGCCTATCAATCAATACGAAAGGAAATTTATCTTCCTTCAATGACTCAATTTCTTTTAGATTCTGCTGCGTTGAGGCTATAATTAATCCTTCAACCTGTCGGTTGAGCATTGACCGAATCAATTCTGACTCTTTCTTTGGATCCTCACTTGAGCTACTAAAAAGAACGGTATACCCAAGACTCTTCGCCTTTAACTCCACATAACCGGCTATTTTAGAATAAAAGGAATCCGAAATATTAGGAATAATCAACCCGATAGTTTCACTTTTCCCTCTACTTAAACCACGTGCGAGTTGGTTTGGCACATAATTGTGCTTCTTGGCATAATCGATAATTTTTTTCTGAGTTTCCTGACTGATTTTGTTTTCATCCCCTTTGTTATTCAATACCAATGATACTGCCGTTTTGGAAACGTTCAGTTTTTTTGCAATATCCTTTAAGAAAACCTTCTTCATATCGAACAATACCTAAAGCGGTTTAGTTATTACCGCTAAACCATATATTTTAACCAACTCTATTTAACCGTTACAAGCCACTCTTGCTACGCTTTTAATTAATCCCAACAACTAAATCCTAATCGATACTAATTAACTAAAGCGGTTTAGGAATTTCAATATTACATATTTATTTTTACAAAATAAAATTTTTATGGGATTTATTTTGTGATATCAATAATTTTTACGCTCCTAACTCCTAAATTGACACTGAATAACTTATAATATTATCAATTTCTTCATCACACACCAGAGTTTCACATTGGAAATGTAAATACTATTAACATAGCATTAATCCATTTTCAACACCATCGTAAACACAATATCGCTCAACTATAGATATATCCTAAGTTTTTATAAACAGAAGCACAAATGCATCGGCAGAATCGTTCAATGCAAACATAAAAGCTTTTGGTGTGCAATTCAGAGGAGTCAAAAACACAGAATTCTTCCTATTTAGGCTAACTACGATATTTGCATAAACACAACAATTGTTCTTGATCCCACAAAACCTCAATTTGTTTTAACATTGTTTTACCAAAACAAAAAAAGCCGACTCCTAAAAGTCGGCTTTCCCTTGTTGTACAGGCGGAGAGACTCGAACTCTCACACCTCACGGCACTAGATCCTAAGTCTAGCGTGTCTACCAATTCCACCACGCCTGCATAAACTTCAATAAAATTACAAACCTAACTTTAATGTATACCCTTTATCACGCTAGACTTTCTAGCGTGCCCGCCCGTACCGAGCGGTACGTTCGGGCGGGTCTACCAATTCCACCACGCCTGCATAAACTTCAATAAAATTACAAACCTAACTTCAATGTATACCCTTTATCACACTAGACTTTCTAGCGTGCCCGCCCGTACCGATCGGTACGTTCGGGCGGGTCTACCAATTCCACCACGCCTCCATTCAACCCGATTATTATCGGGATGCAAATATAAAGTAATTTTTCAATTTTAAAATACTTAGTCAATAAAAAGTTCTTTTTTGTAAATTTAGCCTTCAATTAAACCAAAACATGCAAGACATTTCGGAGTACCTAGTCAAAAACAAGGAACGTTTTATTAACGAATTGATACAACTCTTAAAGATACCCTCGGTAAGTGCCGACCCAGCATATTCACAGGACGTCATCAATGCTTCCGAAGCCGTAAAGACTTCACTTTTGGAGGCCGGTTGCGATACCGCAGAAATATGCGAAACCAACGGATACCCTATAGTCTACGGAGAAAAAATAATAAACCTGGAATTGCCAACCATATTGGTATATGGCCATTATGATGTACAGCCGGCAGACCCCATTGACCTTTGGAACTCCCCACCTTTCGAGCCCGTTATAAAAACCACCGATATCCACCCCGAAGGTGCCATCTTCGCTAGGGGCGCCTGCGATGATAAGGGACAAATGTACATGCACGTAAAGGCTTTGGAATTCATGGTAAAAACCAACCAATTGCCCTGTAACGTAAAATTTATGATAGAAGGTGAAGAGGAAGTAGGCAGCGAGAATTTAGGAACCTTTGTGGCCGAAAACAAAGAAAAGTTGGCCAACGACATCATCTTGATCTCGGATACGGGCATGATCGGCAACAATGTGCCTTCCATAACCACAGGCTTACGCGGACTTAGCTATGTGGAAGTAGAGGTAACTGGACCCAATAGGGACCTACATTCAGGCCTGTACGGTGGTGCTGTGGCCAACCCAATCAATGTATTGACCAAAATGATTGCCGCGCTACATGACAAAAACAACCACATTACCATCCCTGGGTTCTATGACAAGGTAGAAGAACTCTCCACGGAAGAACGTGCCGAAATGGCCAAGGCACCTTTTAGCTTGGAGAACTACAAAAAAGCTTTGGACATAAAGGCTGTTTATGGGGAAAAGGGCTATACCACCAACGAACGCAACTCCATTAGACCAACTTTGGACGTTAACGGAATATGGGGCGGATATATTGGTGCTGGCGCAAAAACGGTTATCGCCAGTAAAGCCTATGCCAAAATCTCCATGCGCCTGGTGCCCCATCAGGATTGGAAAGAAATAACGGAACTGTTTAAAACTCACTTTGAAAGTTTGGCACCAGACGGAGTTACGGTCAAAGTTACCCCCCATCACGGTGGCCAAGGATATGTAACCCCCATAGATAATAATGCCTATAAAGCCGCTTCAAAAGCATACGAAACCACCTTTGGCAAGACCCCCATACCTCAGCGTAGCGGAGGCAGCATCCCCATTGTTTCCCTTTTCGAAAAGGAATTGAAGAGCAAAACCATCCTTATGGGCTTTGGTCTGGACAGCGATGCCATACATTCTCCCAACGAGCATTTTGGCGTGTGGAACTACCTAAAGGGCATAGAGACCATTCCATATTTCTATCAATACTTTGCGGAACTATCGGAATAAACTAGATTCTTCTTTTCTGGGCGTTTCCCTTGCGGGCCGCTCTTTCCGCTATATCTTTTTTGGCCCCTATCCACCAATCCTGCAGGAGTCGGGCCAAAAAAGGATGCCGCTACAATAGCTAACGCAAATTCAACCAAGGTTGATGCCCAGTTTTGGCAATAGAATGCTCCCCACCCTGGAAAGGGAGGGGTGGATTCTTTACCGACAGTGAGTCGGGAAAGAAGACGGGGCGGGTGGAATGTCTACAACCATCAAGCTTAGCACCTATTAATTCACCTCAAAAGCCGAAGGTGCAGGCTACCCCTTCCGCCATCCCGACAAAAAAGTCGGGATGCCACCTTCCCCTGCATGGGGAAGGAGCTTCATGTTCTATCCATCACAAGGAGTCCCGCAAGGTTTTTTCTGAACCTTGTAGGTCTTAGTGCACGCCTATCCCCTTTCCTTTCCCCATCAGTTTGGGTTGTAGTCCTACAAGGTTTTAAAAACCTTGCAGGACAAGGGCCAAAAAAGGATGCCGCTGCAATAGCTTACGCAAAATCAATTTACAATGATCAAATAACAATAAACAATGGAGGTCTATTGTTACACAAGTTGTTAATTGACGGTCAGTAAACAAACTAATGTGCACAGCTGCCAAACCCCTTATTCCAGTATTCCATACCTGAAAAACCAATAGTTTCCCACATATAATCAATAAAAAAAATCACCTCTACACTTGTAGAATTAAAACATTTGCTCTATGTTTGTAGAGCACTTTAATCATTTTCACAAATGAAACTATCAAAAACAGAAGAAGAATTAATGAACCACCTCTGGAAGCTGAACAAAGCTTTCATGAAGGATCTGCTGGAAGTCTATCCCGAACCCAAACCCGCCACCACTACCGTGGCCACCTTGTTAAAACGCATGACGGGCAAAGGTTTTGTTGGATATAAATTATTAGGCAACGCCAGGCAATACTATCCTTTGGTAAAGAAAAAGGACTATTTCTCCAAACACTTGGACGGACTCATTAAAACCTTTTTCAATGATAGCGCCTCACAGTTTGCTTCCTTCTTTGCCCAAGAAACCGATTTGAGCAAGGAAGAACTGGAAGAATTAAGAAACTTGATAGATACCGAAATAAAAAACAAGTAGTCATGTGGATCTATCTCTTAAAATTTAGCGCGTGTTTGGCACTCCTCCTCCTCTTCTACAAGTTGGTTCTGGAGAAGGTCCATATTCATCATTTTAAAAGATATTACCTACTATCCGCCTTTATCATTTCCCTAAGCATTCCCTTAATCACTTTTACCCAATATGTTACCGTAACAATAGAGCCTACCCTGCTTCCAACGTACATTGATCAATCCAGTAGTAATTCCATAGAAAACAAAAACAACACTACCCAAATATTACCCATTATTTTATGGGGTATATACGCTTTAGGGGTATTTATTTTCGCACTCAAGTTTTTAGGAAACCTAAAGTCCTTAATCAAAAATATAAAGAGCAATCCCAAATTAAAATCGGGACGTATCCATCATGTGTTACTCCAAGAGCTTATTGCTCCGCACACCTTCTTTAGCTATATTTTTTTCAATAAAAAGAATTACGAAGCCCATAAAATTCCGCAAGAAGTTTTTTGGCACGAGGAAACCCATGCCAGACAAAAACATAGCTTGGATATCTTATTGTTGGAGCTGATTCAAATTGTCTTCTGGTTTCACCCATTGATCTATTGGGCAAAACATTTGGCAAAACTGAACCATGAATTTTTGGCCGATCAGGCTGTTTTAAAAAGAGGAGCAAGTGTTCCCAATTACCAAAAAATGGTATTGGCATTCTCATCTTCCGCTAGCTATCGGAATGCCGTAACACCACCTTTGGCAAATGCCATTCATTATTCATCAATCAAAAAACGAATCGTCATCATGAAAACACAAACATCAAAAAAAGCCATTTGGCTTAGAAGTTTATTGCTGATACCTTTAATGTCATTGTTACTTTACAGTTTTAGCACCAAAGAAGTTCTTGAAATTCAAAAAATGGAGTCAGTGACTATTGAACGAGGCTACCAACAAGAAGTAATAGAAAAAGGTAATGAACTGGAAGTTATTTATGATTCAAAAATCCAAAATATTACAACGGATGAAATAGTGGTTGCCATAAATAAAAATGGACAGTTGTTGTTCAATCTTGATTTGGTTACGCTTGAAGAGTTAAAATCCCATTTACTTAGATACAACCAAGGCCTTACGAAAGAACAAAGAAGTCAAAGTGTTAAGGCCATAATTAGGGTAGCAAAAGAAACTCCGGCCAAAATCATTAAACAAGTGGATGCCATTTTAATGGACTATGGTGTCGCCACCATTGACATCCAAGGACCTACAGGACACCAAAATCAAGTTGGGGCCACCAAATCGGAAATACAGGAATTCAACACCCTAGCTAAAAAATACAATGCTCAACCCCAAGATACAAGAGTGATTCCGCTAAAGGATTTAAAGACCTTGGAGAATATTTATGGCAGCATGACCAATGATCAAAAAGAGCAGGCACAGCCCTTTCCAGAGTGTCCACCTCCACCTCCACCCGCTCCTGCCTCACCTGTGAAGAAAGCTCAAGAAAACAATACTCCGCACTCGTCATTACCCCCAGCCAATGATTTAAATGGGGAAAACAAAAACATTAGAAATCCACAAAGAAAAGTAGAACAACTCAGATTGATATTAATCAAAGATTACAATAAAATGTATGGAATTTTTGAAGAGCTTAGCCAGAAAGATAACAAAACCAAAAATGAACAGAACGCACTTAAAGCAATTTCTACAAGTTTGGAAAAACTATATTCCTCAATGACTACTGAGGAAAAAGAATTTATTCAAAAATTGGAGCCCACAAAAAAACCTTCCATATATTATGGAAGATTGTACAATTTACCTCAGCTGCCACCTCAGCCACATCCGAATCCAGTGGAATATATAAAGGAACTGGCCGAAAAAGGAGCAACCTTTTATATTGGCCCGCATAAATACAAAACGGATGAAGCAATCGAATTGGTCCGAAAGAGTAAAAATGCAAGCATTGATGTGAGCGATTACCCGGTCGTAAAACTTGGTGGCTGCTGACCCATCTCATTGCAAACACGACAGATATTGCCCAAATGGAAAGGAAAATTCATACAGTCCTGCAAGGTTTTCAAAACCTTGTAGGACTTAAACCCCAACCTAGCCGGGAATTCCAAACATAACATCATGCACTCACACTATACCTACAAGGTCAAAATAGACCTTGCAGGATTAGAACCAGCCTAACCGGGAAAGCCAGACAAAAAAACATCCTCATACACCATACCTACAAGGTTCAAAATAAAACCTTGCAGGATCAGGAACAGGCAGATAAAAAGCAAAAATAATGCCCTGGAACAGCCAACGCAATATTAATTAACGATGATGCCGGGTTTTTGCAATACAATGGCTCCCCACCCTGGACAGGGAGGGGTGGATTCTTTACCGACAGCGAGTTGGGAAAGAAGACGGGGCGGGTGGAAAGACCGTACCAATTGGAATTGCGCTAAAGCCACATCACCTTATCCGAAAGACATACGCTGCCCACTTCCGCCATCCCGACAAAAAGGTCGGGATACCACCTTCCCCTACATATCATGAGTTAGTCCTGCAAGGTTTCCAAAACCTTGTAGGACTTACACCCAAACCTAACCAAAACAACAAGATAAATCATCATGTGCTTTCTCAATACCTACAAGGTCAAAATAGACCTTGCAGGATTAGAACCACAACGAAACCGGATGGGCAATATAGCAGACAAACAGCATAAACTTTATACCTAGAAGGTCAAAATAGACCTTGCAGGATTAGAAGCAAGCTTTACCAGGAATTCCAGACAAACAACCATGTTCTAGCCCCATACCTACAAGGTTTCCAAAACCTTGCAGGATCAGGAACAGGTGACAAAAAAGCAAGGAGGCCCATAAATCCAAAAAATAAGAATTCAGGCCTCCCAGCTACAAAATATATAGTATTAATATTGTTCCAATAGGTAGTTCAACAGATCCGTAGTAGTTACAATCCCCACAAGGTCTCCATTCTCAACCACTGGCAATGCATGAAATTCCTTTTTGGCCAAAATCTCAGCTACCTCTTTAATGGTCAATGAAGGGGCTATATGTACAGGATCTTTCACCATTACCTGTTCTATGCTCAACATATTATATACGGCAGTGTCTACCTGGGAATCATCCTCGCCGTAATTATCAACAAAACTAATCCGCAATAAATCCGTTAAGCTCAGAATTCCAATAATCTGCTTATTGTTCACTACCGGTATATGCCTAATTTTATGCTTATTGAACAATTTTTCGGCATCAAATAAACTGTTGGTGTGATTTATGGTAACCAAATCTGTTGTCATAATTTTTGATACTGGCTCTCTTTTTTTCATACTCTGTTATATTTTTAATTATTAGTAACTGTCGATTTAAATATGGAATACCACCGCATACTCAATCGCTTGAAGCAATAGAATCTTAAGCTTAGGATCACCACCTTAATCCAACAGTATAAAGATCGCCATCATTACTTTCAAAAAACATGATATAAGTCAGGCCAAATAAAGATCATTTTGAAACGATACCTACAAGGTTTTAGAAACCTTGCAGGATCAGGGACAAGAGGAGAGTGAGTCAAAAAAAGGACACCGCTGCAATAACTACTGCAAAATCGATTAGCAATCACGCCCGGTTTTAGCAATATTCAAATAAAGTATATTTATTCTCGACTATTCTATTTGACTTACCTGCCCAAAAGCGGCTCCCCACCCGGGACAGGGAGGGGTGGATTCTTTACCGACAGCGAGTTGGGAAAGAAGACGGGGCGGGTGGAAAGACTGTACCAATTAGAATTGCGCTAAAGCCACATCACCTTATCCGAAAGACATACGCTGCCCCCTTCCGCCATCCCCTACATATCATGAGTTAGTCCTGCAAGGTTTCCAAAACCTTGTAGGACTTACACCCGAACCTAACCAAAACAACAAGATAAATCATCATGTGCTTTCTCCATACCTACAAGGTTCAAAAAAACCTTGCAGGATAAGAACCAGCCTAACCGGGGATTCCTAACAAACATTCATGCTCTTGCACCATACCTACAAGGTCAAAATAGACCTTGCAGGATAAGAACCAGCCTAACCGGGGATTCCTAACAAACATTCATGCTCTTGCACCATACCTACAAGGTCTTAGAAACCTTTAGGGATTTGATACGTATGGCCACCCATCTGGAATTTATCTGAATAGGCACATCCACTAAGCATCAATATTGAAAAGCTTTATGATTACACCCCATATTTATGATAATTTTCTGTAACAAATCATAGGTTTCTACGTTCTAACAGTCTATAGGAACATCAATCAAAATCAGAACACTATGTTACAGCAATTCTTTATGCTCTGCTCCGGGGCGGATACCGATATTCTCAAAACTTGCTCCAAGGGAGAACAAAACAAATACGCCGGAATAGGCGCTACCGTCTTCTTTACCGCGGTCATGGCATTTATAGCCAGTGCCTATGCCTTATTTACAGTCTTCGACAATATCTATACCTCCATTTTCTTCGGCCTTATTTGGGGGCTTCTCATATTTAATCTGGATCGATTTATAGTCTCCACTATAAAAAAGAGCGATAGTTTTAAGAGCGAATTACTACAGGCTACACCGCGAATAATATTGGCCGTCATTATCGCCATTGTCATCTCCAAACCTTTGGAAATGAAAATTTTTGAAAAAGAGATCAACCAAGTGCTTTTGGAGGAGAAAAACAGCATGACCCTTGCCAATAAGGAGCAAATTGCCACACAATACACCCCAAAAACGGAACAACTGAAGGCGGATATTTTGGGTTTAAAAAATGAAATAGCGACTAAAGAAGTCGAAACCAACGCGCTTTACGATACCTACATCTCCGAGGCAGAAGGTACTGCAGGTACCAAATTATTGGGCAAAGGGCCAGTATACAAGGAAAAAAGGGACAAACACGATGCTGCCCTGGCCGAATTACAGTCGCTAAAACAAACCAACGCCGAAAGAATTTCAACCTTGGAGGCACAGATTGCGGCCTTGGATCTGGAATATGCAGATCAAATAACAAATACTCAACCTATCATTGATGGTTTCGACGGACTCATGGCTCGTATAAATGCCTTGGATAAATTGCCCTGGTTGCCCTCATTTTTTATTTTTCTTTTGTTCCTGGCCATTGAGACATCACCAATAATCGCCAAGTTATTATCCCCAAAAGGTGCCTACGATTATAAGCTGGAAGACCAAGAAAGTGCCGTTAGGACATGGGTGACACAAAAGGTTGGCCAACGTGAAAAAGTGCTGGCAACAGACACCCTCCTAAACAATAAGATCTACGGTGAAATTGCCGAAGAAGAGGAAATCTACAAATACAAAAAACAAAAGGCCGAGGAATTATTGAAGTTACAGGCCAATGCCTTTCATGAGGTGCAAGTAAAGAGCCTATAGAGCAATAAAACTCGTTCCTAAATCTACAATATATTGAGGCCATTATCACTTTGGCTGTCCGGTTGAGCGTAGTCGAAACCTATAAGACAGCAATTGCATGATTTCTATACAATAAAAAAATGATTGGTAACCTACTAAGCTGTCGACCAACTCGAAAGATGCATCCCCAAGTCCTAGGGCAATCCCTAGCTAATTCCCCCACATTCTTACCCAAAGGGCCAAAAGGAGTTTTTTGGCATCCCTTCTTAATTTTGGACTTTCTTCTACCGACAGCTCCCCATCCTTGGGGATCAACTTATAATTAAAGGCAAATTGGGATTCATCTGGATCCAAACTCATCAACCCGAATCGCAGGTCATTAAAAAATAACTGTCCGTTTACCTCATTTATGGTATACCAACCTTCAGTGATTTTTTTCAGCCGTTGAATCTTATCACTTTGGGCCAAATCACCCAGTAATTCGTGGTTTTTTGGATAGCGACTAAACTGAACGGGCTTATTATCGAAAAAAGAGTAATTACCAATGAGGTAAGCGTCGCCGGCATCAACATTGGCAGACCATAGAACAGTATTAAACGGAGAAGGCCTAGTGTCTATTTCTGTATAAGCTATTCCCTGTGCCTCCAAACTCTCGGTAATCTTTTTATAGGCCACTCCTTTGAGTACCAAGCTAAGTCCCAAATATAAACTGCTGATGCTCAACCCATACATATTATAGCGCCACCGCAGCGCCAAATCGCGCTTTTGGCGCATAGCAAGAATAAGAAACACTAAAAATGGCAGGGTGTACAAGGGATCGATAACGAAGATGTTCTGAAAAGCTATCCGTAGATCAAAGGGCCAAAAAAGTTGGGTCCCCCATGTGGTAAAGGCATCCAAAATGGGATGGGTGAAAAGTCCGCAGAACATCAATAAAGACCATTCCTTCCATGTGGCAGGTCCCTTGCGTTCCAATTTAAAAATCAGCCAACCGAAGATAGGGGCAAAAATTATGGAAAAGAAGATAGAGTGGGTAAACCCCCTATGCCACTCTATAGCAGTGACCGTATCGGCAACATAATTGGCCAAAACATCCAAATCCGGAATGGTGCCGGCAATAGCCCCATAGAACATGGCCTTGTTGCCCACTTTCTTACCTAAAACCGCCTCTCCCACTGCGGCACCCAATACTATCTGCGTTAGCGAATCCATCCTTATTATTTATTCAAAAAAAGGCCAAGCCCTCATTTCTCCAGAGGGTACCAAAAATTTACAATTCCCGACCCGGACTATTGCGATTATTCCACTATTTCCATCTTTTTTAACAAGAAGGAGGCATTCATATTTTTACAAACCCCGGTTTTAAAAGTGTAATCAAAATTAAGTTCATTGTTAATAATTTCGGCGTCAAAATAATAGTTCTTAACCTGGGGCAATTCTTCCGAAACTTCACATAAACTTAAATCATGGGTGGCAATAATCCCGGTAGACTTTGAAGCCACCAATTTTTCAACAAACTTACGTGAACCTATGGCTTTGTCCAAACTGTTGGTCCCTTTGAGGATTTCATCCAAAACAATAAAATACTTGTCCTTTTGTATTTCATCCACTATAAACTTCAACCTTTTCAGTTCGGAGAAAAAATAAGACTCATCGTCCGTAAGTGAGTCCGTAGTGCGCATACTGGTTATTAATTTGATCGGAGAATACTCGGCCGCCGAAGCGCATAGGGGCAAGCCCACATTGGCCATGACAATTTGCAGGGATACCGTTCTTAAAAAGGTACTTTTTCCAGCCATATTGGCTCCGGTGACAATAAAAAATTGCTCCTTAAGGATGGTAATATCATTGGGAACCGCTTTTTTAGGATCCAATAAAGGATGGGACGCATTGACCGATTTTAGTATTACCCCATTATCTACCAAACGGGGGTAATTATAGGCCGGGTGGTTATGGGAAAAATTCCCAAGACTATTAAAAGCGTCAAAAAAGGCTATGGCATTAAACCACTTCTCCACCTTTGGCCCGTGTTTACCTATCCACCGTTCTATCCTGTAGGCCTGTAACAAATCCCAAAGAAAAAATCCGTTCCCCAACAAGGCAAAAAACATATTGTTCCTTTGGTCCAAGGCACCTAGAATTTCCGAGAATTCCTTTAAAACCTTTGAGGCCAGCTCTTTCTGGGAAACCACAGAATTCTTCTTTTCCTTTAAAAGATCGGATGCAAATTCCTGTTCCTCTATTTTTAAGATCAATTTTTGATACTGCTGAAAGGTGCTTTGGACCCTGTTGGCATCCGAAGCCAGTTTAGAAGTGCTTTTTAGGAAAAAACCACTCACCAACAAACCGGCCAAAAGAATAATAAAAATAGGAAAACCTGGTAATGTCCCCAACAAGTATCCTCCAATCAAAATAAGGGAAACCAAAGAAAAAGTATAGGATACATAACGCATGGATTTGGGAACGTATGCTTTGTAACCAGCAAGCCATGAAACTATGGTTTTGGTTGTAGTATCCGTTTTTACCAGGGTAGCTATTGCAGAAAATTCCTGTCTCCAATCGGGTAATTTGGATAATTCTTCCACGGCCTTTTGCTTGCCCGCAATATTCTCCAAATCGTTCGCCAATAGCATTTCCACCAGCATATCACTACCTTGGACCAAGGCGGTACGATTGCTATACTGATAAAAGGAACCTTTTCCGAACAGGTCAATGTCCTGGGCAAAAAAATGATTGGGATCCTTATATTCCGAACCATCGGGAAGGTGATGAAAATTACGCTCCAACACCTTTATTTCCGTTTCATTAATTTTAATAAGGGCCAAAAGTTTGTCCCTCTTGTATTGTAAGTCGGTATGTTTGGAAACCAGATACAGAAATAGGCCTATAGCCACTATAATCGTTCCTAGGACCAATTTGGTATCCCCAAAAAAAAGGTAGGTAAAACTGGCTGCGAGAACAAAAACGATCAATCTGATAGTACTGGAAATGGCCAGTTGTCTTTTTACCTGTCCAAGTACTCCGGCATGGAGTTCTACTCTATGTTTATAAAATGTGATTAGGTTATCCATTTAGGAATTTGAAATGTAATTTATGCAAATGTAGTTAATCCAAAGCCTTGAGTTGGGCCTGTAACTTTTTTGTTAGACCGGCAACTACCAGTTCATAGGAATGGTCTATCAATTCCCGGACCAAAGAGGGTGACAAAGTCTCAAGATAAAGGGTATTCCAATGTACTTTGCTCATATGGTACCCAGCAGTGATTTTTCCATCGTATGTTTCCCGCAATTCTATGGCCCTTTCCGGATCGCATTTTAAATTGGCCTGGGACGGAATACGCTCCAGAGGCACCAGGGCAAACATTTTCCCCATTACCTTGAACACCAAGGTGCCGGCATCGAAGGGAAATTCTTCCGTAACCCCCTTTTTAATAATACAATACTCCCTAAAATCCTCTATGTTCATAACCAAACATTATGCAACTAGACTTAAATCAGCTTCTTCAGGTTGTTCCAAACTATCCTACATTTGCGTACTTCCTTATCGCCAATATCGTTTCCTGCCACGGTTTCACAATTAGCTCCTCCCAAACGCCCATAAAAGGCCATAGCACTGGTATTGTTCTTTAGCACCCATAAATACAATTTTCCACCCGGATCATTCTTTAGTACCTCCTGGGCCACCAACCTCATCAATTGTCTGCCAATTCCTTTTCCCTTGGCCGTATCCAAAACATGCAAATTGTCCAATAATGTGCCGTGTTCGGCATCATCCCCAAGAAAGGCACAGGCAAATCCACAAATTTCCCCTTCCAGCTCCGCTACCCAGCAAAATTGGTTAGGCATTGGATTATTTAACCTTTTCTGCCAAACACCTTCACGCTCAGCGGTAGCCTCGGTATCCAGAAAATGATCACTAAAATCGCCCCTGTAATTTTGTTGCCAACTTTTTACATGCAATTTGGCAATTTCCAAATAATCCCCAGCCTTGGCATGCCTGTAGGTCACCATAAAATATGTCTAAATCCCTTGGGAGTCGTACACTATTACCTTGGTCCATAAATTGCTGGATTCCGCAACAAAAAGGTTATGGGCTTCCTCAGTCTGATACTTTGCCTGTGCCTCGGCAGATTCAAAAGAAACTACCAGAGAATAGGTAAAGGAACCATCTACAACATCGCGGGTGGCCTTTGGCGGCACGCCCACAAAGTTGGTCTTGGCATATTTGGAATCCCGCATAAATTTCAAGATGGATGTCTCAAAAGCCTTCCTATCCTCAACATTATCAGGATTCTTCAACCAGAAAAAAACGGTGTGTACAAAATTGGAATCAAAGTTCTTCATATCTTCTTTGTTTTGACCATAACTTGTTACGGTCATCGTTAAAAATAATACAGTATAAAATAAAGTTTTCATTATATATTTTGTTTTGGAAATTACACAAAAGTATGCTTTATAGAGATTACCCAACATCCCGCTAAAATAAAAAAAATTGGTTCCAATTTGGGAGCATTGGAAAAAGGATATTACTTCTCCATGATCTGCTTCTTTCGATTGTTCATTTCCAAGGCGGAATAGTCCAATTTCCATCCTATGGTCTCTACAATTTTTTCAATTAAAAGTACAGCTTCAAGAGCTTCCTTATTGGCGGTATCCATTAAACCACTTTGAGGAATTTTATCCCTAATATGTTGCTTTGCCTCCATATTCAAGGAGGTAAGATCTGTTGGAGTAAAAGTGTTGAATAGTCCGTTTTGTATATCGTAAAACTGTAGTTCCGGGGAAATTGATAAAATTTCAGGTTGCGGAAAATTGGTAAGGATAATTCTTTTCTTATCGTTATCGGCATACATTTGCAACTTTTTTAGATCAAAACCAATATGCGCCTTGGCATTGATGATGATCAAGGCCTTCTTTTTGCTACTTACCAAACTTAGAAAACGCTCCTTGGTGTTTTCGTACCGATAAATCTCGGCAAAATCACCTTCCACCGTTATTAATTTACAAACGCTTTTAATCTTATCCAACAGTATGGCCGACTGATGTTCCGTAAGCTCTTTGCTCCTTTTTTTTCGAAAAAAAGAAAACACCCAGTACATTGCAATGGCCCCGAGAATAAGACCCAAAAAAAGTTCCAATATATCACTCATTTGCCTTACCTATTTCTCCTAAATGGGTGTATTTAAACCCCTTGTTATATTTAAGTCCATAACCAAACATCCTGTCCATGGAAGCGTGTGAAAATAGGATGATTCCTATTAACTGACACAAAGGTAATGAAAGATAAATCCCGAGGAAATAAATCGCTATGGCCAAGCCTTTATGATGGAACAGATTGTACCCAATGGCACCAACCTTATTCCCCATAAGGTAGCCAAGCATTCCAATATCTGGTGCCAAAATTAGCCCAACGAACCACCACCAGCTATAATCCAACAAACTAAAGAGATATAATCCCAAACAGAACAATAATAACTCCTCAGCTCTTATAAGTAACCGCATAGCACCGTTTATGATTCCTCTACTAAATATAGAACCGGTCTACTGGGACTGGCATCATTTTCGAAGGCAGCCAGTTGAAGGTTTAAAAAATACTTCCCATCCTTTATGGTATTCGCTACAAAAACAAACTCTGTTATAGTAGCCTGTAGTCGACGTTTTCCATCGAAATTCCAAAAGGTCTTATGGGCCAAAAGAGCTCCTTCATCCTTTTCCTTATCCACGGAAGGAAGATCTATCAGCAAATGCTCCACACCCTTGTCCACCAGCAATTGTGCTGCCGATTCCAATAAATATGGCGGATTGGTATTGGCATATTGCCTGGTCATTTTGTCCCTTAGGTTTGGGATGGTCCTAATGACCACTGCCTCCCTATTTTTATTGCCCAAGGCATACTGTAATTGCTTTTTGGAGATTACAAAATCGCCATTTATTTTTTCAGGAGCTATGGTAATCACCTCGGTCATAAAAAAGAATTTGGAAAGACTTTTATTTACGGAATAAAACTCTTCCGTTATATGACCAATGCATTCGGTATGAGTACCATGAGCATGAGGATTAAAACTAATATCGTTAAAATTGGTCGAAGCCCCTTCTGTGACCTTCCCAATAAATTCCCCTTCGGTATGGGGTTCAATTTTTGGTGGGTCCACATACCATGCATTTACATTGGTACTCTTTCCGGTTATGGGTATGGAAATATCCAGGGGTTGGGATAAATCTATGCTGTAGTTTTTAGTGTTGTGTTTTATTATGGTTTTCATGTATGTTGAATATGTTCAGTATCTAATATTGCATCACTAGTTATTCAAATCGATGCCTTAAGTCTAACAATTCCGGATTCATTTCCTTGATCAAATTCCATTTCCAGTCTTTATGCCAATTTTTTATTTGCTTTTCTCTTTTGAAGGCCTCGCCAATCTCCTCAAATTCTTCAAAATATATCAAATATTTAATATGGTATTTCTTTGTGAAGACTGAAGCCATACCTAGTTCGTGAAGCCTTAATCGTTTAATAACATTTTTAGTCGCTCCGGCATACAATAAATTTCTTGTTGAATTACTGAGGATATAGAAATAACCTTTTGTCATAAAAAGAACTTTGGTCCTGAAACAAGTTCAGGACAAGTTAACCAAAAATAAATCGGCGGCAATCCCATCACTCAAAAATTTCCCTTTAGGGGAGACGAATAAGTGTTCTTTTTCCACATAAAGCAGGCCATCTTCGATTTTTTTACTGGCCTGCCTCAATAAATACGAATGGAATTCCCCGCCAAATTCCGCTTTTATCCTCTCCAAGGAAACTCCCCATATAGTTCGTAACCCGGTCATAATATATTCGTTGTAACGATCGGTTTTGGACAGCACCTCTGCTTCCATAGGCAATTCATTTTGAGAAATCGCTTTTAGGTACTTGGTATTATTGTTTACATTCCAGCCCCTTCTAATTCCGTCATAGGAATGGGCGGAGGGACCAATGCCCAAGTATTTTTTCCCCTGCCAATAGGCCGTGTTGTTCCTGGAAAAGTAACCTGGTTTTCCAAAATTGGAAATTTCGTAGTTAATAAAGCCTGCAGCTTCCAATTTTTGCACCAGAATATGAAAATGTACCTCAGCCAATTCATCATCCACTGGAGGAATGAGTCCTTTGTCGATAAACGTTTTTAAAGCAGTTTTGGGTTCTACAGTAAGAGCATAACTGGAAATGTGGGGAACCCCAAAAGCCAATGCCTTTTCTATATTGGCAACCCATCGTTCATTGGTCATCCCGGGAATACCATATATAAGATCGATGGAAATATTATCAAAATAATTCTTGGCCAGTACGATGCAGTCTTCCGCGTCCATGGAATTATGCGCCCTGTTCATCATCTTTAAATCCTCCTCAAAAAAAGATTGGATTCCGATACTTAACCTATTGATTGGTGATTTGGCCAATTCTTCTATCTTTTCTTTGGACAGATCATCGGGATTGGCCTCCAAAGTGATCTCGGGTGCACTTACCACAGTATATTTACTATAAACCGCCCCAATTATCTGGTTGATTTCTGCTGTGTTCAAAACCGATGGAGTTCCACCTCCAAAGTAAATGGTTTGCACCACCTCCTCCTTAAACTCAACCTTCCTCAGTTCCAATTCCTTGATCAATGCCAGCACCATGGCCTCCTTCTTCCCCATATTGGTGGAAAAATGAAAATCGCAATAGTGACAGGCCTGCTTGCAGAAAGGGATATGGATGTAAATGCCGCTCATTTTTTCAGTAATCAGTAAACAGTGGTCAGTGGTCAGTGGTCAGTGGTCAGTGGTCAGTGGTCATGGTTAGTAAAAATATCTATTTGGAACCAAACTTGTCAGGGTTATTAATCATGTAATAAATTAGCTTACCTATTTCCTTGCTTTCGCCAATCAACTCCTCGAATATTTTCTTATCAATATATTGGCACTCCTTCGCATACTCTAACCATACTTGAGTTTCTAGATTCTCGGCATCACTATCTGTTAATTTATTAATGAAATATTTTGGATAAAGACGCTTAGCATAAGATTCGGCAATATTTGCCGAAACACTTCTGGAGGATCTTCTTATCTGATCGGTCAAAGAATATCTTTCTTCCTTAGGAAAGGATTTGGAAATCTCAAAAATCCTCATCGCCAAAGTAAAAGATTTTTTATAAGCCAATAAGTCCTGAAATCTCATAGTTACTGATTGCTGTTCAATAGATCTAAATTATGTTTTTTAAAGAATTGGTATATAAATCTGATCCAAGTCCCATTTGGCTCAAACCAAACTGTTTACTTTTTACTGATTACTGTTCACTATATAACCGCCAATCTTCACTTCTTCACCCTACCATCGTTCTGTTTCACAAAAGCATCCCAGCCACTATAGCTTTTGCCTACTTCTATTCGGCCTTCGTTATAAAAATGACAGACTGCAGCGGCAAGACCATCGGTACTGTCCAGGTTTTTAGGGAGCGACTTTAATCCCAACACGCTTTGCAGCATTTTGGCCACCTGTTCCTTACTGGCATTACCATTTCCTGTAATGGCCATTTTAATCTTTTTTGGGAGGTATTCCGTGATGGGAATTTGGCGCGATAGGCCTGCAGCCATGGCCACGCCCTGGGCCCTGCCCAACTTGAGCATGGATTGCACATTCTTTCCAAAAAAAGGGGCCTCAATAGCAATTTCGTCCGGGTGGTAAGTATCGATAAGCTCTATGGTTCGCTCAAAAATAAGTTTTAGCTTGGTATAGGGGTCATCGTATTTTTGAAGTAGGAGTTCGTTCATCTGAAGAAACTCCATTTTCTTATTCACCACCTTAATTATGCCAAAACCCATAATGGTGGTTCCAGGATCGATACCCAATATTATCTTTTCATTTGCCAAGGAAGGAATTGTTTAGATTCTAGATTTATATTTCAGTTGGAATTCACTATAATGGGAATCCTAAATTTTGAGGATACCGGCACCCCTCGTTTTAAGGCAGGCGATAATGGAGGCAGGCCTTTTAGGCTTTGAGTGATGATGCTGCGAAATTCGGGGATCTGATTTTCAATATCCTGGTTGCGCTGCACTTCCAATACCGAAATTTCCCCTTTGTAGTCCACCAAAAAATCCACGTATATAGAGGTGTTGATATCGGAAACAAATTGAAATTCAAAATCCTCCAAAGTCGCAGTATATTGTTCCAATAGTGTATTTTGAAAACAATCCAGCTGCCCCGTCTTGTCCAACATTTCATCGCAGTTGTCAAATAAGGGGTACTTATCAACCTCATTAAAATTTATATTGCGCATTTCCTCGTTTACCAATTCTTGGGTTTTTTCTTCTTTGGAAGTAAACCAGTCGCAAGAGGTAAAAAGACAAAAACAAGCCAAAACCGCAACTTTCCTCATGTATGCCAGATTCTGGGCGGAAATTACAATTTTTTGATCAATTTAAGGGCTGTAGCTGTCAATTTCCTCCTCAATAGTCTTATCCTATGGCCTTCAATCTTCATGAAATAAACTTAGGAATAGTACAGTGGTCACCTCTTAGAAAGAAATAGTAGTGTTTACTTATTGGTAATATGGTATTTCTGTTGGTCCGTAACGACAAGCATAGTAGTGGGCAATCCTTTGTACTTAAAAGTTAAGACATCCCCTTTTTGGGCTTCAATCTCAATTAGCCCATCAAAGTCGGTAACCAAAACCTCATTTTTTCCTTGTATGGAAACATTAACTCCTGGCAACCCTTTGGCTCCATCTGTAACCATACATCGTAGATACTCCTTACCACCAACCTTTTTAACATTTGCCATTACGGACATCGTATTCGAAACAGACATTAATTCCATCGACTGCGACGACTCATTTTCTTCAGGCCCTTCAAGCTTAAAGGTAATCGGAATCGAAAAAGGTACCCGTACTTTTTCACCACGGTGTTCCCCAGGTATCATTTGCGGCAACAAAGAAATAATTCGGGCCGCCTCATCCTCCAATAATTTGTCCGGACCGCGTAACCTAACATTACCAATGCTTCCATCTTCTTGGATAATGAACAGCACATGTACCCGTCCCTGAATACCCATTTCCTGGGCTAGTTCAGGATATCTAAAATTCTTTCCAATATGCCTTTGCAACATTTGATTAAAACAGGCTCTCATATCCCCTGCATCCTCACAACCTGGATAGACTGGAACTTTTTCTATAATGGCGAAGGGCACATCTATTGTTCCATCATCATTTTCCCCGGAATCAATTTGACTCTTAAGCGTACGCAATTGTTGATCTAGGTTAATGATAATAGGATCCCTTTCGTTAATTTTTTCCAATAATCGCTTTCGCTCCATTACCAATACGTTGTATCTAGAAGCTAGATTGGATGAAGATGTATCGTGAATTTGCCCGAAATCATGTACTCCTTCCAACTTAAATGTAATCGGTATGGAAAATGGCACTCGCACTTTTTTCCCCTTGTGTTCCCCAGGGGCCATTTTCGGAAGCAAGGAAATGATACGGGCTGCTTCCACTTCCAAAATCTTATCTGGGGAGCGCATCCTTACATTTCCAATACTTCCATCTTTCTGTATAACGAACATAATATTAACCCTTCCCTGTATTCCCTTTTCCTGAGCTTCTTGGGGATATCTAAAATTCTTGCCAATATGTTTCTGCATTTGTTGTTGAAAACAATCCCTTTCGTTATCTGCGTCTTCACAACCTGGAAATACAGGCACCTGCTCTACTTCCGCAAAGGGAACGTCAACTTCATCTTGATTAGGAATAGCTACTCCCAAAACCTTGGTTTTAATATTTTGTGTAGGCCCTAGATCGTTTTCATTTCTTTCTGTCTGATAAACAAGAAAATCATATAGCCCATCAGTTATGATTAGGCTATCGTAGGAGCTGCTTCCATCTTCAAAAATTTCCGCCAACTTGCCATTTAACGCCCTTAGTTCAATCCCAGTTAAATCATTTGTGTTCTTTACCTCAAATACAAAATAATCCTTGGGAATTCTGTCGCTATCATCTATCAGCATTACATTCGTGTCATAGGCAGCTATAGAGGCATTCAAATTTTTGTCCAACAACTGAAAGGCTTTTTTTTGCCTTACATAATCATCATATAAAGCCGAGGTTGGGTCTTTCATTTTGTAGGTCCAATCTGGCATTGTTCCTTTAGAATCTTCAGCCATTTTCTTATAATACAGTTTGGATAAAATTCTACTTTCAAAATAATCATACTTGCTAAGAATTATATTGTCAGAATACACATTCTTCCTTTGGGCAAAGGCATAATGCACCGCTCCAATTGAACCCTTCTCCTGGACCTGCCTTTTAATATTTTCGTTAATTTTTTTGATCAAGGCCAAATCCTCAACATTTTGTCCTGGATTTGCCTCTACTTTCTCTTGAGCTTCCATGGAAGTGTAGATTAACATCCCTACTACCAATGGCGCCAGCAATAAATACTTAAGTTGCCAAACTTTTTTTGATTTTGATTTTTGTAACATGACGATTCGTTTTTTGATTAATGATGATTTAAAAAATTGATTGATGAAAGAAATATGTTGGGTCTGAAAGACCTGTGACAACAGCAACTGATACTGTTCAGACTTATGGGTCTTGGCCACTCTTGCATCGGCGATGAACTCGTGCAATTCGGAAACCCTTTTTTGATAAACGTAGACCAAGGGATTGAACCAGCCAACAATGCGCATCAGTTCAAAGAACAGCAGATCCCATGTATGCCGCTGCTCTATATGTACCAGCTCGTGCTGAATGATACTCTCATGGTCCTTCTCCAATACTTTATCCCCCAAAAAGATGGACCTGAAAAAAGAAAAGGCCATTTCACTGTTTCGCATCACGACCCTAGTAAAATCCTTAAAATACCGGATTTCGCCCTGGGCTTTGAGTCGATTAATTTGGTATAGTTTATAAGAAAACAACATGGCAGCCATTAACATTCCGCCGTAACATATTATTTCGCTTGCGGAAAAATTAAAAGAAGGAGAATTTTCAGGAGCAACAACCACTCCCTCTGACATGTCCACACCCCATAAATATTCTGGATACACAAAATATTCTGGAGAAACTGAAGTCCTAAAAGCCTCGATCTTTATCCAAGGTAGCAAAAGGGAAAGTACAAATGTCCCGATCAGGTATACCCTGTTCCACTGAAAAAAGGTTTCCCGCTTAAGGAACAGATCGTAAACGATCAAAAACAATAGCTGGAATGCCATGCATTCTAAAATAAACTGTATCATTCCTTCTCTTTTTTAATGTCCTTGAGTATAGATTCCAATTCCGATAGGCTCATATCGTTCTTTTTCATAAAGAAAGAGACCATACTTTTAAAAGAACCCTGAAAATACCCGTCCACCAGTTTGTTGATCGACTGGTTGCCATAATCCGATTTCTTGATCAATGGAAAATATAGATAGCCCCGCCCCTCCTGCTCGTGGTCCACGAAACCCTTGCTCTCCAGAATACGTACAATAGTGGAAACTGTATTATAGGCAGGTTTGGGCTCCGGCAATTCGTCAATAATTGCGGCCACGTTGCATTTCTGCAACTGCCATAACACCTGCATTACCTCCTCCTCTGCTTTGGTCAATTGTTTCATTTAACTAATTTTTTAGTTGAACACTATAACAAATATAACTAAATATTTAGTTTAAACTAATTTTTTAGTTAAAAAATTGAATTGAAGTTATTGCGCGGTCCAGAAAGAGGAAAACACACCCCTAACCTCCCGCGGAAAACACGGGACAGGCTCTCTCAAGAGGGGAATATTGGATTAAACGTAAGATTAGTTTTCTTTCTTTTATGAAGCGTCATCCTAAATGACGCGTGGGAGCTATGGCTGGGCATCATTCTCTTCTTTACACGGAATGGTCTGCGTTTCTCACCCCTTCCGCCTTCTCCTTTGTCGAAGCCACCTTATCCTCCCGCGGAAATTGCTGGACAGGCCCGTTTAAAGCAAGGAGCATTTTTTTAGCATTGCAATGTGTGACAATAAAACTTTGAGTTTAATAATAACAATAGGCTCCTTCCCTTGGATAAGGGAAGGTGGATACTCGGCCAGCAGCCGAGGAGACGGAAGGGATTGGGGTTCCAAGTCCTGGGAAAGAACATAATTTCCATTAGAAAACTTAGATTAGGAAAATCCTAAATCTAGTAAGAGCGTAGCACTCGAACTGCCGCCTTCCTCTACTGAACACATGTAGGCACGAGCGTGACGCTCGCGCCAGCGAAATAGCATTTTTTAAGCATTTCATTGTGTGGCAATAAAGCCACGAGTCTAATCATTGTAAGCTCCTTCCCTTGGATAAGGGAAGGTGGATCCTCGGCTATCGGCCGAGGAGACGGAAGGGATTGGAGTTCCAAGTCCTGGGAAAGAACATAATTCCCAATAGAAAACTTAGATTAGGAAAATCCTAAATCTAGTGAGAGCGTAGCACTCGAACTGCCGCCTTCCTCTACTGAACACATGTAGGCACGAGCGTGACGCTCGCGCCAGCGAAGGAGCATTTTTTTAGCATAACATTGTGTGACATAAAACCATAAGTATAATCATCGTAAGCTCCTTCCCTTGGCTAAGGGAAGGTGGATACTCGGCCAGCAGCCGAGGAGACGGAAGGGATTGGGGTTCCAAGTCCTGGGAAAGAACATAATTTCCATTAGAAAACTTAGATTAGGAAAATCCTAAATCTAGTAAGAGCGTAGCACTCGAACTGCCGCCTTCCTCTACTGAACACATGTAGGCACGAGCGTGACGCTCGCGCCAGCGAAAGAGCATTTTTTTAGCATAACATTGTGTGACATAAAACCATAAGTATAATCATCGTAAGCTCCTTCCCTTGGCTAAGGGAAGGTGGATTCTCGGCTAGCAGCCGAGGAGACGGAAGGGATTGTAAGCCCAAGTCCTTGGAAAAGCACATAATTTCCAATTGACAACTTAGGTTTGGATCGTCACTGAAATTGCCTCATGTCGAAGTGACTAGTACCAGTCCTTTCCCCATCCCTGTAACAAATCCTTCATATCTTCGTCAAACTAAGTATTCAAAAGATTCCTATGGATATTGTGTTATTGATTATCGGGTTTATTTTAATGTTCGTTGGTGTACTGGGTAGTTTTCTCCCTGTCATGCCAGGAACACCTATAAGCTGGGTAGGCTTACTACTGCTCTATCTTACCAAAGCCATTCCAGATGATTGGATTTTTTTGGGTATTACCTTGGCCGTAGCCATACTAGTTTTTGCCCTGGACTACATTATTCCCGTTTGGGGAACCAAGAAATTCGGGGGAAGTAAGTGGGGAATGATCGGTACTACCATTGGACTCCTAGTAGCCCTTATATTTCCAGTTCTTGGATTTTTTGGAATCATAATCTGGCCTTTTTTGGGCGCTTTGGTAGGGGAACTGATCAACAAGGCCGATCAAAAAACGGCACTAAAGGCCGCCTTTGGTTCTTTTTTAGGCTTTTTAACCGGAACCTTCCTGAAATTTATGGTTACCATAATTTATCTGGGCCTGTTTATATATAAGGCCTGGGAATATAAGTCGGACTTATTTCCCTTCATTAGTTAATCCATATTTCTACATCCATGTTACTTTTTCTTGCCATGGGCCTTTGCTGACAACTGGAATTTCTTCATCAGTATACCCCATGTAGAAAAAGCCCAAACATACTTCGCCTGTACTCAACTCAAAAAAATCGCCCATATATTTAATCAGGCCAGGAGAACTCCAATAGCTCCCTATACCCAACTCTGTACAACAGAGCCACATATTTTGTACCGCCATTGCCGTTGCTGCCACCTCTTCCCATTCCGGCACACTTTCTTGGAGATCACGTTGCATACAAATTGCTATGACTGCGGCAGCCTTTTTTGGATTCTGAATCAACTTTTCCACCTTGAACTGCTTAGGCTTGGGGTCCGTTTCCATGTATTTCAATGACAGGAATAAGCCCAATTTTTCCTTGGCCTCCCCTTGTAGTACTTTAAATCGCCAAGGTTCCGTTTTCTTATGGGTAGGCGCAAAATTGGCAGCCTCCAATACCTTTTCAATGTTCTCCCTACTTATAGGTTCATCATTATATTGGGCAGGAAAAATAGACCGACGCCTCTTAATTATATCAAAAATCATACTTTCTCTATTTAAATATTACAAACTAAGGTTTTTAAATTCCCTATATAGATTCGTTTAACAATAAATTAATACAATGTCGCAAAGCAGGGTTTCTATTGTCCTCCTTCCAACAAACGGATAACACCGCCCTTTGCGGAATGTTCTTGAGTTCAATAAATTTTACCTTCATCTGAAAGCCATATTGCAAGGAAGTGGGTATTATGGCAATTCCCAAATTATTCTCCACCAGCTTAAAAATGGTCTGGGCATGCACGGATTTATGGGAAACCTTGGGGGTAAAACCAGAATCCTCACATATGCTCATAACCGTGTCAAAGTACAACGGACTGTAATCCTGGGCGAACAAAATAAAATTCTCCGCCGCCAATTGCCCTACATCTGTAAATTCCCTGGTCAATAAAGGATATAATTCTGGCAAAACCACGGAAAAAGTGTCGGTATATACCGGTTGAATATTTAGGCCTTCAGGCACTCTGGCCGTTCGTACAAAGCCCATATCCAATTTATCCTTCAAGATGGCATTGACCTGGGCATTGTTGGACAATTCCTCCAAATTGGTCTGGATGCCAGGGAATTTATCCTTTAACTTGATCAGAAGATTGGGTATCACTTCCTGCATGGCCGAACCCAAAAACCCTATTCGGACCTCCCCAAAATTGCCATCCCTAATATGTCTTAACTGCTTTTTGGTGACTTCCAAATGGTTTAAGATAAACTCTATTTCACTTTTAAGATATTCCCCTGCTGCAGTAAGGCTTACCTTTTTCTTTGTCCGGACAAAAAGCTTTACCTCCAGAATCTCTTCCATTTGTTTAATTTGTCGACTTAAACCTGGTTGGGAAATACAAAGCTTTTCCGCTGCCTTTCTATAGTGCAATTCTTCGGCCACTGCCAAAAAATAATTGAAATGTCTGAGTTCTATTTGATAACCCATAGTTATTAAGTGTGTACATTAATAGTATTGGTGATTATCAAACATAATCAATAAATTTATATTGATAAAAATAATCCCATGGCTACTTCAAAAAAAATCTTTTTTTTCGGGGAAGATCATCTTACTGCAGGCCTGGCTTTGAGCCTTGTAAGGGGAACGATCATAGGGCAAATCTCTGAACCAGCAAGAAAAAAAATTCGTGAAAGCCACCAAACCGTTTTACGTATTGTAGAGATGGGGCAACCTGTTTACGGAATCAATACCGGATTCGGTCCCTTGTGTACCACCAAAATTTCCAAAACTGAAACCAAAATATTACAAAACAATATACTTCAAAGTCATAGTGTGGGGGTTGGACCACCAATAGAAACGGAAATGGCCAAATTGATGCTCGTTTTAAAGGCACATTCCCTGGCCAAAGGTTTTTCTGGTATTGCAGAAGCCACCCTGGACCGAATAATATGGCATATAGATAACGATGCTATTCCAATAGTACCCTCCCAGGGTTCTGTGGGGGCGTCCGGTGACCTTGCCCCCCTATCCCATTTATTTTTACCTCTAGTTGGATTGGGAAAAGTAAGATACATAAGAAAGACGATCACCACAGCCCAACTACACAGAATTTATGAGCTTGAGCCCTTGGAATTGGGTCCCAAAGAGGGACTGGCCCTAATAAACGGCACCCAATTTATTGCTGCCCATGCCGTAATGGTCATAGACAAAATGTACGCCTGCACTACTCATGCGGACATCATTGGGGCCATGATGATCGAAGGTTTACAGGGTAGCGTAAAACCCTTTTATAAAGAACTGCATGAGCTACGCCCCTTTAAAGGCAATAGTCACGTAGCTGCCAGAATCCGTTTCCTTTTGGAAGATTCAGAAATTATGCAGGACCACATAGATTGTGAACGGGTACAAGACCCCTATTCACTAAGATGTATTCCCCAAGTACATGGAGCCTCCAGAAACGCTTGGCTGCATTTAAAAGAATTATTGGAGATAGAATTGAACTCGGTTACGGACAACCCTATCATTATTAATGAGGATTTAACGATAAGTGGGGGCAATTTTCATGGACAACCATTGGCCATGGCCCTGGACTATGTATGTTTGGCCGCTTCCGAGCTTGGAAATATCTCGGACCGCCGTATTTATTTGGCTTTGGAAGGCAACAGTCCCGGGGTACCCAAATTGTTGATGAAGGATACCGGAATCAATTCCGGCTATATGATCTTACAATACACCACGGCCGCTTTGGCCAGTGAAAACAAAGGTTTGTGTTTCCCTGCCAGTGCCGATAGCATCCCTACATCCCTAGGGCAGGAAGACCATGTAAGTATGGGATCCATCAGCGGTAGAAAAGCCCTTCAAGTATTGGAAAATGTAGAAAAAATATTGGCCATTGAACTTCTGACCGCAGCACAGGCTTTTGAGTTTAGAAAACCCATGAAATCTGGTGTCCTACTGGATGAAGTACATAAAACTATTCGCAAAAAAGTAGCCTTTGCCGATAAGGACAGGGTTTTTTCCGATGATATTGAAAAAGGAATTGAAATGATCAAAGGCCGCACCATAATACATTCGGTACAAAAAACTATGAAGCGCAACAATCTTAAAATGGAAAGTCCATTTGAAGCCGAATTTGAAAAATATTAATTAATTGCCAAGCCATCAGCAAAAATCTGCACGCTATAGATCTAAGACAAACATGAAAAAATACACCCTTATAGGCCCCTTTAAGCAAATCTTGACGATGACGGGTCTACCGCTAAAAGGCCCACTATCTGACGAGCAATTACCAATATTGGAAAATGGGGGTATTATTATGGTAGATGACAAAATTCACGCCATAGGATCTTATCCTGAAATTCAGACAAAAGCAAACCACCTAAATGCGCAAAATATACCTATCCAATCCAACATGGTATGCCTTCCCGGGTTGATTGATGCCCATACGCATATTTGTTTTGGAGGAAGCAGGGCCAAAGACTATGCCCTACGCAATTCCGGCAAAACCTATCTCGAAATTGCCAAAGCTGGAGGTGGAATTTGGGATACGGTTACCGAGACTAGAAAGGCCACCACATCCTCCTTGATAGAGGGGGTCAAAAAAAGAGCGGACAGACATTTAGCCCATGGTGTGACCACCATAGAAGTAAAAAGCGGCTACGGACTTTCGGTTGAAGAAGAGCTAAAAATGTTAAGAGCTATTGCGCAAGCCGATAAAGAATGTCATCCCGATCTAATTGCCACATGTATGGCGGCACATATGGTCCCCAAAGATTATCAGGGAAGTCCAGCCGATTATCTTTTGGAAATAAGCACTTTACTATTTCCAATTTTAAAAAAAGAAAAGTTAGCCAATAGAATCGATGCCTTCGTGGAGGAAGGGGCCTTTTCTCCTGTTTCAATCGCAGCATATTTCGACAATGCCAAGGCCATGGGATTCGATATCACTGTACATGCCGACCAATTTTCAACCGGAGGTAGTGATGTTGCTGTTAAATATAAGGCAGTAAGTGCCGATCACTTGGAGTCAAGTACAGAAAAAGAAATTCAGCTACTCGCCAAAAGCAATACCGTAGCAACTGCCTTGCCCGGTGCCTCTATGGGATTGGGATGTAGCTATACCCCTGCGCGCCGATTATTGGATGCAGGAGCAGCCTTGGCCATAGCCAGCGATTGGAATCCCGGTTCCGCCCCAATGGGTAATTTATTGGTTCAGGCAGCCGTACTCGGAACATTTGAGAAACTCACAAATACCGAGGTGTTGGCCGGGATTACATTTAGGGCTGCGGCAGCTTTAAACTTAGAGGACAGAGGTACATTGAAAACCGGATTATTGGCAGATCTCATTGCTTTTCCCACCGACAATTATCAAGAAATACTTTATCAACAAGGTATGCTGCTGCCTTCCCTTGTCTGCAAAAAGGGAAAATTGGTAGTCGGTAATAACTAAAAAAGACCCGAACGATGACGGAAGAAAATTTTAAAGCTCAAATACTCCAAGGCATTCCAAAGGAAATGCCCAATAAAAAAGACTATCCCAATAATGCAAATAGAGCCCCAAAACGCAAGGATATCCTATCCTTAGATGAGAAAAAATTGGCCATACGCAATGCCTTGCGCTATTTTCCATCCGATTGGCACCAAATCCTTGGCAGAGAATTTGCCCAAGAATTAAATACTTTGGGCAGAATCTATATGTATCGCTTTAAGCCCGGTTACCCTCTATATGCAAGACCAATTGATCATTATCCCGCAAAAAGTAAACAGGCGGCCAGTATAATGCTGATGATACAAAACAATTTAGACCCCCAGGTAGCACAACATCCAGAAGAACTAATAACCTATGGGGGCAATGGTGCCGTATTTCAGAATTGGGCACAGTATCTTTTGACCATGCAGTACCTGGCGAATATGACCAACGAACAAACCCTGCACATCTATTCAGGGCATCCCATGGGGTTATTTCCCTCCTCAAAAGAGGCCCCAAGAGTGGTGGTGACCAATGGGATGATGATCCCCAACTACTCCAAGCAGGATGATTGGGAGAAGTATAATGCGCTAGGAGTTACCCAATACGGACAAATGACGGCAGGATCTTATATGTATATTGGGCCACAAGGCATAGTTCATGGCACCACGATTACTGTTTTGAACGCCTTTAGAAAAGTCCTACAAAAAGAGGAATCCGCTAAAGGAAAAATATTTCTCACGTCCGGCTTAGGGGGTATGAGTGGAGCCCAGCCCAAGGCGGGAAATATTGCCGGCTGCATTACCATTTGTGCAGAGGTAAACAAGGCTGCTGCTCAGAAAAGACACCAACAAGGTTGGGTAGATGAGCTTTTGGAAGATTTGGAACAATTGGTAGAGCGGGCCAGAATGGCAATACAACAAAAGGAAGTTGTCTCCTTGGCCTATATTGGAAATATAGTGGAGGTATGGGAAAAGTTCTACCAGGAAAATATATTCATCCATTTGGGTTCCGACCAGACCTCCCTTCATAACCCATGGTCAGGGGGCTATTATCCTGTAGGCCTTTCTTTTGAAGAGTCCAATCAGCTTATGAGGACCAATCCAGAAGCTTTTAAACAAAAAGTACAGGCTTCGTTAAGAAGACAGGTAACCGCTATTAACCAACATACGGCCAAGGGCACCTATTTTTTTGATTATGGCAATGCCTTTTTATTGGAGGCATCCAGAGCAGGAGCCCAAATCATGGCTGAAAATGGTCTGGAATTTAGATATCCATCTTACGTTCAGGATATTTTAGGCCCAATGTGTTTTGATTATGGATTTGGACCCTTTAGATGGGTATGCACCTCGGGAGACCCAATGGATTTGCAAAAAACGGATGATATTGCACTCCAAACTTTAGAAGAAATTAGGATTAACGCACCCTCTGAGATCCAACAGCAAATAGAGGACAATATAAAGTGGATCAGGGAAGCTTTATCCAACAAACTGATAGTAGGCTCACAGGCCCGCATCCTATACGCAGATGCTGAAGGAAGGTCCAAGATTGCCATGGCCTTCAACAATGCCATTAAATCCGGAGAAATCAGTGCACCCATTGTTTTGGGACGGGATCACCATGACGTGGGCGGTACAGACTCGCCCTTTAGGGAAACGAGCAATATTTATGATGGCAGCAAGTATACTGCAGACATGGCCATCCACAATGTAATTGGAGATAGCTTTAGGGGCGCCACTTGGGTATCCATTCACAACGGTGGAGGTGTAGGTTGGGGAGAAGTCATTAACGGTGGTTTCGGTTTAGTGTTGGATGGTTCAGACGATGCCGCCAAACGTCTAAAAAACATGTTGTTTTATGATGTAAATAATGGAATATCTAGAAGAAGTTGGGCCAGAAACAAAGAAGCCTTGTTTGCAATAAAACGGGAAATGGCCCGAACACCGGAATTAAAGGTTACCTTGCCAAATATAGTTGAGGATGAATTACTGGATATTTTGTTTCCATAAAAGTATATTTCAAGTCTTTTTCGATAGCCACATATGCCTCACAAACCTTAGTCGTAATCAAAATCCTACCGGCCACTGCGTTTAGGGCAAAATAAATATCGAAAATTTTAAAAATTACTTGGAATCATCTATTTTTATTCACTAAACAGTTCCTCAACCAAATAAATAGACATTGCTTTAAGGATTGTTCCCCCTTTTGTTGGAACAAACATACTATAATTAGTTTTTAAAATAATGATTCCCTGTCCAATCTGTAACCACCCCAAAACCAAATTAAAATACCAGCTTAAATTTAATGTGCATCAATGTACTAATTGCGGTTTTCAATTTTGTCCCGATGCCACTTTCAACAAAAGCTTGGTTTCTGATTTAAATGAAGAAACCCGTGAAAAAGCACTTATCAATTTAAGGAAAGAGAATTTCCAACATATCATAGCCTCCATTAAGAAAAACAAGGAAATTAAATCCAAGGGGCTCGAGGTAGGTCCGGGATATGGTTGGTTTTTGGAGGTCTGCAGGGACCATGGGATTAGTTGCTTGGGTATTGAACCGGAAACCCGCTTCAATGAACACTACCAAAAGGAAGGCTTGCAAGTAAAGAATGGTTTTTTTCCACAAGATCTACAAGAAGAATCACATTTTGATTTTATTGCCTATAATGATGTTTTGGAACACCTGCCCGATCTTAAGGGAATTATGGAAGCCAATTACGGTTTACTTAATCCGGAAGGACTATTGATCGTTAATTTACCTCAACAAAGTGGTTTAATATATTTCATTTCCAAAATGGCTTATCTATTCGGGGTAAAATCCTTAATGGATAGAATGTGGCAATTTAATTTTCACAGCCCACATTTGAGTTACTTTACCAAACCAACCTTGATTAAATTGGCCCAGGACAACAATTTTGAAGCAGTTGAATCATTTCCTTTAAAAACCATTAATTTATCTGAAATATCAGATAGGATAGAACAGGATAACCAACAAGGAACTCTGGCGAAAATAGCAACTAAAATTGGAGTGTTTCTTTTGTTTCCATTTTTACAAATTTTCCCGGACACCCGTTGTTTTATATTTAGAAAAAGGTAATTGAGCAAAAAAAATGTAGTTTCTTCAAAACAACATTTAAAATCAAATATCGTTAAAATATTAATTTAGTTTGTTAATTATTACGAATGGGCAGTTTGGATTCATTTGACTCCTAGCTGTTAAAACGCCAAGAAGTATAAAATCACCAAACTCGATGATTGAAATATTACTAAAAATTAAAAACTCGATAAACAAGTTTACCGGATTTACTGGCGATAACAACAACTCCTTTAGAAATCCGATATTTATACTACTTTGCATCTTTCTATTATTGACGCTCCTTGCGGCTTACTCCAATCATTTTCAAAATGGCTTTCATTTTGACGATAGCCATACCATAGAAGAGAACAAGGCCATTACCGAAGTAAACGCAACGGCATTTTTTAAGGATGTAACAACATTTAGTACACTCCCCAGCAATAGGTCCTACCGGCCCTACACCACTCTTGAAAATTCCATTGACTACAAACTTGGAGGTGGACTGGACCCATTTGCATTTCATATCCACATTTTTGTATTCTTTATTTTAACCTGTGCCGCACTTTGCCTTTTTGTTAAAAAACTACTGGATAGGTTGGAATTCTCCCAATACAACCAGTTTTGGGGCCTCCTGATAGCAGCCGCATTTGGTTTATTATGTGCCAATGCAGAAACGGTCAACTATATTATACAGCGATCGGAAATTGTAGCCGGCTTCTATGTGCTATTGGGATTCGTAGCATTTTTGAGTGGTGGTAAATGGAGGAAATGGCATCTTTACCTGATCTTTCCATTTATTGGCTTCTTTTCCAAGGAAATGGCTTTGGTGTTTTCACCGCTGCTGTTCCTATATTTTTTAATTTTTGAAGAGGACGTAGATCTATTGCAGTTCTACCGGGCAACGGAATTTAAAAAATGTATCCGCTCCTTTGTTAAAGTGTTCCCGTCATTTATTCTTACCGTGGCCTTTTTGGTATTCTATTTCTCCATGCTTCCGGATACCTTTGCACCCGGCGGTGTTGATCGTTATAATTATTTGATTACCCAGCCCCTGGTCATGTGCCACTATATACTAACCTATTTTATTCCCTATAACCTATCTGCAGATACGGATTGGGTAGCTTTTGAATCTATTATGGATTACAGGGCCATTTTGGGCATTGTTGGAATAGGGGTATTGATTTTCTTAGCGTTAAAAACATCGAAAAAGAGGGAAACTAAATTATTTTCCTTTGGCCTACTTTGGTTCTTTATCTCTCTACTACCCTCTTCCTCCGTACTTCCCTTTGCAGAGGTGCTTAATGACCACCGAAGCTTTATCCCATATATGGGACTCACTATAGCTTTTGTTTTTGGTTCCAAATATTTTCTCGAAACATATTTTCCCAAAATATTGACCTCAAAAAAAGGTATGTCCATAATATCCCTGTTCATAATCTTTTTCCTGTTCGCCAATGCCTATGGCGTGCACCAGCGAAACAAAGTATGGAAAGATGAAATTAGTCTCTGGAAGGATGTAACCATAAAAAGTCCAAAAAATGGTCGCGGACATATGAATTATGGCTTAGCTCTAATGGCCCAAGGCGATTATAGCAATGCCGAAATATCGTTTAACAATGCCTTGGAATATGTTCCATATTACTCCAGTATTTACACTAATATGGGTATCCTGAAAAATGCCATAGGGGATAAGGAAAGTGCAGATAAATATTTCCAAAAATCCTTATCCCTTAATGATGCAAACCATAAAACCAAATACTTCTATGGTCGATATTTATTTCAAAACAATAAATTTGATGAGGCTATAGACCAATTTAAGGAAGTAAACCAAAGTGTTCCCAATTATCTTGACACAAACGACTATATCTTCAAATCCTATCATAAACTTAAGGATTGGGACAATATGAAAAGCTTTAGCAATGAAGTTTTGGCCAACTGGCCAAAAGATGACACTTCAAAAAAATATTTGGATATTGCCTTGAACAAAAAATCAGTATTGACAGTTTTGGAAGAAGAGGTCTCCGATTCTCCCAGCCCAGAAAAATACCTAAATTTGAGTTTGCAATATTTTAATGAAGGTAACTACGAAGATTGTATCCGAGTAGCAGGGAAAGCAGTGGAATTAAATCCGGAATACGCCGATGCCTACAACAATATAGGTATAGGCCATTTTTATCTCTTGAACTATGACCAGGCCATTGAAGCCTACCAAAAAGCACTTGAATTGAACCCGTCCTATCAATTGGCGAAAAACAATTTGGCAAATGCCGAGGACAAAAAGAAAGATTTGGCCAACGCTACTTCAAGTTTATCGGATAAGGAAGCATCTGCTTATTTTATAAATCTTAGTCTTGAATTTTACAAAAAGGAAAAATATCAAAGCTGTATAGCCGCAGCAAGGAAGTCGAACGCAATTATACCCAATGCCATTGCTTATAACAACATTTGTTCTTCCTTCAACCAACTCAAAGAATATCAGAAGGCAATAGCCGCATGTAATGAAGCGTTAAAACTAGACGCTGGTTCCAAGTTGGCCAAAGGCAATCTAAATTACGCCGAACAACAGGCCAGGAACTTTTAGAATAGAAATCAAAGCTAATACAAAAAAGAATCGCAACTAACCCGGCAACCATGGAAACGCAGAAATATAGTGCTATTAAAATCGCTGTTGTAATCCCATTTTACAATGCCTCCAATGAAATATTGCTCGTCATTTCCAAATTACCGGATTATATTCAAAGTGTTATTATTGTGGACGACCAAAGTCCCACTCCCCTCCCTAAAGCGGATATTGAAAAACTAGCACCTTCCAAAGCAGCGGTTTACTTTTTAGAAAATACAATAAATTTAGGAGTAGGTGGCGCCACCAAAAGAGGATTTGAAGAAGCAATTGGAATTGGGGCAGAAATAATAATCAAGGTAGATGCCGATGACCAGATGGATCTTACTTACCTTCCCGACTTACTGGATCCACTAATTGCAAACAAGTGCGATGTTGCGAAAGGCAACAGATTTAGGGACCTAAAGGCTTTAAGAGCCATGCCCCTTATACGCAGAATTGGCAATCTAGGCTTATCATTCCTTATAAAAGCGGCTACAGGTTATTGGCACAATTTTGATCCCACCAATGGATTTTTGGCCCTTAAAGCCGATGTTGTTAAAAAGTTGAATTTTAATAATCTGGCCAACCGCTATTATTTTGAAACCTCCCTTTTGTCGCAACTGTACTTTGAAAAGGCGGCTATTAAGGATATTGCCATGCCCGCCATATACGGCGAAGAAAAATCGAGCATGAAAATATGGCAAATGCCTTTTGTCTTTGGGGCCAGGCTAACCAACACCTTTATAAAGCGCATTGTTAAAGAGTATTTTTTATACGATTTCAATATTGGCTCGGTATACCTATTATTTGGATTTCCACTGTTTATGTTCGGAATCATTTTTGGTATTATAGAATGGATTTACTACGCCTCCATAAACACCTTTGCCCCAACAGGTACCATTATGATTGTTACCCTATCTATCATATTGGGCTTTCAGCTTATCCTTCAGGCCATCCAATACGACATAATAAATGCCCCAAAAGCGCAATAAAAGGCCCTAAACTTCTTTGCAAAAAATATTGAGGTACAGCTGCTACTGTCCAAGGGAAAAACACTAATATTGATATAGGGATTTTCTAGGATAGCGAAGAAGTTTTTGAACTATTTTGTTCAAATTTCAGAGCATCCATGAATTGGCCAACTAAGCCATCAACCTATAAAATTCAGTAAAAATGCACACCTATTCCAAAACAGACCCTATACTGTGGACAGGACGCAAGTCTGGCCAACAGCTTTATCTTCACGAAAAGGTGATTTGCGTTGATCTTAATTCCGAGCAAGTACCCAGTATTAATGGGCGGTCCTGGGCAATACTGGGATATGCTTGCGACGAGGGCGTTAAAAGGAATGAAGGCAGAATAGGTGCAGCCTTGGGACCTGATGCCATCCGCAAGCAACTCGCCAAACTCCCAAACCACCTTAGGGAAAACACCTTATTTTTAGACACAGGAACTGTGGATTGCCAGGACGGCGATTTAAAAAAAACACAGACCGTTTTGTCGCGTACCGTCACCCAACTGCTTCAGCAAAACGCATTCCCCATACTTTTGGGAGGAGGACATGACATTGCTTATGGCCATTATAACGGAATAAAAAGATATCTAGCCACGGAAGGCATTAATAAATCCGTTGGCATCATTAATTTTGACGCCCATTTTGATTTACGAAGTAACCAAACCAATAACAATTCTGGCACACCCTTTTATCAAATTGCACAAGAATGTAAACTGGACCAATCAAAATTCCGCTATATGTGTTTGGGAATCCGTGAGGATGCCAATAACAGTAGCCTTTATGGCACCGCAAAGGACCTAGGTGTTTCCTATGTTGACAAAACCAATTTCAACCTCCTGCATTTTAATACCATAAAAGATAAAATAGCTCAATTTGCCAAGGATGTGGATTATATCTACACTACTATTGATTTGGATGGATTTTCCTCGGCCTACGCGCCTGGTGTAAGTGCTGCCTCCCCAATGGGTTTCTCCCCGGAAATTGTCCTGGAATGCTTAAAGATTATAATTGCATCAAAAAAAATGATAAGCTTCGATATCGCTGAAATGAATCCGACTTATGATATTGACCATCAAACGGCAAAATTGGCCGCTTCCCTTATTCATTTTGTGATTCACCAAAGCCAATAATATTGAACCACTTATAACCCATTTCTAATCCCATCAAGGAAAAAAAAACCTATTCCAACCAAGATTTGTAATACTTGCCATCATCAATATCCATGGCAGCCTTTGTAAGCTGCAAGGGCCTAAAAGTATCTATCATCACAGCCAACTCTTCAGTTTTGGATTTTCCAATACTAGCCTCATAAGTACCCGGATGAGGGCCATGAGGGATTCCAGCAGGATGTAAGGAAATATATCCCTTGTCTATATTCTTTCTGCTCATAAAGTCGCCATCAACATAATATAATACCTCATCAGAATCTATATTGGAGTGATTGTAAGGCGCAGGTATGGATTGCGGATGATAGTCATATAAACGGGGCACAAAAGAGCAGACCACAAAGGCAGAAGTCTCAAAAGTCTGATGCACTGGAGGTGGTTGGTGTACACGCCCTGTAATTGGCTCAAAATTATGAATGGAAAAACCATAAGGATAATTGTATCCGTCCCAACCCACCACGTCAAAAGGATGGGAAGCATACACCAGATGGTGCAACTGACCTTGTTTTTTAATTTTGATCACAAAATCGCCCTTCTCATCATAGGTCTGTAAATTCTGTGGCAATTTAAAGTCGCGCTCACAAAATGGAGAATGCTCCAAATGCTGTCCAAACCAGTTTCTATAGCGCTTTGGGGTGTAAATGGGATGATATGATTCTGCAATCAGCAATCTGTTTTCCTGAGTCTCAAAAGTAATCTGGTAGATCATTCCACGTGGAATTACGAGATAATCCCCGTATTCAAACTTAATTTCCCCCAACATCGTTTTTAATACTCCCCTACCTTTGTGGACAAACAGCAATTCATCGGCATCGGCATTTTTATAAAAATAATCTGTCAGGGATTTTTTAGGTGCGGCAAGCGAGATATGCACATCTGAATTGAACAACATTACACTTCTACTTTCCAAATAATCGTTCATAGGCTCTACTTCGAAACCCTTGAGCAATCTGGACTTAATATTATGGGACACCATGGCTTTTGGGGAAACATCGAAGGACTTACCCGCGTCCTTTACCATTGTTGGTCTATGCAAATGGTACATGAGCGATGACATGCCATCAAAACCTATGGTACCGAACAATTGCTCATAATGCAGACTGCCGTCCTTTTTCTTAAAAATGGTATGTCTTTTGGGGGGAATTTTACCTAATTTGTGATACAAGGGCATAGCTATATCCTTATTAATGATTCCTTTTTAAAAATACGATAAAATAAGGAGTATCTGAAATATTAAAGTTCAATTAATAATGATGCAATAATTGGATTTTCGTTGTTATTCAATCCATAAACTGTTTTGTAACATCCTTGTCAGAAGAATAAGGTGAATTGATTAAAACAGCCGTTTTGGAACAATACAAACAAAAAAAGCCTCCCAAAATGGAAAGCCTTTCATCGGTGCTTGTCGGTCCAAATTTACATCCGGAAAAATCGACAAATACAACCTTGCCTCAATTTGCATTGAGACACAACACAACTGGGCAAAGATAGTAAAGGTTTTTAGATTTTCATTGTTTGGACAAGCTTATTTGGACAATCCTTTTATGTCCCATTTTAAATATATCAAAGTACAAAGTTAATTCCTGATTCTTCCAATTTTTTATACTTCCCGTAATCGAACCTGTACAAAAATGCGCCTTTTTTTGAGGTGGATTTATCCTTCTCATCCAATTTAATCAGCAAATCAAAGGACAATAATTTCTTTCTAAAATTCCTATCATCCAATTTGGTCTGGTGAATGGCCTCATATAATGACTGCAGCTGTGGAATGGTAAATTTTTCAGGGAGAAGCTCAAACCCAATAGGCTTGTGCGTAGTTTTCTGCCTTAGTCGGTCCAAGGCATCGGCAATCATAACATTATGATCCAGTACCAATTGTGGAATATCTTCCAAGGCAAACCATTTGGCTCCATGCAGTTCTACCTGTTCCCTGTCATAATCATTGATTCTGATCAGTGCATATTGGGCAATGGAAATACATCTTGCACCGGAATCCCTCTCCACATCGCTATAAACCCTTAGTTCCTCTAAAAAAATATTCTCAAGGCCTGTAAACTGTAAAAGAACCCGGCGGGCAGCATCTGGGACACTCTCCTCTTCATTTACAAAACTGCCGATCAGGGACCACTCCCCTTTAAGAGGATCTATTCTCCTTCTAAAGACCAAGAGCTTCAAAATCCCCTCATCAAAACCAAAAACAATACAATCTGTTGCCACAAGTATTTTGGGCTGCGCAATATAAGGGCTATTATTCTCCAAGGCCGTCATTTAAACTATAATGCACTAAAATATCAAAAATATATATCAAATCATCAAAAGCCCAAATTTTATAACCCTAAACCCATTTATAAGCAATAAAAATTTGTAGCAACGGCCAAACCCAACTTTCTATTTTCATCAAATTACCTACAATTTCCCCCAACACATTTAGCAGTCATTTAACACTAAACCTCCTTCATTTTGAATAACTTGTAATAAAAAAAGATGAAAAATACAGCCATGTTCTGGGTAGCCGCAACGACTTTGGTCCTAATTTCCCTGACCATAATGGCGGCTATGAACTTTCCTTTTAATTGGTTTTTTTACGTTACCGTTTTAGGGCAAATAATGCTCGCATATATGGTTTTCAGAGTGCTTACGGACAACTACACTACAGACAAGACCTTTAAGGATTTCTATGAGGATTGTCCTTTTAGGGGTGAAATTAACTAGAGGCCGATATTTCCTTGCCTTTTTTGCTATTTGGAGGAGTTCCCATACCCAATTCCGGTATTACCAATAAGGGGATTTGAGTGTGAAATGCCAATCGTTTAATTACTGGTTCCCGTGTCATTTTTTCCATATAGCTGTGCTGATAATTGAGCATGGCCAATAGGTGAATGTCCAATTCGTTTGCAAAGACCTCCAAGGTCTGGGAAACCGAATTCAATTCTGAAACGGTATGTACATAATGCTCTACCTCACCTATGTACTTCCTTAACATATTAAGGTTGAATTGCTGGACTTCAGTAAGCGATTTAATTTCGTATTGCACATGTACTATCCTGATGGCCGCCTTAAAGGATTTTGCCATTTCCAACAGGGGCTTCAATTCGGAAGTCGTGTAAAACCTATTAAAATCTGTTGCAAAAGCAATTTCGGAAGGAGTTTTAAATTTAAAATGTTGAGGAATGGCCAGTACCGGGCAGTTCTTTATAGACTTTATTATTCTAACGGTATTGCTCCCCATAAACACCTCCTCCAATCCTGATGCGCCTTTTGTTCCCGTAATCACCAAACCAATTTGATGTTTCTCTATAATGTTCTTTATTTCATCTACCAAGAGACTAAAGGAAGAAATGGTAATAAACTTATGTTTCGGATTATGGTACTTTTCCTGGATCTTTGACAAGAGCTGGTCCAAGCCTTTTTCGGAATTATGCTTCACCACATCCTCACAAGATTTGCCGCCCGCACCTGTTGCCATAAACCTGCTATGGGCAATGGTAGGAGTATATGTATTTAAAATATAAAACTCGCACTCTTCATGCTTATAAAGGGAAATTGCATATTTGGTTGCATTCCAAGCATTGGGAGAAAAATCTGTAGGTAATAATATCTTTTTCAAACTATTTTATATTTATAAGAACCCCGCTCAGAGGTTAAAACCATGGGGTAAAATTATGGGAAGTTAGAAACCTGAACTATGACATTTATCAGCTTTTAGGGTTGATATTTTAGAACGAAAAAACTTCGGCAGTAGCCGATTCTGGAAGGTTGTTATTACCCTTATCTGCAAAAATGAAGAAATAGAAGTTATAACTATAGGTGGGAATTATGGAACAGAGCACTGCAGGCTACAATAGAAAAAAGAAGAAACGGAAACTCTGGGATCAGGATCCCTTTGCAACTTCATTAAGGCCATTTCTGTCCGCTATGGCCACTTTTTTTCCAGAAGCTTTTATCAACCCCAATTTTTTGAAATCTGAAATAATCCTAATGGCAGATTCCGTAGCCGTACCTACTACATTGGCAATATCTTCCCGGGATAGCGTTAAGGCCAAATAGCCGTTCTTATCCTTTCCAAAATTTTCCTCCAAATAAATAAATGCCTCGGCTATCCTCTGCTTCACAGTCTTTTGCGACATATTCACAATAACGTCATCGGCCTCCTTTAAATCGTGGGCTATATGCCTCAAAACTTCCACAGCAAAATTGGGATTGCTATTGAGGCTATCCATAATGGCATCTTTGGGAACAAAACATACCTCCATATCGTTTACTGCAATTGCACTTAGGTTGGCCACTTCTTCTGTAATTACGGAACGCTGTCCCAAAACAGCACCTTGAGTTGCCAATTTTACTATTTGATCCTTGCCGTTTGGACTTAATTTGGATAACTTGGAGACACCTTCCCTTACACAAAAAACACCATTGAGTTTGTCTCCTTCGCCAAAAATGGTTTCCCCTTTTTTTACTAATTTGGTAATCTTGGTATCTGAAACCCTTTTCAACTCCTCCTTGCTCATTGCCCGCAAGGAATTGAATTGACGAATAATACAATTTTCACATCTGCCCATAACTAAAAAATTACCTGATATGGCAAATTTAAAGGTTATTAACGGAGGAAAAACTGACAATTATCATGTTTATAAATAGCAATGATGAGCATCTTTGCACTCAGGTATTAAGCAAATAATCTATGGATAAGGCAACGTGCTATCATTGTGGTGACGATTGCGGGAACAATCCCATAAATCATAACGACAAAAATTTTTGTTGTGTTGGATGTAAAACCGTTTATGAGATTTTCTCCAGCAACGACCTGTCCTACTATTATGACCTGCAGTCTGCCGCAGGTGCCTCCCCTGTGGAAGTGGAGGGCAAATATGACTTTCTTGAATCCCAAAGCATTGTAGAAAAACTGATCGAGTTTAACGATAACGGTACCCAAATAATAAATCTATACATTCCCCATATTCATTGCAGTTCCTGTATTTGGATATTGGAAAACCTGAACAAACTAAACAAGGGCATAAACAGTTCCCAAGTAGATTTTCCTAAAAAGACCGTGAGGGTCACTTTTAACTCCAACAATATTTCTCTTAAAGAGTTGGTAGTGCTAATGGCCAGAATTGGTTATGAACCTTATATATCCTTGGACGATTATGACAGGACCAAAAAAGGAACAGACCGCAGTTTATCCTATAAATTGGGTATTGCCGGTTTTGCCTTCGGAAATGTCATGTTTCTTTCCTTCCCCGAATATTTTGAGGTAGGGGAATTTTGGCTGGAACAATTTAAAGGGGTTTTTAGATGGCTTATGTTTGGCTTTTCGCTACCCGTGGTTTTTTACGCAGCCCAAGATTATTTTATTTCGGCGTACAAGGGATTAAGATCTAGGTTCTTAAATATAGACATCCCAATTGCCCTGGGTATTTTGGTTTTATTCCTTCGGAGCACCGTAGAAATCATTTTCGATTGGGGATCTGGCTTTTTCGACAGCCTTACAGGCTTGGTCTTCTTTTTATTGTTGGGTAAATTCTTTCAGCAAAAAACATATTCCTATTTGTCTTTTGAACGGGATTATAAATCCTACTTCCCTATTGCCGTCACCAGAATAACAAGTAAAAACACTGAGGAGAACACTCAAGTATACGATATTAAAGCTGGGGATAGGCTCCTTATAAGAAATGGGGAACTAATTCCTGTGGATGCTATACTGATCAACGGAAATGCCAAGATAGACTATAGTTTTGTAACGGGCGAATCGGAACCGGTGGACAAGAAATCGGGAGACAAAGTTTATGCCGGCGGAAGACAGATAAGTAGTGCCATAGAAATTGAAGCTATAAAATCTGTTTCCCAAAGCTATCTTACACAACTTTGGAGCAATGCAGTCTTCGAACAGGACAAATCGGGAAGCTTTCAAACCTTAACGGACAGTATTGGCAAAAGATTCACCATTGCCGTCCTGACCATCGCTTTCGTCTCTGCCATAATATGGTTAATAATAGATCCTAGTAAAACTATCAATGTCTTTACAGCTGTGCTCATAATTGCCTGTCCTTGTGCAATTGCCCTGGCAGCCCCTTTTACTCTAGGCAATATGTTACGGATTTTTGGACGCCACGGATTTTACCTACGTGACACCCAGACCATAGAACAATTGGCTCAGATAGACACCGCTATATTCGATAAGACAGGTACGATTACCACGGCCGAAAAGGGAAACGTATACTATGAAGGTCTCGAATTGACCAGAGAAGAGGAGTCTTTATTAAAAAACACCTTGCGTTCCTCCAATCACCCATTGAGTAGAAAACTCTATGATATGTTGACGGAGCAAAATATTGTACCACTAGAGGAATACGAGGAATATTTGGGCCAAGGAATCAAAGGTTCAACGGTTACTGACAGTGTTAAAATTGGCTCTGCCGCCTTTGTTGGCAATTCCGAAATAAACAATAGGGACAGCACCTCGGTACACCTAAGCTCCAACGAGCAATACAAGGGTTGTTTTATTTTTCAGAACCAGTACCGGGAGGGGGTCAGAGAAACCTTCAAAACAATGTCGCGAGACATGGAGTTGGCAATCCTGTCAGGGGATAACTCCGGGGAAAGAGCCAACCTTACCAAGTTGTTGCCAGAGGGAACACCGCTGTATTTTAATCAAAAACCGGACAAGAAGCTCCAATTTATAAAATCGCTCCAGGACCAAAACAAAAAGGTAATGATGGTAGGGGACGGACTAAATGATGCCGGAGCTCTGGCACAAAGTAATGTGGGTATAGCCATTTCGGAAAACGTAAACGTTTTTTCCCCTGCCTGTGACGGCATTCTGGATGCCAAAAATTTCAAATCGCTATACCAGTATATTCTGGCCTCAAGAAAAGCCATTAAAATTATAAAACTAAGTTTCATACTTTCCTTAATGTATAACGTAGTGGGATTGTATTTTGCGGTAACAGGACAATTGCAGCCTGTTATTGCGGCCATCCTAATGCCCTTAAGCTCTATCAGTATTGTTATATTCACTACTGTAGCTACAAACCTTCTGGGCAGAAAACTAGCGCAGAAATAATCATCCCAAGAGTAACTTTTGGAGATAGGAATGAAGCACTAATTAAAAAGGCAACTGTTTTACAACGGTTGCCTTTTATTCATGTAATACCTAATTTAAGTTAAGGAAGGACCTTTCCCTATTTCTGTTGCTCCAAATATGCTACCAAGGAAGCCATTTCCTCATAACTCAGGGCATTCACCAGACCGGAGGGCATCATTGATGTCTCCAACTCCTTTCTTTCGGCGATATCGGATTTTTTTAATTGGGTAGCTATACCTGCTATATTTCTTATGGTCAGGTCAGTGGCCGATTCCTGGGTAACAAAACCAACATAATTATCCCCTCCCTTGGTCTGTATCTGTACAGTTGAAAATCCTTGGGAAATGGAGGCATTGGGTTTCAAGATAGACTCAGCGATCTGCTCCCTGTTCATAATGGAACCTATTTGCCCCATAAACGGACCTTTCATTACTTCACTGGAGGATACACTGTGACAGGTAAAACAAGCTTGGGTCTTAAAAATTTCCTTTCCTTTTTCAGGATCCCCCTTTATACTTTTTAAGGCGATCATAATATCCTCAATGGAAGCCTCCCCGATCTGTCCTTTTTTGTTCTTAATCTTTTCTAGGTCAACTGTTGGCATATCCTCCTTGGGTGCCGTAATTTCCACGGTACCAAAATCATCGATTGCCAATCGGAACTTACTGTTCAATTCTGCATACAATTCCTTTTCATCTTCCGAAGATTTTTCCCATTCCTCCCTTAAAAATGAACGAATCACAGGGGTGTAATCCCATTCTACCGTTTTATAGTAAGGGCCATGCGTATCCGGACGTGTACTCCACCACCAGGAGGTATCATAGGGTGCTTCTTGGTGATATATACGTGCCAAGGTATGGATTATTTTATCCTTAAAAACGTCATCTTCGGTATTTTCATAAGCCTTTATCATTCCATCAACCACCTTGGGGCTATGCATATATCGCATTGCCCAAAGGGCCATATCCCTCTGATCGGTACCCAAGGCACTTACGCAAGCGTCCACAGCATCCAATTTAACCAATGCCTTAACGGCTAAATGCGGAACAACAATTTCGGCATTTGGTCTGGCATGGGGCCCTTCAGCACCCATTTCTGGAGCTGTAAATGAATTTGGAACTGGAATCTCCAATAAGGAATTGGCCACTTCCTTTTTGCCCAATCTGCCCAAACCTATAATTGCAGCTGCTTTTACTCGGTCTGAGTCGGACTTTAGTGCATTTACAAATGGTTCTGTAGGTACTTTTTCCAATGTTCCCAAACGGTCAGACAAGGCCCTTAAGGCAAATTCTTGAACTTGTGGATCTTCAGTTAATGAAACCAGGCGATCAATTCCACCGTCCCCGGCCAATTGGGCAAAAGTGAATATAGCAGTAGCACGTACTTCCAATGGCAAAGAGCTATCCTGCGCCATTTGCCAAACTTTATCGGCCCCTTTCCCTCTTTTTATCAATTCATACTGGGCACTTAAACGGGTCTTGGCATTACCTGCCTTTAGGAGATCCACTAAACTACCGGTCCAGTATAAATCCCGTGGGTCGGGGAATGGCTCATAAGTAAAGTTTTTTGGTAAAACCCTAACCACATATCCTTTATCAGGGCTTCCCGAATAGCCTGCACCATCCCAAGCGGAAAGATACATGGCACCGGCAGCATCCACGTCCACATCGGTTATCTGTGGCAACTGTATAAACTCTTCCTCATCCTGTATAAAACTGGCCTTATTTTCAGTAAGCCTGTGAAAATAAAGGTAGCTTCTACCCCAATCGGCCATCATGGGAACATTATTGTATTTTTCCGGCCAACGGTTGTCGTTCATATAAAGTGACCCTGTTCCAGAGCCCCCTCCAACATCTACCAAGGCAGGAAGGATCTCTTCCGTAAAATGCTTGAACAGCACAGGATATCCATATTCGCCTGATTGTATCTGATGAATGAATCTGATATTCCAGCCCCCACCATCATTGGTATTACCCCTAGTGTAAATATTCATAAAAGGGTCAATGGCCACGTCGTAAATATTCCGCAACCCATGGGTATACACTTCCATTTCGGTTCCGTCCGGACGTACACGCAATACCCCACCGCCCAACATGGTCAATTGTTTTCCATCGCTATCTGTGGCATTGTGGAATCCGAAGTCGCCCACGGCTATGTATATCCATCCGTCTATCCCCATCTGAATGCCATTGGTGGCATGATCTGTCCCTCTCTCCGCCAGATATTTGGAATTGCTCAAATTCTTTATTAAAACCTTGGCAGGTCCGTCCGCTACTCCATCCTTGTCCTTATCTTCAAATACCACCAAGTCCATATTAAAGGCCTTTCCCGTTTCAGGTGAAAAAGTAGTATGCAACACAAACACCTCGTTCCCAATGGCCAAAATCCCCCTTGGGTTATCCACTTGGGCAAATTCGGTATAGGAATCCATTATTCCATCGTGATTACAATCTACCAAACGTTTTATGAAACCTTTGTTCATCTCCTTCCCTAGGGAACCCATCATATCTACCCCAACAAAGACCTCCCCAGTTGCAGCAACGGCCATACAGGCGGGACTTGGCGTTAAGTCAGGACCTGAAAATCCAGTTATATCCAAATCTTCGGGCCAATTCAGGACCTGGGCCAAAGAATCACTGGAAGGATAATTTATTGCCTCGGTACTAGGGGTACATGTGACCTCCCCTTGCTTACAACTAAAAAATACAATACTTGAAAATACAATTAATCCTGCCTTTTTAAACATATTCAATTCCATTAAAATTTAAAATTACACCCTAGGGTAGAAAAACCAGTTAAGGTTTACCGGATTTTCAACAAAGTAGCGGCAAAACTAAAAATCTTTCCCATAAATCCATGATTAAATTGAATTATTACGGGTAGGATCACATTTTTTTAGATGAATTCCCATTATTAGTGGACTACACAATCTTAATTGAAACCTTTGTTTTTTTAAAGTTTCGAATGAGCATTTCAGATTAATAATTAGGATATTTGAAAGGAGGGTACATTAATAATGTTCTATGGAAGAAGAACTTGCAATATTTTATCAAAAGATGATAAATGTCATATTATTCCACAGCCCCCATGTTTAGTTTTACGCCCTGATTCAGGTAGGTATGAGTGTTATTTATTTATTGTTGACTTTGAGTATTGTTGTAGCCGTCATTTTTTTTGCGGCTTTTATTATTGCTACCAAGAGTGGTCAATATGATGATTCCTATACCCCATCCGTTCGTATGCTCTTTGAAGATGAACTTGTAAAAAGTGCTCCCGAGAAGACCGAAGAAATATCTAACCAAAAAAGTGAAAGTCAAAAATTGTAATTATGGAAGTACAACAGTTTTATTACGATAACAAAATCGTAAAAAAATTCCTTTATGCAACTATGTTTTGGGGAATTGTGGGAATGTCGGTAGGTTTATTGCTTGCCTTCATGTTTCTTTTTCCAAATTTAACCGATGGAATATCCTGGTTGAGTTTTGGTCGGCTAAGACCTTTGCACACCAACGCGGTTATTTTTGCCTTTGTAGGAAATGCCATTTTTGCCGGGGTCTATTATTCTACCCAGCGCTTGTTAAAGGCGAGAATGTTCAGTGATGGATTAAGTAATTTCAATTTCTGGGGATGGCAGGCCATTATTGTGGCAGCGGCAATTACCTTACCCCTGGGGTACACCTCATCCAAAGAATATGCAGAATTGGAATGGCCTATAGATTTGGCCATTGCCGTAGTCTGGGTAGCCTTTGGATGGAACCTGATCGGAACCATGTTCAAAAGAAGACAGCGTCATTTGTATGTAGCCATATGGTTCTACCTAGCCACATTTGTAACCGTGGCGGTACTCCATATCTTTAATAGCCTGGCTCTACCTGTTAGCGCTTTTAAAAGTTACTCGGTATACGCCGGGGTACAGGATGCACTGGTACAGTGGTGGTACGGGCACAACGCGGTTGCCTTCTTCCTTACCACACCTTTCTTGGGATTAATGTACTACTTTGTACCCAAGGCAGCCAATAGGCCTGTATATTCCTATAGATTATCTATCGTACACTTTTGGTCATTGATATTTATCTATATCTGGGCCGGACCCCACCATCTCTTATATTCAACTTTACCCGAATGGGCCCAAAACTTAGGGGTGGCATTCTCCATTATGCTGATTGCTCCATCTTGGGGAGGTATGATCAACGGACTTTTAACTTTGCGTGGAGCTTGGGACAAGGTAAGGACAGACCCTGTTTTGAAATTTATGGTGGTCGCAATTACCGGTTACGGTATGGCCACTTTTGAAGGTCCGATGCTTTCACTAAAAAATGTAAACGCCATAGCGCATTTTAGCGATTGGATTATTGCACACGTACACGTAGGAGCCTTGGCATGGAACGGATTCCTGACTTTTGGTATGATCTATTGGTTGGTTCCAAAAATGTTCAAAACAAGGTTGCACTCACTTCCCATGGCCAATTTCCATTTCTGGATCGGCACTTTAGGAATCATACTTTACGCACTTCCCATGTATGTTGCCGGTTTTACCCAGGCCTTAATGTGGAAAGAATTCAACCCAGATGGAACCCTGGCCTATGGTAACTTTTTGGAGACCGTAAATGAAATCATTCCGATGTACTGGATGAGGGCCATTGGTGGTACCATGTATATTGTCGGGGCAATTGTCATGATCTACAACGTTGTTGTTACCATTAAGCAGGGCACAAAAGTAGAGGATGAATTGGCAGAGGCGGCAGCATTGACTACCGTATCCAAGAAAAGAACCGCTGGAGAAACTTTCCATACTTGGTTGGAGCGCAAGCCTATTCAATTGACCATTTTGGCTACCATTGCCATTTTAATTGGAGGGATAATCCAAATTGTCCCCACTATTTTGGTAAAGTCGAACATTCCAACTATAACCAGTGTCAAACCATATACCCCTCTGGAATTGGAAGGTAGGGATTTATATATAAGGGAAGGCTGTGTTGGTTGTCACTCCCAAATGGTAAGGCCATTCCGAAGTGAGGTGGAACGCTATGGCGAGTACTCCAAAGCAGGAGAGTATGTATACGACCACCCTTTCCTTTGGGGAAGTAAACGTACTGGACCCGATCTTTTAAGGGTAGGCGGCAAATATTCGGACAACTGGCACTTGAACCATATGTACGACCCACAAAGTACCTCTTCCGGATCTATTATGCCTTCCTATTCATGGCTAGTACGCAATAGGCACGACAGAAGTAACATTAAGTCAAAAATGGAAACCATGGTTACCCTGGGAGTACCTTATTCCGATGATGAGATAGCCAATGCCGAACAATCTATGGACGAGCAGGCCACCAAAATAGAAAAAAATCTATACTCCGATCCTGATTTTGCCAAGGGATATGAGGAAGACAAGAAATATGCTGCTGAAAACGGGGAAGAATTCATAGAAATGAAGGACAGGGAAATTGTAGCTATGATAGCCTATCTGCAACGACTGGGAACAGATATAAAAATTAAGGAAACGGACGAAATAATTTCACAAAACAAATAAGTCATGCTAAAATTTGTAAAAGGTTATATGGAAAGTATAGATGGCGTTGCCACCTATCCCATGATATCACTGTTAATCTTCTTTGTGTTTTTTACCATTCTTTTCTGGTGGGTATTTACCGCCTCTAAAGAGCATATTAAGGAAGTTAGCGAATTACCATTAGAAACAGATAACCAACCTAAAGAAGAATCGTTATGAGAAATATGTCACCTTGGTGGATAAGAGTCCCCTTAATCTTTTTCCTAATCTTCGGATTGATGGAGTATTTTATTGACTCCGGGGACAAACCCGCATTTATTGAATACCCTATCACACTTGTGTTTATGTTGGTAGTGTTGTTCATATTGGTGGGTATTGAATTGATCCTAAAATCAGTTGAAAATGTAATGTTCCAAACCCTATCCCCCGAAGCGCAAAAGCGATATTTGGAGTCCAAATCCAAGCAATGGGAGTGGAAATGGGGCAAAGCCTTCTGGAAAAAAATCACCGGAAACAAACCTATTGAAGAAGAAAAGGAAATTATCCTGGACCACAATTATGACGGTATCCGTGAATTGGACAATAATCTTCCGCCTTGGTGGGTGTATATGTTTTATGCCACCATCATTTTCGGTGTGGTTTACTTAGCCCGTTTCCATGTCTTTAATGACTATACCCAAGATATGGAATATGAACAGGAAGTGGCCGAAGCCAAGATAGCCATAGAAGAGTATAAAAAAACAGCCAAAGGTTTAGTTGACGCCAACACGGTTGAACTATTAACGGAAGCCTCGGATATTAAAGCAGGTGAGGCAATATACACCGCCAATTGTGTAGCTTGCCACATGCCGGATGGCGGTGGTGGTATTGGACCAAATCTAACCGACGAATATTGGATCTTGGGAGGCGGTGTAAAAAACGTTTTCCACACCATTTCGGAAGGTGGTAGGGATGGCAAGGGAATGATAGCTTGGAAGCAGACCCTTAAGCCAGCCGAAATAGCCCAGGTAGCCAGTTTTATTCTTTCGGAAATAAATGGCAAGACGCCTGCCAATCCAAAGGCCGCAGAAGGCGAAATCTGGACTGAAGAGTAAACACCTAAAACCTTAAGGAGCACATTTTTAGGCTTACCCATAATTACAATAAAGTAGAAAAAAGAAATGGCACAGGACCAGGACAATTTTAGGGACTCCATAGGAACAATTAATGAGGAGGGGAAAAGGGCTTGGATATATCCAAAAAAGCCAAGTGGCAAGTTTTATGAATATCGCAAGTATGTGAGTTATGTGCTTTTGGCATTTCTCTTTCTAGCTCCCTTTGTAAAAGTAAATGGCAACCAGTTCCTAATGTTCAATGTACTGGAAAGGCGTTTCAATATTTTTGGGTTTCCTTTTTGGCCACAGGATTTTCATCTTTTTGTAATTTCCATGATTATCGGGGTAATATTCATAGCCTTATTTACCGTTGCCTTTGGCCGTATTTTTTGTGGCTGGATGTGCCCCCAAACCATTTTCATGGAAATGGTATTCAGAAGGATCGAATTTTGGATCGATGGTGACCGAGGTGCCCAAATAAGGCTTAGCAAACAGCCTTGGAACGCTGAGAAAATCAGGAAACGCGCCCTTAAACTGATTGTTTTTTTCATTATTTCCTTTTTAATAGCCAATGTATTCTTGGCATATTTAATTGGCAGTGACCGATTGATAGAATATATCACCGATGGGCCCTTGCAACACGTAAGTACATTGGTTTCCCTGTTAATCTTTACCGGGGTGTTTTATTTTGTGTTCGCCTGGTTTAGGGAACAAGTATGTATCATAGCCTGCCCCTATGGACGTATGCAGGGCGTACTTCTGGACAATAAGTCTATTGTTGTGGCCTACGACCATAAACGTGGGGAGGCTGAAAACGGTAGAAAAAAATTCAGAAAAGGGGAAGACAGGGAAGCCTTGGGACATGGCGACTGTATTGATTGTTTTCAATGTGTTAACGTCTGCCCAACAGGAATAGACATAAGAAACGGAACCCAGCTGGAATGTGTCAACTGTACCGCCTGTATTGATGAATGCGACACCATAATGGAGAAGGTAAACCTACCCAAGGGACTTATCCGTTATGCCAGCGAAGACAATATTGAGAAAAAGAGCAAGTTCAAGTTTACACCCAGACTAAAAGGTTACACTGCGGTACTGGTTATTCTTACCGGAATCTTGATCGGAATGCTGTTTTTAAGGAATGAGGTGGAAGCAAATATCCTTAGACTTCCTGGACAACTTTATGAACATAAGGAAGGCAATATTATCAGCAACGTTTATACGTATAAATTGGTAAACAAAACCACCAAGGATATTCCGGACATAAGCTTTAAACTAATGTCCCACAAAGGATCCATCAACCTGGTTAGGCATCAACTATTTACAGTACCTGCTCAGGGATTGGCGGAAGGCACCCTATTTGTAGAAATAAACAATTCGGCTTTGGAAGGCGACAAGAATAAATTGAACATTGGAGTTTATAGTGGGGATAAATTAATTGAAACGGCAACGGCCAGATTTCTAGCCCCCAGAAGCTATAAGTAAATTAAATAAAAAACAGGTTAAACACCTAAAAAACGAATAGAATTTCCTGTCAGTAGGAAATCGAAACTAAATTAAGAAGCCATGAAAATTAATTGGGGAACCGGAATTGTACTAGCCTTCATAGGATTTATAAGTTTTATTCTATTTTTTGTAGTTCGAATGAGCATGGACAATAGGGCCAATCACGATTTGGTAACCGAAAATTACTATGGAGCTGAATTGGGTTATCAAAATGAAATTGATGCTCAAAATAATGCCCGGACCAAAGAAGTAGACCTTAGCCTGGAAACAACCAATGAAGGCATAAAATTGGTCTTTCCAAATAACTTGATTACAGAAAACATCAAAGGTACAGTGTCCCTTTACAGACCATCTAACAAGCACTTGGATTTTGACTTACCTATAAGTCTATCCCAAGACTATTTGCTCATACCTGACAATCGTTTGTTGGATGGTCGCTGGGACATTAAAGTATCATGGAAATACAATGATGAAACCTATTTGTTTAAGAAAAAAATTACCTATCACCAAGGTAAATAAGGAATGTAAATATCAAAAGGGTCAAAACCTTTAAACTATGTTGTTATCTGCCGTAATTTTGGGTCTAATGGGAAGCTTTCACTGTGTTGGAATGTGCGGTCCCATTGCCTTTATGTTGCCTGTAGATCATAACAAACCGGCCAAAAAACTATTCCAGGTCCTTCTTTATCATATAGGCAGGCTTACCTCCTACAGTCTAATAGGCCTCATTTTTGGCTTTTTGGGCAAAGGGCTTTATGTCTTTGGCCTACAACAAAGACTTTCCATAATTATAGGAGTCCTGATGATCATCATCATCCTTATTCCCTACAAAACTTTTGGCAAATACAATTTCTCCAAACCCATTTATTCCTTCCTGACCAAAATAAAAAGTAGACTTGGGAAGGAATTGCAAAAAAAGAGTCCGGACACCTTTCTAACCATTGGCTTACTAAACGGATTACTGCCCTGTGGATTGGTATATATGGCCGTTTTCGGGAGTATTGCTACTGCCAACCCATGGCTTGGCGCATTGTTCATGGCCCTATTTGGACTAGGCACTATCCCATTAATGACCACTGCCGTATACTTTGGCAGTATGTTAAAAGGCTCGGCAAAAAAATCAGTGCAGCGATTGATCCCGGTATTCGTAATCCTCGTAGGATTACTGTTTATATTAAGGGGAATGGGACTAGGTATTCCCTATATTTCGCCCGAACCTGTCATGGAGGTTGTAGACAGTACCCTTGAGTGCCATTAATTTTCAATTACACCAGCCTTTTAAACTTGCTGTGTAGCTAAAAATAATGTAAATTTCAAGTATATAGGGATTTAGCTTTCGCAAGTATTCCCTGTCCATTTATTGCATAGTGCATATTCAACCAACCTTTAACATTCTCCTATGAAGAAAATCATACTTCTATGTTTCCTCCTTTTAAATTGGACGCTATTATTTTCACAGAACCAAAAAATAAACGTCATCGTTTTTGGCGCACATCCCGATGATTGCGATATAGACACTGGAGGTACGGCAATTTTACTTGCCAAGATGGGGCACAATGTAAAATTTGTTTCCCTGACCAATGGTGACGCCGGCCATTATGCCATGGGCGGTGGGGAGCTCGCCAAAGTAAGGATAGCCGAGGCCAAGGAAGCTGGTCAAAGATTTGGAGTAGAATATACGGTTTTGGACAACCACGATGGGGAATTAATGCCTACTTTGGAAAATCGACTGAAGGTGATACGTGAAATCAGAAAATGGAATGCCGATGTGGTCATTGCCCCCAGACCCAATGACTATCATCCGGACCACAGGTATACAGGGGTTTTGGTACAGGACGCCGCCTATATGGTAATAGTTCCCAATGTTGCGCCTGAAGTACCCCCATTACAAAAAAATCCGGTCTTTCTTTACTCGGAAGATAGTTTTCAAAAACCCAGCCCGTTCGAACCGGATATTGCCGTGATCATCGATAGTGTTTTTGATCAAAAGGTGTATGCCATGTCGGCACACAAATCACAATTCTTTGAATGGCTTCCATGGACAGCCGGAAATTTGGACAATGTGCCCAAGGATGATCAGGGCAGATTGGAAATGTTGGCCAATTGGAGATCAAAACCTCCCAAGGAGGATCTCCTGAAATGTGCAGAAAAATGGTACGGGACCAAAGCTTATAGCTCTAAACATATAGAGGGTTTTGAAATATGTGAGTACGGCAAACAACCCACAGATGAAGAGATCAGGACACTTTTCCCCATGCTCCAAAAATAATCCCATTTAAAACAAAAGTCAGTAGTGCCTAATCCAGAATTTTCTTGGCATTTTCACTATATATTTTCTTCAAAACCTCATCGCTAAGGCCCAGCCCATTGAACGACCAATGATAGGATGATATATTCTTGTCATAAAAATGTTCATCCTCGCTTTCAAGAATGCGAAAGATTAATTCGTACATTTCAGGGTCGGTACCCATATCGGTTCCATAGACCAATTTATCCTGATACTTTTCGTAAAAACGTTTCGTATATCGCGGAACAGCCGCTGTTTCCGCATACCTCGCCGAAATATCGGCATACATATTATCATAGGTCCCCAAAAGTCTCCCTATAATATCCAGATCATAGCTACAATTGGCAAAGTGACAGGCAATAAAAGTGGTTTTTGGATTTTGCTTAACGGCATTTTCCAAGGTAGTAATTAATTCTGCATGTGTTAATAGTCCTTCCCTTGTAGTATCTATTCTCCATTTGTAGGCATTCATCAGCCCATCATTATGGACATCCATTGGTTCGTACATCCACATAGGATCTGCCACATGTATGCTTACCGGCATACCCAATTCACCACATTTCTCCCATAAAGGCTTCATCCTATCATCATCCGCATGCATCCCTTCTGCCGGTGTTGGCTTGGAGTAAAAAAAACCAAAGCCTTTATCGCCCAGTTCCCCAACGCCCCTTGCTCCCATCTTATAACATCTTTCCAGCTCCTTTACGGCACGTTTGCTCCAGCCTTTTTCTTCATAACCGGTAAAATCGAAGCCGCACCAAAGCTCAAAACGGTCCCCGTATTTGGAATAAAGATTAACGATACTGTCAAAGGACTTCCCTGTCTGATACGTGAGTATGATGGATTTGGCAACCCCTGTCCGGTCCATTGTTTTTACCCATTCGGCTATTTGCTGTTCCGACTTTGGATAGGGATGCGAGTGAAAATCCACCGCAGGATATTTAGCTTTGGACACCTTGGTACTAGGTGTATTATAAATGGACACTGGATCGTAATCCTTAAGTAGAATATCTTCCTGCGCTTTTACAGTAGTAAAAATAAAAGTAACGCATAAAAAAATGGAGTAGTAATTTTTCATATCGAGTTTCATAGAAATTAGACCGTAACGGTTATCCATGTCTCTCAAATATAACAATTTAAATGTAACTTATAACACGCAACTTAACCTACCATGGCCTTGACAATGTGGTTGAATTAGGTTGTTGGGCCTATTGATCTCCAAGCCTGCTAAATTTTAAAAGTGATAACAGGTATTTTGGAATGATTGGTCACATCCTCCCCTATACTACCCATTAAAAAGTGGCTCAGGCCTTTTCTACCATGAGTGGGCAATCCTATTAAATCGGCATTCCTACTTTCGCTAAAAGCAAGTATTCCCCTTTCCACACTATAGTCGTTATAAATCTCGACTTCCAAACTCGCTTTGGCCAAATGCAGAAACTTATTAATTTTCTTAAATGCATCCTTTGTGCTCAGAAAATTATCTCCAGGAGTATTGATATTTACCAAAATCAATTCAGCGCCAAGCTTATCCGCCAAATTCTTGGCCCTTTGAAAAGGTTCCAAATTTTCCTCCTCAAAATCACAGGCAAAAACAAATCTCTTTACCTCAAAACCTTCAATATAATCCTTTATTACCAGAACGGGAACATTGGAATTTCTAACCATTTTCTCAGCATTGGAACCTACAAAGATTTCTTTGATTCCATCGGTTCCCCGAGAGCCCATAACAATCAGATCTGCCTGGTGCTTTTCCGCAACCTCATTAACTTCACTATACACTTTATGGTGCTTAACTATAGGTGTAACCTTGATTCCCTTTAGGTATGGCTTTTCCAAAAATGTTTCAAACCTTTTTTCTGCCAATTTTATCAAGAAAACGGCTTGCTCATAATGTGCCTGCTCATTGGAGGAAACAAGGGCCTCTGACAATTCCAGCATGTGCAGGACAAAAATCTCGGATCCGTATTTTGTAGCGATGGAAGCGGCCGTTTTTAGTGCATTTTCGGATTGTTCCGAAAAATCGACGGGTACAATAATTTTTTTCATAGATTTATTTTTACTGATTTTATTATCAAGAGGTTAAACAATAGCCCGGTGCATCTAAATAGTCATCGAAAACAATCTGGTTTCCGGTGCCTTGCGGTGCAGGAACAAATCGAACGCCATACACACATTGCGTACAAAAGGCCTTCCTTTTTCGGTAACATAAATACCATTGGAAACAAATTCGACAAGACCATCCAGTGCCATTTCCTTTAGTTTGTCCCGGACATCATCCAATTCGTTGAACCTTTCATTTTGATTCTCCCAGCTAGTCTTAAATTTACACATTAAATTTAAGATATGCTTACGAATAACCCTGTCTTCTTCGGTTAAAATGTGTCCTCTATAAACAGGTATTATATTACTTTCCACCAGATGGTGATACTCTTCCAGACTTTTTACATTTTGCGCAAAACTATCCCAACTATCGCTTATACTGGAAATCCCCAAACCTACCATAACCCTGGTCTTGGAGGCTGTATACCCCATAAAGTTCCTGTGCAAGGTTCCATTCTCCATTGCCTTGAAAAGCGAATCCGATTTTAGTGAAAAATGATCCATTCCTATTTCCGAATAACCTACTTCGGCCAATAATTTCTTGCCCATCTCATACTGCTCACGCTTCTCCTCCGCAGATGGTAAATCGGAATCCTTATACCCTCTCTGTCCATTTCCCTTTAACCAAGGAACATGGGCATAACTATAGAATGCCAAACGGTCTGGCATTAATTGTTTGGTCTTTAAAATAGTTTCGGCAACATCTTCCTTTGTTTGAAAGGGCAAGCCAAAAATAATATCATGGCCCACGGAAGTATATCCTATTTCCCTGGCCCATTGGGTAACATTTTGTACATTTTCAAAAGGTTGCCACCTATGAATGGCAAGCTGTACCTTTTTGTTATAATCCTGAACCCCATAACTCACCCTTCTAAATCCAACATCATAAAGCGCTTTTAAATGTTCTTTGGTGGTGTTATTGGGATGTCCTTCAAAACTAAACTCGTAATTCTCCGCACGGGTGGCTGTGGCAAAAATACCATTGATAAGCCTTGTTAAATTTTCCGGAGAGAAGAAAGTTGGGGTTCCTCCCCCCAAATGAAGCTCCTTAATTCTTGGTTTTGTTTCAAATAAATCACAATAAAGTTTCCACTCTGTGAGGACATCGCTGATATATGGATTTTCAACTTCATGTCGTTTGGTAATTCTTTTATGACACCCACAAAAAGTACAGAGACTTTCACAGAAGGGCAAGTGGATATATAGACTTATACCTTCGTCCCCATTGCTTTCATTAAAATTTTTGATCAAAGTATTTTGCCATTGCCGGCCAGAAAAGGATTCCAAATCCCAATAGGGCACCGTAGGGTAACTGGTATATCTGGGACCGGGGATATTGTATTTTTGAACTAAATTGGTCATAAGCTATTGTTGTTTGCAATAGCCACAAAAATACCATGACGCGGCCTTTAAAAATATGACACTTATCAGGTTTCACTATCGTCCAATAACTATGGCCAAGGATTCCTGACCATTTAATTGCCAAAATAATGATTCTTTGAAACCTGCTTTAATTTAAATAATCGTTAAAAACAGTACAATTAGAAACTAATTTTTTAAATAATCCGTTCTAGAAGCCCCTTTATGATAAAAACTATATTTTTGTAAACTTAAAAATAACCAATTATGACATTACTTTTAATGGCGGCCGGTAGTGGAAGCCGATATGGCAAACTGAAACAATTTGATGACTTGGGCCCGAAAGACGAGTTCCTAATGGAATTCAGTATTTATGACGCTCTGAAAAACGGTTTTGACCACATAGTTGCCATTACAAAAAAGGAAAATGTAGATTTCTTAAAGGAACATTTATCCAGCAGATTACCTAAACACGTTAAACTCGATGTTTTGGCACAGGAAGTAAACGACCTTCCTGAAGGGGTAACCTTTACCGGTGAAAGAGCTAAACCATGGGGCACGGCACATGCAGTTTGGACTGCAAGGAATGTAATTGACAGACCATTCGCTATAATTAATGCGGATGATTATTACGGCAAAAGTGCTTTTGAAAGTGCTGCCGACTTTATTAAGAACAATGGTAAAAAAGAGACATTTGGTCTTATTGCCTATATACTAAAAAACACTCTATCCGAGCATGGATCGGTTTCCAGGGGAGTTTGTAAATCGGAGGGGGGAAAATTGACTTCCATACACGAGCATACCAAAATAGAAGCCCAGGACAATGTTATTATTGATTCCGATTCGGGCACCCAATTTAAAGGGGAAGAATTGGTCAGCATGAACTTCTGGGTTTGTCAGCCTTCCATATTTCCATTTATCACGGAGTACCTTAAAGACTTTATCGCAAATAAGGAGAATCATGCCAAAGGGGAAATATATCTACCTTTCGCCATAAAGGAAATGATTGCCAAAAATCTGATAGATGTAGATGTAATTCCTTCTGCAAGTCAATGGTTTGGAGTTACCTACGCCAGCGATAAAGATATGGCAGTTTCAGAATTACAGCGTATGACAGACAATAATGGGTACACCTCTCCTCTTTGGGACAATGTCTAGAACAGCTTTTCCATGATTGAAAATAAAAATGCTGAGCTTAACGAGCTGTTGAAAAACTTCTCTATAGATAGGAAAACCTATGAGTTCCAAGGAATAAACCAGGGTTATATCAATGACACTTATTTAGTCTTGGACAATCATTACCCATTGTACATTCTTCAAAGGGTAAACCACAATGTCTTTAAGGACGTACATGGTCTTATGGGCAATATTGCCAACGCATTTCAACATTTACAGGACCAAAATTACACGGCCATAGAACTCTTAAAAACAGAATCGGACAATTCTTATTTTAAGGACGAAAAAACGGGATATTGGAGATTGATGACCTATATCAACAACACTACCGCCTATGACAATGCCACAGATACGGACATTGCTTTCGAGGCCGGTAGGGTGGTCGGAAAATTCCATCAACTTCTGGCAGAGGCTCCCTTGGACAATTACGTGGATACAATTCCGCAGTTCCATAATCTCCCATTAAGGGAAAAGCAATTTGAGGAATCCCTTGGATCTGCGAAAACAGAAAAATTGGAAACTGCCAAAAAGGCTATAAGCTTTGCCAAAGAAACCTTGGAAAAATTGAAAATTTTGGACAATTCCAAGTTGCCTTTACGGGTTTGTCACAATGACACCAAATTAAACAATATCCTTTTCTCCAAAGAAGACAGTAAGGCCCTTTGCCTTATAGACCTGGACACGATTATGAAGGGGTATTTTTACTTTGATTTTGGTGATGCCATAAGAACCGTTGCCAATACAGCTGCCGAAGACGAACAGGATCATAGCAATATTACTTTTGAAAGACCTTTGTTCGAAGCCTTCATAAAGGGCCTGGATAGTAACGGTCCATTTTTATACAAAGAAGAAATAGACCTACTGGCCTGGGGAGCAGTATTTATGCCCTTCATCCACGGTTTAAGAGCCCTTACGGACTATTTGAACGACAATATCTATTACAAGGTATCATACGAAAACCAGAATTTGGACCGCTGTTTAAGCTTGTTCGATTTTACAAATAAAGCCCTTCAAGAAATAGGGTATATGACCCAAGTAATAAAAAAGGGACTAACACCTAAGGTTTAATTTTTTGTTGGGCAAAGCAGGCGATTAAACCCTCTTGGTAGAATCCCTAACAATTAGGCTGGTTTTAATCACCTTGGTGGTGCTATCCATATATTCCTTGCTCTCTATCCTTTCAATAAGAACCTTGGCCGCCGTTTCCCCTATATAAGTACCGTGCTGACTTACCGCAGTAAGAGCCGGACTTACGTAGCGCGATAATTTGCCATTGGTAAACCCAATAACGGAAATGTCTTCCGGCACTCTATACCCCCTAGCCTTGATTAGTCTCAGGACCTCCACCGCCGTAATTTCATCCAAAGCCATTATACCCTCAATAGACTTATAATTTAACAAAAAAGTCAACAGAACTTCCAGATCGTCCTCCTTGCCCACCCTTAATATTAATTTATCATCAAAGGGAATATTAGCCTCTTCCAAGGCTTTCCTATATCCTTCCACCCGCAATTTACCCACGCTGGAATGATCAATAGCGGTAACTAGGGCAACCGTTCTGCAACCGATATTTATAAAATATTTGGTAGTCTTATAACCTGCCTCAAAATCATCGACCACTACCTTGTCACATATAATTCCATTCGAAACCCTATCAAACATAACCAAAGGAATTTGCTCGTCCAGAATATTTTGAAAATGTTCCAGTTTGTTCTTAAACTGTGTTTCTTCCGCCATGGAAACTATCAATCCGTCAACCGTTCCGCCTCCAAGAAACTCAAGGGTGGCAACCTCCTTTTCATAGGATTCATCACTGATACAGCTAAGTAAAATATAGCCGCGTTCGTTAGCAACCTTTTCAATCCCTGAAAATACCTGTGTAAAAAAATAATTGAGAATATTGGGCACCACAACCCCTATGGTCTTGGTCTTCCGCTGCAATAAACTAAGGGCCACTTTATTTGGCCTATATTTATTGTCCTTGGCAAACTGCTGTATTTTGACCTTTAGTCCATCACTAATTTCATGGCTATCGTTGATGGCCTTGGAAACCGTTGAAATGGAAACGCCAAAATATTGGGCAATCTCCTTTAGGGTTATTTTTTTCATGGATCTACAATATAGCCCAAATTAGGGTAAGGCCAACCAAAGATCAGTACAACTTAACTAACCCTGGCCAATATTTTTAATCAAAAATATTCGCTAGCGATTCCTCCGTCTTCGCTTAGGCGAATCCACCTCCCTTTAGCCAAAGGGAGGAGCTTTTTTATTATAGTAAGTATTTACTTTTCTTTAAAACTACTTCTTAAATCCTTTTAAGGTTCAACTAACTCCTACCCGGTGTTGAAACAGCCCCTCTTCATGGTTGCCTTCCAAAAAAGCACCCCTCTTTTAAAAAGAGGGGTGTCCCGCCACGGGCGGGACGGGGAGATTAGACCTTAAAGCCTTATATTTAAAGTTAGCTTACGAATCCCTCCGTCTTCGCTTTGGCGAAGCCACCTCCCTTTAGCCAAAGGGAGGAGCCTTTTTATTATAGCAAGTATTTACTTTTCTTTAAAGTTTGTCCTTATTTCTGTCAAAACGGATTGTAGATTATCAAACACCATTTTATTCTCAAATCTAATGACTGAAAACCCTAATCCGGTTAAGTATGCAGTGCGCTGTTCATCATATTCCATAGCCGCAGGATTTTGATGCACTTCACCGTCAAGCTCAATGATTAATTTATCGGATGCCAAATAAAAATCCACAATATACTTTCCAATACTATGCTGCTTTACAAATTTTTTACCATCGAGTTGTTTTGCCCTCAGATGCTTCCAAAGAAAGGCTTCTGAAGGCGTCAGCTTCCTTCTTAAATCCTTTCTGGATTCAATTAGCTCTTTTCTGTTATGGAGACAAATCCTTTTCATAATCGACCCTGGCAAATTCAAATACAATAAAGGCTATTTGTATAGAAACAAATTCCAATCCCTCCGTCTTCGCTTAGGCGAATCCACCTCCCTTTAGCCAAAGGGAGGAGCCTTTTATATAGCTAGTATTTACTTTTCTTTTAATAAAACTACTTCTTAAATCCTTTTAAGGTTCAACTAACTCCTACCCGGTGTTGAAGAAACAGCCCCTCTTCATGGTTGCCTTCCAAAAAAGCTCCCCTCTTTTAAAAAGAGGGGTGTCCCGCCATGGGCGGGACGGGGAGATTAGACCTTACAGCCTTATATTTAAAGTTAGGTTACGAATCCCTCCGTCTTCGCTTAGGCGAATCCACCTCCCTTTAGCCAAAGGGAGGAGCCTTTTATATAGCTAGTATTTACTTTTCTTTTAATAAAACTACTTCTTAAATCCTTTTAAGGTTCAACTAACTCCTACCCGGTGTTGAAGAAACAGCCCCTCTTCATGGTTGCCTTCCAAAAAAGCTCCCCTCTTTTAAAAAGAGGGGTGTCCCGCCCGTGGCGGGACGGGGAGATTAAGAACCTAGCCTGGATATTTAATACAATTCCAGTTTATCCACAAAAGCATAGCCAGGCTACTTAAATCCTAAATATATTGGTTTATGATGTTCTCGAACAGCTCCTGTTTCCCGCTTTGCAACTTCAATTCCCCATTTTCCTGGGCTATTTTGTAAAGGGATTCCAGATTCAGTTTACCGTTCTCAAAGTCTTTTCCTTTGCCTGAATCGAAAGAACTATATCTTTCCGCAAGCATCTTCTCATAGGCCGAGGAAGAAATAATCCTATCTGCAGTAAGCAAAGCACGGGCAAAAGTATCGGCCCCTCCAATATGGGCATGGAAAACATCATCCAAATCAGTAGAATTCCTTCTTATTTTGGCATCAAAGTTTACTCCACCGCCTTGTAGTCCGCCTGCTTTAAGGAATACCAACATAGCCTCGGTAGTTTCTTGAATATTGTTTGGGAACTGATCGGTATCCCATCCATTTTGGTAGTCCCCCCTATTGGCATCTATACTTCCCAACATTCCCGCTTTGGCCGCTACTGCCAATTCGTGCTGAAAAGTATGCTGGGCCAAGGTGGCGTGATTCACCTCTATATTTATTTTAAAATCTTTCTCCAAGCCATATTCACGAAGGAATCCTATAGCAGTTGCCGTATCAAAATCGTATTGATGCTTGGAAGGTTCCATTGGCTTGGGCTCTATAAAAAAGGTTCCCTTAAAGCCTTGGGCCCTGGCATAATCCCTTGCCATCCCTAAGAATTGTGCCATATGATCCAATTCACGTCCCATATCGGTATTTAAAAGGGACATATAACCTTCCCTTCCTCCCCAGAAAACATAATTCTCCCCACCAAGGGCAATAGTAGCATCCAAGGCCAATTTTATTTGGCCCCCTGCCCTTGCCACTACATTAAAATCAGGGTTGGTAGCAGCCCCGTTCATATAACGTGGATTGGAGAAACAATTGGCAGTTCCCCACAATAATTTGATTCCAGAGTCGGCCTTTTTTTCCTTCAAATAATCGGTAATTATTGACAAACGTTTCTCAGATTCCACAAAAGTGGCTCCTTCCTGAATAAGATCGAAATCATGGAAGCAAAAATAATCAAAGCCCATTTTACTAATAAACTCAAAAGCCGCATCTGCCTTGTCCTTGGCTGCCTGTATGGGATCGGCAGACTGGTCCCATTCAAAATTTTGGGTACCTGGACCAAACGGATCTGCTCCCTGCCCACAGAAGGTATGCCAATATGCTATGGCAAACTTAAAATGCTCGCGCATGGTTTTCCCCGCAACCACTTGGTCCGGATTGTAATATTTGAATGCCAAAGGATTATCAGATTCCTTGCCCTCAAATTTAATATCCCCTATTCCTTTAAAGTATTCCTTGTTTCCAATTATTGCCATCTCTTTTTTTATTATTTAATGATTAGTTCCAATTCTTTTTTCCAATTTTCATAGGCCCTTTGATAGGTACTTTTGTCCCCCAAAGGCTTAAAAGTCTTTACATGGTCGTTATTGGTTATATAGGTTCCAAATTTTTCAAAACCTCCTTCATTGATTCCAGCTGCCCTAGCCGCACCAATAGCCCCAGTGGTATTATAAATTTCAATGTCCTGCGATACTAGGGTGGATATAGTATCGGAAAAAATCTCCGACCTAAACAAATTATCATTCCCGGCACGCATTACCTCAATGGTAATGCCGTCCGATTTCAGGATTTCCATGCCATAGACAAAGGAAAAGGCTATACCTTCCAAAGCCGCCCTACAAACATGTGCCTTGGTGTGATTATTAAGGTTGATGTTGACCAGTCTGGTTCCAATATCCTTATTGTTGAGCATACGCTCTGCTCCGTTTCCAAACGGAATAAGACATACACCGTCCGAACCCACTGGAATTTCTGAAGCCAAGGAGTTCATTTCCTCGTAAGAATCCACATCCAGATTGTTCAATAGCCAGCGGTACTGAATTCCAGCACCATTGATATTCAGTAATTTCCCTACTCTTGGATTCTGCTTGCTGTAGTTGACGTGGGCAAAATTATTCACCCTGGTACTTTCCTTTCCCGATAGACTATCGGTAACCGCATAGACCACTCCGGAGGTACCTCCCGTGGCCGCAACTTCCCCTGGATTGAACACATTAAGGGCCAAGGCATTATTAGGTTGATCCCCTGCCCTGTATAGTATAGGTGTGCCTACTGCCAAACCACTTTCTTGGGCCCCTTTGGCATCCACTTTGGATTGAAGCCCAAAAGTATCCACAATATCCGGGATAAAGGACTTGGGAATACCATAATGCTCCAAAAGCAGATCTGCTACCGCATCTTCTTTGAAATCCCAAAGGATACCCTCCGATAATCCGGAAATAGTAGTATTGATAACATTGGAAAAACGAAAAGCTATATAATCTCCCGGCAGCATTAGTTTGTCTGCCATCCTATATAGTTCTGGTTCGTTTTCCTTTACCCATTTTAATTTAGAAGCCGTAAAGTTTGCAGGGGAATTCAATAAATGAACCTTACAGTTGTCCTCCCCGATATCGCCATAAGCCTTCCGTCCTATTTCCACGGCACGACTATCGCACCAAATTATGGATTTCCTTACCGGCTCTCCCTGCTTGTCCACCAATACCAAACCATGCATCTGGTAGGCAATTCCTACCCCCTTGATTTGATCTTGATCAACAGCTAACTTCTGCTTTATTTTTTTTATTCCCTGACAAATATATCCCCACCATTCCTTCGGGTCTTGTTCTGCCCAACCATTTTTCAAGGCCAGCATTTCCATTTCCGTTTCCGGTTCCTGTACCACCCCAACACTTTTTCCAGTAGCCACCTCTACCAAAGCCACTTTAATTGAAGAGCTACCAATATCCAATCCCAAATAATACATATGTCTTAAAATTTTATGGATTAAATTCCTAAAATGAAAATTCTTGAAGAACCATTCAAATATATTAAAATCTCTATCACGACAAGCATATTGAGGCACACGGCCTAAATAAAAGCAAATATCACAGTCTATAGCTATTGATCCATTTATTAGCGTAAGTAATTATGAATAAGGTATTTATAAAATTATCGTGACGTTACGAAACTTTTCGAAAACGCTTTCGTAGAATTTGGCTCTTACATCAAGCGGCCATAAAAAATTAGACGTGTCTATTTAGCCAGTACCACGGGGTTCAACTTAATCCTTTTTCTTATTCACCAATCCTTTTGTAAACTCGTTCAAGGTCTCCACTTTTTCCTCAAAATCCCCTTTTATTGTTTTTCGGAATTCGTTTAGGTTTCTTACCAAATCATCAATATTTTCTGGAATTACATCCTCAAAAAACTGTCGCAGGCGTTTTGCGGTAGTGGGCGATTTACCATTGGTAGAGATGGCCACCTTTACATTGCCCTTGGTGACAATACCTCCCATGTAAAAATCACAAAAAGGGGGGTTATCCGCAACGTTGACAAGAATATTCCTTTCCCTACAGTCATGATACACCTGTTCATTTACAGGAACTTTATCTGTAGTGGCTATAACCATATGATGCCCTTCCAAGTAACTTTTCTTATATACGTCCCTGGTTATTTTTACCTGATGCTTTTTGGCAAGTTCCAATGTTGCCTCCAAGAATTCCGGTGCCACCATTTCTACTTTGGCGTTAGGACTGGATTTGAGCATAAAAGTCAGTTTTTCCAGACCAACGTTACCCCCTCCTACAATAAGGATATTAAGCTGTGATACCTTTAAAAAAACAGGGTACAATTCATTCCTTTCCATATTTCCCTCCGTGTTATTTATAAGTTTGTGTATTAAATCATCTATTGGAGTACTCCATTTGTTTGACAAGGATTCCAAACCTTGTTTAACGTAAGGGTCTCTCTAAATTTGGTATTTTCAATCTTTAAGCTTTATTAAGGACTCGACTGCGCCCGACCGCTCAAAATTCGTTTAATTCCAATACGTCTACTACAGCCTAACTGAGGTAGACCGTCGCGGTTGAGAGGTCATGGTTTTTGCCGTTCATACCAAATTAAACAAGCAAAAATCCAAGTCATTCAAAGATAAGACACAAAATCCAAGTCCATTCCATATTTTAAAAGCATTTTACAACCCGGCAGATGTCTCTTGTTAATTGATAGGAATATACTTTGATTTTTTTTTAATGGGTAAGACAAAAGTGCTACTTTCGAATTCTATAAAATAAATGCATCGAATAATATTATTTTTGCTTTAATCAAACTAAAAATTCATGGCCAGTACCATGTACATTCCAACTCCTAGATTATGATCGATTACAAACCTATGAAAAATTCAATTTTATCCCTTTTATTTCTTTGTACCTTGATATTGAGCGGACAAGAACCAGTGGACTACGTTAATCCCTTAGTGGGCACAGATTCTAAGCCCAGCATGTCCAACGGAAATACCTATCCTGCCATAGCCATGCCATGGGGAATGAACTTTTGGACCCCACAAACGGGGAAAATGGGCGATGGCTGGGCATATACCTATGCTGCGGATAAATTAAGGGGTTTTAAACAAACACATCAACCTTCCCCATGGATGAACGATTATGGTCAGTTTGCCATTATGCCACTTACGGGAAAATTACGCTTCACGGAAGACGATAGGGCCAGTTGGTATTCGCATAAATCAGAAATCGTAAAGCCACATTACTACAGTGTATATTTGGCCGATCATGATATAACCACCGAAATTACCCCCACTGAAAGAGCTGCCATGTTCAGGTTCACCTTTCCAGAAAATGAAAATTCACATGTGGTACTCGATGCCTTGGACAAAGGCTCCTATGTAAAAATTATTCCAAGCGAACGCAAAATAATAGGATATACCACCAAGAATAGCGGCGGGGTACCAGAAAATTTTAAAAACTACTTTGTGATGGTCTTTGATAAGGATTTCGAATCCACCAAGACTTTTAGCGGGGAGCAACTTTTGGAAGGTATGGAGATTGAAACCGACCACGCCGGTGCCATTGTCAGCTTTAAAACAAGCAGAGGCGAGGTCGTTATCGCCAAAGTAGCCTCCTCTTTTATTGGCTATGACCAGGCCGAATTGAATTTAAAGGAGCTTGGCACCGATAATTTTGATACCATAAAACAAAATGGAAGGAAAGCTTGGAACAAGGAACTGGGAAGAATTAAGGTAGAAGGCGGAAGTGTAGATCAATTTAGGACTTTTTATTCCTGTCTATATAGATCCTTGTTGTTCCCTAGGAAGTTCTTCGAATATGACGCTAACGGAAATGTAGTGCATTACAGTCCTTATAACGGACAAGTACTTCCCGGCTATATGTTTACCGACACTGGGTTTTGGGATACTTTTAGGGCCCTTTTCCCCTTTCTAAACCTCATGTACCCAGAACTTAACTCACAGATACAGGAAGGCCTTGCCAATGCCTATAAAGAAGGTGGCTGGTTACCTGAATGGGGTAGTCCAGGCCTAAGAAATGTGATGGTGGGCAACAATTCCGCTTCCGTTGTAGCGGATGCCTATTTAAAAAATGAAAATTATCAAAATTATGACATTGCCACATTGTACGAAGCCTTGATCCATGGTGCCAATAACGCAGGTCCACTGACAGCAGTTGGCCGGGCCGGAGTAGATTATTACAATAAACTAGGCTATGTCCCTTATGATGTGGACATCAATGAAAATGCAGCCAGAACCTTGGAATACGCCTATGACGATTTCACCATTTATCAGTTGGCAAAAGCCTTGAACAAACCTAAAAAGGAAATCAACCTATATAAAAAGCGAAGTCTAAATTATAAAAACCTGTTCGACCCAGAGACCAAATTAATGCGTGGAAAGAATAAGAACGGTGAATTTATGGCTCCTTTTAATCCTTTTAAATGGGGGGATGCCTTTACCGAAGGTAATAGCTGGCACTACACCTGGTCCGTTTTTCACGATATCCAGGGCTTGGCAAATTTAATGGGTGGAAACGAAGCCTTTGCCGCCAAGTTGGATGAAGTATTTTCCCTGCCTCCAGTTTTTGACGAGAGTTATTACGGCTTTGTAATTCATGAGATACGGGAAATGCAGGTGGCCAATATGGGACAATATGCCCATGGTAACCAACCAATACAGCACATGCCCTATTTATATAATTTTGCGGGACAGCCATGGAAGACCCAATATTGGGTTAGGGAAACCATGGATAGGATGTACACCCCGGCACCGGACGGCTATTGCGGGGATGAGGACAATGGACAAACCTCAGCCTGGTATGTATTCTCTGCCATGGGATTCTATCCGGTTTGCCCAGGAACGGATCAATATGTATTGGGAGCCCCATTGTTCCAAAAAACAACGCTTAGGCTTCAGAATGGGAAAGAAATCAGCATTAACGCCCCCAAGAACAGTGATACCCACAAATATGTGGACGAACTCACCCTAAACGGAAAGACCTATTCCAAAAACTGGTTAAGCCACAAGGAATTGATGCAGGGGGCTGTTTTGGATTTTGAAATGAGCGACACCCCAAATAAAAATAGAGGTACCAAAATGGAGGATTTTCCTTTTTCGTTATCGAATGAAAAATAAGAACTATTAACGTGAGTTCGACATAAAAATAATTTCAAGACATTGATTTCGTGCAAATTAAAAAATTGCTATTGTCTCCTCGAGCCTGCCTGCGGAAGGCAGGCGGAGTCGAGAGGTTATTTTACTGTAATGCTTTTACAATGAGGTCTCGACTTCGCTACCATTGACGTCTACCATAGAAAACTGTTAATCAGCACTTTGTATTTTCAATGGAGTTATCCCCAACCCTAGTTCTTGTGCCATTCTTGTTACCGCCCTTTGTTTGTTCAAGAGCATTTTCTCTTGGTATTTTTGGATACCGTTCTCCACATACTCCAGTCCCTTTACAAACAATTTCCAGTACAGTTCGG
>Ga0208032_1000056_pt1 | contig 112911 bp, 93 predicted proteins | sample MalvirAntarct_66_FD_184254 | JGI IMG/M metagenome (GOLD analysis project Ga0208032, IMG submission 184254) | Marine viral communities from the Global Malaspina Expedition - Malaspina viral metaG Antarct_66 (SPAdes) (version 2) | ecosystem: Environmental > Aquatic > Marine > Oceanic | place... | reverse complement strand
TGGAAATAATTTAGGCCATGGCATCGGTCCTTAAAATCCCGAGATTTTAGGGACCACATAGTGAAGAAGGGTCTTTTCTTTTGTTTCGTTTTCTTTGGACAAGCAAAGAAAATGAAAGAATAATTAAAACATAAGTATTACTCAATTCCTCCCGTTAAACAAAACTGAGGATTTAAAAACATGACAAATTATATTAATCCCAATTTTTGTAGAAACAATTGTTCCTGATCCGTTAGCAGTAATTAATGGGGAAGCATAAATTTTTAAAGTTGCAGCCAACATTTAATAAAGCTTAACCAGTTAATTTTTATAATGAATTAGAAAAGGAGTAAATTAGGGCTATAAACTATTTAAATGAAAAAATTAGGACTTCTTTTCTTATTGTTGTTACAACTTGGTTGTAGTGGCCAAGCAATGGAGAAATTCAATGGTGTTAGCTTTGTTGCTTCTCGGGAAAAGGTAGCCCAAGAACACGTGGATGCCGTTAGGAATGTAAACGCCAAATGTGCAGCGGTAATGCCCTTTGGATTTATTAGGGATACAGGCTCGCCAGAAATAATATTCGACACCTCCAGACAATGGTTCGGGGAAACAAGGACCGGAGCCAGGCAATACATAGATATATTACACCAGAATGGTTTAAGAGTAATGTTGAAACCACAGATTTGGATCTCCAGGGGAGCATTTACCGGTAATTTAAAAATGGATTCAGAAGAAAACTGGAGGGCCTTGGAAGCGTCTTATGATAAATTTATACTTGCTTATGCTACTTTGGCCCAGGAAACAAATGCGGACGCATTTTGTATTGGGACCGAGTTGGAGCAGTTTGTTAGTCACAGGCCGGAATACTGGACGGAACTGATCAAAAAGATCAAAAGTGTTTATAAAGGAAAACTTACCTATGCTGCCAATTGGGACGAATATGGAAGAACCCCTTTTTGGGAGGATTTGGATTTTATTGGGATAGATGCCTATTTTCCGCTGAGCGATGAGAAAACTCCCACCGTGGAACAATTAAGAAAGGGGTGGCAACCTCACAAGGAGAAAATAAAATCCTTATCCATGGCGAAAAATAAACCAATTATATTTACGGAATACGGCTATAGGAGCAATAATTATGCTGCCAAGAAACCTTGGTTGGTAGACCATAGCCAGGACGACGTAAATCTTGAGGCCCAAACCAACGCAACCAAGGCTATTTTTGAAGAATTTTGGAGCGAAGATTGGTTTGCAGGCGGATTTGTTTGGAAATGGTTTATTGATCATGAAAAGGCCGGCGGTATTAATGACAATCGATTTACCCCCCAAAATAAACCGGCACAAGAGGTAATAAAGAGTTTTTACAAGATTTATTGAAGGCCTATTCCAAATTTATCGGGTCTTTGATTAATAATTGCTTTGCTATAAGAAGCTAAAGCTAAATTCTGGGCAGAAACAGCCCAAGAATTCCTTCATTTTGGATTGTTTTTGGAATTGGGCAGTATTTTTGATAATATTTGTACAAAATATACATCGTGTCTGCCAAAAGAACTTTTATTTTATCGTGGATCGGGGCTTTAATATGGCTCCCTTTAATTTCCCAAACTTCGGTTAAAACCGTAATTGCGGAAAGGGGAGATGGTATTTATTCCATTCTAAGGAAACAAGGGATGAATCCGGTTAGGCATTACGGACATTTTGTAGACCTTAATCAAGATAATTTACGGGATAGTATGCATCTTTATGAGGGACGGGAATACATTATACCTCCCGTACCTGTAGATACAGTTCCCATAGAAGAATCCGTTGTAAAAAAGGCCACCGAAATTAAAACGGTATCCAATATCCTCAACGATGATATTTTTGGTAAGGATTACGCTTCCACGGAAATAAAAAGTAATAAGTTAGAGGGTGCCATCTATTATTTAATATCGGGTCACGGCGGACCGGACCCTGGTGCCATTGAAAAATATGAGGGCAAAATTATAGCCGAGGACGAGTATGCCTATGATATTACGCTGCGTTTGGCCAAGGAGCTTATATCCCATGGGGCCAAGACCTACATTATTATCAGGGATTCCAATGATGGCATAAGGGATCAGCGCGTTTTGGAAATAGATAGGGATGAGGTGGCCTATCCCAATGAGGAAATACCTTTAAACCAATTATTGCGGTTAAAGCAGCGTGTTGATATAGTGAACAAACTCTATAAGGAAAATGCTGGTAAATATCAAAGGTTAATAGTGACGCATGTAGATAGTCGCAGCAGGGGACAGAATATAGACGTCTTTTTCTATCATCATGAGAAAAGTAAGAACGGCAAGCGATTGGCGGAAAGTATCCATGAGACTTTTTTAAATAAATACAGACAATATCAACCCAATAGGAATTATGAAGGTACCTTTGCAGACCGAAGTGGGTTATATTTGGTCAAGAACACCTTGCCGGCTATGGCCTATATAGAAATTGGGAATATTAAAAACAAAAAGGACCAAAAGCGAATCTTGGACCCTGACAATAGACAAGCCCTTGCCAAATGGATTTCAGAAGGGGTCTTATTGGATTTTGACACTAAAAATTAAGGAAATTTAAGAGGCAATATTTTTCTTGTAATAGCGGTACAATTGGTCCGGGCCAACACCCAGCAAATTCTTCAGGTGGATTATCCCAAAATGATATTGTAATTTAAGGGTTCCAATCTGTTCATATTTTCTGGCCGAGGTTACTACATGTTGCGGCAATACCTTGAATTTTGATGTTTTGTAAAGGCGGCCAATAAATTCCGTATCCTCGTAGATAAGATACTTCTCATTAAAACCTCCAGTTTTTTGGAAAAGGTCCTTGATAACAAATAGAGATTGGTCACCGCCCCTACATAGTTGGTTGTTTATTCTGCTAAACCAGGCGAAGAATCGTAAAAACTTTTTGGAGGTATCAAACTTCATCCTAAAGCAGCCCGAAGACATATTGTTATGAATTGCATTTAGGATATAAAGGTCAAAATTTTTTGGCGGATAGGTGTCGGCATGCAAAAAGTAAAGGACATGGCCTGTGGCAAATTCCGCGCCCTTGTTCATTTGTTTTGCACGCCCCATTTCTGAGGTTATGGTCTTTGCCCCCAAAGTTTTTGCCAAGCTTGGGGTACCATCCGTACTGCCGCCATCAACCACAATTATTTCCTTGATGTTCTTGGGACTGCCGTTCGTTTTTAAATGCTCTAACAAATGGCCAATATGGGCAGCCTCATTTAGGGTTGGGATTATGATGCTCAGGCTTATGGAATTACTCAATTTCATTTAGTCCCCAATTATAGTTCAAATAACTTATTTTGGTATCGGAAGTCAATTTTTGGGAGGCATACTTATTAAGGTAATCTATTAAGGAGCCATTTTTGGTGAAATCTTTTTTGTACCAGTTAAAAATTTCGGACAGGGAAGCTTTTTCCTTTGTGAGCACATTTCTTTTGGGGTCGTTTATAAAATCTATGGCCGTTTGTTCCAGAAGTTTTTCAAGATTGGTAGCAGTAAAAGCTGTGTTCAATAATTTTGGACAGGAAAAAGAGGCGCAGTTAATGGCAAAATGAATTCGCGGTTCATCCATTTTGCGTAGTATTTTGTGTTCCAGATTGCCCAAAGAAATCTTCTCAGTACCCATTTGCACTACATCTTTCCCCCATGGATTTTTGATGTCCTTAATACTTTTGGTAGGATAATTGTCCAAAATAAGTTTTACGGTAGCGGCATTGTAAAGGTTAATGTAATAAGCAAGTTTTTCGGGTTTTTGTGCCTTATCCGTTGGCTGGTTCTTGGCCAAATAATCCAAATAATCCTGTAACGCATTTATATCCTGCGCAAAGCCTTTATAGTCCACATTTCCTGTATTGTCTACATGCCTTTTAAGTAAAATATCCCATTGGGAATGGTCTAATTGCCAAACCATATCCATGGGAAAATTTTCAAAAGACCTTGGTAAAGGCACAAAACTAACAACACTTTTCGTTAGTAGAAGGATCAGAAGTATCGATAATTTAAGATGCATGGAAATATTATTTACCTCTAATTAGTGTGCCAGGCCCATTAAACCTTACATCAATATCATGATTAACAGCAGCCTCCACCATTATAATGCCAAGTACTGTTACTTATATGAATTTCGGCATTGCTTTTTTCTAAGGCAGCTGCAGTTTTGTCACATACCGCCAGAGGCTGGTTTTGCATTAGAACATGGCCGTTTTCATCATCAAAATATTCTTCATTACCGTAATAAATGGCTGTTTTGCCTGTAAAAACGCAGGGGCCATCTTGGGGCATGGGGTCTTTTATCGCGGCAATTTCAATAGACTCAATAAAGATTAAATCCTCCGTAGGATAGTGATTGGGAGAGAGAACGCGGTAAGATTTTCGCGCCCTAATTTCAATGGTTCCAAAACCGGCATCCGTCAATACCTTTATGTACTCTTTCAAAGGGATACTACCGCTTAAACACAGAGCCCTTAGTCGGTCATCGTTACGCAGGGTTTCGTTCATAGGCTGTTCGCATATGGGGTCGCTCATAACCAATCTTCCATGAGGTTTTAATACGCGATACATTTCCGCAACCGCTTTCTTCAACTCTTCCGTCTTAAAGATGTTGAACAGACAGTTCTGAGCCGCAACATCAATACTTTCGTCCTCAATAGGCAGGTGTAGGGCATCTCCTTTTACCAAGTTTACAAACTCGCTCTTGAACCATGGGTTTTCCTGTTCCGCAATTTTGAAGTTTTCTTTGGAAGCTTCCAGCATCTCATCCACAACATCAACTCCAGTTACCCCGCCTACTTGCCTGGAAAAATATGAAAATTGTAACAACTCCATTCCACCTCCGACTCCTACATATAGCACCTTTGGATTGTTGACCAGATCCTGGGCAGAAACCGTACTTCCACAACCGTAGTTCATCTCCTGCATAATTTTTGGGATGGACAATCCTGGGAATTGCCAAATTGGATTGGTGGTACAGCACAGTCCAACATCTGGGGTCAATGCCGCATTCTTATATAATTCATTTGTTGCTTCTAAATAACTCATGTCTATATGCTTAAAAATTTGTCCTCAGGATTATGATTTTTTTTCTTCACTACTCACTACTCACTACTCACTACTCACTACTCACTACTCACTACTCACTACTCATTATATTACCTTGATCAGTTCCCTAAATAATTTTATCATTTTTGGTTCCGTTTTCCCTGCAATGGCAATTATCTCTGCAATATTTACGGGTTTTAGATTGTCAGGGTCACATTCGTCCGTGAGTACGGAAACGGCCACTACCGGCAATTTCAGGTGATTGGCCACAATTACCTCTGGCACGGTGCTCATTCCTACGGCATCGGCCCCAATAATTTTTAGCATTCGGTATTCTGCCTTGGTTTCCAGTTGAGGTCCAACAACAGAAGCGTAAACCCCCTTCTGCAGGCTTATGTTTTCCTTTTCGGCTATTTTTTCCAAACTTTTGCGCATAGGAACGTCATATGGTTCGCTCATATCGGTAAAACGATCTCCAAATTGGCTCACGTTTTTAAATGCTAAGGGAGATCCACCTTGAAGGTTAATGTGGTCTTCGATGAGCATAAGGTCACCTTTCTTAAAATCTTGGTTTATGGCCCCGGCAGCATTGGATATAAATAGTTTTTTTATTCCCAGCATTTCCAATACCCTAATAGGGTAGGTAACGTCCAAAAGGTCATATCCTTCGTAAAAGTGGAACCTTCCCTGCATTACTACAACTTTTTTGCCCTCCAAGATTCCATAGATTAATTTACCGGAATGGAATTCTACGGTAGCCAAGGGAAAATAGGGAATATGGTTGTAATGTGCTTCTATAGGATTCTCAATTTCATCTGCCAGTTTGCCCAAACCTGTTCCCAGTACAATGCCAATTTCAGGAGCTTCAAAGCCTTTTCCTATTAGATAATCAGTAGATTCCTTAAGTAGTTTACCCGTCATATAATTTCAATTTTTTAAAAAGGTTCGGAAGATTTCAATATCCTTGATATCTTCAAAATAGTCAATATCGTTTTTAGGAGCTAACAGGCTGTAGTTTTTATTTTTCAAATCCTCCAAGGTAGCCTTCAATACAGTATCAGTGCCCCAGGTTTTATCTTTAAAAAGATTGGGGCTCAAGACTTTCATCCCCAATAAGTAATAGCCGCCATCAATGGCAGGACCTATTACATAATCATGCTGGTCCAATAATTGAAAGGCTTCCAACAAATCATTTTCGTTCAAATCGTACATATCACTTCCAATGATAATTATTCTTTTATAGCCTGCATTAAATCCCTCTTTAAAGGCATTGTACATGCGCTCTCCCAAGTCATTGCCGGATTGTACTTTTTTTTCATAAACAGATTTATCCCAAATATCATTTTCCCAAATATCATCGGAATAGCAAACCCATTTCCTGAAATTTAAACCCTGGGTAATATTCTTGGTGTGATCAAGTAAAAATTTATATATGTTTAGGGCACTTTCATGGCCCACTGTTGCCGCTAATCTGGTTTTGCACTTGCCCAGTTCGGGGTTGCGTGTAAATATGATAAGCAAATCTTTGCGGTGGTTCATTTTGACTATCGAATATCTCTTTAATATAATGGACTTGAACTTAATGGTCGTTATGGGTTGGTGTTCATTACTTAATTATAGGTTGGAAATTGAGAATTTGATGGGATATGCCCTTTTCCTACCCTCTAGGCCCGATTAATGCCTTTAGTCATTATCGGTTTTTAGTTGTTGTGTTTTCTGTGTCCATAAACTTTAGTGGCATTGTTCAACATTTTGCCCCAATGCCTGTTATAGGCATGCACCCTATCCGTTTCTTGTCCAATGGAATCATAAACGGGAAAACCCTTATTTTTCCATTCAAAAATACCGCCATAAAGATTGTAGACTTCGGTATAGCCTTTTTTTAAAAGCTTTTCCCCAACTTTTTCAGATCGAACCCCTATGGAACAATAGACAACGATAGGCTTATTTTTGTTGGGAACAATCGATGTTATTTTGTCCACATCAGGATTCCGATGACCCACCCATACGGCCTTTGCTAAATGACTTACCTCAAATTCCTCTTTTTCTCTGGTGTCCAAGAGCAGAAACGGGGTATTTCCCCTTAAGTTTTCCACAGTTATATAAGGCACGCTCTTATTGTTGAACTTCCTTAAAGCTTGGTCTATCTCACTTTGACCGCGCATTGCGCAAAGGCAAAAAAGGCTTATAAGTATATGGAACAGATTTTTCATGGGAAGTTATAATCGCTTGGTAAAGATAGTATATTGGTAGCATAACCATGTGGGAGAATCAGTGGGGTGCAAATTAAATTCATTTATGACCCAAGGGATCTCCATTATTAAAATTTGATTTTCTAATTTCACAGCGCAGTAATTACGCAGTTTGTTTTTTTTTAGAACATTGAATTTTTTATGGAAGGCAGCTTGATAATCTGTCTTTGTTTTTAATAAATCTTATTTTAATTTTAGAATATGCCCGATAAAAAGAAAAAGAGTCATGACTTTAGATCCAACCTCTATTCCTATTGGAAGAAATCCCGGAGGTTTAGGGTTGGGATTTTTGCGGACATACATGATGCCCTGTTTATAATTGCGGGGATTTTTTCTGCAGCCTTTGGTTTGGAGAGTTTTCTATTGCCCAATAGCTTTATTGATGGTGGGGCAACGGGAATTTCACTTTTGATCTCCGAAATCTCGTCAATACCCTTATACATATTGATTATTCTTGTTAATATTCCATTTATATTTCTTGGTTTTAAGGTGATAGGCAAACAATTTGCCATCAAGGCCTCTTTGGCAATTATTGGTCTGGCCATAGTTTTGGCCACGGTACACTTCCCGGAAGTGACAGAGGACAAACTTTTGGTAGCAGTTTTTGGAGGTTTCTTCCTGGGGGCCGGAATAGGTCTTTCTATTAGGGGAGGTGGTGTCTTGGATGGCACTGAAGTACTGGCCATTTATCTGAGCAGGAAATTAAGGACCAAAATTGGGGATAATATTATTGTAATAAATATTATAATATTCTTGGCGGCTGCCTATTTCCTTTCTTTGGAGACAGCCCTTTATTCCATGTTGACCTATTTATCGGCTTCGAAAACTTTGGATTTCGTGGTGGATGGGATCGAGGAGTACACTGGGGTCACAATCATTTCTGCCCGTAGTGAGGAGATTAGACTAATGATTACGGAAAAACTGGGAAGGGGCCTTACCATTTATAAGGGTCATGGCGGTTACGGCAAGAGTGGTGTCCACAATGAGTACGACATTATTTATGCCGTAATTACCAGATTGGAGATTAGTAAATTAAACACCGAACTGGAAAAGATAGACCCAAACGCTTTTGTTGTCATGAATAGTATAAATGACACTAAAGGTGGGATGATCAAAAAACGGGCTTTGAACCACTAATGTTTCCCTTTACCATTTGTATATGTAAGTATTGCTTGGGTAATACTACCAATGTAACTATTGTTACCAAATGCTGCCTTGGGAAGGGCTAATTTTGGAGAAAATAGTTTTTACATTTTATGGAACAAACAATACGGAAAACCAAACAACAATTGGTTCGGGAGGGTATAAACTCTTCCATGGCTTATTTAGATTACAGGTTAATGGTGTCCAATTTGGCTTTGGAGGGAAAATCCACTGGATCAATAGAAAGTCAGGAACATAATGATTTTACACGTTTGAACGATCAGCGAATGAAACGTTTGGACAAAACCATTAAGATTGATGCTGATTCCGAGGCCAAAATAAAAGGAATAGTTAAAAAAACCACCTGGTTGGTGATTACTGAGAGTTGGTGTGGTGATGCTGCCCAGACACTACCTGTAATGAATAAGATTGCGGATTTAAATAAGAATATTTCGTTACGACTTGTATTGCGCGATGAAAATCTGGACCTAATGGAGCAGTTTTTGTCCAATGGGGCTATGGCCATTCCAAAACTGATTGCCATTGATGATACTACGGGCAAGGTTATAGGGGAATGGGGTTCCCGGCCCTCCATTGCTGCCAAAATGGTGCAGGACTACAAAAGTAAGCACGGGAAGTTGACGGCAGAATTTAAACAGGATCTACAGCTCTGGTATAATAAGGATAAGGGACAAAATACCGTGAGCGACCTTTTATCTTTGCTTTTCTTGGAATAGGTAGGTAATGGTGCCCATTTGTTCAGCCTTTACTCCAGTATTAAATTTGGATTTTAAGGCGTATTCAATGGCGTTATCCACAAGACAGCCATTCAGGGTACTGGAACTTTTTTTGTTTACATCGGCCTCTATGACCTTTCCTAATGGGTCGACCTTAATATTAATGACTACTTTACCCCCTTCTATACAGGTGTAAATGGGTATGGGAAGGCTGGTATGCCTTCTGTCTACCAAAGAGTAGGAAATAGAAGTTCTTCTTTTGGCCAAATTGTTGGTCATTACTTCCTTACTAGCTTCCTTTTCTCCCAATAGTTCTTGTTTTTCCCTTCTTCTCTTGGCCAATTCCTTTACTCTTGCGGCATATTCTGAGTCGGAGCTAAGATAGTCCGTAGGATCATCACTATCGGAGGACAGCTCTTGTTCTTCCAGTATTTCCTCCAATGTTTTGAGTGGTTCAGGATTGCCGAAACTTGGTTTATTGGCCTCATTATAGGCCATATGACTTTTAACGGGATCTGCCTTGGCCATTTCTTCCATTTCCTTTAATTCTTCTTCAATTGGCTTTTCCAGCTCCTCCTCTTCCAACAAACTTAATTCAATAACATACTCTTCTTTTTCTTCCTGTCCCAAATGGATGTTGTATAAACCCAACACCACCAAGGCCATGGAAAAGAATGTTATTAAGAAAGAAAGTTGTTTTCGGTTTAAATTCATAGTGATATAACCACGTTTTATCAAAAATATTTCAAATTATCGACGAACGGTTAGGTTACCACTTGTAATATCGAAGTTTAACTGTCGATTTGCAGTAATTTACCAAATTCCTCGGGGGTTATGGCTTTATTTACGTTGTAATCCCCTATTTTGGTTCTTTTCAACGAGGATAAATGCGCTCCGGATTGCAGTGCTTTTCCAAAATCATGCGCCAAAGATCTAATATAGGTGCCTTTACTGCAGACCACCCTAAACTGTACCATTGGCAGTTCTATAGAGGTAATTTCAAATTCTGTGATGGTGACCCATCTTTTTTTTATCTCTACTTCCTTACCTTCCCTGGCGTACTCGTAAAGTCTTTTGCCGTCTTTTTTTAGGGCCGAGAAAACGGGTGGAATTTGTTCTATGTCCCCAATAAATTGGGAAGTGGTACTGTGGATCAGTTCATTGGTAATATGATCTATGGGGAAGTTTTCGTTTATTTCCGTTTCCAGATCATAGGAAGGGGTTGTGCCGCCAAGGGTAATAGTTCCCGTATATTCTTTTTCCTGACCTTGTAGTTCGTTTATGGTTTTAGTGGCTTTTCCTGTACAGATGAGTAATAATCCGGTCGCCAACGGATCCAAGGTCCCGGCATGGCCTATCTTAATTTTTTTAAGTTGAAATTTCTTTCTGATTTTCCATTTTAAGGAATTGACAGCTTGGAAAGATGACCAACCAAGCGGTTTGTCAATCAATAATACCTGCCCCTCTAAAAAGTCTTCCTTTGTCATTACATTACCGTTAACGGACTTATAAAATAATGTATGACAATGATTGCGATGCCTACTACTATTCTGTAGTAGCCAAATATCTTAAAGCCGTGTTTGCTCAAATACCCAATAAAGGTCTTAATTGCGAAAAGGGCCACTATAAAACCAACTACGTTTCCTATAATCAATAGGTTTATTTGTTCGGTGGTAAGGGTAAAGCCGGCATCGTAATAGTCATAACTCTTTTTAAGGGTAGCCCCCAACATGGTGGGCAAGGCCAGAAAGAATGAAAATTCTGCCGCTGCAGTCCTGGATAGTTTTTGGGTCATACCTCCAACAATACTGGCACCACTTCTGGATACACCAGGAATCATTGCCAAACACTGGAAGAGTCCAATTTTAAAAGCCGTGGCATATGAAATATCGGTGTTCTCCGAATTTCCGAATAACTCATCCACTCTAAGAAGGATCAATCCCCCTATGACCAAGGAAAAGGCCACTACAAGCGGACTTTCCAGTAAGGCGTCTATTACATCACTCAAGAGTAGGCCCAGGACCACCGCAGGAATAAAAGCGACCAAAAGCTTATAATAAAAATCGATGCTTTGGAAGAATCGCTTAAAGTACAGTACCACAACAGAAAGTATGGTGCCCAATTGGATAACGATAGTAAATAATTTGGTGAAATCTTCCTGTGCAATACCAAAAAAGGAAGATGTAATAATCATGTGTCCAGTTGAAGAAACCGGTAAATACTCGGTTATGCCTTCAATAATGGCAAGTATAATAGCCTCAAATATGTCCAAAATTTATTTCTTCTTATGCGGATTCAACAGAATGGCGTAAACTTCTATTCCCAGGCCTATCAACACCAATGTAGGGGCCAAGCGTATTCTTCTGAAATTATAAATCTCAGGATTAAAAACATTGGGATCGTCACTTCCGCCACCGCTCATAAGGATAAATCCTAGGCTAATCAATGCCAAACCAATAAACATAAAAAGGTAATTTTTCTTCTGAAAAATAAATTCCTGTCTAGGCTTTTGTGGTTGATTATTATTTTGTTTTTTACTCATGCCGCAAAGTTAATAATATAAATCGTCTGTTCTAAGATTTAAGAAACGTTGTGTTGCAAAAAATGTGCTAATAAAGGAAATCAAGACCCCTAAAAAGAAGACACTTGCAAAAAGAAATACCAAAATTGTCGGGTCTTGAAAAAGGTTGAGCTCCGGAAAATTTATATCTACATAATATATTACAAAGCCTAGTGCAATTAAGGCTATGACCGCTCCAAGAACCCCCAGTTTAATGTTGGTCCAAATAAAGGGTCTGCGTATAAAAGTCTTAGTGGCCCCAACCATTTGCATGGTTTTTATGATAAAGCGCTTGGAGTATATGGAAAGTCGGATGGAACTGTTGATCAATAAGACGGCGATAAAAGTAAAAACGCCACTGGCGACCAGTATCCAGAAACTAATTTTTTTTACATTATCGTTTAACAGTGTAATCAAAGGTTTGTCGTAGCTTACTTCTTCAATATAGTCCCTACTGGCAATCTCCTCTGCTATTTCGGCAATCTTCTCTGTAGAAACATAATCGGCCTTAAGTTGCACATCTATGGAGTTCTTAAGGGGGTTATACCCCAAGAAATCCAAAAAATTCTCTCCAATTTCCTCACTGTGCTGTTCTGCTGCCTGTTCCTTGGAAACATAGGTGGCTTTTTTGGTATATTCTGCCATGGCCAAGCTTTTTTGCAATTGGTCAACCTCTACTTCTTTGGCATTGTCCTTAAGAAATACGGATATAGTGATCTGTTCTTTAAAATGATCGGCCAGTTTCTTGGTATTCAGTACCAAAAGTCCCAATATACCCAATAGAAAAAGTACCAAGCCAATACTTAGGACCACTGAAAAATAAGAGGAGATAAGCTTTCTTTTTTGAAAACGTTCAAAAGATGTACTCATAGTTGAAAATCAATATGTAAAAATAGGAAAGTAAATTGAATTAGAAATGGTTGAGGCTTGTTTCATAATCAATTTCAATATAAAGTGTTGTCCAACGAAATTTCAGTGTTTGGGAAATTCAATTGCAATTTTTGTCCTTGCCAATAGTAGGGCAATGAAAATTCCATATACAAAAGTTTAATGCTGCTGTCTTTAGGGGTGGTTTATATGATACTATCAATGCAGCACTTTTGCTTTGGTAGGTATGTCGATAATATCTTTTTGCTTTCATAGATTAAACTTATTTTTGCCCTGCATTAAATAAATGGAGTGTGTACCCTTAGTGCGCCGGATTTAAAGACAAACAATATAGGATGACTTACGATTTCAGGAAGATTGAAGAAAAGTGGCAGAAATTTTGGGCTGAAAACCAAACTTTTAAAGCAGAAAATGATTCCCAAAAGGAAAAGTTTTATGTACTGGATATGTTTCCCTATCCTTCAGGTGCCGGTTTGCATGTAGGGCATCCCTTGGGCTATATAGCCAGCGATATTTATGCTCGTTATAAGAGGCACAAAGGATTTAATGTACTGCATCCTATGGGGTACGATTCTTTTGGACTTCCTGCGGAGCAATATGCCATTCAGACAGGACAGCATCCTGCCATTACCACAGAGGCCAATATCAACAGATATAGGGAGCAGTTGGATAAAATTGGCTTTTCTTTTGATTGGAGCCGGGAAGTACGTACCTCCGATCCCAATTATTACAAATGGACACAGTGGATATTTATCCAACTTTTTAATTCTTGGTACAATAAGGACAACGATAAGGCGGAAGATATTTCCAGTCTGATCGCTATTTTTGAAAAAGAGGGCAACCAAAGTGTAAATGCTGTTTGTGATGAAGATGTAACCGTATTTTCGGCAGCCGATTGGAAAGCCTTTACAACAAAGGAACAACAGGAAGTTTTATTGCAATATAGGTTGACGTATTTGGCGGAGACCGAAGTGAATTGGTGTCCGGCCTTGGGTACGGTTTTGGCAAACGACGAGATTGTCAATGGAGTTTCCGAGCGAGGGGGCCATCCTGTTATACGTAAAAAAATGACCCAGTGGAGTATGCGTATCTCCGCCTATGCCCAGAGGTTGTTGGACGATTTGGCTATGCTAGATTGGCCACAGCCCTTAAAGGACTCCCAAACCAATTGGATAGGCAGGTCCGAAGGGGCAGAAGTTACGTTTAGGGTCCTCCCCCCGGCCCCCTCGCAAGGAGGGGGGGCGGATTCGTCTTCACCAAAATTTCAAACGGCCGATTCTGACATTTACGGAGTTTTATTGGAAAGGGCTCAAGAAATGCGTAAGAATCCCACAAAGGCTGAAGCTCTGCTATGGGAAGCTCTAAGAAATAGAAATTTGAATTCGAAATTTAGGAGACAGCATCCAATTTCTAGGTATATAGTTGATTTCGTTTGCCTTGAAAAGGAATTGATCGTGGAGGTTGATGGAGAAATTCACCAATATCAATTGAACGAGGATGCGGAAAGGCAATTGTTGTTGGAGCAGAAAAAAGGCTATACCGTAATAAGGTTTACCAATGATGAAGTATTCAACAATATTGATGAGGTAATTTCAAAAATTGAGACGGTACTAAACTCCCCCTCCTTGGGAGGGGGCCGGGGGGAGGTCAATTCGAAAGAAATGGAAATTTCGGTTTTCACCACTCGGCCCGATACCATTTTTGGGGTAAGTTTTATGACCTTGGCCCCGGAGCACGAATTGGTTGCCAAAATAACCACTTCTGAGCAAAAGGAGGAAGTGGAGGCATATATTGCGGCTACGGCCAAGCGCAGTGAGCGAGATCGTATGGCCGATGTAAAGACCATTACTGGAGCCTTTACGGGAGCTTATGCGGAACACCCATTTAGCAAGGAGCCCATTCCTATTTGGATAGGGGATTATGTGTTGGCCGGTTATGGTACCGGGGCGGTAATGTCCGTTCCCTGTGGAGATCAACGCGATTACGATTTTGCGAAGCATTTCAATATCCCCATTCCCAATATTTTTGAGGGAGTGGACATTTCCGAAGAGGCCTTTGCCGATAAGGAAAAGACCGTTATTGCCAATTCCGACTTCTTAAATGGACTACCCTATAAAAAGGCCGTAAAACGTGTCATTTTCGAATTGGAAAAATTGGAACAGGGAATAGGAAAGATCAACTACAGGTTGCGCGATGCCGTATTTAGTCGCCAACGCTATTGGGGGGAGCCCTTTCCAGTATACTATGTGGACGGAATGCCCCAAATGATCAGTGCGGAGCATTTGCCTATTGTATTACCTGAAGTTGAAAAATACTTACCTACTGAAACCGGGGAGCCCCCATTGGGCAATGCCACGGTTTGGGCCTGGGACGTAGAGAAGTCGGCAGTGGTAAGTAATGGGTTAATAGATCATAAAACCATATTTCCATTGGAGTTGAATACCATGCCAGGTTGGGCGGGAAGTTCGTACTACTTTAACCGTTATATGGATCCCAATAATGCAAATGAAATATTTTCCAGAGAGGCAATTGACTATTGGCAGGATGTGGACTTATATATAGGGGGTAGTGAACATGCTACCGGACATTTGCTGTACAGCCGTTTCTGGCAGAAGTTTTTGTTCGATAAAGGCATCGTGCCAAAACCCGAGTTTGCCAAGAAATTGATCAATCAGGGGATGATTACGGGAACCAGTGCTTTTGTCTATAGGTTGGAAGGTGAAAATACCCTGGTATCGAAAAACTTGATAGGAATAGACAACAAAACGGTACAACCACTTCATGTAGATGTGGCTTTGGTTAATCCATCAGATGAATTGGATTTGATAAAGTTCAAGGAAAATCCTCTTTATGCCGATTTTAAGGATGCCGAGTTTATTTTGGAGGACGGGAAATATATTGTAGGTCGCGAGGTAGAGAAAATGTCCAAGTCCAAATACAATGTGGTAAGTCCGGATAGTATCTGTCAGGAGTACGGAGCAGATTCCCTGCGTTTGTACGAGATGTTCCTAGGGCCATTGGAGCAATCCAAACCGTGGAATACTGCGGGTATTACAGGGGTTCACAGTTTTCTTAAGAAAATGTGGCGTTTGTTCCACGGGGGAAATGAAGGAGCTTTTACTGTGACCGATGCCGAACCTACAGCAGATAATTTAAAGACTTTGCACAAGACCATCAAGAAGGTAGAGGAGGATATAGAAAATTTCTCCTTTAATACCTCGGTGGCTACCTTTATGATATGTGTAAACGAGTTGGCCGCCCAAAAATGTAATAGTAAAAAAATATTGGAACCGTTGGCCCTGTTGGTCTCACCATATGCCCCGCATATAGCGGAGGAACTTTGGAGTAAATTGGGACACACGACCTCTATTGCAACCGCCCCATTCCCTAAATTTGAAGGGAAGTATTTGGTAGAAAGTAGTAAGGAGTATCCTATTTCTTTCAATGGAAAAGTACGCTTTAAATTGGAATTGCCGGCAGATCTTTCCAAAGAGGAAATTGAGGCTGCCGTTATGGCCAATGACAAAACACAGGAACAACTCCAGGGGCGTGCCCCTAAAAAGGTGATTGTGGTCCCAGGAAAAATTGTCAATATAGTTGGATAAGGAGATTGTTCCAGGGCTCAGGTTGATTTTGGTAATAGTATTGGATAAAAATTCGCATTGTGGGGTCTGCCCATAAAATTGTATCTAGTGGCATGGAGAATATAGAAATCATGGGGCTCGTGGCGGCCGTACTTACTACCTACTCTATAGTGCCACAGGTACATAAGACGTGGAGGAATAAATCTACCAAGGATATCTCGCTGACCATGTATATGGCCATGTTTCTTGGTGTGGTGCTATGGTTGATTTATGGTATTTACCATGAAAGTGTGCCTATGATATTGGCCAATTTTATTACTGCGGTATTACTTTTTGTCATGATTGTCCTTAAGTTAAAATACAAATAGCAGGTAATTTCCCAATTAAAATTTCTTGTTATATGGTACTGTTAATAGTGCGCCATTTTTAATGGGTTCGTACACATAATGTGAAAAGTGCAATAATCTATATTCTTGTCCCTTATTTAAGGGGTTTTCTTTTTTTCTTATATTTTTTTGTTCCATTTTTGGAATTCTTGCCATCATGTAATAATGGTCAGGAATAATGCCACTTAAGTGGAAGAGGTGTTAGTTCCATTTAGTTTAAAAAAAGAATTGAAAATGAAAGTCGGGATTCCTAAAGAAATTATAAACAATGAAAGCAGGGTGGGCATGACGCCTGCGGGGGTTTTTGAACTGGTGAGAAATAATCATACGGTATACGTGCAGACCGGTGCCGGTGATGGCAGCGGATTTTCAAATAGCGATTATCAACAGGTGGGCGCCATTGTTTTGGACACTATAGGCCATGTTTATGCTATGAGCGATATGATTGTTAAGGTAAAAGAGCCTATAAAGGAGGAGTATGCACTTGTACAAAGGGGGCAGGTGGTTTTTACCTATTTTCATTTTGCCTCAAGTGAGGTCCTTACCGAAGCCATGATAGATCGTAAAGCTATTTGCATAGCCTATGAAACCGTGGAAGATGAAGATGGCACCTTGCCTTTATTGACACCCATGTCCGAAGTCGCTGGCAGAATGGCCATACAGCAGGGGGCAAAATACTTGGAGAAACCAGAAAAAGGAAGAGGGGTGCTACTTGGTGGAGTTCCTGGAGTGGCACCGGGAAGGGTTTTGGTACTTGGGGCCGGTGTGGTAGGAATTCAAGCTGCTAAAATGGCAGCCGGACTTGGGGCCCATGTTACTATTTTGGATGTTAACATGAAACGACTTCGCTATGTAAATGATGTAATGCCGAGCCATGTGGTAACGGAATTTTCAAATGAATTTAATATAAGGAAACACATTAAGGACCATGATCTAATTGTTGGGGGCATCTTGTTAAAGGGAGCCAAAGCCCCAAAGATTATTACTCGCGATATGCTTAAGGATATGCGCCCAGGTACCGTAATTGTGGATGTAGCAGTAGATCAAGGGGGGTGTGTGGAAACCACGAGGCCCACTACGCATGAGAACCCGGTATATATTATAGACGATGTGGTACATTACTGCGTTACCAATATGCCAGGGGCAGTTCCATATACTTCAACCATGGCCTTGACCAATGTAACTTTGCCCTACGTATTAAAATTGGCCAATTTGGGTTGGGAAAGAGCCTGTCAGGAGGATGCCTCCCTGCAAAAAGGGTTGAATATATTAAAGGGAAAGGTAATACGTAAAGAGATTTTGGAGGCCTTTAAATGGCAAGCAATAAATGACTAGACCGTACATTTTGTCATATATATTACCCCGTCATAATTTGGCGGGGTTTTTGATTGTTAGAAAAGAAAGAATTACTTGATATTAAGAAAAGGAAACTTTAGTATATTGGATTAATCTTAAAAATAGAATTGTTATGATGATGTATTATATATTACTGGGTGCTATTGCCTTGGTAAGTTGGTTGGTTAGTAATAAACTAAAAAGCAAATTTAAGCACTATTCCAAGGTGCATTTGCGCAATGGTATGAGCGGTGCCGAAATTGCGGAGAAAATGTTGGCAGACCATGGAATCAGGGATGTAAAGGTTATTTCTACACCAGGAATGCTAACGGACCACTACAATCCGGTAAATAAAACGGTAAATTTAAGTGAAGGGGTGTACAATCAAAGAAACGCTTCGGCAGCCGCTGTTGCGGCCCACGAATGTGGACATGCGGTACAACATGCTACGGCATATGAATGGTTGACCTTGCGTTCCAAATTGGTGCCGGTGGTAAGTGTTACCTCAGGCATGTCTATGTGGGTAGTCTTTGGGGGGCTTATGTTGGGAGCCGCAGCAGGAGTTGGTCTTGGATATTGGGTGGCCGTGGCAGGTCTAATAATGATGGGGCTGGCTACTTTGTTTAGCTTTATTACTTTGCCGGTTGAATACGATGCCAGTAACCGTGCCCTAGCTTGGTTAAAGAACAAGAATATGGTGAGCCAAGAAGAGTACAAAGGATCTGAGGATGCCTTAAAATGGGCTGCCAGAACTTACTTGGTAGCCGCCATAGGATCTTTGGCAACCTTGGTCTATTGGGCTATGCAGGTTCTAGGGGGTAGGGACTAAGACTTATGATAAATTATATAAAAAAAAAGGACTTCTTTAGATGTCCTTTTTTTATATCGTTATTTGTCTGTCTATTTGTTGGTCCAAAGAAATAAAGGTCTCTGTTCTTGATACCCCTTCAATCTGCTGTATATCCCTGTTAAGTACGTGCATAAGGTGTTCGTTGTCCCTGCAAAGCACTTTTATAAGAATGGACCAATTTCCTGTAGTATAATGGCATTCCAGTACCTCCGGAATTTTTTCAAGTTCCTTAACCGCCACCGGATTGCTCATGGCCTTGTCCAAGTAAATACCAATGTAGGCCATGGTGGTATATCCCAGAACTTTGGGGTTGATAATGAATTTAGAGCCTGCAATTAAACCTGAAGCTTCCAATTTTCGCAACCTCTGATGAATGGCAGCACCTGAAATTCCAATTTTTCTGGCAATTTCCAAAACGGGCTTTCTGGCATCGGCCATCAAAAATCTTAGTATCTTTTTGTCGATACCATCAATTTTTATGTTTTCGTTATTGGATTTCATGGGTTCTACTTCAATTTCTATATAAAGATACCAAAATGCTTTTACATCTTAACTAGCAACAGAGTCGGGGTTATAGCCCATGTAAGGTACCTGGTATTCTTTAAAGCGAATTCCATAGCTTTTAAGTTGCTCTAAAATAGGCTCGTAGACCTCGCGTCTTATTGGTAATTGTACACCTGGAGTGGTGATTTTTTTATTTAATATTAATATCGTGGCCATGGCTACCGGTAACCCAACGGTCTTGGCCATTGCCGTATAGGTCCGGTCTTCCCCTATAACGACTGTATTGGAATCTATCTGTTTTTTTTTACCGTTAATTTCGTACCCAAATTTGTGGTACATAACAATCATATCCTTGTCCGTACTGTCCAAGGTCCAGCTATCCTCCAGTATTCTTTGTAATATTTGTGCGGGAGTGGCGTTTTTTAATTCAATTTTCCTTTTGGAATCGAATAAGTGCAGTTCCATTAATTTATCCCACATTATATCATCCTGGTCTATCTTAAGATAATGCCGCAGCTTTAATTCTACCGTATTGGTAGGTGAATAAGGTAGAAATAAGTTTACAAATTCCCGGTAAGACATTCCTTCAGAATTTTCAATGGTATAGCTGTCATCGGTCATGCCCAATTGCACGAACATATTCCAAGCTTTGGAAAAACCTACCCGTCTCATGGTTCCCCTATACAGTGTAAGTACGTTCTCCAGCCCGTAGGCTTCCCTGTATTTTAGAGAGTCCCTGTTGGCGTATACTTCAAATTTCCCATAGCCTTCTACATCCAAGAACTCTGTTCTTCTAAATAATTTGTGGTAGGGAATATATTTATAGGTGCCTTCCTGAATAAATTTGGCTACCCCGCCCTGACCGGCCACTACAACATTTCTGGGGTTCCAGGTAAATTTATAGTTCCACAGGTTATTGTCGCTTTCAGGGGCTACCAACCCCCCTGTGAAAGATTCGAAAAGTATAATTTTGCCACCGCGTTCCCTAATATTATCTATCACCTGCATGGCACTCATGTGGTCTATACCGGGATCCAGTCCAATTTCGTTCATAAAAACCAGGCCTTTTTCTTTCGCCTGTTGGTCCAAGGCCATTATTTCATCGCTTATATAAGAAGCCGTAACCAAATGTTTTGTAAATTGAATGCAATCCACTGCTACTTTAATATGAAAACGGGCAGGGAGCATGGAAATGACTATATCCGATTGTTCTATGGCATTACTTCTTTCCTTATCATTGAAGATATCCAATTTAAGAATAGTACAGGAGGTATGTAATTTTATCCTTTCGGGAAGGACTTCCGGATTTAAGTCACAAATAGTAATATGTAAATTTTCCCCCTCTGCTTTTTGTAATAAATAATCCAACAAATATGCAGTGGATTTTCCGGTGCCCACAACAAGTATTTTTCTACGCATTGGTTTTTTACTTTTCTATTTCACGGATACTAAGGTATCAAATTGTTATATTTGTAAGGAATAAGCCTTAATAAGTTATGAACAAAACAATTTTCGTCACTGGTATATTTTTCGGTCTAACGGCGGTTCTTTTAGGTGCTTTTGGGGCACATGGTTTGGAAAAAATGGTAGATGCCAAGGCAATTGAGACTTTTGAGACCGGGGTGCGGTACCAGATGTACCACGCTCTGTTCCTATTGCTTTTGGGAGGTAGCAACTTATTGGTCAATGAGCGTAAAAAGCTGATTTATTACTTTATAGTGGTTGGAATTGTATGTTTTTCTTTTTCAATTTACCTTTTGGCAATCAATGAATTGTCGAGTTTTGATTTTAAGAAAATAGCACTATTGACTCCCCTGGGCGGTGTTCTCCTGGTTACGGGCTGGATACTTTTGGGCATTAGGGTTCTTAATCAAAAACCATCACATAAAACTAACAAGCTCTAAGAGCACTTATATTTTTCTAATAAAACTCAACTATTATGAATTCATCAACACCCTCAACTAAATCGATTGCGTTGGAGACGTATGGTATAACAACTAAAAAAATTCACTATCAATTGGCACCGTCAAGACTACATGAAATTACAGTGGAAAAGGGTATGGGCGTAACCTCCTCTACCGGGGCTTTAGCAATTAATACAGGCGAATTTACGGGTAGGTCTCCAATGGACAGATTTATTGTAAAGGACGAGATTACGGCCGATAAAATTTGGTGGGGAAGTGTAAATATACCCTTTGAAAGCGAAAAGTTTGATGCTCTATACAACAAGGTCATAAAATATCTCAATGAAAAGGAACTTTATGTTAGGGATTGTTTTGCATGCGCCGACGATGATTACAAGACGAACATCAGGGTAATTAATGAATATCCTTGGTCCAATATGTTTGCCTATAATATGTTTTTAAGGCCTACCGAAGAAGAGTTGGTGGGTTTTGATCCGGAATGGACTGTGGTTAATGCACCTGGATTTATGGCAAAGGCAGAGGAAGATGGGACAAGGCAGCATAATTTTGCCATTCTTAATTTCACCCGTAAAATTGCCCTGATAGGAGGTACCGGATATACGGGGGAAATTAAAAAAGGAATATTTTCTGCGCTGAATTTTATTCTTCCGGTATTTAAGAATTGCCTTCCCATGCACTGTTCGGCAAACGTGGGCGAGGATGGGGATACCGCAATCTTTTTTGGCCTTTCCGGAACTGGAAAGACTACATTATCGGCAGACCCACATAGAAAATTGATCGGAGATGATGAACACGGGTGGACCAAAGAAAATACCGTATTTAATTTTGAGGGAGGTTGTTATGCCAAGGTCATTAATCTTTCGGAAGAAAATGAGCCTGAAATTTACGGAGCTATAAAGAAAGGAGCCCTTTTGGAGAACGTGGTATTGGATGCCAATGGGGTGGTCGACTTTGCCAATACCTCCATTACCCAAAATACCAGAGTAAGTTATCCCATTTATAATATAGACAATATACAGGTGCCATCTATTGGTAAGAACCCAAAAAATATTTTCTTTTTAACTGCGGATGCCTTTGGGGTATTGCCTCCTATTTCCAAGTTGACCCCTAGTCAGGCAGCCTATCATTTTATTTCGGGATATACGGCCAAGGTGGCCGGTACCGAGGCAGGGGTGGTGGAACCAGTACCAAGTTTTTCGGCTTGTTTTGGAGCGCCGTTTATGCCATTACATCCAACCAAATACGCAGAGATGCTGAGTAAAAAAATGTTGGATGCAGGGGTAAACGTATGGTTGGTAAATACAGGATGGACCGGTGGCCCATATGGGGTGGGTACCAGAATGAAATTGAAATATACCAGGGCCATGATTCATGCGGCCTTAAGTGGCGAACTGGGACTGTACAGTTATGATAAATACCATATCCACTCCGTTTTTGGAGTGGCACAGCCCAGGGAGTGTCCTGGAGTCCCTACAAGTGTGCTAAGTCCAAGGGCAACATGGAACAATGACGAGGCCTATTACAAAACCGCCTTTAAGTTGACCAATGCCTTTAGAGAAAACTTTAAGAAATTCGAGGTCTATGCCAATGAGGAAATAAGGCGTGGAGGACCGCAGCGATATGCATTCTAAAAGAAAAACCCTGAGGCTTGCCTCGGGGTTCTTTATAATCTGGTATTGCTAAATTAATTTTTTGGCAATAACTATTTCTTGTTTACACTAGTAATGTATCTCTGAAGTGCCATGGTCATGGAAGGCGTTTCCGGGGTGGGGGCCTGAATGTCTATTCTTAACCCTGCTTCCGTGGCTGCTTTAACCGTTGAATTTCCAAAAACCGCTATTCTGGTTTCGTTCTGTTTAAAATCAGGGAAATTCTTTAATAGCGATTCAATTCCGGAAGGGCTAAAGAATACCAATACATCATAATACACATCCCTTAAATCTGAAAGGTCACTGATTACCGTTCTGTAAAAAATGCCCCTGGTCCAATCTATTCCCAAACTATTTAGTGTTTCGGGAACAATAGGTTTAAGTACGTCTGAGGATGGTAATAAAAATTTTTCGTCCTTATATTTTTTGAACAAAGTATTTAAATCTGGAAAATTCATTTTCCCGACATAAATTTTACGCTTGCGGTATACAACGTATTTTTGTAAATAGTAGGCTACTGCCTCTGACTGACAAAAATATTTCATCGTATCGGGAACCTTAAACCTCATTTCCTCCGCGATCCTAAAGAAGTGATCCACTGCATTCCTACTGGTAAGGATAATGGCGGTAAAATTCTTAAGGTCAATTTTTTGTTGTCGTACCATTTTCGCATCAACGCCTTCCACGTGGATAAAAGGTCTAAAATCTACCTTTATTTTCTCCTTATCAATAAGCTTGGAATAGGGGGAGTTTTCCATCTTAGGTTCTGGCTGTGAAACCAAAATCGTTTTTACTTTCATAGGTTTCGATCTATTAGATAGTTTCCAACTATAATAATTGGTGCTATTTCAAGAGCGCAAAGGTACAAAATAAAATACACAAAATTACTGGCGATGAATTTTTGATGATTTCTCAACGTTGTTGTCCAACCAATAGCGTTTATAAGGAATACTAACAAAAGACTTATAAAAACTACTGCTTTTGACTCCCTGAAAACAAAATTTAACAGAAGATTGGCAAATAGCATTACAATGCCACTGTAGTTGAGATAGGAGAGTTTCTTGAAAATTATTTCGGCAATGATCTTGTTGATATTAAATATAAAACCGTTGCCCAATTGCAAGAGTATTTTAATGGTAAAAAATAGAAAAAGTGATATAAAAATAACACTATAGGCAACGAACTGTTGCCCTTCCGGAATCTTGAAAAAAATGGTATAAGCAAAGTATAGGAAAAGGGAGAAATTTAGCAATTGAAAAATACTGAAAAAAATACTGAACCAATTAAAGAGTTTGTCTTTCTTTTGGTAAAGAAAAATATATTTGTTGTTGAACGGTAAGATGATATAGTTCAAGAAACGGCTATAAAAAGTAGTTTTTGCAAGTACCATAAAAAAGATACTGGAAAATAGGATAATGGTTATCCAATCTACAGTATATTCATTTCTTAATATAGCTTCCATTTATACGGCCTTATTCTTGGGTAATATTATTGCTAACAACGTAAATTTCATTCCCTTTAGTGTTGCAAGTAATGTAATTGAATCCTTCAATTCAAGTATGGTGTAATTATTGTTTTTTATATCGAACAAAAAATCAGTCCAAACCTAAGCTTTTTTAGAACCAATTCCACGCTAAAGATAAGAAACCTATTAGTTGGGTATTATATTCCGTTAATTAATATACCCTTAACTTTAATAGTGCTATCCCCTTATAAAAAGGACTTGTAAGTCTACCCTTGCACACTGTGTTATCCAATCCCGCCATTTATTGAATTCAATATATATAGTGCTTCCAATTTTTTCTCGGAAGTCCTGAGACAGTACTGTTAAGAAGTTCAATTTAAAGACCAAAACCATACATTCGTAAATATATGGAGTCTTTAAAAAAATCATAAAACGTTCCGGATATTTCACTACAGTTATTAAAATACTATTTTTGCTAAAATTGCAATACCTAGATGGCGGATAGCTTGGTCATTATTCCTACCTTCAATGAAATTGAAAACATTGAGCTTATAATTCATTCCGTCTTTGCTTTGGAGCAGGATTTTCATATCCTGGTTGTTGATGATAATTCTCCTGACGGTACTGCCGATGCGGTAAAAGCTCTACAGGAGCAATATTTAAATAAGTTATTTTTAGAGGTAAGACGGGATAAATCTGGTTTGGGAACGGCCTATATCCATGGGTTTAAATGGGCCATAGAAAAGAAATATGAATATATTTTTGAGATGGATGCCGATTTTTCACATGCACCAACAGATCTTATAAAGCTGCGGCAAGCCTGTATTGAAGGGGCGGATGTAGCTGTGGGATCGCGTTACAAAAAGGGAATTAATGTAGTAAATTGGCCCTTGCATAGAATACTGTTGTCCTATGGTGCTTCATTTTATGTGAAATTGATAACCGGAATGAGGGTGCACGACCCTACTGCCGGATTTGTTTGTTACAGGAGAAAGGTTTTGGAAACCATCAATTTGGATTCCATTAAATTTATTGGATATGCATTTCAAATCGAAATGAAGTTCAGGGCCCATCTTCAAGATTATAAGATTGAAGAGGTGCCTATTATTTTTACCGATAGAATAAGGGGAAAATCAAAAATGAGTGCTTCCATTATTAATGAGGCCGTTTTTGGGGTACTGCAGATGAAGTTGCGCAGTTTGTTTCACAAAAAGAAATTTTAAGATGGGAAGAATACTTTTAAAAAACGCTAAAATCGTTAATGACAATAAAATATTCCCTGCAGATATACTGTTGGAGGATGATGTTATTCTTAAAATTGAGGATCAAATTTCATCGGATAGTGCCGCCAAGGTAATGGATTTGGAAGGGAAATATGTAATACCTGGAGCCATAGACGATCAAGTACATTTTAGGGAGCCTGGTCTAACCCATAAGGGCACTATTGCCACGGAAAGTCGGGCAGCCGTTGCCGGGGGAATAACCTCCTTTATGGAACAGCCCAATACCAACCCCCAAACAACTACGATAGAGGCTTTGGAGGATAAGTTTGAAATGGCTAGAAATTCTGCTTTTGCCAATTACTCTTTTTTGTTCGGCGGTACCAATGACAATTTGGAAGAGATAAAAAAATTGGATAAGAATGCCTGTTCTGGGATTAAACTCTTTTTAGGTTCCTCTACGGGCAATATGTTGGTAGACAATGAAGAGGTTATCGAAAAAATATTTAGGAATACGGAGATGGTCATTTCCGCACATTGCGAAGATGAGTCCACCATTAAGGCAAATTTTGCCAAATATAAGGCGCAATATGGGGATGATATTCCCGTAAAATACCATCCATTGATCAGGAGTGCCGAAGCCTGTTATCTTTCTTCTTCCAGAGCCATTGCCTTGGCCAAAAAAACGGGGGCAAGATTTCATGTCTTTCACCTATCTACAGGAAAGGAAACTGAACTTTTTAGGAACGATATTCCATTGGAGGATAAAAAAATTACTGCTGAGGTCTGTATTCACCATCTTTGGTTTTCGGAAGAGGATTACGATACCAAAGGAACTCTAATTAAATGGAATCCGGCCGTTAAAACTGCTGTGGATAGAGACCAACTTTGGGAGGCTTTATTGGATGATCGTATAGATGTCATTGCCACGGACCATGCACCACATACTTTAGAAGAGAAGAACAACGTTTACACTTCCGCTCCCTCGGGAGGCCCATTGGTGCAACATGCCTTGCCCGCAATGTTGGAGAAATATCATGATGGAAAGATAAGCTTGGAGAAAATTGTGGAGAAAATGTGCCATAATCCGGCAAAGCTGTTTCAAATAAAAAAACGTGGTTTTATTCGGGAAGGATTTTATGCCGATTTAGTGGTGTTGGATCTTAATGATTCCTGGACCGTGACCAAAGAAAATATAGCCTATAAATGTGGTTGGTCTCCCTTTGAAGGTAACTCGTTTAAATCCAGGATAACCCATACCTTTGTAAATGGGCATTTGGCCTATGAGAATGGCAATTTTTCGAAAGAGCGAAAAGCCATGAGGTTAACTTTTAATAGAGAGTAATGCTGAAATATATAGTTGTCATTTTTTTGGGGCTTTTGTTTTCATGTAATGAAAAGGTAGTTGAGAAGCCGGAAAACCTTATTCCGGAAGATAAAATGGCCACCATTTTATACGATATTTCATTGTTAAATGCCGGTAAGATAATTAACGAAAGCATTTTAAACGAATACGACATTGAGCCAATGGGGTATATCTATACCAAGTATGGGATAGACAGCGTCCAATTTGTAAAAAGCGACACTTACTATGCCTCTATGCCCACTGTATACGAGACCATCTACACCAAGGTAAAAGATAGGTTGGAGAAGGATGAAAAGTTTTTTGAAGATGAAAGGCAGCAGAAGCAGGATTCTTTAATGGAGGCCAAAGAAAAGTCGAACCCCGATCTCAAAAAAAAACCAGTTAATACTAAGGATTCTCTTCCATAAACTTTTTGCAGGAAAATTCTATAATGCCGTCCAGGCCCTCAAAGGAATAGCCTAGTTGTTTTTGTATTTTGTCAGCATTGAACAATTGGTTTTTTCTTAAGGATTCAACCGAGTTTTTGGTAAGTTTTCTTCCACTGTTCCAGAAAATATTCCTTAGCCAATCCAATCTTCTAAACACCTCCAGTTGCCAAAATTTGACGGCTTTGCTAGGTTCTGGTTTGCCGAAGGCACCCGTAATCATTTGTAGAATTTCTTTGTAGGTCAGGTTTTTGGCCACCAGGATATACTTTTCATTGGTTATGGAAGACTGCATTAATTGGGTCATAATTTGGACCACGTCATTTACTGTAACGAAGCCTGTTCCTCCTGGTGGATAATATTTACGGGCTTTATAAGCGGTTTTAAATAAAATCCCTGTTCCCGTTTCCCAGAATCCAGGGCCCAAGATAACCCCTGGATTTACTATAACTGCAGGAACATTTTCCTGAGCGCCCCTCCAAACTTCCAGTTCCGCATCCATCTTGGTCATAGCGTATACATTGCTTTGTTGGGAATTCCAATCCGTTTCTTCAGTAGCCTCTTGGTTACCTACTGTCCGCCCTATGGCACCTATGGAACTGGTATAGCACAATTTTTGGATACCCTTGGCAATACAAAGATTGACAATGTTTTTAGTGCCTTCATAATTTACTTTACGCAATAGATCATAATCATTGGGGTTAAAGGAAATTAAGGCCGCACAATGATAAACATGTGTCACATTTTCAAAAGCAATTTCCAAGGCTGGGAGGTCATTAAGATCGGCCTTTACCCAATTAATTTTTTGAAACAGTTCGTGGGATTGGTCGGTATAATACCCAAATACCTTTTCAACCTCTTTTAGGTTGCTATTTTCTCTATGGATGGCTTTTACCGTGGCACCCGACTGCAACAAGTGCAAAAGAAGGTGTGCTCCTACCAAACCAGTTCCTCCTGTGACTAAAATCATGGCGCAAATTTACTCAATTGCCTTCAATTTATTCTGTTTTTGGCAGGAGTTAAACAACCTATTATTTTATATTTGCGACTATTATTGAATTAGAATATCTAAAGCATGACTACGAACTTTGTAGAAGAATTAACTTGGAGAGGAATGTTGCACGATGCAATGCCCGGTACTGAAGAACATTTGTTAAGCGGAATGCAATCTGCCTATGTGGGAATTGACCCAACGGCAGACTCACTACATATTGGACATTTGGTTGGGGTTATGATGCTTCGTCATTTTCAGTTGGCAGGCCATAAACCTTATGCGCTGATTGGTGGAGCCACGGGAATGATCGGTGACCCTTCAGGAAAATCTACAGAGCGAAATTTGCTGGATGAGGCTACCTTGGCGCATAACCAGGCCGCTATAAAAGAACAACTTTCCCGTTTTTTGGATTTTAATAGTGGAATGGATAACAGTGCTGTACTGGTGAACAACTATGATTGGATGAAGGATTTTTCCTTTTTGGAATTTATTCGGGATGTAGGGAAGCACATTACGGTGAATTATATGATGGCCAAGGATTCCGTAAAAAAACGATTATCGGCCGAAGCTAAGGAAGGAATGTCCTTTACGGAATTCACCTATCAATTGGTGCAGGGATATGATTTTTTACATCTCTATAGGGAGCACAATTGCACCCTGCAAATGGGAGGTAGTGACCAATGGGGAAATATTACCACAGGTACCGAACTTATCCGTAGAATTGGAGGCGGTAAAGGATTTGCCCTTACCTGTCCTTTGATTACAAAGGCCGATGGCACCAAATTTGGGAAGTCGGAAGGGGGCAATATTTGGTTGGATTCTGAAAGAACATCCCCTTATAAATTCTATCAATATTGGTTGAATACCTCGGATGAGGATGCCGAAAAATATATCAAAATCTTCACTTTTTTACCTAAGGAAGAAATAGAAAATTTGGTTAATATGCATCAGGATGCCCCTCATTTAAGGGTGCTTCAAAAGCGTTTGGCCGATGAGGTAACGGTAATGGTACATTCGCAGGAAGATCTGGATAATGCTGTAAAGGCAAGTGATATTCTTTTTGGAAAATCGACCTCGACCGACTTAAAAAAACTGAATGAAAAGACATTTTTAGAGGTGTTTGAAGGCGTGCCACAGGCGGAGGTATCCAAGGAGGACATTGATAATGGCCTGGATATGATTGGGGCCTTGGCGGCAAAAACCGGTTTTTTAGGGTCTAATGGGGAAGCTAGACGCGAATTGAAGCAAAATTCCATTTCTGTTAACAAGGAAAAAGTCAAAGAAGATTATATCATTTCTACAGAAGATCTGATCAACAATAAATTTGTTTTGCTGCAGCGCGGGAAGAAGAATTATTTTGTACTGGTAATTAAATAAACACTATATTTTTTTTGGTTACCCCAATAAAATTAGGAGAAACCCGTTAGCCTAATAAATTGGATCCTATGAAGAAGTATTTTTTGTTTTTTGCCTTAGTATCTCTTTTTGTTTCTTGTGACAAACTGGATGAGCTTACCAAATTTGAAATGGATTATGATCAAACAGTGGTTATACCTTCATCAACAGGAGTAGATTTACCTTTTGATGTCTTTACCCCTGAAACAGAGACCAATTCTTCAGCCGAGTTTGAGGTAAACGACACCAGAAAAGACCTTATAGAGGAAATTGTCCTGAAGAAATTGATTATGACCGTTGAGGTTCCTGATGGGGAGGACTTTAGTTTTTTGGAATCGATCATCATTTATATGTCCGCAGACGATTTGCCGGAGATTAAGATAGCATGGAACGAGGAAGTAGCGGCTACTGTTGGGGAACAATTGGAACTGGTAACCACGGCCGAAGATTTAAAGGAATATATTAAAAAGGATTCCTATACTTTAAGGCTAAAAACGGTTACCGATGAGTTTTTATCGTCCGATTATGAAATAAATATAGCCACAACCTTTTTTGTGGATGCCAAGATTTTGGGCTTATAATACCATTAAATTACAGCCTCTAATATCGGAATGGTCAAACCTTCCCAATATCTCAAAACTTCCGTCGGTATGCAATTTTCCCAAGTCTTGAGTGGCAATAAAGCTGCAGGAGTGAATATTTGCCAGGTCAATGATATTTACACCCCCCGTTTTACCTGCTTTTTGCAAGGTTAAAGGGTCTTCGGTTTCACGTGTCAAGATTTTCATCCATTTAGGGGCAAAGAAGCGTCCATTGCCTTGGGAATAGGCCTGGGACAAAAGCTCTGTCATGCCATATTCCGAATGGATGGCCTCCACTCCAAAACCTTTTTTTAATAGTTGGTGCAACTCCTCCCGTATCAATTCCTTTTTTCGTCCCTTCATACCACCGGTTTCCATGACTACGGTATTCTTTAGTTTTAATGGGAATTTTTCCACCATATCCAATAAGGCAAAGGAAACACCTAGCAGTAATATTTTAGTGTTACGGGCATCCAATTCAAGCAAGGTCTTTTGTAAACGGTCAAGATCATCCAAATAAAAGCCGCTGTCTGGATGCTTGCTTTTGTGGATAAGGTCGTTGGCCATATAGATCAAGGAAGAACCCTCCCTTTCCAGATAAGAGGGCAACAATGCCAGCACACAATAGTCGTCTATATCCCCATAAAAGTGTCTGAATGCGGTTAGATAGCTATTCTCGTATAGTTCCAAGTTTTTTACGTGATGCTTGCTTACCTCACTTCCCGTAGTGCCACTACTGGTAAAGGTAATCTGGGGCGTAAATGAACCACATATTACTTTTTTGGATTTAAAAAATTCTATCGGCAGAAAGGGAATATCTACAAGGGTCTTAACGGTGGACATGTTCTTCCCTAAGTGACGGCAAAATTCCTGATACACCAAGTTTTCATGATATTGGACCTGAAATGTTTTCAATGCCATGGCATTGAATTCTTCGTCCGTTGAAATTGTAAAAATATTTTCGAGAGGCATATGCTTAATCACTTCTGCAAAAGTAATGATAACAACAGAGTGGAAACCTTATTTTATGGTTTTATTAGTGAAACTCAATTTTGAGAAGTCAGTAAGACGCACTGAAAATTGCAAGTTGAACTAATCCCGCCTTTTTCGGCGGGATCTAGGTTCAATACCTCGATCCTTGGGTCGATTCCTATTATTGGGTTCAAGGCTTGCCCTGAGGTTTAATACCTGTTATTGGCATAGACTTAAATCTCCCTTTGGGAGATGCATGAAGTCGGCCTTACCTAACTTCAGTAAATGAAGATTAAGAGGTTATAGTCAAATATTTGTGATGAAGAGGTGCATAGAAAGAAAAAAGTACCATTAAGAGGGTTTATTTCACGACCAGCTTTCTGGTCATCGTTACCCTGTTTTCGGTAATTTGTAATACGTAAACTCCCGGAGCCAATTTTGATATGTTCAAAAGGGTATGGGTTATCCGGTCCTTTAAAACTATGGTTCCGAAGACATCGTAGATTACTACATCCTTTACCCCATTATGCTTCGTGGTAATATAGACCACATCCTGATAGGCCGGATTGGGGTATAATTTGAAAGTGTTTGCTTGGGTAGTTCTGTCTAACGGCTCTTCAACGAATTCCTGTGCAGAAACGGCCATAGAAAATACCATGAACAGTAGGGTGTAAAATATTTTCATAGGTTAGTATTGATTTGGGATCAATACAGTAAACCTAGGAAAATAAATAAGGAAGTAATAATAAATGTTGTAAAGGAGTGTTTTTTGTATGTGTATCCTTATTTCAAGTATTTCATTGAGGTAATAAGGCTTATAAATCAGATGATTAGGTAAGTTGTGTAGCTGTTAAAAGTTGGGAAACACTATTTAATAATCAGCTTTCTTGTTGCTACTTTATTTTTTTCGTTTACCCTTAGCATGTAAACACCGGCATCCAAATCATTTACATTTAGTTCCGAACCAATAATGGTAGTTTCCAATACTTGGGATCCAAATATATCGAAAATTAAAATCTGTTTTGGAGCGTTCAGGGAAGTACTGATATATACCCTGCCATTGGTCACAGGATTGGGATATATCTTAAACCCAGGAATATCCCCTCCACCCACATTACCTTTAGGATCCTGTCCAAAGGAAATAGAGATAAAAAGTAAGGCTATAACTAAGTAGAGTTGCTTCATAGAAACTTTTACAACAAATAATATACCGTAAATGTAAGAATTTTAGGTGCAGCACGTTGGCGGCAGCTAAAATTATACTTAAAAATTCGATGAAATGCAAAAAGAGGTCGGATTCCATGTTTTTTAACTTGGAATCCGGCCTCTTTTTATTAAATATTACTATCTAAATTTAGAACTTAATGTTGTATCCCAATGAGAATGATCTTCCAGGACTTCTTTTGGAAAAGGTCTTATTTTCAGCCTTGTAGGATTCATATTCACTTTCCACGTCATCATCCAATAGATTGCTTATTTTAAAACTAACACTCTGATTTTGGTTTTCGCCAAAGCTCTTGGAGAAGTTAAAGTTTAGGTTGTGAAAGGGCATGGTATACACGTCCGGTACAAATCCGTTGCCCACTACCTGCAATGTTTTTCCCTGTACATTGTAGTTTACACCCATTTGGATCCCGTTTTCGGCTCCTTCGTAGTTTAACCCGGAATTGATTAGGAAAGGCGACTGCCCCTGCAACTCCCTGTCATTGCCCAAAGTTTCACCATCCCTCAGTCCTAGCGTTCTAAGATTACGCTCACTTTCGCTATAAACTTGGGTAGATTTAATGATCGAGGTGTTTACATTTAGACTAAAATTCTGAAGTGGTGCTGCAATGAAACCTAGATTTTTTCTTAGTTCAAATTCCAATCCGATCACGTCCGCATCACCAAGGTTTTGTGGGGTAAAGTTATCGGATGACGATTCAAAGTACGTAAGTTCAATGGGGTCGGTGAATTTTTTATAAAAGCTGCTCAATGCAATCATCTCGGCACTTTCACCAAACCATTCAACCCTAAAATCGAAATTGTTGATGTAGGTTGGATCAAGGTTAATGTTTCCGATGAAGGTATTATTGGACAAGGGATCGAAAATCTTGGCTATGGAAGCTTCCTTAAAGGAAGGTCTAGCAGTAGTTCTGGAATAGGATCCTCTTAGGTTAACGTCTTCCGTAAGTTCATATATTAAATTGGCTGTTGGGAAAAGGTCAAACTTGTCTATAATGGTCTCATTGTCATAAATAACCTTTTCAGGGTCATTAACATCCTTATTGTCCTCACCGGTATATTTGGATTCAAATTTTTCAACCCTAACACCCAGGATAGTTCTCAGTTTCTGTCCAAGTTTAAACTCATTGGATACATAACCCGCTATATTTTGTTGAGCCGCCTCATAGGTATTGGCCGGTTCGGCAACCGAGAGGTCGGGATCAATATACGATCCGGAGTTGTTGTCTACTGTCCAAAGGTTTTCTTCCAAAAGGATATTGTCCGCAACACCATTAAACTTGGTAGTTGAACCATTGTTCTCAATTTCGAAGTTCAATATGCTAAAATCCCTGGTTTTGTAAGAGCCATAGGCACCAAATTTTAGTTTGGCATCTTTTTCCAGAAAGTCATATTTTTTGGTAAAATCCAATTTGGCAACTGCATTGATCTCTTCCAGATCTCTCCAGATTCTTTTTGGCTGGCTGTTCTGGGGTATGGAGTATACGCCATCCTCTACCCTAAAAGATGTTGTTCTTATATCCTTGTCCTGGATCTTGGACATGGTAGGGGAAAGTGCCCATTCTGTGGTCCATGATGCATCTTCGTTAGAATGTATTCCACTAAGCAATGCGTTGGTGATGGAACGTTGGGTATATTCCAGGTTATCTTTTGAGAAATTGATAAAATCCGTGAAATTCAGGGTCTGGCTAAAATAACCTGCTGTAGATTCTCCGTTCTGAATATGAAGGAGATTAAGTTTGTATTTGGATTTTTCTGTCTTAAAAGAGGTTCCCAATAGGCCGCTTACCAATACATTGTTTCGACCTAGATCACCTGTTTGTGTTCTATCCGTTTCCAGTTCAAATACAGAAGTGTCCGCGTTTCTTCTATAAAAATTGTTTTCGGCCCCTTCGTAAAAGGTGGTGGTGTTCTTATAGGAAAGGGAAGCCAAAAAGCCCAACCTGTTCTCTCCTTCGCCCACATTGTATTGATTGCCCGTAGTGAACCCAAAACTATAGTCCATTGCACTATTTGCTTTCATCGCGGATAGTACTGGATTAAATTTTTTGGTAATGGCCGTTAATAACGGATCATATTCAAAAGTACTGGGGATATCCTGATTTCGGTTAATGGGAACGCTTCGGTTACCGTTGTCGAATCCTAAGAAATCGGTAGAACTTCCTTTAAAGTCCAAATAGTTTTCATTAAAGTGCATGTCCGGATTATAACTGCCACCTAACGAAATACTGTGCTCTTTTTTGGTAGGATAGTCTTTCGTAACAATATCAACTATACCACCTGTAAAGTCTGCAGGTAAGTCTGCAGATGCAGATTTAAGAACCAGGATGTTGTCTATGATATTGGTAGGGAAAATGTCCAATTGTATGGTGTTTCTGTCCGGATCCAATCCTGGAATATCCACTCCGTTCAATATGGATTTGGTATAGCGATCGCCCAAACCTCGTACATAAACGTATTTTCCACCTTGAACCGATACCCCTGGCACCGATTTTATGGCACTTGCCACGTCACTGGAACCCGATTTTTTAAAGGCTTCGGCCGATAGTCCGTCCAAAAGGTTTACCGCCTTTTTTTGGATGCCCAATACAGCGGTTTCGGTATTCTTTTTAACGCTTACGGATACCACTACCTCATCCAGGCCTTCGGCCAAGGTTTCCATGGTTACGTTTACAGTGGTAATCTCGTCCGCTTTAATAAGCACATCTGTTATTTCCACGGTTTTATAGCCTAGGAATGAAAAAGTAAGGGTGTGGGTACCTTCTTCAAGGGCAAGTTTGTAATTACCGTCAAAATCTGAGGTGGTACCTTTAGTGGTCCCTTGGACCAGTATGTTGGCAAAAGGTACTGGATCTTGAAAATCTGCGTCGATCAATGTTCCGGTTACCTCGCCAGTTTGTGAAAAAATGAATTGAAAAAAAAGAAAAGCAAAAGTTGAAAGTCTAAGTGAATATTTCATAAGTAAATGATAATTAAATCGTAATAAACCAAATGCCCGCCAATGAATATGGCGAGCATGGTTGTTATTTTATAGGGGTGTTTTATTCCTAATTAGAAACTCAAACCTGTTTTGGCATATGCATAGGTCCAAGAAAAAACACTAAGATCTGCACCTACAGTCTCGGCACCAGCGGTAACTTGGGTAGTCCAAGTGGCAGCTCTTTCCGTAAATGTTGGGTCTAAGATGATAGTTGATTGCACATCGTTTCCGGCGTCGTCTTTCAATACCTTCTCTGAGAAAATACTGTTGTTGAAACCTACAACTTGCCAAGCTTCAAAGGTCAATTTGCCATCCAAGAAGTTTTGGGCTACATCGTTGGCATCCAATTCCACATCTTTTCCAGCTTGGAATCCAATGGCATAGATGTTCTTGGTAGTACCCATGGCATTACTTCTGTAATCTGCATATTCACCGTCAGCGGCTGTTGCGCTTCCTACAATAGTCGTGTTCTGAAGAGTAAAAGAACCTGTAATGGAACCTTCTGGACCATCAATTTCAAAGGCGTGGTCAGAAGCCTCTCCTGCAATTACTAGCGAATTGTCTATGGTACCCGAATATGCTTGGTCAATGTCCAAACCATCATCTCCTTGTGCCCAAACTACTAGGTTGGATGCGTCAACGGTTCCACCGAAGAACTCGATACCATCATCAACGTTACCTACAACTTCTATGTGGTTTATTTTTGTACCACGACCTACAGAACCTAAGGTTAAACCGTTTATCTCGTTTCCTTCTCCAATAAGGGCACCACCGTGACGAATAGAGATGTATTCCATTTCACCTGAATTGTCATCGTCGTTCAATGCATCACCAGGACCGTAAAGTCCAAAGGTATCATCGGCAGGAATACCTTCTATTTGTACTTCAGTAACATCGTTTTTAAAAGAACCTGTAGCTCTTCCCAATACAATTAATCCTCCCCATTTTCCTCTAGCAGTTTCGTCCAAATTGGTTCCGGCGGTTTGTCCAACACCTATATTGTCTTCTTCGGAGGTAAAGATAATTGGCTTTTCGGCAGTACCTACGGCCATAATCTTGGATCCTCTCTGCACAATTAGAGCAGAAGCCAAGGAACCTGAACCTGCCTTACCTTTAATGATGGTACCTGGCTCTATGGTCAAGGTCTTTCCTACCCCAACAACTACTTTACCGGCCAATATATATATATTGTCTGCAGTCCATGTAGTATCGGCAGATATTTCCCCGGATACTGTAATTATTTCTGCACAAGAACCTCCTATGTCCACACCAGTTTCGTCTCCGTTCTGGATTCCATCATCACAGGTGGCTGTTGCCACGGTACATGGCTGACAGTTAGGTCCACCACAATCAACACCGGTTTCTCCTTGGTTTTGAATTCCATCATTACAGGTAGCTGTTGCTTCCGCTATTGGTGGCTCATCATCATTCGTACAAGATGTAAATGCTAAGGCAACTATGGCCAACGCGGATAATAATAGTTTTTTCATTTCAATTGAATTTTTCGGTTTCATTTTTTTCGAGTTCACTTGTTTTATTTAAACATGGCAAATAAATAACCTAACTGTAAAAGTCGCGTTACCCTCAGAATAATAGTTTGTTGGCTTAATGTTATCTAAATGTTACTATATTAAATCCATGTTAAGAGGTTTCGTGTAATAGTATTATCTTTACTTTTGGCGCGAATAACCAATAAATATTATGGTTAAACGGGCATGTTTAAATAGGTCACAATTATATGTTGTGATAGATTACAGTAACCGCCTCCAAAAGAATGTAGGTTGCATATGGCCGTTTAAAGACAAAAAAATTAAGGCATGAAAAAAAAGGACATTAAGATACTTTTGGTGGATGATGAACCGGATATTCTAGAAATTGTAGGTTATAATTTATCTGCCGAAGGGTATGAAGTTTTCACTGCAAAAAATGGTGCTGAAGGGGTTGCCAAGGCAAAAAAGAAGAAACCCCACTTAATTATTTTAGATGTAATGATGCCCGAGATGGATGGCATTGAGGCTTGTGAGATCATAAGAAGAACCGAGGGTTTGGAGGATACCTTGATTACCTTCCTCACGGCCAGGGGCGAAGACTATTCCCAAATGGCCGGATTTGATGCGGGTGCGGACGATTATATAACAAAGCCCATTAAGCCAAAGGTTTTGGTAAGCAAGGTAAAGGCTTTGCTTAGAAGGCTTAAGAATGAGGAGCAAGAGGTAGAGGATATCTTTAAAGTTGGTGAGATTACCATAAATAGGGAGGAATATAAAATTGTTAACCAGGGAGAGGAAATTATTCTTCCCAGAAAGGAGTTTGAACTCTTGGCACTATTGACTTCCAAGCCAAATAAGGTCTTTAAAAGGGAGGTTATCCTGGACAAGGTTTGGGGCAATGAAGTGGTAGTAGGAGGTAGGACCATTGATGTCCATATTAGAAAATTGCGCGAAAAAATTGGTGATGATCATTTTAAAACGGTAAAAGGGGTAGGGTATAAGTTTGTGCTATAATGGTAACGAGGATTAAAAAATCGTATAGGTTTGCCCTACGTACCACAATTCTAATTTCATTTCTATTAACTACAGTCTTGGGGATTTATTTGTGGAACAGTGGTTCCATGGATTGGGGGCTCCTAGCGGTCATTTTGGTGACTTCCTGCTTTATTTCATTTCTCGTAGTACAATTGAGGATAGAAAAATTTATCTACCGTAACATTGAGCGTATTTATAACGACGTATCCCTATTGGAGTCCACCTCGTTGGCCCCCAAGACCATTACGACCGACATGCGGTCCTTGACAGATGAAATAGAGAAGTTTGCCAAGGACAAAAAGATTGAAATAGATACGTTAAAAATCCGGGAAGAATATAGAAAGGATTTTTTGGGTAACGTGTCCCATGAATTAAAAACACCATTATTTACGGTACAGGGATATATTTTAACCCTCTTGGATGGTGCCATGGATGATAAAAGCCTTAGGAAAAAATATCTTCAACGGGCCAACAAGGGTGTGGAGCGACTTATTTACATTGTCAAGGATTTGGATCTTATAACCAAATTGGAAGTTGGTGACCTAAATTTGAAGATAGAAGATTTTGACATTTTGGAACTGGTACAGAATGTTTTTGATCTTTTGGAAATGAAGGCCGCTAAAAAGAATATTACCCTGACTTTTGATATGGATTATAAGAATCCCATCTACGTTAAGGCGGATAAAGAGAAAATACAACAGGTAGTCACCAACCTAGTGGTCAATTCCATTAAATATGGGCAGCAGAACGGTACCACCGAGGTAAGTGTAGAGAATTTAATTAAAAACAAGGTCATTATACGGGTGACCGACAACGGTGAGGGGATATCCAAGCAACACCTTGCCCGAATTTTCGAAAGATTTTACAGGGTCGATAAAAGTGGGAGTAGGGCCGAAGGTGGTTCTGGTCTGGGATTGGCCATTGTTAAGCATATTATTGAGGCCCACAACGAGAAGATTTACGTAGAAAGTGTACTCGATATAGGGTCCGAATTTTCCTTTACCTTGGAGAAGGCAAGCTAGTAAATCCTGCCGTCGTATTAAACTACTTCCATATCTCAAGGCTGTTTGTATATATAATGTCCTATATAAGGACTATTGGGCTTCCCAGCCAATTTTGTTGTAGAAACTTTACCTCCTGGCCTGATCAAAGGTGATTTCGGTTGACTTAAATAATTCTAAATTAAAGAAGAACAATTAAGTTATTATCTTTAACTACGACCTAGTACTTATCAACCGAAATCCTATGGAGCACATTGTTATTATTGGTAATGGAATTTCTGGAATTACGGCAGCGCGCCATATTCGAAAACTATCCGACAAAAAAATCACCATTATTTCAGCTGAGAGCGAATATTTTTTCTCCAGAACGGCACTGATGTATGTGTACATGGGCCATATGAAGTTTGAGCATACCCAGCCTTACGAGAATTGGTTCTGGAAGAAAAATCGTTTGGATTTGGTCAATGGATATGTATCAAAAGTAGATACGGCCAATAAAACCCTCATATTAAAAAGTGCCAAGGAAATTAAGTACGATAAACTGATTATTGCCACAGGTTCCAAACCCAATAAATTTGGGTGGCCCGGACAGGATTTGAAGGGGGTGCAGGGATTGTATTCCAAACAGGATCTGGAATTGTTGGAGGCCAATGCGCCTAACAATAAAGTCTGTAAAAGGGCGGTAATCGTAGGGGGTGGATTAATTGGGATCGAATTGGCAGAAATGCTTAGGAGCAGGGATATCCCAGTAACTTTTTTAGTGCGCGAAAGCAGCTTTTGGAACGGGGTCCTGCCCGAAGGGGAATCGCAAATGATCAATGAACACATTCTGGAACACCATATAGACCTGAAACTGGATACCAATCTAAAGGAAATTATTTCGGATGAAAATGGTTGGGCAAAAGCCGTGGTTACGGACAAGGGGGAAACAATTCCATGTACAGTGGTGGGTTTAACAGCGGGGGTTAGTCCAAATATCGACTTCCTAAAAGGCTCAGGAATAGAGACAGGGAAAGGGGTAAAGGTCAATAATTTTTTGGAAACCAATATTGTGGATGTCTATGCTATAGGGGACTGCGCCGAGCAACATGAGGCCATTGGCAACCGTAGGCCGGTGGAGGCAGTTTGGTATACGGGCAGAATGATGGGAGAAGTTTTGGCACAGACCATTTGCGGAAACAAAAGGGCCTATAACCCCGGGCATTGGTTTAATTCAGCCAAATTTTTGGACATAGAGTATCAAACTTATGGTTGGGTATTTAGCGAAAAATCCAAAAAGGACCAGGAACAACATTTTCATTGGCGGCATCCCAAGGAGAAGATATGTGTCACCATCGCCTTCAACAAGGATACCAAACAGTTTTTGGGGATCAATACTTTTGGAATTAGGATGCGTCACGAAATTTTGGACCGATGGCTTACAGAGAAAAGAAGCTTGGATTATGTGATGGAATATTTAAAGGATGCCAATTTTGATCCTGAATTTTATGTCCAATACGAGGAAGACATCGTTTCCCATTATAATGCACTATACAGTGCCAATATTACCCCCAGGAAGAAAAGTTGGAAACGAATTTTTAGCAATGTATAAGATTTTAAGATGCAAATAATAAAAAAAATAGGGCTTTTCATTTTTTTAATCGGTCTTACCGTATTTACCATTTTGCCTTTTATGGGTGATTTTAAGGTAACCCCTGCAGCTTTGGATCAAATAATTCAGGAAAAGGGAATTTCGAGCGAACTCTTTATTCAGCGTATTCAAGAAGATGTGGTGGGGCAAGAGTTCCATGGCATGCTTTCTTTATCGCCCCAAATAACCCAGATTCTTGAAGCAGCCAATGCCCAGCATAGAAAAGAGAAGGAATATAAAAAGATAATTTATACGGGGGCGCATGATATGGCCGCCGCAGTGGGCAAAGTCTCGGGAAATGGTTTTATTGTGGAAAACAAGGGGCTTATGTGGTTCTTGACCTTCGGTCTTGGAATACTGGGATCCTTGCTTTTTATTGTTCCCAATATAGTTTTATTGGGTAAAAAAGGGATTAAGAATAATGGTATTTACCATGAGAATGCCACCAATAGGGGGTGGATTGCCTGGATGGTATTTGTTTTTCTGGTTTCCTTTTATTTGGTACTATATTTTCGTTCGGAATATGCCGTAAACTGGACTTACCTAGTGGATCCCATCAGCGAATTTTTAAGCGGAAATCCTGCCGGACATTGGTTTGTGTACGGGTTTATGTATTGTACGGTAATGACCGTAATGGCCGTGCGCATGTATATTAAGTATAGGCATAATACATATCAAACGGTGCGTACAACCTCGGTCCTGTTCTTTCAAATAGTCTTTGCCTTTCTGATTCCGGAAATAATGGTAAGGCTACAAATGCCGTACTACGATTTTAAAAATGCCTTTCCGTTGGATTATGATTTCTTTTTTCAATGGAATTTAAAATCCTTGTTGAACAGTGGGGGCATTGGACTTTTTATTCTAGTTTGGGGTATTGCACTTACCTTGGTAATTGTGCCTGTCATGGTCTATTTTTTTGGAAAACGATGGTACTGTTCCTGGGTGTGCGGTTGTGGCGGCTTGGCTGAAACCCTGGGGGATCCCTATAGGCAGCATTCCAGCAAATCCCTTTTTTCATGGAAAGTGGAAAGATGGTTGGTGCACGGGGTATTGGTCTTTGCGGTGGTAATGACCGTGATGACGCTCTATAGTTTTTTTACAGGGTCTGGCACGGTGTTGGGTTTAAAAACACAGACTGTACAGAACACTTATAGTCTATTGATCGGTGCATTTTTTGCAGGAGTAATAGGTACCGGGTTTTATCCCATTTTTGGAAATAGGGTATGGTGTAGGTTTGGCTGTCCCTTAGCGGCTTATTTGGGATTTGTACAGCGCTTTAAATCGCGCTTTAGGATTACCACCAATGGGGGCCAATGTATTTCCTGCGGTAATTGTTCTACCTACTGTGAGCAAGGGATAGACGTCAGGGCCTACGCCCAAAAAGGGGAAAACATTATTAGGTCCAGTTGTGTGGGTTGTGGTATTTGTTCCGCGGTTTGTCCAAGAGGGGTCCTAAAATTGGAAAACGGACCACTAAAAGGAAGAATAAACCCTACTGAAATTCTGTTGGGGAACGATGTAGATCTAATGGATCTGGTCAATAAAAAATAATCCTTTTGCGGTTGTTGAAATAATTGTTGCAATCCTATGGGGGAGCTCCTTGGATTGATGAAAGTATTGATACCTTTGCGCTGTTTTTTGGGCTGTTAAAGTTATGGATGCCCAAGACGTAATATTGGATAAATAAGAATGACCCTTCAAATACGCTAATGACCGATATAAAAGTAATTATCCCTGCCTACAATGAAGCTGATTCCATTGCGAATGTCCTAAAAGAGATCCCAAAAAATGTTTCTGAAATTATTGTTGTAAATAATAATTCCACGGACGATACGGCTCTGAATGCAAGGGAGGCCGGGGCCACTGTTCTCACCGAAGATAGGATGGGATATGGTTATGCCTGCCTTATGGGAATTAATTATATTTCCAAACAATCCAAAACACCCGATATTATCGTATTTATGGACGGAGACTATTCGGATTATCCCGAAGAACTTTCCAAAGTGGTAAAACCCATAGTGGAAAACGATGTGGATTTCGTTATTGGGGCCAGGACAAAGGCGTTGAGGGAAGAAGGATCAATGACCCCACAACAGGTTTTTGGAAATGCCTTGGCCACCACTTTAATGAAATGGTTCTTTGGAGCTTCGTATACTGATTTGGGTCCGTTTAGGGCCATAAAGTACAACAAGCTTTTGGAGCTGGAAATGGAGGATAAGACCTACGGTTGGACCGTGGAAATGCAGTTGAAGGTTCTAAAAAAGGGTTTTACATATACCGAAGTACCAGTGCGTTATAAAAAAAGAATTGGCATATCAAAAGTATCAGGTACGGTAAAAGGTACTATCTTTGCAGGCGTAAAAATCCTAGGTTGGATATTTAAATACAGTTTAAAATAATATGGGACTAACAATTACTTACTTTATCATTGCGATTTACAGTATTTCATTACTATTGATATTCTTTTATAGTCTGGCCCAGCTTAATTTACTGGTCAACTATTTAGGATATAAAAGGAGAAATAAGGAGGCTCCAAAATACAATTTATTGGATCCAAAAGAAATACCATTTGTTACCATACAACTTCCTATATATAATGAGGAGTATGTAGTAGAGCGTTTATTGGACAATATTTCCAAAATAGAATATCCCATGAGCAAGTTGGAAATCCAGGTTTTGGACGATTCTACGGACGATTCCGTACATGACACTGCCAAGAGAATAAAAGCGCTTCAGGAAACAGGACTGGATATACAGCACATTAGACGGACCAATAGGCAAGGCTATAAGGCAGGTGCCTTAAAGGAAGGTCTGGATATGGCCAAAGGGGAGTTTATTGCCATTTTTGATGCGGATTTCTTGCCTTCCAGTGATTGGTTGAAGAAAACAGTTATCTATTTTAAAGATCAGGAAATTGGTGTTGTGCAGACAAGATGGGGACATATAAACAGGGAGTATTCCACTTTGACCCGTATACAGGCTTTTGCCTTGGACGCCCACTTTACATTGGAACAGGTAGGACGTAATGCCAAAGGACATTTTATAAATTTCAATGGTACTGCTGGTATCTGGAGAAAAGAATGTATTCTGGATGCTGGTAACTGGGAAGGTGATACCCTGACCGAGGATTTGGATCTTAGCTACCGTGCCCAATTAAAGAATTGGAAGTTTAAGTATTTGGAGGATGTAGAGACACCTGCAGAACTTCCTGTAGTAATCAGTGCTGCCCGTTCCCAGCAATTTCGTTGGAACAAAGGTGGGGCCGAAAACTTCAGAAAAACTGTTTGGAGCGTTATTTCTGCCAAGAACATTTCGTTCAAGACCAAGTTTCACGGGGTAATGCACTTGTTGAATAGCTCCATGTTCCTATGCGTATTTTTGGTGGCACTTTTAAGTATTCCCATGATGTATATAAAGAATACCTATGGTCACTTAGGATGGGTTTTTGAGGCTACCTCCTTCTTTATTCTGAGTACCGTAATCCTATTCGTTTGTTATTGGTTTACCTATAAGAGTATACAGGGCAGTAGTTTTGATAATTTTGTAGACTATATAAGAATCTTCTTTACGTTTTTCTCTGTGGCGCTCGGATTTTCTTTACACAACTCCATTGCGGTCCTAGAAGGGCATATGGGCAAAAGATCTGAGTTTGTCAGGACCCCAAAATTCAATTTGAACAGTATAACGGATAGCTGGAAGGGGAATAAATATTTGGCTACCAAACTTTCTCCCAATATGATTTTGGAAGCGGCCCTAATGCTTTACTTCCTTTTTGGAATGTATAGTGCCATTCCTTTGAACGATTTCGGGCTTTTCCCATTTCATTTCATGTTATTTTTGGGCTTTGGTTATGTATTCTTCAAATCCCTTATGGCAAGAGCCTAAATAAAATTTATAAAAGCCATTTAAAAGCCCTGTCCTTTTTAAGGAACAGGGCTTTTTTAATTTTGAAATCCTTGAACAGGTTTAGATCCTTAAACCATTAGTTAAGAAAGAGATAGGCCTACTCCAACGCGCTTATTGGAGCCGCTATCTCGGCTACTTACATTCGTGAATTTCAGAAAAACAAGGGTTTCATTGCCAAAATCAAAATTGAAAGCGCTGTTATTTGATAATTTCATTTAAATTTGGGAGATTGCTGAATTATTAAAGTGACCAAAAACTACCAAACTTCTATGATCCAAAGGGCCATTTCTTATTGGAAACTTCACAGGATTCCAATTTTAATGGTGCTGCTTAGTATCCTCTTTTATATTTCCTTTGGTCATCATTTGGATCGGACCGATTTTGTGAAGCTGCTGAGTTTATATTTGGCCTTGTTCTTTTTGTGCTATAAACTGATTCAGTTTGAAAAATGGAACTTCAAATTTTTGGCAATTTCCGGAACGATCTTTCGATTAATGCTACTTTTTGCCGAACCCAATCTTTCCCAGGATTTTTATAGATTTATTTGGGATGGGCAGTTGATAAACAATGGGTTGAGTCCTTATCTTCATCTTCCCAAGGACTTGATAATTCAGAATGGCCAACTTATGCACAATGCTGCAGAATTGGTAAGTGGCATGGGAAGCCTCAGCGCATCAAATTACAGTAATTATCCTCCATTGAACCAGTTTATTTTTGCCATGTCCACCTGGCTGTCAGGAAAGAGCGTGGTAGGAAGTGTATTGGTCATGAGGACCGTTATAATTATTTCCGATTTGGGAATTCTGTATTTCGGTCGCAAATTATTGCAGAAGCTCAATAAATCTACCCATCTCATCTTTTGGTATTTCCTAAACCCATTGGTTGTTTTGGAACTTACCGGGAATCTGCATTTTGAAGGGGTAATGTTGTTCTTTTTCATATGGTCCATGTATCTTTTATGCAGTAAAAAATGGCTGTTGGCGGCTATTGTTTATGCGCTATCGATCTCTATAAAATTGGTGCCTTTACTATTTCTGCCCTTGTTTCTGAAATATTTTGGGTTTAAGAAAAGCATGCTTTTCTATGCTGTTGTGGGTGTAACAACCGCACTTTTGGTACTTCCGTTCTATTCCCCTGATTTTGCCGACAATTATATGGAGACTGTAGGGCTATGGTTCTCCAATTTTGAATTCAATGCCGGTCTATACAATGCCATAAAAAAGGTGGCTGTAAGTTTTGATGCCAAGCCGTGGGAACTCATCAAGGATTATGGAAAAATTACACCTATAGTCGTCATTGCCTCTGTGGCCTTGTTTACGTTTTTTAGGGACAATAAAAAGATTTCAAGCCTATTGACTTCCATGTTGTGGGTGCTGACTATTTATTATTTTCTGTCCGCTACCGTGCACCCCTGGTATATTATTTTCTTGGTGGTCTTAAGCCTGTTTACCGAGTTTAGATTTCCCTTGGTCTGGTCCTTGACCGTGATATTAAGTTACTGGGCCTATTCCAATGCAGGGTTTAAGGAGAATTATTGGTTGTTATCTGTTGAATATATTGCAGTATATGGTTTTATGTTTTATGAAATTGTTAGATTACATAACAAAAAGATACTTTTTAGTAAAAATTGACACATCAATCCCAATAATTCATTTTTATTTGTACTTTTGATGGTAGAATGAATAACTCATATTACATACTTAACGTAAACAAGGTGTCCAACCTTGCTTATTCATTTACGCCTACACGTCGTCGCCCGTAAGGGTGCGCTTCTTTTATGGAAATAGGTGAGTCCATTTCCCTCTCAAAAAAAATAAATTATAATTTTAATTTTAAAAGCAACATTCAATGAAGATTGTTATTGCTAACGATTCCCATTTTAAATATGCTGAAGTCATCTGCGAAACCATTGCAGAGTCGGCCAAAGTGCGTGGTACAGGGATAGCCAAGCGTACTCCGGAATATATTCAAAAAAGACTGCATAATGGCAATGCCATTATTGCCCTGGACGGCGATAAGTTTGCCGGTTTCTGTTATATTGAGGTATGGGGACATGAAAAATTTGTAGCAAATTCGGGTCTTATAGTGCATCCTGATTACAGGAATCAAGGTTTGGCCAAGAAAATAAAGAAAGAGATCTTCGAACTTTCCAGAAGTAAATTTCCCAATGCCAAAATTTTTGGGATCACAACGGGCTTGGCAGTGATGAAGATGAACTATGAACTGGGCTATAAGCCGGTCACTTTTTCGGAACTTACTACCGACCCGGAGTTTTGGAAGGGTTGTCAGACCTGTAAGAATTTCGATATCCTTACCAGGACAGAACAAAAAATGTGTCTTTGTACCGGAATGTTGTACGATCCGGAAACCAAAGCCAAGGAGGTCCAAAAGGAGCCCAAGGAAAAATTGAATTCCAAAGCCTTTCAAAGATTAAAGAGTATAAAGGAAAGTCTGTTCCTAAATAAGAAAACAAAGTAGTTGTAAAGTACTGCTGTGAAAATATAAATAATAATAGTTTAGCATGAAGAAATTAGTTTTAGCGTATAGCGGTGGTTTGGATACTTCCTATTGTGCCAAGTATTTATCAAAGGATCAAGGGTTTGAAGTACATGCCGTAAGTGTAAATACCGGTGGCTTTTCAAAGGAAGAAATAGAGAGCATTCATAAAAAGGCCTTGGAATTGGGGGCCACTTCCTACACTTCCATAGATGCTGTAAACACTTTTTATGAAAAGGTAGTAAAGTACTTGATTTTTGGAAATGTATTAAAGAACAATACCTATCCCTTATCGGTAAGTGCGGAGCGAATTGTTCAGGCCATTGAAATTGTTAATTACGCCAAAAAAGTTGGTGCCAAATATATTGCCCACGGTAGTACAGGAGCAGGGAACGATCAGGTTAGGTTTGATATGATCTTCCAGATCATTGCACCGGAGATCGAAATTATTACCCCAATACGCGATAATAAATTGGCCAGGGAGGTAGAAATTGAATATTTAAAGCAGAATGGGGTAGATTACCCTTGGGAAAAGGCAAAATACTCCATCAATAGAGGTTTATGGGGTACTTCCGTTGGAGGCGAGGAAACACTTACCTCCCACAAGTCCTTACCGGATACTGCCTATCCAAGCCAATTGCAAAAAACAGAGCCCACACAGTTGAAACTTACTTTTCATAAGGGGGAATTAATTGCGTTGGATGGCGATAACGATACCCCTGTGAACAACATCGTAAAATTGGAGGCCATCGCTTCCAAATACGCCATTGGTAGGGATATCCACGTTGGGGATACCATTATTGGTATTAAAGGTAGGGTAGGGTTTGAAGCCCCTGCTTCCCTGATCATTATCAAGGCCCACCATTTGTTGGAAAAACACACCTTGACCAAATGGCAACAGTACCAAAAGGAAATGCAAGGTAATTTCTATGGGATGTTGTTGCACGAAGGAAATTATTTGGATGAGGTTATGCGAAATATCGAAGCATTTTTGACCGATACCCAGAAGAACGTAAGCGGTGATGTCTTTGTTAGCCTGCACCCATATCGTTTTGAATTGGACGGAATATCCTCTCCCCACGATCTTATGAACGCCTCCTTTGGCAGCTACGGTGAGATGAACAAAGGATGGTCTGCGGATGATGCCAAAGGCTTTATAAAAATACTTTCCAATTCTGGAAAAATATACAATCACGTAAATCAGAATAATGATTAAGGCAGGAATTATAGGTGGTTCAGGGTATACTGGTGGGGAACTCATCAGAATTCTCCTTAACCACCCCAATGCAACTATAGATTTTGTTTTTAGTACCACTAGGGCGGGTAAAAAGATTACCACGGCCCACCCGGATTTGTTGGGGGTAACCGATCTTGTATTTACAGGGGAGATCAATAAGGATGTGGATGTGGTATTTCTATGTCTTGGGCATGGGAACTCCACCAGTTTTCTAAAGGAAAACGAGTTTTCTAAAGACACCAAAATCATTGATCTAAGCAATGATTTTAGGTTGGAGGCCGATGCCGTTCTAGACGGAAAGGCCTTTGTTTACGGCTTGCCCGAACTGAAAAAGGAAGAAATTAAAAAGGCAAAATATATTGCCAACCCAGGTTGTTTTGCCACTGCAATCCAATTGGCGCTTTTACCCTTGGCAAAGGCCCAAAAATTGGACAGGCCAATACATGTCAATGCCGTTACCGGAAGTACAGGGGCGGGGGTAAGCCTTTCGGCTACCTCACATTTTAGCTGGAGGAACAATAACGTATCCTGGTACAAACCATTCACGCATCAGCACTTAGGGGAAATAAATGAAAGTCTCCACAGTCTTCAGGAAAATACCGGGGAAATTTTCTTCCTGCCAAACAGGGGAAATTTTACCAGGGGGATTTTGGCTACGGCCTATACCGAGTTTGAGGGGAGTTTGGAAGAGGCCTATGAATTGTACAAGGATTTTTACAAGGATGCCACTTTCACCCAGGTGACGGAAGAGGATATCAACCTAAAACAGGTGGTAAATACCAACCAATGCCATATTCATTTGCACAAACACAATAATACCCTGCTGATTACCTCGGCCATAGACAATTTGTTGAAAGGGGCTTCAGGGCAGGCAGTGCAGAATATGAACTTGGCGTTCGGCTTTAAGGAAACGGAAGGGCTGCAATTAAAAGCAGGCGTATTTTAATGTTGCGGTCCCAATAGGGTTGATGAACATTATTAAAACCTACCAAAAAATAAATTAACCAATCATTGAATTCCCTAGGTTTAGGGAATGAAGCAAATAACGAATAAGGAATGAAAATAGCCATTATTGGAGCAGGTAATTTAGGTCTTTCCATCGCCAAAGGCATTTTGAGCACTAATGGGGCCACTTCCATGGTCCTTACCAAGAGAAATCTTAGTGGGCTTAAGGAAATTGAAAAATATGGAATTGTTACCACTACTACGGATAATAGGGAAGCGGTGGCCAAATCGGACATCCTTATTTTTGCGGTACAACCCGGGCAATTTGTAAAGATTTTGGGGGAGGTAAAGGACATCCTTACAGACAAGCATGTTATAATTTCTACCATTACCGGTTTTAGTATTGCCAGAATGGAAGAAGTCATTGGGCCGGATCACTATATTATCCGTGCCATGCCCAATACGGCTATTTCCGTGGGCAAATCCATGACCTGTATCTGTAGTAACGAGAAGGGCGCCAAGCGGATAGACCTGGCCAAGGCCATTTTTAACCGTATGGGGCATTCCATGCAAATTCCGGAAGACCAGATGCAGGCCGCTACCGTGATTTGTGCCAGTGGAATTGCGTTTTGGATGCGATTGATACGGGCTACCACTCAAGGGGCCATTCAATTGGGATTCGATGCCAAGGAAGCACAGGAATTGGCCATGCATACCTGTAATGGGGCTGCTAGTTTGTTGATAGAATCTGACAGTCACCCGGAAAATGAAATAGATAAGGTAACTACTCCAAGGGGATGTACCATTTCCGGATTGAACGAAATGGAACACCAAGGGTTAAGCTCCTCCCTGATCAGGGGAATAGTAGCCTCATTTGACAAGATAAACGAAATAAAAAAAGGATAACCTCTACCTTGAACCTGAAAGATTTTTATACAAGGTAGGTTCATAATACAATATAGAAGATGGAATTATTTGATGTATACCCATTATATAACGTTACTCCCGTTTCGGCCAAGGGAATAGTAGTTACCGATGAAAAAGGCCAGGAGTATTTGGATTTTTACGGTGGACATGCCGTAATTTCCATAGGGCATTCCCATCCGCATTATGTTAAAAGATTAAAGGAGCAGTTGGATAAGATAGGTTTTTATAGCAATGCCGTCCAGAATCCTGTTCAGGAGGCCTTGGCAAATAAACTGGGAAAACTTTCTGGCTGTGAGGATTACAATCTGTTTCTTTGTAATTCTGGGGCAGAGGCCAACGAAAATGCCTTAAAATTGGCATCGTTCCAAACAGGAAAATCACGTGTAATTGCCTTTAAACACGGATTCCATGGGAGAACTTCTGCTGCCGTGGCCGCCACGGACAACGAAAAAATAAATGCACCCATCAACAAGCAACAAAAGGTAACCATACTTCCTTTCGAGGATTTGGCCGCTTTTAAAAACGAAATTTCCACAGGGGATGTATGTTGTGTAATTATAGAGACCATTCAAGGGGTTGGGGGTCTGGATCAGCCGTCCCAGGAGTTTTATCAAAATATAGCTTCACTTTCTAAGGAAAATGGGGCTTTACTCATTGCGGACGAGGTGCAATGTGGTTATGGAAGAAGTGGTAAATTTTTTGCCTTCCAACATTACGGCATCAAACCGGATATTATTACCGTAGCCAAGGGAATGGGCAACGGATTTCCTATTGGTGGGGTCCTGATCCATGAAAGCATCAAGGCTTCCTACGGCATGTTGGGAACCACCTTTGGGGGCAATCATTTGGCCTGTGCCGCAGGATTGGCCGTATTGGAAGTCATTGAAAAGGAAAATTTAATAGAAAATGCTGCCAATCTATTTGAATACTTCAAGGAAAAGGCAGCTGCCATTCCACAAGTTAAAAGAGTAAAGGGAATGGGACTGATGCTGGGATTGGAATTTGATTTTGAAGTGGCAGAACTGAGAAAAAAACTCATTCACAACCAACATATGTTCACCGGTGGTGCCAGTGACAAACATGTATTGAGGGTGTTACCGGCATTGAATATTACCAAGGAAAATTTGGATCAGTTTTTTGATGCCCTAATAAAGGAATTGGCATGAGTTTGTATTTAGACATATCCCAACGTAATGCGGTGCTAAGTACCATGGCACAGCTGATAGATGGGGAACGAAATACCATTCTCGAGGTCAACAAAAAGGACTTGGAGGCCTATAAGGGAGATGATTTGGCCATGTACGACCGACTCAAAGTGGACGATGCCAAAATTGACGGTATGATCCTATCCTTGCAACAATTGGCAGGACAAGAGGATCCCTTGGGCTTGGAGCGATTTAATTTTACCCATGAAAATGGGATGCAGGTAAGCAATAAAACAGCGCCTTTTGGTACGGTCCTGATCATTTATGAATCCAGGCCCGACGTTACCATAGAAGCTGCAGCCATTGCCTTTAAATCGGGCAATAAGATTCTGTTGAAGGGCGGCAAGGAATCCCTGCAGAGCAATCTGGTGTTGGTAAATTTCTGGCATAAATCCTTGGAGCAACACGGTATTTCCAAAGATTGGGTCACTTATTTGGAATTCAACAGGGAGCAGACCCAGGCCTTTTTGGAAAAACCTAGCCAAAAGCTGGATTTGATTGTACCAAGGGGAGGGGAAAAGCTGATCGCCTTTACCAAAAAGCACGCTACCTGTCCCGTGATCGTCAGCGGAAGGGGAAATAACTTTCTATACGTTCATCCTAAGGCGGACCTTAAAAAGGCCATGTCCATAATCCTAAATGCCAAGACCACAAAGATATCGGCCTGTAATGCCTTGGACAAGGTGCTAATAAATAGCGATCTGCCCAACAAAGAGGCTTTTATAAAAGATTTGATAGCTGAATTAAAGGCGAAGAAAGTCGAGATATTGGTCGATAGCAGCCTAGCCAATACCGAGGGAACTTCAGAAATTACTGAAGAGGGCACCTGGTTTGAAGAATTTTTGGATTACAAGATCCTCATTGGGGAAGTGGATAACACCGAAGAAGCCATTGAGAAAATAAATACCTATGGCGGCGGGCATTCCGCCGTAATCGTTACCGAAGAGGAACAGGAAGCAGACCTTTTTATGAATTCGGTGGATTCGGCCGCAGTATACCATAATGTATCTACCCGTTTTACCGACGGCGGACAATTTGGACTGGGCGGGGAATTGGCCATCAGCACGGACAAATTGCACCAAAGAGGTCCCATTGGCCTACAGCATTTGGTGACCAACAAATGGTACGTAAAGGGCGATGGACAAATAAGGTAGTAGCCAGACCTAAACAATAGGTCTAAAAAAAAGAGCATGCAGAAGAAAAGAATATTATTAAAAATAGGATCCAATACCCTTACCAAGGAAACCGACCATATTTCTAGGGGAAAAATTGAGGATATAGGCAGGCAGATCGCCAAACTTAAGGATAGTTACGAATTCATCATTGTGAGTTCCGGGGCTATTGCCGCTGCCAAGCAATTCGTAAAATTGGAACACAATGGGCAGGAAATCACTGTTAAACAGGCCTTGGCATCTATAGGTCAACCTCATTTAATGCGAATTTTTCAGGAGAATTTTAGGGAGTTAGGTTTGTTTACCTCCCAATGTCTTTTGTCCTATTCCGACTTTGAAAGGGAAGTGTCCAAAGAAAATATCTGCAATACCATCAACGTACTGGTTGCCAATAATTTTATTCCCATCATCAACGAGAACGATACGGTAGCTACCGATGAGATCAAATTTGGGGACAATGATAAATTGGCGGCATTAACCGCTGCATTGATGAAGGTAGATCTCTTGATCATTGCTACCAATACCGATGGCATTTACACCAAGGAATCGTTCATTAATAAAAAGCCGGAAACCATTCGTTTGGTGAGCAACTTGGCCGATCTGCAAAATGAGGTCAGCAGTTCCAAATCTTCCCATGGTACCGGGGGAATGGAATCCAAGATAGAGGCCGCCAATATTGCTAGACAGGCCAATGTAGAGACCTGGATCGTAAATGGCATTAAGGACAATTTTATTATCGATGCCCTAGAAAACAAAACCGCTTTTACAACCATAAAATAAAAAAATGCAACACTATTTATCCTTAAAAGATATCGATTCCCTACCGCAATGGGTAGAAGAAGCTAGATCATTAAAGGCGAATCCGCTTCAATACAAAGCCTTGGGACAGGCCAAGACCGTATGTTTATTATTCTTCAACAACAGCCTTAGAACCCGTTTAAGTACGCAAAAAGCGGCCATGAACTTGGGGATGGAGGTAATCGTTATGAACTTTGGAAGTGAAGGTTGGGCATTGGAATATGGCGATGGTACCATCATGGATCAGGGCACCTCCGAACATATTAAGGAAGCAGCCCAGGTAGTGGCGCAATATTGCGATATAGTGGCTATCAGGGCCTTTGCCTCCTTGAGCGATAAAGAAAAAGACGAGGCCGAAGTGGTGATGAACGGTTTTAAGAAATATGCGGGCATACCGGTGGTGAATATGGAGAGCTCTGTGGGCCATCCTTTACAGGCTTTGGCGGATGCCATAACCTTGGCGGAAAACAATACCAAGAAAAGGCCCAAGGTGGTTTTATCATGGGCGCCACATCCAAAGGCTTTGCCGCATGCGGTGGCCAATTCCTTTGTGGAGATGATGCATTTGCAGGATGCCGATTTTGTGATTACCCATCCCAAAGGATACGATTTAAACCCTGAGGTAACCAAGGGGGCCAAAATAGAATACGATCAGGACAAGGCTCTGGAAGATGCCGATTTTGTCTATGTTAAAAATTGGAGCAGCTACCAGGATTATGGCAAGGTGGTAAACCATGATAAAAATTGGACCATGACCAATAAAAAATTGGGAAAGGCCAAGTTTATGCACTGTCTGCCCGTAAGACGTAATGTAGTCGTAGCCGATGAGGTTTTGGACGGGCCCAATTCCTTGGTGATCCAACAGGCCAACAACAGGACCTTTTCCGCACAAATTGTGTTGAAGAAGTTGTTGGAGAGTCTGGGTGCTTAGGCACAGTTGGCAGTGAACAGTTTACAGTGAACAGTAGTCAGTTGGTAGTAAACAGTAAACAGTGACAGTAGGCAGTAATCAGTGAACAGTAGTCAGTATACAGTGGCAGTGAATGACGAAAATAAGGGGCTCCTGCCCTAGGTCCTGTGCTGAGCGGAGTCGAAGTGCGAAGGGAGGTGGATTCACCACAAGCGAAGCCGGAGGGTTTTGAAAGCGCGGATTTTGGAATAAGGACGAAAGTTTGGCGAGCTGTAAAAATGCAATGACAAAGGATAAGCTACATACGAAAAAAGAACTTGCGGGATTCAGGAGTGAGCTACGTTCAAAACTTACTCCAGCCGAGGCCTTTCTTTGGAAGCAATTAAGTTCGCGTAAACTAGAGGGCAGAAGATTTACTAGGCAGCATAGTATTTCAAAATATGTGGTGGATTTCTATTGTGCGGCAGAGCGTTTAATTGTGGAGTTGGATGGAGAAATCCACAACAATCCCCAGGCCATGGACTATGATGAAAAAAGAACTGCCTATTTCAATAAAATGGGTTACAAAGTGATAAGATTTGAAAACAAAATGGTATTTGATCATTTAGAATCGGTATTAAGTGAAATAAAAGATAATTTTAAAGCCTAATAAAAGTCCTCCTTTCAGATGGAGGGTTTTGAAGACTTGGAATAAGGAATAAGGAGGTAATTCGGGTTTTCGTTCCAAGAGGGGAACTGATTAATTTGAGTAATAAATATAATTTGAAATACTAACAGGCTCCTCCCCTTGGCCCTGTGCTGAGCTGTGCCGAAGTGAAGTAAAGGGAAGGTGGCTTCTCCGACCATAGGAGGAGAAGACGGAGGGGTTCTGATAGTCAGTATTTATGAATAAAGAGGTGTCGAGATAAAATCAGAAGTGGGGGATTTCAAACTCCCCTTTCTTTTCTGCCAAAAAGCAGAAAATTCATTCCCCTCTTCGTTCCAAGAGGGGAGCTGTTTGGTTAGAGTAAAAAATATGATTTTAAAATGTTAACACGGCTCCTCCCTTCAGACGAAGGGAGGTGGCTTCGCCACAAGCGAAGCCGGAGGGTTCTGAAAGCCAGGATTAAGGAGTAATGAGATAACTCGTGATTAGATTAAAAGTAAGGGATTTCAAACCTGCCTGACGGTAGGCAGGCGGAGTCGAGACCTTGTAGAGTTTGGTTTTATGGAGTGCCAAGTCAGGAGACTTTACGAAGTGTGAGCTGATTAATTTGAGTAATAAAATATTTTGAAATACAAACAAGGCTCCTTCCCTTGGCCAAGGGAAGGTGGATTCTCCGACCATAGGAGGAGAAGACGGAAGGGATTGAAACCCTAAACTAAGGACAAAACGATCAAGTGTCCCAAGAGGAAAGTAAAAAAAGACATGAAACAAAAACTATCTATAATAAAAATTGGTGGGAACGTTATTGAGAACGAAACCGAACTCAACAAATTCCTAGATTCCTTTTCAGCCATGCAAGGCCCTAAAATATTGGTGCACGGGGGTGGAAAACTAGCCACCCAAATCGCTGAGAAATTAGGAATTGAATCCAAATTGGTAGGCGGGAGACGTATTACCGATGAAGAGGGGCTAAAAGTAATCACCATGGTCTACGGTGGCTTGGCCAACAAGAATATTGTGGCCCAACTGCAGGCCAGGGGTACCAACGCCATAGGGCTTAGCGGGGCCGATGGCAATACCATCCGCGCCGTAAAAAGACCAGTACGGGAAATAGACTACGGTTTTGCCGGGGATGTGGAGGAAGTAAATGCAGGGGCTATAGACAAATTGTTGCAGGCCGACTTTGTGCCTGTATTTTGTGCCATTACCCATAACAAGGAAGGGCAATTGCTGAATACCAATGCTGATACCATTGCCTCGGAAGTGGCCATTGGCATGAGCTCAAACTATGACACCACCCTCTACTACTGCTTTGAAAAGAAAGGGGTTTTGATGGACATTGCGGACGAGACCTCTGTGGTAAAACACCTGGAACCGGGCAACTATCAAGAATTATTGAAACAGAAAATTATAGCGGATGGCATGCTTCCCAAATTGGAAAATTGCTTCCATGCGCTAAATAAAAATGTGGGCAAGGTCTGTATTGGGGATTTGGATATGTTAAACCCTAAAGCTACCTTATTTACCACCATTACCTTATAAACATGGATCAACAAAAACTTACGGAAAAGGCTATTGCATTGTTACAGGAACTGATTTCAATTCAGTCGTTTTCCTCCGAAGAAGATAAAACGGCAGATGCCATTGAAGCATGGTTTAATCACTTTGATATCCCTTTTAAAAGGGAGAAGAACAATGTATATGCCTTTAACAAATACTATGACGAGAGCAAGCCTTTGCTGCTGCTCAACTCCCACCACGATACGGTAAAGCCCAATTCGGCCTATACCAAGGATCCTTTTCTGCCACATATTGAGGATGGCAAATTATTCGGTCTGGGAAGTAATGATGCCGGGGGCTGCCTGGTATCCCTGATCGCTACCTTTACCCATTTTTATGCCCAGGAAAATCTTAGCCATAATATAGTGATCGTGGCCTCTGCGGAAGAGGAAAGTTCCGGCCCTAACGGACTCAACAGTATGTTACCGATACTTCCAAAAATAGATGTAGCCATAGTAGGGGAACCTACCTTGATGAATTTGGCCATTGCCGAAAAAGGTTTGGTGGTTTTTGAAGGCAAGGTGAGCGGAACACCATCCCATGCTGCCCACCCGAACGATAATAATGCCATTTACAATACCATAGAAGTATTGCAGTGGTTTAAGGACTATAAGTTCCCCAAGGTATCGGAAGTATTGGGCGAAGTAAAGCTTACGGTAACACAGATAAGTGCCGGTAATCAGCACAATGTTGTGCCAGGACATGTGGACTTGGTGATAGATGTACGGGTAAACGACTGTTACTCCAACAAGGAAATAGCGGACATACTTACTGCCGATGCTCCCTGTGAGGTAAAGCCCCGTTCCTTGCGTTTAAACTCTTCTTCCATTAATAAGGACCATCCCTTGGTAAAATCGGGCTTGGCTTTGGGCAGAAGCAGCTATGGTTCGCCTACCCTGTCGGATCAGGCGGCATTATATTGTCAGTCCTTAAAATTAGGACCTGGCGATAGCACCCGTAGTCACTCTGCAGACGAATTTATTTATGTAGCAGAAATAGAAGAAGGAATAGATTTGTATATTAAGATCTTGCAAGGATTTCTGAAACAATGATCAATAAACAATTAACAATTAACAATGTTGGTTTGAATTGACTTATTAGAAAAAAGAACAATAAATAGTTTAAATTAACCCATTAACAAAGGCACTGTTTATTGCTTACTGTTAATTGATAACTGAGATATAAATTAACCCATTAACAAAGGCATTGTTTATTGCTTGCTGTTAATTGATAATTGAAAAATAGATGAAACTTTGGGACAAAGGATTTAGCACCGACAAAAAAATAGACCATTTCACGGTGGGCAATGATAGGGAACTGGATTTGCTTTTGGCAAAATACGACGTAATCGCCTCCAAGGCGCATGCCAAAATGCTGGGCAAAATTGGTCTCTTGACCCTTAAGGAGACCGATTCTCTGGTAACCGAACTGGATAAGATTGCCAAGACCATAGAGGAAGGCACTTTTACCATAGAGGACAGTTTTGAGGACATGCACTCCAAGATCGAGTTTTTGCTTACCCTAAGGTTGGGCGATGCCGGTAAAAAAATCCATACTGCCCGTTCCAGGAACGATCAGGTTTTGGTGGCCATGCATTTGTACCTAAAGAATGAATTAACGGAAATCAAAGACCAGACCAAGGATTTGTTCCACCTCTTATTAAATTTGGCCGATAAGCATAAGAAGGTGATGCTGCCGGGCTATACACACTTGCAGATTGCCATGCCCTCTTCCTTTGGACTCTGGTTTTCCGCCTATGCCGAAAGTTTGGTAGACGATCTTTACTTTGTGGATGCCGCCTATAAGGTAGCAGACCAGAATCCCTTGGGTAGTGCCGCCGGTTATGGAAGTTCCTTCCCTATAGACCGTAGTTTTACCACCGAGGAAATGGGCTTTGAAACCATGAAATACAATGTGGTGGCCGCACAAATGGGCCGTGGCAAGGTAGAAAAGGCAGCAGCCTTTGGAATGAGCAGTATTGCCGCCACCCTGTCCAAAATGGCGATGGACATCTGTCTGTATATGAGCCAGAACTTTAATTTTGTCTCCTTTCCGGATGAGCTTACCACTGGTTCCAGCATTATGCCCCACAAGAAAAACCCGGATGTGTTTGAACTGGTGAGGGGTAAATGTAACCGACTCCAGACCGTACCCAACCAATTGATATTGATCACCAACAACCTGCCCAGTGGCTACCATCGGGACCTGCAATTGGTAAAAGAGGTGATAGTACCTGCCATACAGGACCTAAAGGCCTGTTTGGAAATTATGACCTTTAGTCTAAAGGAAATACGTGTCAATGAAAATATCTTGGACGATCCCAAATACGATTATCTGTTTAGCGTAGATACCCTGAACGAACTCGTACTGAGCGGTATGCCCTTTCGTGATGCCTATAAAAAAATGGGCAAGGAAATCAACGAGGGCACCTTTACTCCCAAAAGGGATATACGCCACAGCCATGAAGGCAGCTTTGGCAATCTTTGCTTGGCAGAGATCAGAAAGAAAATGGACAAGATTTCTTAAATAGTAAACAGTGGTCAGTGGTCAGTGAGCAGTAAACAGTGAAAAGTGAACAGTGGTCAGTGAGCAGTGGCAGTGAACAGAGGGTTAATGGCCAAAGTACAAGGTTCAAAAAACGGATTGTAAAGCTATATTCCCAAGGTCGATCAGTTTGTTTATGAAAACTTAAGTAAAAGCTCCTCCCTTCAGATCTGTGCTGAGCGGAGTCGAAGTGCGAAGGGAGGTGGCTTCGCCATAAGCGAAGACGGAGGGTTCTGATTGCCCGAGCTTAGGGACTTTGTGCAGTAAAGGGTTTAGGCTCGCGCCATCGGGGTCTGTGGGCAGTGAACAGTAAACAGTAAAAAGCTTGCAATGTTAAAAATAAGAGGCTCCTTCCCTTGGTTAAGGGAAGGTGGATTCTCCGACCAAAGGAGGAGAAGACGGAAGGGATTGAAAACCCAAGCCATGGTATTTTGTACACCAAGTTACTTAGGTAGGCTCGCGCCAGCGCAGGGTCTCAAGTCTCAAGATTTATTGTGATTATTTGCACTCAAAACCAATCCGTCATTGAGAGCCTGCCTGACGGCAAGGCAGGCGGAGTCGAGACCTTGTACAGTCTTGGTTTTTCCAGTGCGAAGTCAGGAGACTTTGCACAGCGGTGTTGACCTCCCCCCACCCCCCTCCCAAGGAGGGGGAGGAACTGGAAATCGATGTTCCACACCTTTTAGAAATATCAATACTCTTATAAAAACGTCTCTACAAAACTTTCATTTAAAAGAGCGAACGTGTCCAATAATTTTGTCGAGAACCAAATCCCCCTCCTTGGGAGGGGGCTAGGGGGAGGACATCATGGCAGGATGATCATTGCTTAAGACGGAAACCAAGAGCTCCTCCCTTCAGACCTGTGCTGAGCGAAGTCGGAGTGCGAAGGGAGGTGGCTTAGCCATAAGCGAATACGGAGGGTTTTGAAAGGGCGGATCAAGGAGTAACAAGATTATTGGGGATTAGATTAGAAGTAAGGGATTTCAAACCTGCCTGACGGCAAGACAGGCGGATTCGAGACCTTGTACAGTCTTGGTTTTTCCAGTGCGAAGTCGGGAGACTTCGCAAAGTATGAAGGTCTTTTGTCAAATGTCCATTGTCGAAATCAAAGGGCTCCTTCCCTTGGTTAAGGGAAGGTGGCTTCTCTGACGATAGGAGGAGAAGACGGAAGGGATTGAAACCAAAGGCTGGTTGTTTTGTGCGGAAGTGCCAAGACAGGAGACTTTGCACAGCAGGAAGTTTTGTTGGCACGAGCGTGACGCTCGCGCCAGCGCGGTGACTCTGTCGAAGTGACTACATTGACATATCAAATGTTTGTGTCGAGAAGTTGAACCCTATTACAACATCTTCAATTGCCGAAGGATAGTCTTGGTAATTTCTTTTCTACACGCACCGAAATCGGAATTTTTATCGGCCCTATTTTTAATCAATCGGGTAGCAAAAAAATACACATTATCACCTCGTTCCAAATAACCTACCCACCAACCGGTATCTTTGCCGCCTTCCCTGGTCCAGCCAGTTTTGGCGCGTAAAGTATAATCTGCTGTCTGTTCCTCTACCATCATATCTTTTAAGATCTGAAAGGAAGTCTTTTTAAAGGGTAGGGTTTCCTCATACACCCCTATTAAAATATTTATCTGATTGGCAGGAGAAATGGCCAAACCTCCAAAATTCCAGAAATCGTCATCGTTTATGGATAGGTCGGTATTGCCATAATTGGAAGCCTCCAAATATTGCCTGTATTTTTTCTTTCCAATTTTTTTTGCCAATTCAACATATACCCAGCCTGCCGAGGTTTTAAAAGCCTCTTTCATGGACATATCGTGATAAATATCTGGGCGATAACCGTATTTAATGGTGTCCGTTGCCCCGGGCCAATTAATTATTTCATTTTCATTTTTTACCACCCCCGTCTCTAAGGCGATCAAAGTGTTGATGATTTTAAAGGTGGAAGCGGGCAAAGTGCCCTTGTGGCTATCCTCAATATCGCTTGAAATCCATTTTTTGGCCTGGTAATCATAAATGGTTGTGCTTCCTTTTATATTGCAATCTTTGAAAGGTTGAGACAGGTTCTCCTGACCAAATACGAAGAAAAAACTGCAGATTAAAACAGCAGCCAAAAGAACTATTTTTTTCATTGTTTCCTAATAAAATAAATATGTTGAAAAGGATATTGTGCGTTCGTTTTCTTAAATCCGCAAGGCCCACTTAAACAAGTGGGCCTATTGGATATTTACTATTTTGCAAGTCCCAAACCCTTTGGGCCTAGGTCACTATTCTTTAAACTCTTTATAATTGGATCTTAGCGCCCATTACTTTTAAAAATTCCCTTATAAAACTGGGGTGGGCCGGCCAGGCTGGGGAGGTAACCAGGTTGCCATCTACATATGCCCCGTCTACCGGAATGGATTGAAATTCCCCTCCCGCCAAGGTTACTTCGGGCCCCACAGCAGGGTAGGCGGTAAGTTTTCTTCCTTTTACAACTCCTGCAGCGGTCAAAATTTGGATACCATGGCAGATAGCGGCAACAGGCTTGTTGGTGGTGAAAAAGTGTTGTACTATTTCCAGCACTTTTTTGTTCAATCTCAAATATTCCGGAGCCCTTCCTCCGGCAATTACCAATCCGTCATAATCGGCCACATTTACATCTGCAAAGCTGTAGTTCAAGGCAAAATTATGGCCTGGCTTTTCAGTGTAGGTCTGGTCGCCCTCAAAGTCGTGTATGGCCGTTTTAACGATGTCTCCTTTTTTCTTGTCCGGGCAAACGGTATGTACGGTGTACCCTACCATTTCCAGCATTTGAAATGGGACCATGGTTTCATAATCTTCAGTGAAATCTCCAGTTAAAAACAATACTTTTTTCATTGTTATTATTTTGGGTTAAAAAATTATATGCGCTGTTATTCGGTATTTAAGATCCTAAGGATGAAGGCCGATTGCCCTGTACTTAAAATTCAACCTTCAAGTTAGTGAATATTTGGTTTGGATAAGCCTTTGTTATTTTCAAAATTGTTTAGTGTAAGGATATAATGTGTTGTTTTTGAGTTGTTTAAATGGAAGTGGTTTTTCAAAAATTAACCTTCTTTTAATACACTTTTGTTGTTTTGTTGGCATTATATGGGGTTCAAGGGGCCAGGTTCAAAGTTCATGTGGGGATGACAAAACAAGAGCTCTTTCCCTTGGACCTGAGTCGGACTGACCTCCCCCTGGCCCTCCAGCCCTAAAGCGGGACAAGCACTCCCAAGGAGGGGGAGCTTCTGTAAATCGACCTTCCTCACATTATATTAATACTATTCCTTTTTTAAAAAAACCTCCTGCCTAACTTTCTTCAAGAAGAACTAACGCATGGAAGAATTTTGTCGAGAATCAAGTTCCCCCTCCTTGGGAGGGGGTTAGGGGGAGGACTTTATAGTAATATGTTCATCTCAAATTATTAGCAGTCTCGATAAACTAAAAACAGATTGCCACGCTGCGCCTGCCTGGCGGAAATCATACTCTCAAGGACCAATTAATGTCCGGTCGAGCCTGCCTGACGGCAAGGCAGGCGGAGTCGAGACCTTGTACAGTCTTGGTTTTTCCAGTGCGAAGTCGGGAGACTTTGCACAGCGGGGATAATTTTGTCGAGAATCAAGTTCCCCCTCCTTGGGAGGGGGTTAGGGGGAGGACTTTATAGTAATATGTTCATCTCAAATTATTAGCAGTCTCGATAAACTAAAAACAGATTGCCACGCTATGCCTGCCTGGCGGAAATCATACTCTCAAGGACCAATTAATGTCCGGTCGAGCCTGCCTGACGGCAAGGCAGGCGGAGTCGAGACCTTGTACAGTCTTGGTTTTTCCAGTGCGAAGTCAGGAGACTTTGCACAGCAAGGAGAATTTTGTCGAGAATCAAGTTCCCCCTCCTTGGGAGGGGGTTAGGGGGAGGACTTCACAGTAGGATGTTCATCTCAAATTATTAGCAGTCTCGATAAACTAAAAACAGATTGCCACGCTGCGCCTGCCTATCTTCAGTCAGGCTTGCCTACCATAAGGAATGCGAAGTCGGGGCCTAAAGGGAGGGAATTTGATTTAAACAGATAACATGCTGCCAGCCTCCTTCAATACCTTCTCCGCCTGTGCCATATGACGTTGGTTGTGGTAGATGACTACCCTAAGGGTATCGCCCACCCTAAGTTTGATCCATTTAGAAATTGATATGCCCGTTTTGGTTTTGGTGAGGTCTGCCCGTGAAGCCAGTTTCAATACATTGATTAAGTCCTGTTGTTGGGCAATGAATTTGGTGATCACCTCCTTGTCCAGGCTGCTGCCCTTGGGATTCATGGAGGTAAAGGTTTTCATTTTGTTCAGCTTTTCCTTGGGAAGCATAGCATTGGCAAAATAGTTGCCCAACCAGCCACTCTTGAATATTTCGGCAGGCCTGTACTGGGATGCTGTTATCCGCTTTTCAATTTCGGGAATATAGTAATCCCCATAGCGGTTTAAATGTTCCAAACATTCCAAAATACTCCAACTATCAGGGGAGGATTTCCAGTTCAAGGTTTCCAAGGGCAAGGTTTTGAAGCCTTCGGCCTTATGTTTGATTTCCTGTGTACGCTCCAACAAATCTTGCAATAAATTCTTAGAAAGCATGGCTTTATTTTTTATGGCAAAATTTGGTATTTTATTATTTTAAAACATTGATCGAAATCAAGATTTTTTAATTCTGGAAAGCGTTTCAGGGGTCATTCTTAAATAGGAGGCTATGTATTTGTGTGGTATTTCCTGAAAGAGTTGGGGAGAACGTTTCAGAGCCCGTTTATACCTTTCCAAGGGAGACATGGTCAAAATATCGCGTTCCCTTTCCATCTGCTGTAATACCAATTGCTCCAGCATTAGTCGCCAGGTGGTACTATTTTCTGGGGAGGATTGCATAAACTCCATAAAAGTGGCCTTGTCAATGACTTTAACGGTGGTTTTTTTTAGTGCCTGTATATAGAGATCGGAAGGTTTCTCGTCCAAAAAGGAATCCAGTGCGGCTATAAAATTATGGGTATAGCCGAACCTAATGGTGTGTTCCTCATTTTCCTCCACCACATAAATTCTTAAACTCCCCTGTACCACCCAGTAGAGGTTGGTGTCTATGCTGCCCTGTTTCTTTAAAAAGTGGTTCCTATCCAAATCCAAGACATTTGTCCATAACCCTTTACGTTCTATGTTCCCAACGAGGTCGGTAATAGGATTCATTTTTTGTGGATTAGGGATTGATGTTCATTACTATTTTTCCCTTATGCTTTCCATCTCCAAAATATTGGATCAATCGCACTGCATCTTCCAAAGGATACGGACCATCTATTTGGCATTTGATTTTCCCCTGTTCCAATAGTTCACAGATATATTCTAAACCAACGTTCGATTTTAAGGCGAGTACCTTTAATTTTTTGGAAGAGAATAGTGGTATAATTTTGCCCCACAGCAGTACTTTTAATAAACCGGACAATTTGCCGCCAATAGTCACATATTTTCCATTAGGTTTTAAGGCTTTGAGGTAGGAGAGGGCAGCCTTATTGGTCTTACAATCCAGGATGAGGTCGTAGGTTTCCTCCGCTTTGGTGAAATTTACCTTTTTATAGTCGATTACATTATCATAACCAAGCGATGCCATCATGGCCAATTTCTCTTGGGAATCCACTCCGGTAACCTCACAGTTGTAAAGTTTTGCCAGTTGAAGGCCGATGGTTCCTACACCACCGCCACCGCCATTGATCAGAATTTTTTGGCCCTCTTGTATTTGCCCTATGTCCCTTAAGGCTTGTAATGCTAAACAGGAGGCATGTGGAATGGCTGCGGCTTCTTCAAAACTTAAAGCTTGGGGTTTCGGGATTACCGCCTTTTCATTGATGCTGATATATTCAGAAAAGGTACCAAATCCATATTCCGAGGTGTCGCCCATAACTGCATCCCCGATGTTGAATTTATTAGCCTTTGCACCCAGGGCCACAATGGTGCCCGACAATTCCATTCCCAAAAGCCCTTGTTTGGGCTTAAGGAGGCCAAACATTAACCGGATCAAATAAGGCTTGCCCAAAGCAAGGCTCCAGTCGTAGTCGTTCACCGCAGTGGCGTTGATCTTTATGAGGACCTCATTGTCCTTGGGTGAGGGTGTTGGCCCTTCGGTTATTTTAACCACCCTTTCTGGAAGGCCATAGGCTTCACATATTATAGCTTTCATTTGGTTCTATTGATGTCCTAAGTTAATCATTTGACCTTAATTGGCATTTCATATTCTTCGGTCATTTTATAGGGCATTTTCCATATCCCGCCCTCAAAATTGCCAAAATAGAGTTCGGACTTACTGGGTTGGTGCGAATGTCCATCCGCCCAGAAAAAGGTAAACGGCGCTTTATAATTTACAGGTCTTCGCACATAGGAATGGCTTAAGGCACTGTTCTCCGTTAATACTTTGATCTTTTTCCAAGTTTTCCCTTGGTCTTTTGACTGCCATAGGGCCAATTCCCCACCAACGCCCCAATCTTGGGCGCCTTTTTCCGTGGGTCCAACAATTTTCCAATCGTTCTCCCCAATAAAGAGACTCCCCATATCATAATTATGGTCGGAGGTGGTTACCACAGTAGTTTGCCATTGCGCACCATTCCATTTGGTAATACACCATTCGTAAGGGGCACTTTTTGGACCCGGTTCATGTCCGTTGCTTCTTATATACAGGCAGGCTGGATTTCCGTTGGCATCATAGCCCATGTCCTTTAGGTACACATTTTTTTCTAGGGATGCGTAGTCTACGGCTTTGGCCGGACTGTCCAGATCTATCAAAGGAAGAGGTGTTTCTATGCCATTTACGGTGGTCCAGCTGGAGCCAAAGTCCATTGATTGTATATAATACAGGTCCGTTCTTTTATCCACATTGCCATTGGGGTGCCTATTAATGAAGGTACCCAAAAGCTTGCCATTATAAATATCGCTGACTTGATAATGACCGGACTTTTTCCCTTCTTTTTCCGGGATAGCGGCAAGTAATTTATCATCGGTCCAAGTGATTCCATCCTTACTGGTTTCAAAATATAGTTGGCGTACCCCGGTATATTTTGTAAAAAAGTGAAAAAAGCCAAAATCGGTGTACCTAGGTTGTGGGTAGGTCATTTCCTCTTCCGTAATCTGCACAAATTCCTTTATGGAATATGGCATCTTGCTTTTGTATTTATAACCTGGTCGTGTGGTGCCCCTTCCACTGATAAATACCCAAATATACCCAGCATTATCGATTAAGATGGAGGGGTTGTCATGGGGGTCGTCTACCCCATTTTTGTCATAGACTACCGTGGGTTTGGAAACCATTTCCGTTTTATGGTCAAACTCCCCGATCATACAGAGCAAGTAACGTTGGTCTTCTGAAGGAGTTCCCCCATAGACAAAGAAGGTTTTATCAACTTCGGGAGCATAAATGGCCAAAGGCACATGCTTTGCGGTATAGGTGCCTAGGGCACCCGAGTATTTGTCCCCATACTCGTACTTCTGATTTAATTGGAACCAAATGCCACGATAGCCGTTGATTTTGGTATTGGTCAGACTCTGGCCGATGGCGTTACCAACGCAAAAATTCGTAAAAATTAGCGCTAGAATTTTGAAGCTAGTTACAGTTTTAATTCCTGTCATTTTTCCAATTTTGTTTTTCTAAAACATATTTTTTTGATGCCTCCGGTATTTGTATATTGACTTGTCTCATGAAAGCCAAACTTCTTGTACAAAGCTATTGCCGGAGTATTTGCCCAACCGGTTTCCACAATAAGGGTCTCCGAATCCTCATAGTTTTCGAGGAACAGCAATAGTTTTTGGGCTATGCCCTGTCTAAAATATTTTGGATGTACTACCAGGCTACAGATATCAAGCGTGTTTTCAAGAAGGTCTATCTCAACTGCAGCGGCCAAAACACCCTCTTTCCATATTCCGTAGAATAGGGTGTCGCTATTTAGAAAATCTACCATGCTTCTTTTTAAAGGAGGAAAATCTGTTACACCCAATAATTCGGCCTCTATGCTGTAGGATGCTTGAAAAAGTCCGTGAATTTTTGCTGCATAGGAAATTTCGGAATGGTCTATTTTTTGGATCATTGTTTCTTTAAAAGACACGGCTTTGAGGAATAAAATTCCTAATAAGATATCTAATATAGCAATTCCTTTTCATCCATTATTGCATCAAGGTTCAACTTTGGGTAATGGACGATTTGCAATCAACAATTAACAATATAGAGCGTGCAGTAGACAGTATTGAGTTAACAGAAGTCAGTGGTAAGTGTACAGTGAAAAGTGGACGTATTAGTCACTTCGACATAAGCCCAATTTCAGGGCGATTGAGAAGTCGCACACGATATGGTAATTGCTACTTGTGCAATTTAGCTCATGCCATTTCTGTTTTAAGGGGATCCGTGAGTTGCCTTCTTCTAGCTATCTCTTCCATTAAAACAATGCATTGTAGTGTTTCAACAGCCTGACGGCAAACAGGCTCGCAATGACATGAAAGTTGTCCGGTCGAGCCTGCCTGCAGGCTAGGCAGGCGAAGTCGAGACCTACTGGCATCTAGAGATCTCGGGAAAGACCAATTGTGTGCGACTTCTCTCCCGATAGCTATCGGGAGTCCGAAAAAGAGACTCTGTCGAAGTGACTATAACAGATAGCTTGAAGTGCAGTAATCCTTTATGAAGTGCAAAGTCGGGAGACTTTGCGCAGCGGGGATCTTATTATTCTGGAGAAAAGTCACCTTATAACTTTCTTCAAGAAGTGTGAACGTATTGGATAATTATGTTACAAATCAAATCCCCCTCCTTGGGAGGGGGCTAGGGGGAGGACTTAATGGCAAGATAATTATAGCCATTATCGAAGCAATCCCTTCAATCAAAACAGCTTGCTGCACTTCGCATAACAGTTTAAAAACGTCTCGTTAATGGAAATTTATTTGAAAATCTTAAGGGCAGGTATGTAGCTTTGTCTTTTGTTTTTAGAGACTTTGATAGTGCTTAAAATTATTATGGTAATGTTATAAATGTAAAGAACTATTACCGGAAGATATAGTTTTAATATACTTGCTGGTCCTACGGGGTTGTCTAAATATCCCATTATAACCCCCAAGAACCCAGAAAATATTATAATAAAATAGGAGAATAGAAGTAGGCACCATGTGATTTCGAAATTTAAAATCGACTTGCCAAGTTCATTTACATTTTTCAATTTATCTTTTTTCAGTATCCAAAAAACTAAGGGAAGAATAATCCCTAAAATCGGGAAGAACAAAAATCCCAGTGCCGATAAACTCATTAGTGTCAAATATCCTTTGTCTTCGAGAATTTTCCATTCTATAATTTCATCGGGAGAAGTATCCAGTGCAATTGCTAATCTTTTTAAAGTATCCCCTCGAGGTTCCGATTCGCTATTCTCTATTCTTTGAATAGTTCTTAGGCTCAAACCAGACTCTTCGGCCAGTAATTCTTGGGACATACCTTTACTACCTCTCAATTCTTTAACTCGTTGTGATATATTCAAATTGCTCATTTAATATGATTTTTATTTGATGTAAAAGTAATCCACGTTAATAGTTTCAATAACGTCTTTTATACGACATGTTTACGTCATTAGTGTCAGAACCTTATTCGCAGGGCATTAATCTGGAATGTTTTAAAGTATTTCACAATAATCCAAAAATAGTCAATTACAATTTTTGGTAACTTAATATAGAACCAAGTCTTAATAAACTCCATGACGATAAATTTGGATACTCGTGACTAAAAGTTCTTTCCTTGGACCTCCCCCCGGCCCCCTCCCAAGGAGGGGGAGCTATTAGAAAGCGACCATCTTCGCAATGTAGAAATCTTATTATTCTGGAGAAAAGTCACCTTATAACTTTCTTCAAGAAGTGTGAACGTATTGGATAATTATGTTACAAATCAAATCCCCCTCCTTGGGAGGGGGCTAGGGGGAGGACTTAATGGTAAAATGATTATCGTCATTATCGAAGCAATCCCTTCAATCAAAACAGCTTGCTGCACTTCGCCTGTCGATATGCAGCTTGACTTGCAATGAAGATCACAAAAGTTTCCTTCCCTTGGACCTGTGCTGAGCGGAGCCGAAGTAAAGGGAAGGTGGCTTCTCTGACCAAAGGAGGAGAAGACGGAAGGGATTGAAACGAAAAGCCAGTTGTTTTACGCAGATGGGTTTATGAAGTGCAAAGTCGGGAGACTTTGCACAGCGGGGATCTTATTATTCTGGAGAAAAGTCACCTTATAACTTTCTTCAAGAAGTGTGAACGTATTGGATAATTATGTTACAAATCAAATCCCCCTCCTTGGGAGGGGGCTAGGGGGAGGACTTAATTGCAAGATGATTATAGCCATTATCGAAGCAATCCCTTCAATCAAAACAGCCTTACCACACTACTTAGGAAACAAAATTCAAGCTCAAATTAGGGTACAACAAAGCATCAACAAATACCACTTTTGAAAATTAAAAATGGGATGTGCCCAATAATTCAATAAATAAAGCTGTTGAAAAGGACTTTTGTCCTTATTTGATCATCCCCAAATTAATAACTTCCTGTGGTGTAAGATGTCTCCAGTGCCCACGGGGAAGATCTTTTTTGGTTAATCCGGCGTAAACTACCCTATCTAATTTTACGACCTCGTATTCCAATTCCTCAAAAATACGGCGTACAATTTTGTTACGGGTGCTCTTAAGTTCTATGCCTACTTCGCGCTTGGGGGCGTTTTCAATAAAACTAATGTCATCTACCCTAACCACGCTTTCGTCTATAGTAATGCCTTCCTTGATCTTAATAAGGTCTTCGCCCCTTAAGTTTTTGTTAAGCTCTACATGGTATATTTTACGAAGTCCATTTTTAGGTTTTGTAAGTCGCTTCGTCATTTCCCCATCATTCGTAAACAACAAAAGTCCGGTAGTATTCTTGTCCATTCTCCCTACAACCGAGAGTTTGGATTTGGAGGCATTGGAAATTAAAGAGGCTACAGTTCTTTTTCCGTGCTCGTCCTTTGGTGAGGTAACAAAATCCTTGGGTTTGTTCAGCAGTACATATTCCTTTTTCTCCGGATTTAACAAACGGCCATCAAATTTTACTTCATCGGTAAGTTTTACCTTGTAGCCCATTTCTGTAATTGGCTTGCCATTTACTGTGACGTTTCCGGCAGAGATATAAATATCCGCGTCCCTACGCGAACATACGCCAGAGTTGGCTACATAACGATTTAGTCGCATTACATTGGGATCGGACGGTGCTTTTGCTTCCGTCTTCTTTCTTATAGGTGCGTTGCCCCGTGCATGGCTCTTTTTTCTAAAAGTGCCTCCTTGTCTTCCTGATGCTTTTTTGTCGTTATTTGAATCTGACCTACTCATATGTACTATAATTTATTGCAAAGGTAGCAAAGGAAATGGTATGTATAAGCTATTGAAGAGGTTATTAGTGATTCTTAGAGTATTCTGTTCAATACCAGGTCAACATTGATCAATAAAATACTGAACACTCCCAGTATGATGATCAACTTAAGGATGTTGTGCAACCATACGTAGTGTTTTTTGCTGTTGGATTTTACCAATAGGATCAAAAACCCCAAAAGAAAAAAAATACAGCCTATAAAATAGAGGTACATATAGCCTACATCAAAATATTCGATCAGGAGAAAGGCGGGAAGCAGTGTTAGTCCTATTAAAATGGAGATACAGGTCTTGGAGAATTTTGCCCCGTATAATATGGGGATGGTTTTATAGTTCTGGGCCATATCCCCGGCCATATTTTCTAGGTCTTTGATCATTTCCCTGGCCAAAATCAATAGGAAAAGAAAAAGGGCATGCACAAAAATTACAGTGTCAAAGTTCTTGTAGTACACAAAAACAGCAAAAAATGGAGCAATGGCCAGAGTGGCGGAAACGAAATTGCCCAAAAAGGGAACTTTTTTTAATTTGTGGGAATAGAACCATATGCCAAAAATATAGGCAGAAAAGAATACAACGGCCTTAAAGGATACATAGCTCGCAAAAAATACGGAAAGAAAATTCAATACAAAATAAGTGGTGAGCTTGGTCCGTTGGCTTACCAAACGATCCAGCATACTCTTTCTAGGTTTGTTGATGAGGTCTTTTTCCGCATCGTAGAAATTGTTGATGATATATCCTGCAGCTATGACCAGGGCAGAACTGAGCACAATAACGAACAGGTTGCCATCAAAAACGACCTTGCGCAAGGGCAAATGGGGAGCTAATATATAAATGGAGGCCAGGTACTGAGCCAAAATGATCATAAGAATGTTGTATCCCCTGACCACAGAAAACAGGCTCAGAAACTTTAATAGCAAGAGCTTGTTTTTTCTACTAAGCATAAAGGAGATGGTTAGAAGTTGTATACTACTTCTAAATTATAGCCTTTCAAGGCTTTTTTGGCTTTATTGATGTCTTCGGTAAATCCTAAAATGTAACCTCCGCCACCGGAACCACATAGTTTTAAATAATAGTCGTTGGTATCTATTCCCTGCTTCCAAAGTTTATGGAATTCCACCGGTATCATGGGCTTAAAATTGTCCAGTACCACATGGGACAACTGTTTTAAGTTTCCGAAAAGGGATTTAACATTCCCATTTATAAAGTCCTCCACGCAGGCATCCGTATGCTTAATAAACTGATCCTTCAGCATGGCCCGGAATCCTTCGTGCTTCATTTGTTCCATAAACAAATGTACCATGGGCGCGGTTTCACCCGTACTGCCACTGTCCAACAGGAATACTGCTCCCTTGCCATCCAAGTTTTGGGATGGAATGCTGGTAGATTCTATATTGTCTTGGGAATTTATAAGAATGGGTAGGCTTAAATAACTGTTTAGAGGGTCAAGGCCTGAAGATTTTCCGTGGAAAAACGATTCCATTTTCCCGAAAATAGTCTTCAATTTTAATAATTTTTCCCTGGTAAGATTCTCTAAAACGGTAATTTTTTCAATGGCATATTTATCGTAAATGGCGGCCACCAAGGCACCGCTACTACCTACGCCATATCCCTGCGGAATGGAACTGTCAAAATACATTCCGTCGGCTACATCCTTATTCAATGCCTCCAGATCAAAAGTTACCAATTCATGGTCCTTCTGCTGTAGGTCTTCTAAATATTCTGCAAAGGCCCTAAGGCTGGCGTTCGACTTCTTTGCCGCCTCAGAATTCTTGTTTTTAGATTTTAGTGCCCCCTTAAAAAAATTATAGGGTATGGAAAGTCCTTTGGAATCTTTGATGATTCCATATTCCCCAAAAAGTAAAATTTTAGAGTAAAATAACGGTCCTTTCATTTCTTTAAGATAAACATAAATAATTTAAATTCTTGCAAAGGCATTAAAATAACAGCAATTGCAATTGAATAATTAACGTAATATACCACTATTAATTATTCCTTTTTCATATGAAAATTACAGCTTTTTTGCCCCATTTCCAATTTGATCGCAAATATACTGCCCGTTTTCACAATATGCAACCAACTCATTATTAATAAATTGATAAACTTCTTCCTTTTCGTTTTCAGGATATAGCACATGAACATTTGCCCCTGCATCCAATGTAAAACATACATGGGTTTTGGACGAGGCCCTAAAGGCCCATATTTTATTGATGATCTCCAAGGTCTTGGGTTTCATCAATATAAAATACGGCATACTGGTCATCATCATGGCGTGTAGGGTGAGGGCTTCACTTTCTACTATTTTGATAAATTCCAATAAATTTCCCTCTTCAAAAACCTTTTTTAATTTGGTCAGATTTTTATGCGCTTGGTCGAACCGTTGTTCGGCAAAAGGATGATCGTGCATTAAATTATGGCCAACACTACTGCTCACTTGTTTGGATCCTTTGTCCACCAAGAGGATGGAATCCTGATAGTTCTTAAAAATCGGGTGTACCTTGTTGGGATATTTAATGGCGTAGAGATCGGAACTCTCCTGGGTGTCCTTATGTGCCCCCCATTGCATTATATTCCCTTCAATACTCCGGCAGGCACTCCCAGATCCCAAACGTGCCAAAAAAGAAGCCTTTCTTTTAAAAAAATCAGCATCCAAATTGGGGTTCAGCTCCCTTTCCAGTTCCATAAGGCAAAGTGCTAGGGCCGACATTCCACTGGCCGAGGAGGCTATGCCACTGCTGTGGGGAAAGGAATTGGAGGTTTCTATGGTAAAATGATAGGCCTTTAAAAAGGGCAAATAGGCTTCAGTCCTCTTAAGAAAGGTATTTATTTTGGGTTTAAAATCCTCTTTGGGCTTGCCATCGAAAAGAAGGTCAAAAGAAAAGTTGGATGCCTTGTTTTTTAATTTTTTATAGCTGACCGTTGTAGTGGTAGCACAGGTATCCAGGGTAAAACTGATGGATGGGTTGGCGGGAATCTGATGTTCCTTTTTCCCCCAGTATTTTACCAAGGCGATATTACTGGGCGATTTATAAGTAACTTTTCCTTCGGACTTGTCTGTAGTATAAATGGAAGGGATAAAGTCTTTATCGGTCATATTGCAAACAATTTGTGCAAAGATAGGTTTTAAGTAGTTTTACTGTAGATCCTGTTAAAATAAATTGTTAATTTAGAGCGTAAACAACCAACCCTTGAAAAAGCAACTTACTTATATCGCAATTTCAGTAACCGTATGTTTAACCATTGGCTTTTTATCCAGTTTTGCTACACAATCTTCTGTAAATGACTGGTATTTGGAATTGAATAAACCAAGTTTTAATCCGCCCAATTGGATTTTTGCCCCGGTCTGGACCGTACTTTACATTATGATGGGAGTGGCCGCCGGGATTGTTTGGGCAAAAGGGTTTTATCATATTTGGGTAAAAACAGCCTTATACCATTTCGGGATACAGTTGCTGTTCAATGCCCTCTGGAGTTTAATTTTCTTTGGATTTAAGAACCCTTTCGCTGCCTTACTGGTTATACTGGCACTTTTGGTGCTTTTGATCTTTACCATAAAATGGTTTAAAGTGGTGAGCCAGACTGCTGCCTTGTTATTGATTCCGTACCTGCTTTGGGTATGTTTTGCCACGGCCCTTAATTATAAGATTTGGGAAATGAATTAACATTATTTTCCTTGCTATATATGAAGTGGGGTAAATGAAAACTCCAAATGGATAATTGTTCTTTTTACTGACCACTGACCACTGACCACTGACCACTGATTAATGATTACTGATTTGACTCCCCATTTCCAATAGCTTCATCATGGTCCTGTGGTTTCTTGTGGTAGCGGTCACCTGAAGCTTTTTTTCAAAAAAATTATTGTCGCATTTTGTTTTGCCATAGCCTTGGTCACAACTGAGGTAGACACAGTTATTGGTAATTATAAACCGTTCACTGGGAAATTGTTGCTGTTGTAGACTATGGGTCAATTCCCTGTTGGGAGTTTCTTGCAAGAGCACATAGTACCATTTTTTGGATTCTGATTCATCGAGTGTCCTAAATGGGGATTGTTTAAGGATTTCGTCCAGCTCAGGCAGGGTCAAGGTCAAAACAGGGACCTCAAAGCCAAAAGCCTTGTATATGCCATTTTTGATGATTTTGGAAACTTCATTGGAAGATGAAACTGAACTTTTTAGAACAATATTACCGCTTTGGATATAGGTGCTTACCGCAGAAAAATCCATGGATTCCAGCATTGCTTTTAACTGGGACATCTTAATTTTTTTTTGTCCACTTACATTGATTCCCCTAAGCAGTACAATATAGTTTGTCATCTTTACCCTTTTTTACCACCGATGGATAAAAATAACAATATTTTGGAATGGAAATATTCGGGGGTTTATGGCATAACCACCACTTTTTGGTTTGGTGCCAATAAACGGGTTTGTTGAAATGTAATAGGTTTGATTATTAATTTTTCAAATTTAGTGCCTATATTTTGTTATCTTGATACCCATTTAAAATATACCCTACCAATATGGAAAAATATATTCTGGCGCTGGATCAAGGTACAACGAGTTCCCGTTCCGTTGTTTTTGATAAAAAAGGTAACATCGTTTCGGTGGCCCAAAAAGAATTTACCCAATATTTTCCGAAACCTGGTTGGGTTGAGCACGATCCACTGGAAATTTGGTCTTCCCAAGCCAGCACGGCAGCGGAGGCCACTACGAAAAAAGGAATCTATGGTGCCGATATAGCGGCTATAGGAATTACCAACCAAAGGGAAACGGTAGTAGTTTGGGATAGGAAAACTGGAAAGCCAGTATACAATGCTATCGTTTGGCAGGACAAGAGGACTTCCAATTACTGCGATGAATTAAAAAGTCAAGGGAAATCCAAGCTGATAAGGGAAAAAACCGGCTTGGTCATAGACTCCTACTTTTCAGGTACCAAAGTAAAATGGATATTGGACAATGTGGAAGGTGCCCGAAAAAAGGCGGAAGCTGGAGACTTGATTATGGGAACCATAGACTCTTGGCTAATTTGGAACATGACCAAGGGGGAATTGCACATTACAGATGTTACGAATGCCTCTAGAACATTGCTTTTCAATATAAATACATTGGAATGGGACGATGAGCTGTTGGAGCTTTTTAACATTCCAAAGAGTATGTTGCCACAGGTAAAACAGTCCAGTGAAATATACGGTAGCACCAATCCCAATTTCTTTGCCAGTAAAATACCCATTGCCGGAATCGCAGGGGATCAACAGGCGGCACTATTTGGACAAATGTGTACTAAACCGGGAATGGTCAAAAATACCTATGGTACGGGTTGTTTTATGTTAATGAATATTGGTGAAAAACCCATTGTTTCGGAGAATAATCTCCTAACTACAGTGGCATGGTCCATTAATGGAAAAACCCATTATGCCCTTGAGGGAAGTATTTTTATTGCTGGGGCCGTGGTCCAATGGCTAAGGGACAGCTTAAAAATTATAAAGAAGTCCGAAGATGTAGAAAAGCTGGCTGCTTCTGTAGACAGTACCGAGGGAGTCTATTTGGTGCCTGCCTTTGCAGGTCTAGGTGCGCCCTATTGGAACCAACATGCCAAAGGAAGTATTTTTGGACTTACCAGGGGCAGTACGGACGCCCATATTGCTAGAGCGGCTTTGGAATCCATTGCATTTCAGACCATGGATGTTTTAAAGGCTATGGAAGCAGATTCCAAAATTTCCATAAAAGAATTAAGGGTCGATGGGGGAGCTACCGTCAATAATTTACTGATGCAGTTTCAGGCCGATGTGCTCAATACCTCCACCGTACGGCCAAAAGTGATAGAGACTACGGTTATGGGAGCGGCTTATTTGGCCGGTTTGGCAGTCGGATTCTGGGAAAGTCTGGAAGAGATTCAGGAAATTTGGCAAATCGATGCCAATTTTGATCCCGCAACGGAAAGAAAAGAAATAGAACAAAATATTAAAGGCTGGTACAGGGCCATTGATGCTGTAGAATATTGGTCCAAACTAAACGATTAAATATAAAACCAACCAACTATGACTCCATTTATTGCTGAAATTATCGGCACTTTTTTCCTGATCCTTTTAGGGGGCGGGGTTGTTGCCAACGTAATCCTGAACAAAACAAAATCCAACGATGCCGGCTGGATGGTCATTACCACCGCTTGGGGACTGGCCGTGTACGTTGGGGTGGCAGTGGCGGCACCCTATAGCGGGGCACATTTAAATCCGGCCGTAAGCATAGGCCTTGCCATGGCCGAAAAATTTGAATGGGCTTTGGTTCCCATTTATGTTTTGGGACAATTCATAGGGGCCATGTTGGGGGCTTTGATCGTTTGGCTCTTCTACAAGGATCACTTTGATGCCACAGAGGACCAGGATACCAAGAAAGCTGTGTTTTGTACAGCTCCGGCCATAAGAAATCCCATCAACAATTTATTTAGTGAAGTAGTAGGTACTTTTACCTTGGTATTTGTAGTACTATATTTTACAGATGCTACCATAACCGATACGGAAACGGTTATCGGACTAGGGTCTTTGGGCGCCCTGCCCGTTGCTTTTTTGGTTTGGGGAATTGGGCTTTCCTTGGGGGGTACCACAGGTTACGCCATTAATCCGGCAAGGGATCTGGGTCCCCGAATAATGCACGCTATAATGCCCATTAAGGGCAAGGGCGGCAGCGACTGGGGCTACGCTTGGATTCCCATTGTAGGTCCAGTTATTGGGGCTATTTTGGCCGCTTTACTGATGCTATTGTTGAGTTAGCCCTTTAATTAGGGTTTGGCAATTGCCTGGGCGGCAATATAGGCTCCGGTCCAGGCATTTTGAAAGTTGAATCCGCCTGTAATGGCATCTACATTTATTACCTCCCCGGCAAAATAGAGCCCAGGGAGTATTTTGCTTTCGTAGGTCTTAAAATTTATTTCCTTTAGGTCCACCCCTCCGGCAGTGACAAATTCCTCCTTAAACGTACTTTTTCCATCTACCCTAAACTTGGAACCCGTTAACTGCTTTGCTAAGTTTTGTAGTTGAATTTTGGAAATATCGGCCCATTTATCCGTGTCGGAAATTTGCGCTGCCTTTACCAAACTGCTCCACAAGCGTTTTGGCAGGTCAAATGCTTTGGTGCGCAGAATGGTTTTCTTTCCTTCAACTTCCTTAATTTGTTGAAGCTGTCTCAATAATCCTTCCTCATGATAGGCAGGAAGCCAGTTTACTTTTATAGAAAACTTATAATTCAAATCATTCAATATCCTTGCCCCCCAGGCGGACAACCTTAAGATACCCGGACCGCTCATTCCCCAATGTGTAATCAATAGTGGCCCTTCGGATTCCAGATCGCTCGTTTGGATGGAATATTTTTTTAAGGCCGCCTTAAATTTTCCGTTGTTGACCTTGGAGGGAATTATCTTGATACTGGCATTGGTACTTACCCCTTGTATGCCAGTTATTCTTTCATCCTGGATATTAAAGGTAAAAAGCGAAGGAACAGGGGCTACTATGGTATGCCCCATTTGTCTTAATAGTTCCCATATTTTAGGATTGCTGCCCGTAGCGACCAGTATTTTTTTGGCTTGGTAGGTGTTTCGAATTGTTTTGATTGCCCAGGCGTAATCCCCATTTTCCTCATTTTCGTTCAGTGATGTTATCCCAACAATGGAACTGTTCTTTAGGACTTTAATGCCCAAACGCTCCGTTTCCTGAAGAAAGCAGTCTATAATTGTTTGGGACGAATTGGTAGCGGGAAACATTCGTCCATCCCCCTCAATATTCAATTGGATGCCCCTTTTTTTAAAGAATGCCATGGTGTCACCGCTACAATAGGTGTGAAATGGTCCTACAAGTTCCCGCTCCCCCCTAGGATAATTTTTGGTTATTTCCTTAGGGTCAAATTCGGCATGGGCAACATTGCAGCGCCCTCCACCGGATACTTTTACCTTGGTAAGCACCTCTTTGCCTCGTTCCAAGATGGCTATTTTTAACTTGGGGTTGCGTTCCGCTATATGTATGGCACCATAGAAACCTGCGGCACCTCCTCCTAAAATTATTACATCGAACATTAATTAATGCGTTCTGGATAATTGGTGATAATACCATCCACTCCTAATCTCTCTACGGCTTCAATTTCTTCGGGCTCATTTACCGTCCAAGGATAAATCTTGAATCCTGCTTTTTTTATTTCGTTTACGTTCTCTAGGGTCAGGTCCTCAAAATAAGGGTTTATGGCCACCGCCTGAAGTTCTTGCGCAATATCCAGAGCTTTCAATGGGTCACCGCTTATAAGGATTGCAATAGGTACTTCGGCATTGAGCGTACGCATGGTCTTAAGTTCGTCCCATCTAAAGCTGGAAATTATAAATTTATCCATAGGCCACCCCTTTTCCTTTTTGTAGTAGTTCATTATAAAATTTACCCTGTCGGCTGTATTGGCGCCTTTGAGTTCTATATTTAACTGTACTTTTTTATCTATTAGGTTTAGGACATCCTGCAGGGTAGGTATTTTGTGATTGCCGATCAAAGTTAATTTCTGCAGGTCTTCAAAATTATAATCTTCTATATTTCCAATGCTATCCGTTAGCCTTTCCACCTCCTTATCGTGGAAGACTACCGTTTCGCCACTTTTTATTTTAAAGACATCTATTTCTATCATGTCTACACCCAGATCCATTGCTTTTTGTATGGACGCCAAGGTGTTTTCCGTTTCATGCCCCATGGCACCTCTATGGCCAATAACCAAGGGTTTGTTCATATTGTCACAACTTATAATTAATAGAAACAAGAAGAAAGATCCAACTATTGATGATGTTTTCATAATGTAATACTATAAATCTAATTTAAACTTAATATTAAGGATTCCAAGGGTTGTATATCTATTCTTATATGGCCTATTTCGTTATCTACATTTAGGGACAACTCTTTTTCTTTGAACAATGCGTCCTTACATAGGTAGGTGCTATTCTGTAACCCCCATTCCCTAATAATTTCCCTCGGTAGTTTTAGGTCGAACCCAAAGGTTTGACCAGCATCAAAATTAGAAATAATTATGAGTTTTTCATTCTTGGACCACCTAACAAAGGATAAAACCCGATGATTATAATATTCCGTATGATCTTTGTTATAAAAATGAATATCCTTGTATTTTCCCATTAAAGCACTACTGTTAATGGTGAAATTGAGCAAGTTCTTGTAAAATGTCCTTAATTCTTTTTCTTTCGGGGATAATTGCCCTCCATCAAATTTTTTGTTGTTTACCCAGCGTTGAAAATGGGGAACCCCAACATAATCGAAGATAGAGGTTCTACTTGGGGATCCAAATCCAGGACTTTCGGCAGCCGGCTCACCTACTTCCTGCCCAAAATAGATCATGGTAGGGGAGGTACTTATGGTTGCGGAAACCACCATACCAGGTTTTGCTTTTTCGGCATTTCCCAAAAATTCTGGACAGGCAATACGCTGCTCGTCATGGTTTTCCAGAAAATGTAGCATTTGGTGCTCAATATCCATGAGTCCGTTTTGTACCACAGGGATATGGTCTGTCCACCCGTGTCCTTGCATAATGTGCTTTAAGGAGTCATAAAACTCTACCTTGTCGTAGAGATAGTCCATTTTTCCTTTAAATATATAATCCCTGTACAGCTGTGGATTATAGACTTCCGCCATTAAAAATGCATCCGGGTTTTTCATTTTTATGGACGAGTTCATAAAGCTCCAGAATTCTACAGGAACCATTTCGGCCATATCATAACGAAATCCGTCCACTCCTTCGTCCAACCAGTACAGGGCAATATCCCTAAATTTTATCCAGGAATCTGGTACTTCTTTGTTTTTCCAAAATTCAAAATGTTCAGAAAAGTTTTTATGGCCAAAATCTTCTGGCAGCGTGGCAAAATCCCTATGGCCGTCCGGGCTAATACCATAGTTGATCTTTACGGTCTCATACCAATCATTAAAATCGGGTTTGGACATGCGGGAACCATTTCCAGTCCATTTTGCCGGGGATTCGGTATATTTTCCATCGGGCATGTTGCTTTTCTCCCCTCCCAAAGGTAGGTAGCCATTCCTCCAATCCGGGACCGAAAATGATTCCCCTGGATTGTAATAAAAATTATTGTCTTTGTGGTAGACCACATTGGTATTGTCCTTGGCGCCAAAATCCACCACCCCTTTGGGGTTGTTTTTTCCTTCGTATTTTCTGGCAATATGGTTGGGAACTATATCTATGATAACCTTTAGGCCCGCCTTATGGCTTCTTGTTAACAGTTCCTTGAATTCCTGATTTCTATTGTTCGGATCATTGGCCAAATCGGGGTTAACGCTGTAGTAATCCTTAACGGCATATGGCGAACCCGCCCTGCCCTTAACAATATCCGGGTCGTCATTGGAGATGCCGTATGAGGTATAATCCCTTATAAGGGCATGATGGGGTATACCCGTATACCAAATATGGCTTACCCCCAGATCCTTGATTTCTTTTAAAGCCTTTGGTGTAAAGTCACTAAATTTGCCCACTCCATTTTCCTCAATGGTCCCCCATGGTTTATTGGTGGTATTGGTATTCCCGAACAATCTGGTAAATACTTGATAAACAACTGTTTTTCTAATTTCAGTGGTCTCTTTCATTTTGTGCTTTCTTTTCGGAACAAAAAGCCTAACCTATGTGCTGCTTAGCTTTTCAGTGCAATAATGATACTTGTTTTTGGAATTGGAGTCAATTTTGTCAAAAATTTTTAACTGGGAGCAACTTTTGGCTATATTATTTAAAGTTTCTTAAAAAATAATCCGAATTTTTTAATTTTTAGGGGCTCTTGGTACTACGGAGAACTTAGTTGACCAAGGAGTAAGTTTTCTGGCCAGCAGTCAACACCACACGTTTTCCATTTACCCGAATAGACATCTCGTCCGTGCCTTCCAGGTCAAATGTGGTTTCGTTTTCCGTAACCTTTACCTTGAGAATTCTATTCCTGAAATTTACCTTGAAGGAATAGGATTTCCATTGCTTTGGTATTCTTGGGGTAAAGGATAGTTTGTCTTCCAATATCCGCATACCTCCAAAACCTTCCACTATGCTCATCCAGGTGCCGGCCATGGAGGTAATATGGAGTCCTTCTTTTACTTCCTTATTATAATCGTCCAGATCCAATCTGGAAGTTCTCAGATAAAAAGCATATGCCTGGTCCATTCTGTTCAGCTTTGCAGCCTGAATACTATGGACACATGGCGATAACGAAGATTCATGTACGGTAAAAGGTTCGTAAAAATCGAAGTGTTTTTCCAATTCTTCCGTAGTAAAATGGTCTTCAAAGAAATAAAATCCCTGAAGGGTATCTGCCTGTTTTATGTATGGGGACCTTAAAATCCTGTCCCAACTCCATTTTTGGTTTATAGGGCGCTCTTTTTGATTTAATTTCTTCACAGGGATAAGCTCTTTGTCCAAAAAGCCATCTTGCTGCAAATAAATGCCCAATTTTTCATCGAAGGGGAAGTACATTTTTTTCGCCACCTTGGCCCAATCCTCGGTCTCATTTTCTGAAAGTTTGGTCACTCCTATTATTCTGTGGTAATCATCCGGATAGCCATCCTTAACTTTTTGTAGTTCCTGCAACGTATAATTAATACACCACTTTGCAATATAATTGGTGTAAAAGTTATTGTTTACATTGTTTTCGTATTCATTGGGACCGGTGACACCAAGAATTACATATTTGTTCTTTTGGGTAGAAAATGTGGCTCTTTGATGCCAAAAGCGGGCAATTCCGATCAAGACCTCCAGCCCCATTTCCGGGATATAGGTATAATCACTTGTAAAGCGGTAATAGTTATAAATGGCAAAGGCTATGGCCCCATTACGATGTATTTCCTCAAAGGTTATTTCCCATTCGTTATGGCACTCCTCGCCGTTCATGGTTACCATGGGATATAGGGCCGCTCCATTTACAAAACCTAATTTTCTGGCATTTTCAATGGCCTTTTCCAAATGGTTGTACCTATATGTCAATAAGTTTCTTGCCACCTTTTTATTCTTGGTGGCCATGTAAAAGGGAATACAGTAGGCCTCGGTATCCCAGTAGGTACTTCCGCCGTATTTTTCCCCGGTAAATCCCTTTGGGCCAATATTGAGCCGGGAATCCTTGCCCAGATAGGTTTGGTTTAAATGAAAAATATTGAAGCGAATTCCCTGTTGTGCCTTTACATCGCCCTCAATGGTAATGTCGCTCATTTCCCAAATTTTGGCCCAGGATTTCTTTTGTTGCTCCAACAAAGCCTCAAAACCTATTTCGGTTACCTTTTGCAAAGCTTCTTTGGCAGCCGATATCAGTTCATTGGGCTTATGATTGGTGGAAACCGTATAGCCCCCAAATTTTACAAGTGTAAGGGTGTCTCCCTTTTTAATATCCTTTTTAAAGTGATGTACTGCGGTAGTATCTGATAAAGCTTCCAAGGGTTTTTCTGTTACCATTTCGTTATTATGGTACAATCTGGATTCCATGAAAGTACAGGTAGCGAAGTTGGTCTTCATGGTATGTGCCTCAATAAAGGCTTGGGAACCTTCCGTTGTAACCCCTGTGGTGTTCCAAAATTGGTCGTCCCAATTGGTATCCTCATTGGTAATTCCACTATCAAGATATGGGTGGAAGGCCATAGAGCTATCTTGGTTTATGGCCCTAATTTGGTATTTAATGGCGCCAACTTCATCATGGTCCAAACTAAGGAAACGGGTAATCAATACCTCTATAGTGGTATCATTGGGCAAAGTAGCCATAAAGCTCCGCGTATACCAACCTTCCTGCATGTTTAATTCCCTGCGAAAATTCTGTACATTTTTACAGGTATTCAGATCTAAGGTCTCTCCGTTGACAAGAACATTGATGCCGATCCAGTTAGGAGCGTTCAATACCTTGGCAAAATATTCCGGATAGCCGTTTTTCCACCAGCCTACACGTGTTTTATCTGGGTAATACACCCCACCAATATAACTACCTTGAAAAGTAGGTCCAGTGTATTTTTCTTCAAAATTGGCGCGTTGCCCCATGGCACCGTTTCCAAGACTGAACAAACTTTCCGAGGATTTTACTCTTTCTTTTTCAAATCCTTCTTCTATGATAGACCAGTTATCGGGCTTTATATAATCTTGATTCATTGTGCTAGTGTTTCTCGGTTATCTCAATGGGGTTTTGTTGATCAATATCAGATTCCAAATAGAAAGACACCAAATTAATTAATTATTGTGAATGTTCGTCACGGAGTTTGTTCTAATAGCCGATTTAGGAAATTATCATCCATTTCAGTGAAATCTGCGAACACAAATTTTGCCTCGGAAAGCACTTTTTCTTCTCCAATGCCTATGCTTAACATTCCTGCATTGTTGGCGGCCTCTATTCCGGCAACCGCATCTTCAAAGACTACACATTCCTTGGGATTTGCGCCCATTTGTGCTGCGGCCAACAAAAATACTTCGGGATCGGGCTTGGCCTTGGTTACTTGCGAGCCATCTACAATGGCATCAAAATAATCCATTAGGTTTACTTTTTCCAAAATTGGACGGGCATTTTTGCTGGCAGACCCCAAGGCTATTGGCATGTTGTGCTTTTTAAGGAACTTCAGTACCCTTTGTACATCGGGCAATATTTCCGATGCGTCCATTTTTTCTATTAGTGATAAATAATCCTCATTCTTTTCCACCAACCATCTGTTGAACTGTTCTTGTGATGCCTTGATTTTCCCAATTTCCAATAGGATTTCCAGGCATCTTTTGCGACTTACCCCTTTAAATAGTTCGTTTTGCTCTTGCGTAAATTCAAAGCCCAATTCATTGGCCAATTTTCTCCAGGCCAGGTAATGGTATTTGGCAGTATCCACAATAACACCATCCAAATCAAATATAAATCCAGTTTTCTTCATTGGTTTAAGATATTAATTAAAATTTGGTCGGCCCATAAAAAGTAATGTTTAATGTAGGGAAAATGACCTTAGGTGGGCAGTATTTGGGTTTAAGGGCAATGTTGCCAAATTTCCTGCAGTAAATGGATAATTTTGGTCTTGCAACTAGGTGTTTGGTTCCTAATTAACGGTTGATCCGCGTTCTATCATAGTGGGTTCCAAAACCCTTGTGACATAGGTTTCTTCCTCCATATCGTTTTCTACCTTGTCTATAAGAATTTCTGCCGCTATTTCTCCCATTTGTTCACCGTGTTGGGCAATAGCGGTAAGTCCAGGGGAGGCGTATTTGGACAGAAGTCCGTCTGTAAAACCAATAAAGGAAATATCCTCAGGAATTTTTAAGCCTTTACTTTGTACATAGCGCATACTGTGAATGGCAAATATTTCATTTACGCTCAACACGGCGTCTACTTTTTCCCTTTCAAAAAAATCTTCAATGGTGTTTTCATTGATTTCCATGGAAGGAAATTTTAATATCAGATCTTCATTGTAGTCTATACCATTGTCGGACAATGCTTCCCTATACCCCGCAGCTCTTTCCCTGCTTACACTTATGTAGTCCTCAGAAGTAATTAGGGCTATTCTTTTCCTGCCGTCCTTTATAAATTTGGTTACTGCATTATATGCACCCTTTTTATCATTGATGATTACCTTGTCGCATTTTATATCTTCGGCAACACGATCAAATAATACCAAGGGTATGCCCTGTTCGGTAACCTCCTTTAAATGGTTGTAGTCGTTCTTCAATTGTGTACCGGAAGAAAGGGCCATAATAAACCCGTCTATACTGCCATTGGCAAGCAGTTCCATATTTATAACTTCCTTGTCGAAAGATTCATCGGAGACACAGACGATGACATTATAACCTTTGGCATTGGCGTATTTTTCAATTCCCCTGAAAACTGTGGTAAAAAAATGATGTACAATATCCGGAATAATGACCCCAATATTTTTAGTCCGCTTGTTTTTTAAACTGATAGCAATATTGTTGGGCTTGTAATTGTATAACTTGGCAAAAGCCTGGACCTTCTCTTTTGTGTCCGATCCAATTTCCTCACTATTTTTCAATGCTTTGGAAACCGTAGAAATGGAAACCCCTAATTCCCTTGCAATATGTTTGAGGGTGATTTTTCTTTTCAAAGGTGAATTTTTTTTCAAGTGAATATACTACTAAAAACACAAAAGTATTTGTACTGCTTAGGCACAAATTGGAATATTAAATAACAAGATGTAAAAATAGTATATTCAGCTAAGGATTGAAATCTATTTTGAGCATTTGTTTAAATAGTACATATTTTTGTCAAAATACCATTGAAATAAAAAATGGTGTATATTCGTACAATATTAAACAATTGATACATCGCCAAAGGGGTGATGGTTTGTTGTTTTGCTTTTTATTTTAAACTGGAAAGAACGAAATATAACGAAAACGTTTTAGTTAAATTTTAGGCGTTAAAAATAGAAATATAACAATAAATCGACATTTTATTATTTATCTTCGGCAATAGATGGTAAATTTTATGGAATATTGAACTCAATTATTATTGAACTCAATTACAACTATCAATTATTAAACTCAATTAAAACTAACAATGTATGAAGCTTAAATTACTTAAAAGCTTTTTGCTATTTGGAACATTTTTGTGTTTTGGATTAGCTTCAGCTCAAGAGGTGTCAGGTACTGTATCTGATGCCAGTGGCCCCTTACCGGGAGCCAGTGTCGTGGTAAAGGGAACAACCAATGGCGCACAAACGGATTTTGATGGTAATTTTACCATAAGTGATGTGGATGCAAGTGCCGTCCTTGTTTTTAGCTATATCGGCTACAAAACACAGGAGGTGGCAGTAGGTAACCAAACCACTTTAAATATTATGATGGAAGAAGATGCACAGGCCTTGCAGGAAGTAGTGATCATTGGTTATGGTACTACAACTGTTAAGGATGCTACCGGTGCTGTTTCCGCAGTAACTTCCGAGGATTTTAACGGAGGGGTTATTTCGTCTCCCGAACAATTGATTCAGGGTAAAACCGCTGGGGTTCAAATTTCCCAAGGAAGTGGTGAGCCTGGTTCTGGTGTTGCTATCAGGATTAGGGGTACTTCTTCGGTTAGATCCAATAACGATCCCTTGTTCGTGGTAGATGGTGTTCCACTTCCTTCTGGAGGCAGTTCTTCTGAAGGTACGGATATTGGTGTAGGATCTAGTTCAGCGAGAAACCCGCTAAGCTTTTTGAACCCAAATGATATTGAGAGCATGAGTATCTTAAAGGATGCATCATCAACTGCTATTTATGGTTCCAGAGGTGCCAATGGGGTGGTTATCATTACTACCAAGAGCGGTAAAGGCGGAGCACAGGGAGGTACTTGGGAGTTTTCTTCCGATCTAAGTTTTTCTTCCCCCGCCAATGATTTCGATTTATTGAATAGGAGTGAATTCCTATCTGCTGTTTCTGCCTTTGGAGGAACTGCTACCGATTTGGGGAATGACACGGATTGGCAATCATTGGTAACTAGAAATTCATCTTCTACCAATAACAACCTTGCCTACTCCCAAAATTATGGATCGGGTAATGTGAGGGCTACATTCAACTATGGGAAACAATTTGGGATAGTACCAAAATCCTCACAGGAGAGGGTTACTGGTAGAATTAATCTTTCCCAAAGAGTTTTTGACGATAAGTTAAGGTTGGATTTGCAAACTACCCTTTCAAGGGTAAATGACGAGGCACCGCCATTGAGTGGTAGTGCTGGATCTACTGGAGATATGCTGGGTGCAGCTTATTCTGCCAATCCTACCTGGCCTGCTAGCAGTAGCTTCAACCCAGGGGATAGGATCAACCCATTAAACTTGTTGGAGAACTGGCAGAGTTTAACCTATACAGATCGTTTTCTGGTCAATTTTTCGGCCTCATATGATATTGTAGAAGACTTGACGGCAAAGGCTACCGTAGGTTACGATAAATCCAATTCTACACGTGAAGCTGAATTAGGGAGTAAATCCTTTAATGTAGGCCGTGGTGCCGGTGGTAATGGTAGAGGTACCATAAACGACCTTGATTTGGAGAATAGGTTATTGGAATTGACATTGTCTTACAAAAAAGAATTCGATAATTCGGTACTGGATGTGCTGGGAGGTTTCTCCTATCAGGATTTCAATACCCAAGGTAGAAATGTTGAAGGTTGGGGTTATTCCACAACCAATTTGAACAGCATGGCCAGGAATTTAACTGAAGCGGCCAGCAAGATTGAATCCATGATTTCTGGCTCTTACCAGCAATATGGTTATTCTTCTGGTGGTGATGCCGACCTTTTTGTAAACAGACTTTTTCCAGAGCCGGTTTCAGATCGCCTTGGGGAGATTACCATTCCGGTAAAATCTATTTTTACCAATACTTTTGATAATACGGACGAGTTGCAATCCTTTTTTGCCAGGGCCAATTATAGTATAGCTAGTAAGTATCTGTTTACGGCAACGGTAAGGGCCGATGGTTCTTCTCGTTTTGGTGAAAATAACCGATATGGTATTTTTCCATCCGCAGCTTTTGGTTGGAAGATAAATGAAGAAGATTTTATGGGCGATGCCATGTCTACCTTAAAACTTAGGTTGAGTTATGGTATTACAGGTAACCAGGATGGTTTGGGATATGGTCGTTTCGCTCGTAGGGAAAGATATTCCACTACTACCAATGGTGATCCAAATATAAGTGATGGAGGGGCCGTTAACGTTCCTGGTATTTCAACCGTGGAGTTTGCCAACCCCGATTTAAAGTGGGAGGAGACTACCCAATATAACGTAGGTTTGGATTTTGGGTTTAACAATGATCGTTTTAATGGATCGATTGATGTATATCGTAAGGAGACTAGGGACTTACTGCTTAATATAGAGGCAGCACAACCTTCCCCTCAGCCTACTTTTTTCCAAAATTTGGATGCCGTTGTGTTGAATCAAGGAGCTGAATTCTCCCTAAATTACGATATTTTACAAGGAGAAGACTACAGTTGGACTGCTGGGTTTAATGTAGCATATAATAAAAATGAAATCACCGATTTTGATGGAGAGATTGCTGCAGGAACCATTCGTGGCGCCGGTCTGTCCAACGCTTTCGCCCAACGCTTGGCCTCAGGACAACCCTTGTATTCCTTTTATTTAAGGGAGTTTACAGGCTTCGATGCTAACGGTAACCCTGTACATGAAGGCGGGGTGGATAACCAACAGTTCGTGGGTAAAAGTGCATTACCGGATTTCACAGGAGGTTTCTCTACCTCTGCCAATTATAAAAACTGGTCGGCCTCAATGTATTTCAATGGGCAATTTGGAAATTATATTTACAACAATACTGCCAACGCCTTTTTTACAGGAGGTGCCATTGGGAGTGGTAATAATGTAACCCAGAATGTGGTGGAATTGGCAGGACAGGAAGGCAGATTTGCAGAAGCTTCGGTTTCTACAAGATTCTTGGAGAAAGGAGATTTTGTGAGACTGCAAACAGCTTCCATTTCGTATGATGTTCCCTTAAAGGATGGCTTGTTCAAGTCTATGAGACTTAGTCTTACAGGTCAGAACCTTTTTGTGATTACAGATTATTCCGGTCTTGATCCAGAGGTGAGTGTGGCGCCTGCAAGTGCTGCCCTATTAAATGGTCTGCCTATTGCGGGTATAGACTATAGTGCCTTCCCAAGACCCAGAACATACACATTAGGATTTAACGTAACTTTTTAATCATAGCATTATGAACATACAAAAATATATGAAACCCTTTTTCGGCTCCATATTTGTATTGGTAGGCCTTGTTGGCTGTACCAATTTGGAGATAGAAGAAACGGATTCGATCATAACTAAGGCCACTAGTGGCGGTTTTACACCAGTGGCCAATCCGGCCTCCTCTCTTAGTGACCTTTATAACAAAGTGGGTGGAGATTTTGCATCCCAAGAAACCATGTACGCCATGTCCGAAGTAACAACGGACGAGTTGTTGATTCCAACACGTGGAACCGACTGGGGTGATAATGGAATTTGGAGACAGTTGCATACCCATACCTGGACCCCTGCGCATTTGTTTATCAAAAATGCCTGGAACAATTTAAATCAGAATGTATTTAGGGCAAGCGAGATTATAGAAAGTAGTCCGAGTGCAGAAGTATTGGCGGAAGCCAAATACCTAAGGGCATTTAATATGTTTTTTCTTATGGACTTTTTTGGATCCGTGCCTTTTAGGGAAGTGGACGAAGGTCCTGAAATTAATCCAAGGGTGTTGACTAGAAGTGAGGCTTTCAGCTTTGTAGAGTCGGATTTATTGGCGGCATTGCCAGGCTTGCCCGATGGTAGCCCAGGTACTGCCAATACGGGAACAGCTACAAAGGCGGCGGCAAATTTTCTTTTGGCCAAATTATACTTGAATTCCCATGTCTATAACGGGGGCACCGCGGATGATGCCAATATGCAAAAAGTAATAGATGCTGTTGACGAAATAGCGGATTTGGGCTTTGGAATAGAAACGGGGTATTTTCAAATATTCGAATCCTCGGATGATATTGAGACCATTTTCTTTTTAAAGAGTGATATTGGAGCGAGGATATGGAATGGTTTGCATTATAACATGAACTCCCCGGACAATACAGGTGGTGGCTGGAATGGGTTTTCTACCTTGGCCGAATTCTATGACTCTTTTGAAGGCGATCCCAATACCAATTATGTAGGTGATGGCCAGGAAGAAAGAAGAGGTTGGGTTCCGGATGCTTCCAATGCGGATAATATTAATTTAGGTCTGGGATATGGCTTTTTGATCAATCAGCAGTACAATGAAGACGGGACTAAATTGAAAAATAGACAGGGTGGCGATCTAATATTGAAAAAGGAGTTGACCTCCTTGGTAGGAAATGGAGAAGCTGATGGTATCAGAATTCTAAAATACCACCCGAATGATGGGGGGGAAATTAACTCTTTTAGACAACATCAGATTCTTTTTAGATATTCCGATGCCCATTTGATGAAGGCAGAGGCCATGATGCGTATGGGAGGGGATATAACTTCAATGGTCAATGAATTGAGACAGGCTAGGACCAATACTCCAGATTTACCCAGTGTTACAGAGGATGTATTATTGGCAGAAAGAGGTAGGGAGCTATATATAGAGTTTTGGAGAAGGAACGATTTGGTTCGATTTGATAAATTTACCGCTCCTTGGGGTTTAAAGGAAGTAACGGGAGATCCAAATCTGAATCTTTTCCCAATCCCGGAAACGGCTTTGCTTTCCAATCCCAATTTGGTACAGAATCCAGGATACTAAAAATTTAGTTTAGGTTTATACTAAAAAGAGGGCTGTTCATCTGAACAGCCCTCTTTTTTATGTGGTAAAGTTGTTTGACAATTGCCAAGAAACTATTTGGCAAAATAAATATAAATCCCCACTACTATAACACATATGGCAATCCCTACATGGTTTACATATTTGTAGGGCTCTATAGAAACCTGTTTGGTGTATTCCAATTCAAAGTCTTCTTTTCTTGGGTAAAATTTTCCAATAAGAAGCATTATTGCGGCATTGGTAACGAACAAAATAGCCATGATGTGTAAAAAGTGCGGATAAGCATCGGCCTCTACTAATTTCAATGCGGCAGGGTCGGTAATGCCAGAAGCCTTGGCCGATTCCAGCGCTTTTTCCACAAACTGGCCCTTAAGGATAAACTGACTGATTATATACAATAATGACCCGGAAAAGATGCCTATTTTAGCAGCAATGGCAGGGACTCTTTTGGTTAAATACCCAACTACAATAATGGTGAATATAGGAATACTGTATATACCGTTTATTTCCTGAAGGTAATTGAACAGACTACCTGCACTGGCTATCATTGGCGCTATGAACATGGCGGCCAATGCCAAACAAATACCAAATATCTTACCGTATTTTACCACCGTTTTTTCAGGGGCTTCCTTATTTATATGCTGTTTGTATATATCAATTCCGAACAAGGTTACCGAACTGTTGAGCACACTGTTAAAGGAGCTCAAAATGGCCCCGAACAGGACAGCTGCAAAAAATCCGACCAGAGGTTTAGGCAATACGGCACGTACCAATTCTGGATAGGCAAGGTCACTGGAAGCTAAACTGCCATCAAAATAATAGTAGGCAATCATTCCGGGCAACACCAAAATTAAGGGACCCAGAATCTTTAAAAAAGAAGCCAACAATAATCCCTTTTGACCCTCGGCCAAATTTTTGGCTCCCAAAGCTCTTTGGATAATCTGTTGGTTGGTGCCCCAATAAAAAAGCTGTACCAGCATCATTCCTGTGAAAATCGTAGAAAATGGCACTTCCTGTCCGGCTTCACCGGTAGAGTCAAATCGAGCCGCATCCGAAGTAATTAAATTATCAAGACCGGTAAACATATTTCCGTCCCCAATGGCCATCAATCCAAAAATGGGTATTAAGATCCCCCCAACAATGAGGCCAACGGCATTAATACTATCCGAAACTGCAACAGCTTTAAGTCCACCAAAAACTGCGTAAATAGACCCAATGACTCCAATTCCCCAAATACACAATACCAAGGCGGTGGAATCTGAAACCCCCAAAAGTTCGGGAACATTGAACATACCACTTATTGCTACTGATCCGGAATATAGGATAACAGGTAAAAGTACTACCACATAGCCGGTTAAAAAGAGACCGGAGGTAATAGTTTTGGTAGTTACATCAAATCTTTTTGCCAAGAATTGTGGAATGGTGGTAAGTCCTCCTTTTAAATACCTTGGCAAGAGAAATACGGCCGTTACTACCATGGCAATTGCGGCCAAAGTCTCCCAGGCCATTACCGATAAACCATCGGTATAGGCGCTCCCGTTAAGACCTACAATTTGTTCCGTAGAAAGATTTGTTAACAGTAAAGAACCTGCTATTACTCCGGCGGTAAGGCTTCTGCCTCCCAAGAAATAACCGTCGGAGGAACTTTCATCAGTTTTTCGGGTAGCCAAGTAGGCTATAAGTGCCACTAAAAGGGTAAAGCCTACGAAAGAAAGAATTCCTAACATTATAATTTCGAGTTTAATTGATTGTTGGGCTAAATATATTGGATTATTTATAATATATGGCATGTATGTTTACTTTATCACAAAATCCACTTACAGGGTGAATCAAAATTCTATCGGGGAAGCGCAAAAAAATATCAATTATTAACATTGATTACACCTGTAAATTATTCAACTTTATTTATCTTGGTCCCTATGTTTAAAGGGTGGTTTTTTCCCTTTGAATACCAGCTTTCATAACGATTTTAGATCTTTTGAATGGAGGTCCAAAAAGGCCATGTACTTTATGGAATTTATTTTTCCTTACTGGCTGGAAAAAATATTGGCAAAATGGATTGAAATAAAAATTGTAAGTGGCCGTAGAAAATATTGAATGGATATTAAGGCTATCTCAAAAAAATAATCACAAAGATATATGGGTAAACTTATAATAAGGGGAAGCCTTATTTTAACGGTAGCACTATTGTTGGGGTCTTGTTCCCAAAAAAAAGAAGTTGATAAAGTGGTCGAGGGTAATGGGGATTCCTTATTCTCTTTATTGGCCTCGGAAAAAACAGGTATCGACTTTGTAAACAAGGTGGTGAACCAGAAAAACTTTAATATTTTTAAGTATCGAAATTTCTACAATGGCGGGGGAGTGGCAATTGGTGATATTAACAACGATGGACTGCCCGATATTTATCTTACCGGGAATATGGTTCCCAATAAACTGTATTTGAACAAAGGGGGGCTCCAATTTGAGGATATTTCCGAGAAAGCGGGGGTACAGGGAAATAAACCTTGGTCTACAGGGGTAACCATGGTAGATATTAATAATGATGGCTTATTGGATCTTTATGTAAGCAATGCGGGTAATATGGAGGGTAATAACCATGACAATGACCTGTATATAAATAATGGAGATCTTACCTTTACCGAGAAGGCAGCTGAGTATAATTTGGCCAAGACCGGTTTTTCTACACACGCCACATTTTTTGATTACGATAAGGACGGGGATCTGGATGCCTATATCCTAAATAACAGTAATGTACCCGTAAGTAGTCTTGGCTATGCGGAACAGCGCGAGGTAAGGGCCCAGGATTGGGCCGGAGTACCCGATATCTTTAAGGGTGTGGGTGATATGCTCCTTAGAAATGACAACGGCAAGTTTGTGGATGTTAGTGAAAAAGCTGGTATTTATGGAAGTTTAATAGGCTTTGGACTCGGGGTAATGGTCAGTGATATAAATGGGGACCTCTATCCGGATATCTATGTTTCAAATGATTTTTACGAAAGGGATTACCTCTATATCAATCAAAAGGATGGAACTTTTAAGGAGGAAATTGAACAATGGACCTCCCATTTAAGTTTATCCGCAATGGGGATAGACATGGCCGATATAAACAATGACGGCTATGCGGATATCTTTATTACGGATATGTTGCCCGAAGGGGACCAAAGGGTGAAATCTGTCATGGAGTTTGAAGGTTACAACGTTTTCAAATTAAAGCAGAGCAAGGATTTTTACCAACAGTACATACAGAATACCCTGCAATTAAATAATGGAAATAATACGTTTTCCGAGATAGCCTATTACAGTGGCGTTGCCAAAACCGATTGGAGCTGGGCCGGACTAATGTTCGATATGGACAATGATGGTTTAAAGGATATTTATATAACCAATGGTATTAATCACGATCTAACGGATCTGGATTTTGTTGACTTCTTTGCCAACGAAATTATCCAGGAAATGGCACTCACAGGGGAGAAGCAATCCATAGATTCCATTATAGCCAAAATGCCCATTGCCCCCCAGCCTAACTACGCCTATAGGAACAATGGTGACATAACATTTTCCAATGAAACTAAAAATTGGGGCTTGGAATTGCCAAGTATGTCCAACGGAGCGGCATATGGTGATCTAGATAATGATGGAGATCTGGATATTGTGGTAAATAATGTTAATATGGAGGCCTTTGTCTATGAGAACCACAGCGAAAAAAAGTTCGGAAACAATTATCTTAAATTAAAATTTGAAGGCAGGGACGGGAACAAATTTGCCATTGGTACTACCGTAAAACTTTATTTTGACAACCAGGTAATTGTACAGGAATTAATGCCTTCCAGAGGGTTTCAATCTTCGGTAGACTATATAATGACCATTGGTCTGGGGAAGAATACCTCCATTGATTCCCTACAGGTAATTTGGCCCGACGACCGGACCCAAAAATTCAACAATATTAAAACCAATCAATTCCTGACCCTTAAGAATTCCGAGGCCCAGGATATATTTGTTCCGAATAATAAAAGTGTTAATCCACTCTTAAAAGAATTGGCCAGTTCCAAGCTTTTGGTGCACAAAGAGAATAATTACAATGACTTTGATTACGAGGGGCTGATTTCTAAAATGCTCTCCCAAGAAGGACCGGCCTTGGCTGTGGCGGACGTTAATGGTGATGGTAATGAGGATGTTTTTATTGGAGGTGGGGCCAACCAGGCAGGGGTACTCTATCTTCATAAGGGCAATGGAAATTTAACGGCCAGCGTGCAAAAAGCCTTTGAAAAAGATGTGGCACTAGAGGATACCGCGGCGGCTTTTTTGGATGTAGATGGTGATGGGGATATGGATCTTATGGTAGGTAATGGCGGAAATCAGGTAGGTGATGAAAAACTCTATAGGGCTAGGCTATATATTAACAATGGAAAAGGGGTTTTTGAGGCTTCATCCCAAATTTTGCCAAGTACCTTTAAAAATATAGCCGTGATTGCGCCCCATGATTTTGATAATGATGGGGATATGGACGTCTTTTTAGGTTCTAGGAATGTTGTAGGGAATTATGGTTTGGATCCGGACCATTTATTCCTTGAAAATAAGGGAGATGGTACTTTTGCGGATGCTACAGAACGTCTGGCTTACGATACCAAACAGGCTGGCATGGTAACAGACGCTATATGGGTAGATATGGACGGTGACAAGAAGAAAGATTTAATAACCGTGGCAGATTGGGGCAGGCCCATAATCTATAAAAACTCCGGCAAGAGAATGTCCAAGATGAATACTGCATTGGATAGTTTAACAGGATGGTGGAATGTAGTAAGTGCAGAAGATTTGGACAATGATGGCGATTATGATTTGATTTTGGGAAATCAGGGGAATAATGTGCCCTATTCCTGCTCTAGGGAAAATCCCATGAAATTGTGGGTCAATGATTTTGATAATAATGGGACCATTGAACAAATTACTACTCGAAATTTTGAAGGGAAGGACTATCCCATTCATCAAAAGAAAGAGTTGACGACCCAAATGGTGGCCTTGAAAAAGCAAAACCTCAAAGCTTCCGAATATGCGAAAAGGACGATCGGGGAATTGTTTTCTGGCGAAACCTTTGATAGATCCATAGTAAAGGAGGGCACCATACAGGAATCGGTAATTGCCATTAATGAAGGGGGAGGAAAATTTACCATAAAAAAGTTACCAGGTCGGGTACAATTGTCCTGCGTCTGCGGAATTACCTGTACCGATGTTAATGGCGACGGCTATTTGGACCTTATTATGGGCGGTAATAATTTTGAATTCAAACCTCAATATTCACGCCTGGATGCCAATTTTGGAAGTATACTTTTGGGCAATGAAAAATTGGATTTTAAATGGCAGAATTACGATGAAAGCGGGTTTTTAATAAAAGAGGAGGTGAAACATATTGAACAGTTTCAGGACAGCAATGGTAAACGGTTCGTAATTGCCGCCATTAATGATAACAAACCAAAAGTTTTTGCACTGGATGAGTAGATATAACTTTTTTGTTTTATTCACAGTGGTTCTCTTGGGTTGTGGCCCTAGGGAAGGTGAAGTTTTCAGGAACCCATCGCCAAGTGAAACGGGGATTAACTTTCAGAATACCGTTACGGAGTCGGATGATCTGAATATTCTTGACTATCTATATTTTTACAATGGTGGCGGAGTAGCCATTGGGGATATTAATGGGGACGGACTGCCCGATGTTTTTCTTTCCGGAAACCAAGTAAAAAATAGATTGTACCTCAATGAGGGGAACCTAAAGTTTCGGGATATTACGGACACTGCGGGTGTAGCTGGGGACAGTACCTGGAATACGGGGGCCATTATGGGGGATATTAATGGGGACGGACTCCTGGATATCTACGTCTGCGCCGTTGTGGGTATTAATGGCTTTAACGGACACAACGAGCTGTATATTAACAATGGGGATAATACCTTTACGGAAAGTGCAGCCGAATTTGGACTCGATTTTGATACTTACAGCAGTTCCGCCGCCATATTGGATTATGATTTGGATGGGGATTTGGATATGTATCTGCTCAATCATGCCGTACATACCCAGGAATCTTATGGGAAGGCCGAAGTACGGCAAAAGAGAAATGCCCAATCAGGGGACAGGCTGTTGCGCAATGATGGGGGTATTTTTGTAGATGTTAGCGAGGAAGCTGGCATATACGGTGGTGCCAATGGATACGGACTGGGCATAGCCATAGCCGATTTTAATCAGGATGGATATCCGGATATTTATGTTGGGAACGATTTTCACGAGGACGATTATTATTACATCAACAACGGTAATGGAACATTTTCCGAACAATTGCGGAGCTATTTTGGACATACTACCAAATTTTCCATGGGGAATGACGTAGCCGATATTAACCATGATGGTTGGCCAGATATTATTTCTTTGGACATGCTCCCTGAAGATGAAAAGGTCCTAAAGTCATCTGAGGGGGACGACCTTACCCAAACCCAGATTCTAAGGGTAGCCCGTTTTGGGTACCATTACCAATATTCCAGGAATATGCTGTTTGTAAACAAGCAAAATGCGCCCTATTCCGAAACGGCAATACAAAGCGGAATTGCAGCGACCGATTGGAGTTGGAGTGCACTTTTTGGGGATTATGACCAAGATGGGGAACAGGATATCTTTATTTCCAATGGGATTCCCAAAAGGCCCAACGACCTCGACTTTATAAAATTCGCCTCGGACGAACAAATAAAAAACAAGCTTAACAATACCAAACTTGTGGACCAACAAGCCATTAATATGATGCCGTCCGGGGTGACGCATAATTATGTTTTTAAAGGCGGGGAAGACATGAAGTATCAGGATATGTCCGGCATATGGACCGCAAAGGACACCCTGATTTCCGGGGCTACGGCCATGGCAGATTTGGATAATGATGGTGATCTGGACCTTATAACCAATACCCTTAACAGTCCAGCGGCATTGTATATCAATAAAACGGACACCAAAGCCAATTATTTAAAACTCAGGTTTAACTATAAGGAAAAGAATAAATTAGGTATAGGCACCAAAGTTTTTGCCTATATAAATGGGCAGTTGCAGTACAAGGAATTGTATACCGTTCGGGGGTTCCAGGCCTCTTCCGAACCTATGGTCCATTTTGGTTTTGGAAAACAGGAGAAGATAGACTCCATAAAAATTGTTTGGCCCAATAAGACCTTTCAGGTCATAAAAGAAGTGGCTACCAATCAAACCTTGGTTATTTCCCCGGAAAATACAAAACCCTTCAATTATAATTCGCTATCGCCTACTTCCAAAAAGATGTTCCATAAGGTTACAGGTAATTTGGGAATCAATTTTGAGCATGTGGAGGACAATTATCTGGATATCAACAGACAAAAATTGATCCCCTATCAAATATCGGATCGTGGTCCGGCATTGGCCTTTGGGGATTTGAACGGGGATGGAAAAAAAGATTTGTTCTTTGGAGGTTCCAAATACATTCCGTCCAGAATATTTTTACAAGGGGATACTACCTATCTGGAAAAGCGAATAGATAATATTGCGAACGATTCCATAAAGGAGGATATTTCGGCCCTAATAGCGGACCTCAACAAAGACGGGATGGCCGATCTGGTTATAGGTACCGGAGGGGGGGATTTTTATAACGAAATGCCTCCCTTAACAGATAGTTATTACCTTCAAAATAGTACAGGCTTTGAAGCTGCTGTTCTGCCGGAATATTTTGAAAATGCAGCTGTAATTAGGGAAAGTGATTTTGACAATGATGGGGACTTGGATTTATTTATAGGCAATAACGCCATAACCAACGATTTTGGAAATATCCCCAATTCCTTTTTGCTAAGAAACAACCAAGGTCGGTTCACTGTTGTAGAAAACAAGGAACTGCAAAAGCTGGGAATGGTCACGGATGCAGTCTGGACAGATTTTGATAATGATGGCGTGTTGGATTTAATAGTGGTAGGGGAGTGGATGACGCCAAAATTCTTTAAGAACAATAAGGGGCAATTGATAGAAACTTCACCTTTGGACCGCCCTTATAACGGACTCTGGGAATGCATTATCCCCTTTGATATGGACAAGGACGGGGACTTGGATTACCTACTGGGGAATTGGGGAGGCAATACCAAATTTAAAGCATCGGATAAATATCCAATGAAAATGTTTTATTCGGATTTTGACCAGAACGGAAGTACGGAGACTGTAGTGGCTATTGAAAAAAATGGCCAATATTATCCTTTGGAAGGGTTGGATGAACTATCGGCCCAAATGGTTGGCCTTAGAAAGAAATTTTTGACCTATAAGTCCTTTGCCGGAAAATCCATAGAAGGGGTTCTAGATGAAAATGCCCTTAAAAATAGTACCGTTCTAGAAGTAAATACCCTAGAATCTGGTTATTTGGAGAATAATGATGGGAAATATTCATTTGTTCCCTTTAAATCGGAATTACAGGTTGCCCCAATAAGGGCATTTGTAGAGTATGACTTTGATAAGGACGGGAATACGGAAATTCTGGCAGCAGGGAACTATTTTGGGATTAAGCCATATCACGGCAGGTTGGATTCCTTCTCAGGAGCACTGATAAAGGATAAAAATGATGTAATTTTGGGGAACAAATTAGGACTGGAGCTGGAACTTAAGTCTGTTAGACATTTGAAGATGATAGATTTAAACGGTAAGACCTATCTCTTGGTTACCTGTAATGATGATAAGGCTCAGGTTTATGACTTGGGCGATTAAGGGAGATCTAATATTATTATTTGGACAAAAAGATTAAGATGAAACTATATTTAAGATTATTTGTATTATTTGCGGTTGTAATATCATGCAACAAAAAGGAAGAGCCTATAATTATTACTTCCCAGGATCTCCATAGGTCTATCCATAAGGTCACGGAAGTTATGATCCATGATATTTTTTCACCCCCAGTGGCCAGTAGAATTTTTGCTTATCCCAATATAGCGGCATATGAAATTGTGGCCCTTAACAATAGTGATTACAAATCGTTGGTAGGGCAGGTTACAGATTTGACCCCTATTCCTGTTCCAGCGGAGGAAAAGCCTATCAATTATCAAATGGCGGCCCTAATTGCGCATATGGAATTAAGTAAGCGTTTAATTTTTTCTGAGGATAAAATTGAGGCACATCGCGATAGTTTATATGCCAATTGGCAGGAAAAAAACTTGACCATCTTTAAGAACTCTGAGGAATATGGTCTGGCCGTGGCAAAACATATAGGGGATTGGTTGGACAAGGACAATTACAAGCAGACTAGGACTATGCCCAAGTTTACCATTAACACGGACGACGATTCGCGTTGGCAACCCACCCCACCGGCTTATATGGACGGTATAGAGCCTCATTGGAGTAAAATAAGGCCGTTTGTTATTGACTCGGCAAATCAATTTGTACCAGCACCACCACCGGCATTTTCTATGGATAAAGGGTCCGACTTTTACAGGGAAGTAAAAGAGGTGTACGATATTAGTAAAGAGATTACTGCCAAAGGGGATAGTTCGGAAGAGATAGCTATTGCAAAATTCTGGGATTGTAACCCTTATGTCTCCGTAACCAGGGGGCATTTAATGTTCGCAACAAAGAAGATTACACCAGGGGCCCATTGGATTGGGATTACCAAAATTGCCTGCGAAAAAACAAACTCGGATTTTGATAAAACCGTATTTGCCTATACCAAAACCTCAATGGCAATAGCCGATGCCTTTATAAGTTGTTGGGACGAAAAATACCGCTCTAATTTAATACGTCCGGAAACTGTAATAAATCAGTATATAGATGAAAACTGGGCACCTGTGCTTCAAACGCCACCATTCCCTGAGTACACCAGCGGACACTCCGTGGTTTCTGGTGCGGCAGCTACGGCCTTGACCAGTATTTTTGGGGATAATTTTGCATTTGATGACGATACCGAAATACCTTATGGTCTACCTATAAGAAGTTTCACCTCTTTTAATCAGGCTGCAGATGAAGCTGCCATTAGTAGAATGTACGGGGGCATACATTATAGGGCCGCAGTGGAAGTCGGGGTAGGACAAGGCAGGAGTTTGGGCAAATTTATTGTGGATAAACTGGAAATGAACGGGAATCAGGAACTGGTGTCCAAGTAAGTTTTTAGACTGGATTCAAATCAGCATTCCCAAAGGTTTCAAGAATTACTTACCCAGCATAAAATTACAATTAGTGAGAAACAAAATTGTTTATTTAGTAGCTTTCCTTCTTCTGGGATCATTGGTTTGGTATTTGTTTATAAAACCCTATGATTATTCGGTATCCATTGTATCCAAGACATTCCCTGGGACCATTAATCAGAGCATAAAAGTGTGGGGCAATACCAATAAGAATACTGTGATATTGCAAGAAAAGGATTTTTTGAATATCGATCAGCAATTAAAATTCAATGATTCCATATTCCAATATCAATGGAAAATAACCCCTGTCAATGATTCAACTACTAAGATAAAGGTGTACATAAAGGATGTAGATCATAGTTTGGGGAATAGATTGAAAATTCCTTTTTTCGATACGGGTTTCGAAAAACGGACCAAGAGTACTGTGTTGGATTTCAACAATGCGCTAACGGAACATTTGGAAAAATTTAAGGTTACTGTTGTTGATACGCTACAACAGCTTCCGGATACCTATTGTGCCTATATACCCATAAAGGCTTCACAGTTGGGCAAAGCGAAAGGAATGATGCAGAATTATCCAATTTTAAGTACTGTGCTTGTGGACAACAATGTAGAACTAAACGGAAGACCATTTCTGGAAATTACCGATTGGAACAGGAAAGTGGACAGTATTAGCTATAATTTTTGTTATCCAATTATTAAGAGTGATAGCCTTCCCCAAAATGACATTATAAAGTATAAGAAATTTGAGGGCCTTAAGGCGATAAAAGCCATTTACAACGGAAACTATATTACCTCTGACCGTGCTTGGTACGCCTTGTTGGATTATGCCAAGAAGAATGGGATGGAGGTGCGGGAAAGGCCTATTGAGGTATTTTTTAGCAACCCAAATTTCGGAGGAAACGAATTGGATTGGATAGCTGAAATCTATATGCCCTTAAAAGAATGATAGAATATACGCATAAGCAGGACTAATTTGCTAGTTCCCCATTTAGATGATTAAATTTTTAATTGCATGAAAAAATACTTGTTATTGCTGCTTTGGGGAACAATAATCAGCTGTGCCAGTAATTATGGACAACTGACCTATGTTACCAAACTTCCCCATAAATTGACCGAGAATTCAGGAATGGTCCCTGCCAAGGACTCAACGGTTTGGTTCGTTATGGATAGAGGTAATCCCGATAAAATTTATCAGGTGAATTATAAAGGTGACTTAGTAAAGGAATTAAAAGTAAAGAATGCCAAAAACCATGATTGGGAAGATATGGCAAATGATGAAAATGGCAATGTTTTTATTGGGGATTTTGGCAATAACGGCAACGACAGAAAGAATTTGGCCATCTATAAAATTCCCGATCCCAATGAAGAAAATGGGGATGATATTAAGGCGGAAAAGATTGAATTTAATTACCCTGAGCAGAAAGATTTTCCTCCCAAAAAGAATAAAATGCTTTATGATGCCGAGGCATTTTTTTACTACCGGAACAATTTCTACATCATCACCAAAAACAGGACCCAGCCATTTAACTGGGAAGCCTTATTGTACAAAGTGCCTGCTTTAGAGGGCAAGCACAAAGCCCAATATTTGGGTTCCTTTATTCCTCCGAAAGGCAAGAGGAATAGGCAAATAACCTCTGCCGATATATCTCCTGATGGTAAGACTATAGTGCTGTTGGGCAATGGTACATTATGGGTATTTACAGATTTTGTAATGGACAATTTTATTTCCAGTGGGACACTAAAAACGATAGATCTGGGCGTATATACACAATTGGAATCCGTTTCCTTTACCAATAACAATACCTTATTGTTATCGGACGAGGAGTCTGCGAAAACGGGAAGAAATCTATATTCTTTTGTGTTGGGCAACTAACCCGAAATCAAAAAATCTACCGTTCTAAATTAAAAGCCAAAACCAACACCGAAGGAAAATCTTGGCCCATCAACACTGTTGAACAAGGCTACCCTCGCCGTCATCACATCCGCTCCATTAAGAAAAAATCCTCCTCCGTAGGAGGTGTGCCATAGATCGGAATTTTCGTTGGGAGTCCAGACCCTTCCGTAGTCAAAACCGCCATATACTCCCACGGTAACGGGCAATAATCCTGTTTTTAGACTTTTAAGACTGTATCTAAGGTCTGTATTCTGGTAATAACTGCTCTTACCGGAAAATCGTTGGTTTCTAAAACCTCTAAGTCCATCTATCCCACCTATACTGGCTGCCTGGTAAAATTCGTAGTCGTCCCCTAAATTAAAATGGGCCTTCCATTTGGAGGCAAGGACCAATCTACCATTGGATACTAATTTATGATCCAAGGAAAGACTGGGAACTATATAGGCATAGGCCTGACCCTGGTTCTCCAAACTGGCCTTGTAACCCAAGAGCAGTCCAGTTGTCATTCCCATAGTAGGGAAAGCGGCATTGTCCAAATTTTCATAGGTGTATTCCGCATCAACTCCTATAAAACTGTTCCTGTTCTCCTCCCCGTTGGCCAGATAAAAGGTGTTCACGAACCTGTCTTCGGTTTCTTCCACTTCCAGACTTTCAAGAGAAATTCCAGTTCTGAATTTTGCCCCCAGCTGTCCACGCCAAATCAAAGAAGGAGAAAAACTTAAGTTTTGAATTTTTACCCTATTGTAATCCATCTCCAAAGTATCGTCGAAATTTTCGGTCTCATTTCCGATTCCAAAAAAGTTAACGCTAAAATTGGGGCTTGTAAAGCGGGCGGCCAGTTCCAAATTCCAGTTTTCTAATATATGGGCAAACTCTCCTTTATAGCCCAACTCAAAGCCATTGGTGGCAAAATAATAGGCGGCATTGTAACTGTGTTGGGTAGTATAAGGGTTTTGTCGTAGTCCATAAAAGGTATTTGAGGCATTAAAACCAAGCTTCATACCATCATCGGGATTGAATCCGATGGTCGGGATTATCTGGCGTGTGCTAGTCCTAAGTTTAAGTGGCTGATAAGTGTTGGTCTCGTAATCGTTGGTAAGTCGCAGCTTTGCTCCCTTGATTTCTTTGAAGGTGTTTTTTTTGGATCTATGGTCGTAAATCCAAGTATTGCTGCCTTCAGATATGTCATAAACATCATTGTTTTGTCCGCCGATAAGCCTAATTTTTATTTTGTTCCCCTTACCGCCTTCGACTTCGAAGATGTCATCATCGTCCAAACCATAGATCCAAATTTCCTTGGTTATATTATGGTTGAATTTCTTCTGAAAAAAAAGCTTTTCCTTTTTTCCGTCTATTTTTCTATAAGCTTTGATTTCCACTTCTTGCTCGGCCAAATTGTTAATTTCGAACCAATCATCCTTATCGGTACCTTTTATGACAACATACTGGTTGAGTGCCAAAAAGTAGTCCTCGGCAATTTTGGGAAGGTTGTTTATCCGGGATAGAAGTATGCTCTTTAAGTTAAGGATATTTTCGTCCAAAATCTCTTGGGGAAAGGCTTTAAATGCTGCGTCTATTACCGCTGGGGTTAGGTTTTGCTGTATATATTGTACTTCCTTCTCCCAATCGGCTTTTGTGGTTTCGGCCAATAAGGTTACATCCAGCCCATAGGCACTCTTGTTAAATGCTTCCACATTTCTAATGTCATTATTAAATCCTTCCATCATTTGAAGGGCAGGAATTATTCTTGTTGCAACCCCCATCAGCGCCCCATCTCCCCAAATGGAATACACCTGATCCCGATCTCTTGGAATGGCCTCAAAAACAATTTTTCCTGTTTCCTTATCCTTCACTTCGCCCCAGCGCCATTGGTCGTCGTGCCTATCCCAATCGCCCATGACCATATCAAATAATCGCGTCCTTAAGTATCTGTCCGTATTGACTACATATTTTTCGTCCCGCTTAATTTTATCGATCATGTCCCAGGTACTTTCAATTTTATCGGCATATCCGAAACTGCCCAATTCCCCATGACCGTCGCCCACCTGTTCTTCCAAAATATAAAGCTCATCCCCAAATTCCCCATTAAATTCTGCTAAGGCAGATTGCTTTGGGATATAGTATAATTTAGGGTTGGTATGGTAGAGGTCAATGGCGTCCGAAAGGGTTCCCACTGTAAGAAGGCCGTACGGTAGTGCCCCGGTATAAAAGTCCATTAAAAGTTTCTCGGTATAGGTATCCTTAAATTCTCCCAAAACGTATTTATCCTTAAAGGCCATGGCCTGTAGATATACTTCCGCACTTTTTTTAACTGCCCTAATTACGTATTCCTTTCCATTTTTATCTGACAATCTCAGGGATTTGGATTGGTTGCCACCGCCTTTACGGACAGGTTTTAAACCGCCAAACAAAGTATCCAGTCTAAGGGTAGGGGCGTTTACTTCCATGGCGTAGTACTTCCTATACCTTTCGCCCCAAATAGTTTTGAAAAACTTACTTTTTTCAATGTCTTCCTTAGGGTAGACAGACGCTTTTACCTCCCTTGGAAAATTATTGCCGTTAAATATGTAATTTTCGTTTCTATCCGGAGGCAGTACCTGTGTAGAAAACAGAAGGTCGGGATCATTATTTTCCCCAACACCGAAATATCTTACTTCGGAGGAGCCATCATTGAACACCTTTAATTCTGCAAAACCCATTCTTCCAGTAGAGAATTTAGAGCCGTTCAATAGCCTTGTGGCCCCTTCCTTGGCCCCGGAACCACTAACGATCTGGGGGGTATTGTCCTCCACAATATATTGAAGGGTATGTTCATGGCCCGAAGTCAAGATAACTTTCTGCGAATACTGGGCCAAGGTTACCAGACGATTCCTTAATTCCGTATATCTTTTATTCTGGAGATCGGCATAGGAGGCTCCGCTTGTTTTTCTGATAAGGTTTACAAAAGAACCTAAAACGGGGAAGGGAAATTTGCCGCCTGCAGGGTTTAGATGAAGCTTAGCCGAATACTGTCCGCCGTGTGGCCCGTAACTAAACATGGGGTGGTGTATGGCCAATATGGTAGTCCGGTCCCGGTTTTTTTTGATAAGGCTTTCCAATTCCTCAAAGAAGGTTTCACGGTCCTTTATTTCGCATTTATCGTTCATCTTGGGGTGTTTGTCCCAATTGGTCAAGTACCATTCAGAATCAATGGCGATAAGCACTATTTTATCGTTGATATCTATTTTCTCTATCGGGCAGCCATCTTCGGGAAAAAAGACTTCTTTGCTATCTAATTTTTTTTGGATGTATTTTTGCTGTCTTTCAAGTCCTTCCAGACCTTCATTGTACCAATCATGGTTTCCAGGAATAAATATGGGATTGCCCTTGAATTGGGACAGGGTCTCCAGTTGGGCATCCAAGTTGTTTTTAGCTTCCAGATAGGCTTGGGTGGAATCCTTTTTGTTGGGCATTCCGGCAGGGTAGATATTATCGCCCAAAAATAGGGCAGTACTATTTTTGCCGGCTTTTCCCAAGGCCTTTTGGAAAGCCTTCAGTGCTTCACTTTGATCGTTCATTGGAGATTTACCCGCATCCCCTATCAAATAAAAAGTGTGCAATAATTCACTGTCGCCTGATATGTTCCCAACGGTGGAACTCTCCACATATTTCGTTTTATATGTGGCACAGCCTACCAATAGAAAAAGTATTATTATAAGTAGGTAATGTTTCCTCATGTACATCTGTTTAGAAATCAAAATTTTGTAATTTGTGGGTCATAATTAACTCTTATGTCGGAAATCCTCGAAAAAACTGAAAATTTTGTTGTTGATTTATTGTCTACTAAGCTAGACTCCAGTTATTTATATCACAATTTAAGCCATACGCAACGGGTTGTTAAAAGTACTAAAGAATTATTGAACTTCTATGATTTGGGAGAGAAGGAAAACGAAATAGCGCTATTGGCCGCTTGGTTGCATGATACTGGATATACAGAAGGTTCGGAGAATCACGAAGAGACCAGTTGTGATATAACACGCGAATTTTTAGGTAGGCAGGAATACGATAAACAAAAAGTAGATCGTGTATGTAGCCTCATTATGGCCACCAAAAGGTTCTATGAGCCCCAAAACCTCTTGGAAGAAATTATCAGGGACGCCGATTGCTCCCATTTCGGAAAGAAGAGTTATTTGGAAACTGCTGAACTACTTAGGGAAGAGTTGGATATTTTAGGATTGGCAACCTATACACAAAAGGAATGGCGGGAGGCCAACCTCAAGATGTTTCAAACGGAACAGCGTTTTTATACTGATTATGCCCTCCAAAATTGGCAGGAAGAAAAGAATAAAAATATAAGAAGGCTTATTAAGGGAAAAAAAGCGGAGGAAAATTTAGTGAAGAAGGAAAAGCTAAAGGCCAAATACAAGAGCGAAAGTCCGGATAGGGGTATACAGACCTTGTTTCGGGTGACTCTAAAAAATCATTTAATGCTCAGTGATATTGCTGATACCAAGGCTAATATCCTGCTCTCGGTTAATGCGATTATTATATCATTGGTGTTGTCCAACCTTATGACCAAACTGGACAATCCGTCCAACAATTACTTGATCTATCCCACCTTGTTATTTGTTGTTTTTAGTGTAGTTTCAATGGTACTTGCCGTTCTTGCAACAAGACCAAATGTTACCCAGGGCGAGTTTACCAAGGAGGATGTAAAGCAACGCAAGGTAAACTTGTTGTTTTTTGGCAATTTTCACAAAATGAAATTGGAGGACTATCAATGGGCTATAAACGAATTGGTACAGGACAAGGATTATATCTATTCCTCACTGACCAAGGATTTATATTATCTTGGATTGGTATTGAACAGGAAGTATAAAATACTGCGTTGGACCTATACTATTTTTATTATAGGAATGATTGTTTCTGTAATTGCCTTTGTCGTATCCTTTAAGTATTTTGGTCCGGATCGCGGTTTATGACCAATGTTATTTGTTCAATTCCAGCATTAAGTCCTCGTAGGTATAGGTCTTGCCTTTTTCTTTGTGGGATTTGTATAAAATGGAAGCTCTTATGGCCTTTAGGCCGGAAACTCCTTGGAGTCCTTCCAGTTCAACAATTTCTACCTTGCCGCTGAAATAACCTTTGGACTTAAGGAACCTAATATATCGCAAGTATTCCAGCTCATCCTTTTTTTGTGAATAGACAATGGCTATTTTACCGGCTTGGGTCAATCTTTCATTGGTGCCTTTAATATAGGATTTATCGATTCGTTTTTTTATAATCTCATACCTGGCATTGTAGGTGCCGTCAACATCAAAACGTTTTTCATCCATCCTGAATCGAATGGATAAAGAGCCGTTATAGACTAGAATAAGTGATGCCACATTTAATTGTACCTGCAACTTGGATTTAAGGTCGTAATGCTTATTTTCCATTTCGCAGATAACCTGTAACTGCCACAACCTAAGGTTGTTAAGGTAAAGTAGGTCAAAGGCCCTTGATCCTGTTATGGAATCCCCTATGTACATGTTGTGCTCTACACCATCGGTCTTGTAACGCTCAAAATAATGTGGGTACATTTGCTGTGCCTCTTCCTGCTTGCTGTCGATTACAGATGCCAACTTTTTGTTGATCAGCATTACGCTTTGGTCATAATTTTTTCTGTGATCATAGTAGGAACCCGTTCCCTTATCTATTTTGGTCTCATAGGAAAGCAATAGATTTTGAATGTGGGTATCGGATTTTTTGATATGGGAGAACACTGGGTTTATTTCTTCTTGTACAAAATCGAAAATGGCCTGTTCGCTATTGGTATGTAAGACCTCTTTTATCTCATCAAGGTGATTGTCTACCCTGAATATAAGTTCTTCGTAAATTGGCAAACCATATTTTTGCCAAACCTCGGTCATTATTTGTTTAATTTCGGACAACTGGATCATAAGATCCCTTTGGATTGCCATATTTCTTTCCTGGGAGGAATTCTGGATATCTACCTGTCCGTATAAGGGATATACTTCATCAAAAACAATTTCGCGGAAAGAGGGCTGCAGGCCTTCCATATCATCCAATATGAAGCGCTTTGCCTCTTCCTTAAATTTCCAGTAAACGGAAGGGTGCACAGAAGTACATTCGTTTTGGATAACCGCATCGATCAAATTTTCCTCCTCTTGTAATGAACGTAATACCGCGGAAACGATATAGGGAATTACATCGTCCAATTTCGTGGCATTTACGCTGTTCAGGTCATTGGCCTTATCAGAGACCAGCTCCAATACCCCCAGTAACTGCCCATCTTTGGCAATGGGAGATAAAAGGGCACTTTTAATTTTTTGATCGTGCAAACATTTATATGGAGGCATACCATTTGAAAGCTTGTAATACTTGTCTACATCACTTATTACAAAACAGTGGTTTTGATCAATTAATTTACTATATGAGGACTTGCAAAGGGCCTCATTACACGTTTCAACTTGCTTCTCTTGTAAAATAAAACTATTTATTCCATTTACTGAAACCCTCTCAAATTGTTCTTCTTTTGAATTGTAGACCGAGAAGCCAATACGCATATTTGGCAAGCCAAATAAAGACTTAAAGGTCTCTTCCACCCCTTTAATGAAATTACCCCCACTTTTATCATTAATGATCAAGTTGGATTTTATTTCGGAGATAGAATGCTCCGCAGTAACATCGAACATATTCGAGATTACAAAACCTTTGCTCATAAAACTATTGGGCGGTATCTTTTGTTTCCAAAGATCCACATTGTCTATATTTTCCAATAACTTGTCTACGTCTTCCTGGGTAATTTCCAATGGGGTCCCATTGGGAAGGATTTCTATAAAATCGGCATTGTACAAAATGCGGTAATGTCTCATTACGCCATTGGCATCCGGGATATCGTAGAAAAATGGTCTCTTGAAATCTAAGTTGAATCCGTAATAAAAGTTAAGGATGACTACACAGGCCATGATATAATTCACCTCTTCTTCTTGGTTCCTGATTTTCGGTAGATAATTTGGTCCGGCAGCTGCCAATATTTTTTCAAAGCGCTTACTGGAATTAAATATGATGTCCGTATATGGAGAGGAAGCTGTTTTTATTTCGTTGGTGGTAAGTACGGACGAAAACAAATCCTGTAAAATTATTTGAATTACGTCCTTATATTTTTCCAACAGGGTGATGTCTTTGAAACCATCACGCAATTCCGGATATGGAGCTTGGGCATTCAAAATATATCGTGCCTTGGTGGCCAAAAACGAATCCTCGCTTTCTGCCATTTCATCGTACTGCTTCAATAATTTATTAAAGCTTAAATGATGTTCCAATGGTGATATTTTTTCAGATAATCCCTTCATTACTCACCTTAGTCCTTGTTAAGGGCGTAAAGTTACAAAAGAAAATGCTTTTTTTCATTTTTTCGACACTTATGGAATATCCTTCTTTTTTTTGGATATTTATCCTTTCAAGTACATTTGGAATAAATGTATGGGTAATTTGTTGATGTTGTTCAGAGTATTCCTCATGTCCCAACACATATTAGTATGAACTATTAACCTAAAAGAAATGACCTCATCTGCCAGATTGTCCAGGGCTTATAAAAATGCTAAAATCCTGCCTTTTGACGATAGCTCCAAAATTATTCTTTTCAGTGACTGCCATAGGGGAGATAGTAGTTTTGCGGACGAATTTGCCAATAACCGCAATATATATTTTCATGCCCTAAGGCATTACTTTAAAGAAGGCTTTATGTACTGTGAATTGGGGGACGGGGATGAACTTTGGGAAAATATCAACTTTGATTCCATTTTTACTGCACACAAGAACGTTTATAAGCTTTTAAAGCAATTTCATCTAGAAAAAAGACTCCATATGATTTGGGGGAACCATGACATGGTTTATAAAGATCCATTGTATGTAAAAAAGAATCTATCATCCTATTTTGAGCCTATTGATAATTGCAATAAAGAATTGTTTGAAGACATCAACTATCACGAAGCTATAATTTTAAAACATAACGATAGTGGTCAAGAGTTGTTTTTGACCCATGGGCACCAGGCAGATTGGTGGAACTATACTTTTTGGCGCTGGGGCAGGTTCTTGGTGCGTGTTTTATGGAAGCCATTGCAAGTATGGGGTATTGCCGATCCTACAAGTCCCGCAAAAAATTACAAGGAGCTTATTAAAATTGAAAGGCGCATAAAAAAATGGATTTTGGCCAACAATGAAATGCTGACAATTGCTGGCCATACCCATAGGCCCCGATTTCCTGCTCCCGGGGAAATTCCATTTTTTAATGACGGTAGCTGTGTTCATCCGCGGAGTATAACCGGGCTGGAGATCCAAAAGGGAACCATTTCCCTAATAAAATGGGAAATAGCTACAAAGGACGATGGCACCCTTCAGATTGTTAGGATATTACTGGACGGGCCTCAACAACTTAGCAGTTATAAGAGGGCCAAATCCTAGGTTCTTAATTCAAATAAAAATGGGTTTTTCAAAAATGAAGCTGACTTGTTATTTTCCTTATTGCAGCCTAAAAGTTATAGGAATGGTATAGGGAACCTTTACGGCCCTGCCCCTTTGTTTTCCTGGTGTCATTTGCGGTAACGCGGCAATAATCCGGTGGGCTTCCTTTTCCAATAATTTGTCCGGCCCCCTTGTTCTTATATTGGTTATATAGCCGGTGTTGTCTATAATAAATTGTACATATACCTTTCCTTCAATGCCCAACTCAACTGCGACATCGGGATAGGTAAACTGTTTCATAATATGTTCTTGGATTTTTTTCTGGAAACAGGCTTTCTGAGCTTCGTTGGAGCTTTCTTTACATCCGGGAAAAACAGGGACATTTTCGATTACGGCAAAAGGCACTTCAACATCTTCCTCTTCTTCCTCCACCACTGCTATATCTTCAACTTTCAATGGAGCCTCCTCCACTATTGTTTCCTGATTTATTTCTGTACTCTGAATCACCGTTTCCTCAATTTCGGCCACATCCTCAACAATTTCTATAACTTCGGGCGCTGCTGGAGGAGGGGGTGGTGGTGGAACATTCAATGCCTCGGTAACCGGTACTTTCTCGTCCAAGTAATCTGTTACCGTCAATTGCTCAATGGCAGTATTTGCCTTGGGATACGTTTTTAATTCCAAAGCCCTCCATACTACAAACAGTACTATAACTAGGCCAATTACAAAGAAAAGTCCACTTTTTCTGTTTAAATCTGCCCTAGGATATTTTTTTGGTTCCATGACACAGTATTTTAAATATAAGTTACCATGTATTTATATGAATTCATATGACATAGATCAGTTTTTGCAAATTTCCTTCTGTAGGTTGCGGTGCTTATTAATTTGAAAAAGAGTGCAATATTGGGTCTTGGATATAAATTCGTTTATGGAACGTTTCAGGACGGCTATATTTTAGCTATTTTTATTAAAACTGTAGCTTTGAAAAAGTACCGTATCAAGTTGTTTTGGGTTGTTCTGGGGTTGGCACTTTTGTCGTGCAAGGGTGAGAAAAAACTAGGTCCTGTAAAAGGTGTTGATACCGAACTGGGACTTTATTAGGAAACCCACCGCCCACAATTTCATTTTAGCCCACCGGAAAATGGATGACGATCCCAATGGTTTGGTATATCACCTAGGGGTGTACCATCTGTATTATCAATATTACCCAGAGAATATCCTATGGGGGGCAACAATTTATTTTGGATAGGTCACTTTCGGGGAAAACTTCCTTTGATGAGGATTTTGTTAAAAATATTCAGATTATGCCCATCCCCGATTTGCACAATGGAGAATGTGAAGTACGGATAGTGATGGATTGGTCCTCTGTGGAGATTTTTATTAATCGTGGGCAATACGTTATGACCTGCCGGATCTTTCCCAACGAATTTTACCGGACCTTATTGATTTCAAATCCAGGGGAAATGGAATTGAAATTGAAAGAATTTTCTATAAGCCCCATAAAATCTATTTGGTAACGATAAAATCTAAGTTAATACTATATATTGGTCTAGGTCTGTCATGATTGGGGCAGGGATAATTTATGGCAAGAGATAATTAAAGTGCTCTTCTTTTCAATCTTTCTTATCATTTTTATTTTCAATGTTATTGGATCACAGGTAAAACTGACTAGAAATCTTCAAGAAACTTTGTGTTTTTTTAGTTTTATCGCAAACATCTTATGTAAAAGTTTTTTTTTATGTTAATTACTGTTAAATAAAGTTTAACTATTCTTAAAA
>Ga0208032_1000055_pt1 | contig 113204 bp, 120 predicted proteins | sample MalvirAntarct_66_FD_184254 | JGI IMG/M metagenome (GOLD analysis project Ga0208032, IMG submission 184254) | Marine viral communities from the Global Malaspina Expedition - Malaspina viral metaG Antarct_66 (SPAdes) (version 2) | ecosystem: Environmental > Aquatic > Marine > Oceanic | place... | reverse complement strand
AAGATGGGTCGGTGAGTAGTGAGACATTTAGCATTGCGATTAATGACGCCAATGAGTTTGCAGTCAGTGCAGTGACAGATAGTGATGCGGTGGCCAACGCTGTGTCAGAAAGTGCTGTGGTGGGAACCAGTGTGGGCATTACGGCGTTTGCGAGTGATGGCGATGGCACGAACAGTGATGTGACCTATAGCCTGTCCAGCAATCCTGGCAATGCGTTCAGTATTAATAGCACGACCGGTGAAGTGACAGTGGCTGATCCGAGTGCGCTGGACTTTGAAACAGCTCAGAGTATGCAGATTGAAGTCACGGCGACTTCAGAAGATGGGTCGGTGAGTAGTGAGACATTTAGCATTGCGATTAATGACGCCAATGAGTTTGCAGTCAGTGCAGTGACAGATAGTGATGCGGTGGCCAACGCTGTGTCAGAAAGTGCTGTGGTGGGAACGAGTGTTGGGATCACCGCCTTTGCGAGCGATAGTGATGGCACGAATAGTGATGTGACCTATAGCCTGTCCAGCAATCCTGGCAATGCGTTCAGTATTAACAGTACCACCGGAGAAGTGACGGTGGCTGATCCGAGTGCACTGGACTTCGAAACAGCCCAGAGTATGTCGATAGAAGTGACGGCGACTTCAGAGGATGGATCAACATCCTCAGAGACATTCAGTATTACCATTAATGACGCCAACGAGTTTGATATCAGTGCGGTCAGCGACACAGATAATGCGAGTAATGAAGTCAGTGAGTCGGCAGTGGCCGGAACGAGTGTGGGCATCACCGCCTTTGCGAGCGATAGTGATGGCACGAACAGTGGAGTCAGTTACAGTTTAAGCAGCAACCCTGGTAATGCCTTTAGTATTAACAGCGCCACCGGTGAAGTGACGGTTAACGATCCGTCAGCACTGGACTTTGAGAACAGTGCATCGATGCAGATAGAAGTGACCGCGACTTCAGAAGATGGGTCGGTGAGCAGTGAGACATTTAACATTGCCATTAATGACGCCAACGAGTTTGATATCAGTGCAGTCAGCGACACAGATAATGCGAGTAATGAAGTCAGTGAGTCGGCAGTGGCCGGCACGAGTGTTGGTATCACCGCGTTTGCGAGTGATGCGGATGGCACGAACAGTGATGTGACCTATAGCCTGTCCAGTAACCCTGGCAATGCGTTCAGTATTAACAGCACCACTGGTGAAGTGACGGTTAACGATCCGTCAGCACTGGATTTTGAGAACAGTGCGTCGATGCAGATAGAAGTGACGGCGACCAGTGAAGATGGCAGCACATCATCTGAAGTGTTCAGTATTGCGATTAATGACGCCAACGAGTTTGATATCAGTGCGGTCAGCGACATAGATAATGCGAGTAATGAAGTCAGTGAGTCGGCAGTGGTCGGCACGAGTGTTGGGATCACGGCGTTTGCGAGTGATGCGGATGGCACGAATAGTAATGTGACCTATAGTCTGTCCAGCAACCCTGGCAATGCGTTTAGTATTAACAGCACCACTGGTGAAGTGACGGTTAACGATCCATCAGCACTGGATTTTGAGAACAGTGCGTCGATGCAGATAGAAGTGACGGCGACTTCAGAGGATGGCTCGACATCCTTTGAGACATTTAGTATTGCGATTAACGATGCCAACGAGTTCTCGGTGAGTGCGGTCAGCGACACAGATAATGCCAGCAATGAAGTCAGTGAGTCGGCAGTGGCCGGTACTTCGGTTGGCATCACGGCGTTTGCAAGTGATGGTGATGGCACGAACAGTGATGTGACCTATAGTCTGTCCAGCAATCCTGGCAATGCGTTCAGTATTAATAGTACCACCGGAGAAGTGACGGTGGCTGATCCGAGTGCGCTGGACTTCGAAACAGCCCAGAGCATGCAGATTGAAGTCACGGCGACCAGTGAAGATGGATCAACATCCTCAGAGACATTTAACATTGCCATTAACGATGCCAACGAGTTTGCAGTCAGTGCAGTGACAGACAGTGATGCGGAAATTAATAGTGTAAATGAAAATGCAGCTACAGGTACATCAGTCGGCGTGACAGCGTTTGCGAGTGATGCAGATGGCACTAATAATGACGTTACTTATTCTTTAAGTGATGATGCCGGTGGGCGATTTGCTATTGATGAAGTCAGTGGTGAAGTATATGTGGCTGATGGAAGTTTACTGGATCACGAAACAACAAGCAGTTTTAATGTCACTGTTGTAGCGACATCAAGTGATGGTTCAACTTCAAGTGAAATTTTTTCAATCGACGTCGCAGATGTTAACGAAGCGCCAACAGGTTTACAGGTTGAGCTCGCATCTGGTTTTGGTAATGATTTAATTGTAAATGGCTCGTTTGAAAATTCAAATGTAAATTCTGGCAGTATAAAGAATTTTTCATCAGTAGATGGATGGAATGCATCAAGTGGATACGTGCAAATACATGATAATTTTGGCGGTCATACTGCAAGTGAAGGGAGTCAGTATCTTGATATTGATGCGGAAACTGGAATAGACAGGGTCTATCAGGATGTGACTACAGTTGCTGATCAAAATTATCAGTTAAGTTTTGATGCCGCTGATCGAATTGGGCATGATACAAATGCTTTTGAGGTTTACTGGAATGGTGAAAAAGTTGCAGACGTTGATCCGTCATCAACTGATTGGTCTGCATTTGAATTTGATGTAGTTGGTACGGGCGGAGTAGATAGACTTGAATTTAGAGAGGCGAGTGGAGGAAATGATGCCTTTGGTGCACTTGTAGATAATGTTCAGTTGAGACCTGTTATCGAAGAAGCTGTGTTAGAAAATGCGGCAATAGGTACATTGGTTGCAACATTAACTGCCGAAGATGTAGATGAAAATGATACACATACTTATAGTCTGATTGAAGATGCGGGTGGTGCATTTACCGTTGACGCAAATACGGGTGAGATTACAGTTGCAGATAGTTCGGTTATTGACTATGAAACTGCGCAAACAATGGATGTTCTCGTGCAGGTCACTGACAGTGGTGGCCTTACCTATAATGAAGTGGTAACTATAAACATAGCAGATATAAATGAGTTTGATGTCAGTGCAGTGAGTGACAGCGATGCAGTGGCAAACGCTGTGTCAGAAAGTGCTGTGGTGGGAACGAGTGTGGGCATCACCGCGTTTGCCAGTGATGATGATGGCACCAGTAGTGATGTCAGTTACACTTTAAGCAGTAATCCTGGCAATGCCTTCAGTATTAATAGCACCACTGGAGAAGTGACGGTGGCTGATCCGAGTGCGCTGGATTTTGAGAACAGTGCATCGATGCAGATAGAAGTCACGGCGACTTCAGAGGATGGCTCGACATCCTCCGAGACATTCAGCATTGCGATCAACGATGCGAACGAGTTTGCAGTCAGTGCAGTTACAGACAGTGATGCGGCAAATAATAGTGTGAATGAAAATGCAGCTATAGGCACATCAGTCGGAGTGACGGCGCTTGCGAGTGATAGTGATGGCACGAACAATGATGTGACCTATAGCCTGTCCAGCAATCCTGGTAATGCGTTCAGTATTAATAGCACCACCGGTGAAGTCACGGTAGCTGATCCGTCAGCACTGGACTTTGAAAGTGCACAGAGCATGGCGATAGAAGTAACGGCGACATCACAGGATGGCTCGACATCATCCGAGACATTTAACATTGCGATTAACGATGTGAATGAAGGCGCCATAGTTTCGACAGCAGACACTAAAGGGTATGAAGATTCCGCAATTCCGCTAACCATAAAAATATCTGATGTTGAGGCAGGCGCGATAGTGGATGTTACGATCAGTGGCGTACCATCAGGAGCCGTATTGTCAGCAGGAACTGACAATGGGGACGGTAGCTGGACGTTAGAGCAAGCTGATCTTCAGGGGTTAACAATAACTCCTCCTGAAAACAGTGATGCAGATTTCGTTTTGGGAATTAAAACCAATGTTGTAGAAAATGGTTCCACATTAACATATAAAAATACAGTTGATGTTGCGGTGGTTGCGCAGGCGGATGCACCAAGTATAAATGGACCAGAATCAATCGTGAATTTACAGGGCTCTAGCATTAACTTTGAAGGCGGATTGGGGAATGTTGATACGCTAGGTACGGTTAATAACCCTACAGGATTTTCAGGTCAAGCACCTACAGAAGGTTCTCAGTTTGGAGAATTGCGAGCCAATGGCGCATCGGATTTACAGATTGAGCTGGAGATGGGTTTGGCTGTAGGTAGTTTAGATACGTTGTCTACAGGAAATGCAACAGACGGCTCATCATTACAAACAGCAATTGTAGTTAAAGAAGGCGATGTTGTTACGTTTGACTGGAATTTTGTCAATTCAGAAACCGCATTTCATACACAAACAGGATTTAACGATTTTGCAATTGTTAATATTAATGGTGCTCCACAGGTATTAGCACGATCATCGGATCTGGATGGACCAGGTTCAACAGGCTGGAATACATTTACATTTACAGCTACAGATAGTGGGGTGTTGGACTTGGGTGTGGCAATGATCAATACAAATGATCAGCAAGTTGATTCAAGTTTGTTAATTGATAATTTTCAGGTGAATGCACAGAGCATGGATGTAAGTCCAGTAGGTCTGAATCTGAACATAGCTTTGAGTGATGCGGATGGATCTGAGTCTTTAGCAATTGAAGTTTCAGGAGTGCCAATTGATGCAGCACTTAATACTGGAACCGATCTTGGTGGAGGGGTCTGGTCTGTAGATCCTGCCGATGTTGGAAACTTGCAGCTCGTTCCGTCGGCAACGACCAGTGGTACAGTGTCATTAACAATTACTGCGACTACTACCGAAGCGGAAAATGGTGATACCAGCACTGTCTCGCAAACACTGGATGTAACATTTGAAACGCTGGATTCTGTTACTTTAGGTACAGCAGGAGTAGATATCATTAATGGAGATGCCAGCAACGATATTATTGCAGGCAAAGATGGTGCAGATGTAATTTCAGGTGGTGATGGGCACGACTACATCTCGGGTGGTAATGATAGTGATCTTATCAATGGGGGCGCTGGTGATGATCAGTTATTCGGAGATGCGGGTGTTGATGTTATCAATGGTGATGCAGGGAATGACATAATTGATGGTGGGTTGGGTGACGACGTACTGAATGGAGGCGATGGCAACGATATATTTATATTCGATCAGGGTGATGGCTCAGATCTTGTTGATGGAGGAGCCGGAAATGGATGGGTGGACTCCATAGATCTGAGTAATACTGTAGATGGTGCAAAAGATCCGTCCAGTCCATGGCAGATTGAAGTAAATGGTGAAGCAGTTGATTATGATATTAACGCTGGGTTACTAGAGCTGGGAACCGACGTGTCTGGTGTCATACAATTTGATGATGGAAGCCAGTTAACGTTTGAGAATATCGAGACGTTAGAATGGTGAACAAGAAGTGCTAATAATAAAACAATAACAAAGGCATTAAATAATGGTTACTAAAACTAAGCGCTTAGATCAGTCTGGCATGCTGGGAAGCAACGAAGATGAATTAATTGAGTATCAGCGACTCGTAAAAGAATTAAACTATGAACCTGAACGAGTATGGATTGATACAATAAATCCATTAAATGCGCGTGATGCGCAGAAAGAAAACACTAATCCCTGGGTCGATGCGGATAATAATGATGCGCTTTCAGAGTATATGGATGATGTGTCAGAGTATATCAATCCAGAGGATATCAGCGATCTGGAATGGTAGGAGGTGATCAGGAGTAGTCAAACACCGATGCAAGGTCGAGATATGTTTGACTTTATAAATGCGCGATAAATTTACGCAGGAAATAATCTAAATACAGCTTCTGTCGGAATATTGTCGCTGCAGTCCATAAGTTACTAAATATCTTTTATATTTTGCCGTTAACCAGCATGAGTTAGCAATCAATTCTTGATTTGCTGGTTCTTGAGCTGTGCTCGGAACAATACCAGATATAGACAATGTTGGCATAAACAACAAATGGACGTGACGGATAACTATAAGATGGATTCACCTAAACATTGGCGTCGTGCTGATGTATTGCTGGCAACCGTTGTGCTAAATATCACTTCGCTGGCTTTGCCATTAGTTATATTGCAGGTGTACGACAGAATTCTTCCCAATAAAGCACTTGATACATTTGCATTAATGATTAGTGCTTTATTGTTCGCAATTGTCATAGAAGTATTTTTAAGAATAGCGCGTTCTACCATTCTTGCCTGGAAAGGCGCTCAATACGAACATGCAACGACGATGAAATTACTGGATCACGTGCTACATGCTGATCTGGTTAAATTTGAAAATGATACTGTTGGACGTCATCTTGATAAATTTGACGCAGTTAAACAAATTCGTGAATTCTATTCTGGTCAGACAATCTTAATGCTGGTTGATTTGCCATTTGTGTTGGTGTTTTTGTCACTGATATGGGTTTTTTCACAAGAGCTGGTATTGGTGCCTTTGACTGTTATGGCAGTTTTTGCACTAGTCTCTTATGTGATGGGTAAAAGACTCAAGATGATATTAAGTGAAAAATCTCAGGCAGGAGATCGCAAGCAAAATTTTTTAATCGAAGTTCTGCAGGGAATGCATATTGTAAAGTCGATGGCATTAGAAGCGCCAATGATGCGTAGACTCGAAAGATTGCAAGGAAAATCAGCTCAGTCAGTATTTGAGCTGAGCAATATAAATAGTGTAATCCAAAGTGTTGGCGCAACTTTTTCCCAGGTAGTGATGATGTGTTTTGTTGGTATAGGGAGCATCTATGTGGTTAGTGGTGATTTGACGGTGGGTGCATTAGCTGCTGGCACAATGCTTTCGGGAAGAGTAATGCAACCGGCATTAAAGGCAATGGGATTATGGACACAGATTCAGGCGATCAGTATTGCAAAAGAAAAGATCCATGAGTTTAAAGATATTCCTCTTGAAGCAGTGAATGACAAGGCAGAAATGGTTCAGATTAAGGGAGATATTGAATTTGAAAATGTTCACTTCAAACATGAGCAAAGTGAAGTAGAGCTGCTAAAAGGTATTTCACTAAAAATTTCACAAGGTGAAACTATCGGAATTACTGGAGCTAATGGTTCAGGTAAAAGTACTTTAATTGAATTATTAATGGGTTTTATGTCGCCAACTGAAGGCTTGGTTAAGATTGATGGTGAAGATATAAGAAATCATGATCGATCTTCAATGAGGGCGCAAATAGGCTATATGCCTCAACATGGTGTGATTTTTGATGGCACTATTCTTGATAATTTAACAATGTTTAGAGAAGGACAAGCTGTAGATCGTGCTATAGAGATTGCGAACAAAATTGGTTTGACCGAAGTAGTGATGCGGCTGCCTGAAGGTCTGGATACACATGTCAGTGGGTCCAGTTATGACTCGCTGCCGGTGGGTGTGCGACAGCAGATTATACTGGTGAGGTCGCTGGTTGGGTGTATGACATTTGGTGAGCCCAAAATAATATTGTTTGATGATGCGGATTCTTCTTTGGATGTTAAGCATGATGCGATGCTGGTGAATCTGCTAATGGAATTGCAACAAAATAATACAATGATCATTGTTTCTCACAGGCCTTCGATTCTACGTCTGTGTCACCGAAATTATATGCTGAAGGATGGCGATCTTATGTCTCTGGCTTCACCATCACATTCGATGAATAAACAGCAGGTTTCAATTGCTGATCAGCCATTATCGGCATAAGGGGAATATGATGAGTGACGCAACCACCTTCTTTTCAGAAAAAGATCTGCCAGTATCAGAGCGAATATGTAACGCTATTCGAGAAGGACGCATAGAAGATATTGACGAGATGTCACCTTATGCCGCATGCATTATACCAATGTTAAGTGCGCTAGGCTGGAGCAGTTACCAAAGAGAGTTGATCGAAGCAATGCCGCATTATGTTGATCATCTGGATCTGGTCGACCTCAGAAACCTGCTGGTGATACTTGGCTATGAAAGTGATGAATTGAAGACATCTCTGGATAAAGTCAATGAGTCTTTATTCCCTGCGCTATTTGTTGGGGATGCAGGGGAAGTGTGGGTGGTTATTGAAAGGAGTGATGATCACTTTCTGGTGTTTGATGGTAATGAAAGAAAGGCTGTAGAAAAAGAAATAATGCCATACAAAGGTAAGGTCTGCCTGTTTACAGATATGCACCCTACTCATGCATTGCCACTGAATAATAAAGTACAGGAAAACTGGTTCGGAGATACAGTCAGTCACTTTAAAAAATTGGTAAAACATCTTTTGGCGATGACGCTGGTATTGAATGTTATCGCATTGGCGGTGCCTTTGTTTATTATGGTTGTTTATGACAATGTTATAGGTGCACGTTCCACTAACAGTTTGCCGTTTTTGATTGGGGGTTTAAGTGTTGCCCTGCTTGTTGAGCTGGTGTTGAGAATGGTTCGCTCAAAAACGATAGGAATGGTTGCGGGGCGTCTGGATTATATAATTGGCGTTGAAACTTTGAAGAAACTGCTTTATCTGCCACCACAATTAACTGAGAGGGCAACAGTGTCTTCGCAGCTAACCAGGCTGAAACAGTTTGAATCAGTGCGTGATTTGCTTTCAGGTTCCGCCGCCAGTCTGTTCCTGGAATTGCCATTTGTATTTTTCTTTATTGCAGTTCTGGCTTTATTAGCTGGTGAGATAGCGCTAGTCCCGATAGTGATGGTGATCGTATATGCATTGCTCTCTGTAGTCTGGTATCCCGGCCTGAGTAAGGACTTGAGATATGCCAGCCAGGCAAGAACAGCAAGGCAGCGCATGCTAATGGATACATTTCTTGGAATGCGTGAACTGAAAGCGCTGGGTGTTGAGTCGGCCTGGAAAGAAAATTTTAGAGAAGTCTCAGGTCAGTCTATGACGGCTACCTATAAAACAGTTATGAAACATTCTGTCATCAATAGCGTTAGCCAGTCACTTATGAGTCTGGCGGGGGTCGCGGTATTAGCAATTGGCACCCTTAAAGTCATGAATGGTGACATATCAATAGGGGTGCTTATTGCGGTAATGGCATTGCTTTGGAGAGTGCTGTCTCCATTGCAGGGAATTTGCCTGTCCCTGCTTCAACTGGATCAGGTTTCGCAAAGTGTTAAACAGTTGAATCAATTAATGAAGCTTAATAGTGAGTCTGAAAATAGCAAGACTGAGTTGCTGATGCCGGAAATCAAGGGGCGGGTGAAATTTGATCGTGTCAGTTTCCGTTATGGTCCAAAGTCTGATGCTGCATTGATGGGTGCGAGTATTGACATTGAACCCAATGAATTCATTTCAATTGTCGGTGAGAACGGTTCTGGCAAGTCGACTATATTAAAATTAATTGCGGGTATGTATCGCGTTCAAAGTGGCGTGCTTTCTCTTGATGGTACTGATGTCAGGCAATTCAATGCAATCGATTTGAGACGCCTGATTGCATACGTTCCCCAGAAACCATCATTATTTAAAGGCACTATTGCACAAAATCTGAGATTAACCTGTCCTTTAGCTACTAACGAGGACATTGTCGTAGCAGCGCGAGAAGCAAATATACTGGATGCTATTGAAATGTTGCCGGATGGATTTAACACATATGTAGGTGATAATAGCTCGGCGAAATTACCAGCCAGTCTTGTTCATGGTATTTGTCTGGCAAGAGCATATATACGTAATGCACCAATATTGTTACTGGATGAACCTGCCGAGTCGTTAGACATGCTTAGCGATAGCAGGCTAATAAAACAACTGAGTGATCGAAAAGGGAAACAAACCATAATTATGGTAAGTCACAGGCCAAGTCACATTAAGTTGGCAGATCGGGTAATGGTTATATCAGAAGGTATGGTGAAAGGCATTGGAACGCCTCAAGAAGTACTGCAGGCATTATATGGAGTAAAGCAAGGTGAGTGACGAAAAACTGGAACCTAAACAGAAAACAAAAGCAGAATTGCCACGAGCACGTGCCAGATACATAGCTCAAACGCTACAGCTTGAAGAGTCAGATGCTCCTGGTGTAGTGAGTGTTGGCATTGGTGTGACTGTAATGTTAGCTGTTGCTTTTGTTGTGTGGACATATATAACGCCGGTAAATGAAGTTGCTGTATCAGTAGGTAAAGTAGTCCCTTATGGGAATAATCATATAGTTCAACACTTTGAAGGTGGAATTGTAGAAGATATTTTAGTTAGTGAAGGCGAACTTGTGGCTAAGGGAGATATATTGCTGGAAGTGTCCCCAATTGCAATAGAGTCGGATTATGACCAATTAAAAAGCCGCAGTTCTGCATTGATGTTAAAACAAATCCGTCTGAAATCGTTACTGTCAAATGTGGAGCCCGTATTTGATTCGTATAGTGATCAATACCCGGAGCTGGCGTCGATAGAATATGAAACTTATCATGCGCAATTGAGTAGCCAGCAAGCCAAATTGCGTACGATGCAAACTAAAATCAAACAAAAGAAGCAAGAGCTAAAGCGTGACTCTGCGCGCACAAAAGCCTTGAAACAGCAGTTGGAGGTTTTGCAGGAACAGGTGAAAATTCGCTCGGGGCTGGTTAAAAAGGGAGTGGTTGCTAAAACAGATCTTCTGGACCGTCAGGCCGAGCTGGCTGAAGTCAGAACAGATTATATCCAGAGCAATTCCAATATGGCGGTTGCACGGGAAGCTATAAAAGAAGCGCAGGATAACCTGTCAGAAATAGAGAACAAATTTATTGAGCAGATTAAGCTGGAAACAGGCGAGGTTGCTTCAGAAGTGGCTGAGTTAAAAGAACAGCTGATAAAATTTGGAGATCGGGTTGACCGTCTTAATATTCGCGCGCCGGTGTCGGGATATGTCACCAATCTGAGCGTGAATACAATCCGGGCAGTGATAGAGCCCAGTCAGGTGCTGATGGAAGTTGTACCCGTTGATAAGGAGCTAATAGTAGAAACCAGGGTATCGACCCAGGATATAGGGCATGTCCACGTCGGCCAGCAGGCAGTCATAAGAGTGGGAAGCTACGATCCTCAGCGATTTGGGATAATAGAAGGTGAAGTGAATCGTATCAGTCCTTCCACTTATCTGGATGAAGAAAATCAGCCATATTATAAAACGCAGATATTACTGGCTAAAAAATATCTTGGTACACAACCGGAGAAGCATAAGCTCATTCCAGGTATGACAGTCACTGCAGACATTCGTACAGGGGAAAAGACGGTTTTGGATTATTTGTTAAAGCCGGTTTATCGTGGTTTTCAAAATGCATTTCAGGAGAGATAGAAGTCAAACCCCTGGCAGGTGTTACTTGAATAATCGTTCGTTGGCCCAGATTGAGAATGCAATAAAAGCAACGATTGGCAGCAGCCAGTAAAGTAAGAATTCAGTCATGCATGCGATTGTATATAACTTGCTTGGAAAGTCAAAGTAATTATATATATTAACTATTATATATGAGATAAAGTTTCATATGTAAGCTATTGCTGGGTATTATTTTTTGCAAATAAGGTGTTATTCGGATAACTTCGAGGGCGATAAGTGTGTCTGTTTTGCTGATGAAAGGCATAATCACGCTTATTTAAACCCATGTGTCCAGGCTGGAATTTTGTGACTATCCATGTGTTTATGAAAACGGATGATTGCTGTTAAAATGACTCATATGAATATAATTCGCACCTTGTTATTAAGCTTTGTCATCCTCTTGCCGTCAGCGACTATGGCGAGTGGAGTAGTGGGGAAACAGATCAGCTACCAATCAGGTGATGTGTTATTGCAGGGCTATATTGCCTATCAGGAAGAAGGTCCCCAGACGATGCCTGCTGTTCTCGTTGTGCACGAATGGTGGGGCCATAATGACTATGCCCGTCGACGTGCAGACATGCTGGCCGAGCTGGGTTATGTTGCTTTTGCTCTGGACATGTACGGAGATGGCAAAGTGGCTAGTCATCCTGATGATGCCAAAAAGTTTATGCAGGAAGCAATGAGCGACCAGGTCGCATTCAAAAACAGATTTTTGTCAGCGCTGGACTATGTGCGTGAACAGGAAAATGTTGATCCTTCCAATATTGCCGCGATAGGTTATTGTTTTGGTGGTGGTGTGGTGCTGAATATGGCGCGTATGGGTGTAGAGCTCAAAGGTGTTGCCAGTTTTCACGGCTCACTGGCAACGAAAACACCTGCTAAAAAAGGTGAGGTTTCCTCACAGGTGATGGTATTCCATGGGGGAAATGATGCATTTGTGCCTGAGCAGCAAGTAGAGGATTTTCGTGCAGAAATGATATCTGCAGACGTCCGGCATGAGATTATTGTTTATGACGCTGTTGATCATAGTTTCACGAACCCGGATGCAGATATCTTCGCTGAAAGATTTAGCATGCCACTCAGTTATGATGAAGAAGCAGATGCAGATTCCTGGGAAAAGCTGCAAGAATTTCTTCAGCGCATTTTTGCTCAATAGTTATTAAATCAGTTACGCTTCTGTTTCCACACCGTCGATAATAAAGCCTATCTTGCGTCGCGGCTTTTCTTTTTCAATTTTTTGCACAAAGCATAATAACTGCACGCTTGACTGGTGTGATAACAGCATACAAGGATTACCATTGAGTAATCCTTCAATACGAATTCCGTGAAAGCTTTCCTGTGCCATACGCTCTACATCGACCTGAAGTCCACCGTTGAGGATAGCAAGGATGGCGGGCTGGACATCGTCATTTAATTCTTTGCGCCAGGCTGTCATGGTTTGAGACAGTCGCTGTAATAATGCGCGTGCAGACTGATAGGAATTTTCCTGTGCATTTTCCAGTATCTGCTGAGTGGTGTCATCCTGAAGGCGCGGGTAGCGCAGTGAGCTTAAGTCTAGTGCTCCGGGGTTGGAAGCGATAAATTTTTTTAGTGTATCTTCCATCTGTAAAGTCCTTGTTTATTTTCCTTTGAAAAAAGAACCAAGTATGCCGCGTACCAGTTGTTGACCTACTCTGGAGGTTACAATTTTAGTGACACTGCGTATGACTGTATTTGTGGTAGAGCGACTACTGCTCCTTGAAGTGGATTTTTTCTTTGTCGCGGGTTTTTTATATCTTCTCCCTTTTTCCGATGCTTTTTCTTCGGCGATACTCTGTTCCGCTCTGGCAGCTAATAATTCAAAGGCGCTCTTTCTGTCTATGGCTGTATCGTATTTGTCTAACACAGGGCTTTCACTGATCACCTGCTTTCTTTCCGAGGCAATCGCGGGACCCATACGCGATTCTGGTGGGCGAATTTTTGTTTTTTCAACGATAGTCGGCGCTCCGCTTTCATCAAGTACCGAAACCAGCGCTTTCCCTACGCCTAACTGCGTAATTACTTCTTTTACATCAAGGTTGGGATTACTGCGAAATGTTTGTGCAGCAGCGTTAACTGCTTTTTGATCCCTGGGGGTGAATGCGCGTAATGCGTGTTGTACACGGTTACCTAATTGACCAAGAATGGATTCAGGAATATCTACAGGGTTTTGTGTGACAAAATATACGCCTACACCTTTAGAGCGTATTAAGCGTACGACCTGCTCAACTTTTTTGATTAGTGATTTGGGTGCATCCTGGAAAAGCAAATGCGCTTCATCAAAAAAGAAAACCAGCTTCGGTTTGTCTGGATCGCCTACTTCAGGAAGCTCTTCAAATAATTCTGCCAGTAACCACAATAAAAAAGTTGAGTACAGTTTCGGGTTCTGCATCAATGTCTGGGCAGATAGGATATTTATATACCCTTTGCCTGAGTCATCACAGCGTATGAAGTCATTTAGTTCCAGTGCGGGTTCGCCAAAAAACTTTTTAGCACCTTCATTTTCAAGTACAAGTAAGCGACGCTGTATCGCGCCTACTGAAGACTTGCTGACATTGCCATATTTAGTACTAATAGTAGAAGAATGTTCGCCTACAAAATTCAGCATGGCGCGTAGGTCTTTTAAATCCAGTAACAGCAAGCCCTCGTCATCTGCAATAGTAAACGCAATATTTAATACGCCTTCCTGAGTGTCATTAAGCTCCAGTAACTGGGAAAGTAGTAACGGACCCATCTCCGAAATAGTGGTGCGGATCGGGTGCCCTTTCTTGCCAAACAGATCCCAGAATATAGTGGGATAACCCTGGAAGGAATAATTCTCTGGCCCTGTTTCTGCGGCGCGCTCAATCATTTTTGGATTGTCTTTACCAGCCTGGCTAATTCCACTTAAATCACCTTTTACGTCAGCTGCAAACACAGGAACACCGGCTTGAGAGAACCCTTCGGCTAAAATCTGCAGAGTGACTGTTTTGCCTGTCCCGGTTGCACCTGCGATCAGTCCATGACGATTAGCGCGATCAAGTCGTATTTTTTGCTCGGTGTCACCTTTGCCTACGCAAAGAAATGTTGGTGCCTTGGTCAATGTGATGCTCCTGACAGTTATAATATGAATGAAATAATATTTTGTTTAATGATGTGAATGCAAACGCTACTGAAATTCATTTGACGGCCATTGAGAGGGAATTTCATAGCCTGCGCCAACCAGGGCGTCAGTAATGACCTGGCCATCGTAGCCATGAATAACCGCCTCACCGATCACGGAGACAGGAACACCGTGTGCACGTAATGCCCAGAAGCCGATAACCCCCTGAATGGATTTCTCAGTATCATGTTCTGTGAAAGGGATTTCGTATTCTATGAGTGTATTTCGTAGAGCTTCACAATACGGACACCACTCGGTGGTATATATAACGACTTCTGTTGAGCCCTGTTTAGGCAGATGCATGTGTGCGGCCAGACGGTCCAGAGTGAACAGAATTGCGATAACAATGAGTATAATTAACAGCAGCTTCTTCATGGGGTAAGTCAGTGATCAGATAACAAGCAATTATACGCGTATTTTGGTCGGTAATTCGATTCCCTTTAGTCTGCCAGGCTATTAACTGTTGGCATGTCCTGGGTTACGGTTAAACTTCAATCAGCTCAAATGGAATTGAGGTATGGACGTAGCCAATGCAGAGATAAGCTCAGTGAGAACAGACTTGTTACGTTTGTTCCTGAAACAAATTGTCAATGATGATCTGCGCGCGAAGCAGCTATTCCGCATGTATTACGACAGGGGTGAAATCTCTGAAGATCAGTTTTTTGAAGCAATCGAAACGTATAAGCGCTAGTGTTTAATCAGGGCGATTAACAATCGGCATCGGGCAGCCAATGCAGGCTGCAACGACGCGTAATAACCCCCACTCAGTTGGAGTGATGGAATTGTCCTGCTCAATACAGTTGGCGCATGCGGTTAACAGTCCATCTTTCAGTAGCGGTACCAGATAATCTGCTTTTTCTATAGATTTATTTACATTAATGAATTCCAGATTCTCAGCGGTAATTCTTGAAGTGTTCTGAATGTTTAGACTTTGCATACCTTTATCAAAGGCATCATCTTTCTTGATGTCGTCTTCATGTGCTTCATTGGCAAGCAGTGACATAATGCAGACTATTGAATCTTTAATTTGTGCATACGAATGATAGCTGCGAGCGAATCTTTTTTGATTGCCAATATTAAAGTGCTGATCCAGATAATGACTTAACAGTCGGAAATGCAACCACTCCTGCAGGTCAGATATTTTGTCAGCAAAAATAAACTGAGTTAAGTGTTGTTTGAATTCTTTATATTGCTGTGTGGATAATCGTTTCAATGCAGGTATAGACATTTCAATAATAGGTAAAATGTCTTTCTGGGATAGACTGTCTACGTCTCTGGCATATCGTTTTACATCAGACAAAAGCAATGCTTGAGACTGAATAAAAGATAATTGTTTTTCTCGTGTGGTCTCATCCTTGTCTAAACGAAGTGCGAGCATTAGTGCGTAAGCACTGCCAGGTGTATGTGTTGAGTCATTGATGGCCCTTGGAAGTGATTGCATTAGCATCGCTGCAATTCCAACCATGACCGGGTCCAGAAATCCTGTGTGTCTAAGTGACTCTGACAGTTTGTCCAGTTTGTTTTTTGCTGTCGCAGTAGAAGATTCTTTTTTGGGTTTTAATGCTTTGCCTGCTAAATAACTGCCATCCCAGTCAGGCTGTATTCGTCGAATGCGCTTTTCTAATGGCGGATGTGTAGATAGAAACCCAAACGCACGCATGAACATTACATCTCCAAAAAACAGATGGCTGCATTCGCTGGAGCTGGGTGATGCCATGTTTGAGCCCACACCGGAACCAATCACTTTCAGTGCATCTGCAATTCCATCCGGGTTGCGGGTGTACTGAACGGCCGAGGCATCTGCCAGGTATTCACGTTGTCTGCTGACAGCCGATTTTATAATTGATCCAAAGAAAGTACCGATAGATCCAATAACCATCAAGCCAACGCCAAGTCCAAGGACGGGTAATCCGCCACGATTGCTGGAGCGTGATCTGGATGTACTGTGTAAGGCCAGTCTGCCGATCTGGCTTATAAAAATGATTCCCGCGAGAATAGTGATAAGGTGCAGATTTAAACGCATATCGCCATGCAGAACATGGCTGAATTCATGGCCTATGACTCCCTGTATCTGGTCGCGTGATAAACGTTCCAGGGTTCCGCGTGTGACGCCCAACACAGCATCACTTTCACTGTACCCGGCTGCGAATGCGTTAATTGTGGTCTCCTCAAGGACATAAACGGGAGGTACAGGCAGGCCTGCGGCAATTGCCATTTCCTCAACGACATTGAGTAGCTGCTGTTCGTTTGCATTAGCCGTGCCTTGTTCGATCTGACGACCCCCCAGCATTTCAGCAACACGGCGGCCTCCCTGTGATAACTGGAGACGCTTATAGATAATTACACAGGCAATCACAGCAATGACTGTAATCGCAGTTTTTGCAATGTTGTTCCATTGCATGGGCTGAATGCCGGATACGGAATTTGTTGTGCCTTGCCCGGCGAAGCCCCAAAACGTAGCTGTAATTAAGGCGATAGTGAGTCCAATAATACACAGCACAGCGACTGAAAATAATGCTATCAGTAACCATGTTTTCTGGCGTGCATGATCTTGCTGTTCAAAAAAGTTCACATGTATGACTCAGTTATGAAGCTGATCGAGCAAGTTGGGCGATGTAGTATTTGCTGGTATTAAAAAAGAAACTAGAAAGAGACTTTTGGCGCAGCCTGAATTTCAGCACTATCTTCCATGATGAGTAAATTGGCATCGCTGGGATGTCCAAATGCGCTTGCAAAGAAAATTGGCGGAAAGCTCTGTCGATATTCATTATAGGCAGTAACAGAGTCGTTAAACGCCTGGCGTGAAAATGCCACTTTGTTTTCTGTCGACGTTAACTCTTCTGAAAGCTGCATCATATTTTCGTTCGCTTTAAGATCAGGGTAGGCTTCAACGACCAGATTGAACTTGCCCAATGATGATGCAAGAGCGGATTCCGCGCCGGCAAGATCCTGGATGGCCGCGGCACTGCCCGGGTTGGATTTGGCAGCATTCAGCAGAGAGCTGGCAGCATTTCTGGCAGCAATTACTGCTTCCAATGTCTCGCGTTCATGTTGTATATAACCTTTAGCCGTTTCCACTAAATTCGGGATCAGGTCGTAACGACGTTTGAGTTGCACCTCGATCTGGGCAAAGGCGTTCTCAAAGCGATTTTTGAGGCTGACCAGTTTGTTATATATGCCAATGACATATAAAACAATAGCGACAATAATGACCAGGAAGATAATAATTGACCAGTCCATGCTAGATCCCCGTTGAGTAAAAAACGCTTACATAGTACTAAATCATAGTGCTCAATAGAATGAAATTTACGTATAAATAGCGTCCGTTGGTCTAGTTTGTATTAATTTAAAAGGAGAATTCATGAATGAAGATGTCATTGCCGAACTGCAATCAAAGATAGCTTACCAGGAAGATACTATTCAGGAATTAGGCGCCGTGGTAATTACTATGCAGAAGCAAATTGATAGTCTGGAGATTTGCTGTCAGGCACTGAAAGACAGAATGCGTGAAGTGAGTGGATCGCATGGAGGTGGATCTGACCACGATGAAAAGCCGCCACACTATTAGTACTGCTGCTTTTATCTGTATATTTAAGTGTTGATTTTCTTCTTAACGACATAAAACATCATCGTGATGATTTTCAGTTTTTAGTTACCAGTTTTTGTAATACTGACTATAAGCTTATTTCATTCGGTGTTATATGTGTGTTCTCCATGATGACATCAACATGTTAGCTGCTTAATCCTCTGGCTACAGAGTCTTTATGTGCATTATGTATTTGCGTCTGTAAAGTGTGGAGATCCTTCGAAAATAGAAGTCAGAAATGCTGTTATCTTTTGGAATAAGAAAATAAAGTTTCAGGGTGACAAGTTCAATGGCATGCTTGCCACCTGTTTTTATTGAAATAGAGCTTCTTCTGCTGAATGTCAGTATTTAAAAAAATGCTGGAAATATATACATGTAGCTTGTTTAATGCTGTACGGGCCAATATTGATTCACATCAGTTGCAGGTCAGAAATATTTGCTTCATTGTGATTGACTTGCTAAGTGGTTAATCACCGTGTGAGCAAACTGTTTGATAGTATCGTTTAAGGCAGTTACCTGACTTGAGTAGTCACTGCTTTCGGCTCTTGCTGTAAATTCTGAATAAACTGAAGAAGACTGATTTCTATCACTGTTGTTAAGTAATTGCCATTGGACAGCCAATAGTGCATCGCCGTTAATATTGTTCTCGAACTTGATTATTTTAGCGGTGAGTTCGTTATTCAGATTTGCACTGGCAGACCATGGGTGGCTGATAATGTTATTAGAGCCGGTTGCAAGCGTAATATTTTGAGTAAGAATGCGAGTGAACATTTTGTCCATCGGCTCTGCCCAGCGTTCATATTCAGCATAATGCAATTTGGCAGATTCGGACTTGGTTACAATTTGAGGTCGATCAATGTAGCCGGGGATTAATATTGGGCCAACACCCAGGCGTAAACCTGACAACTCCCCTGCAGATGGCGTCGCAGTGGCATCCAGCACATAAAAATGTGCAGGCCGTGTCGTTCCGCTAATAGAGCAACTGGAGATAATTGGAAAAAATACCAGTAAGATAGCGATGTGGTGATATATAGCAGCGGCTTTTGTGTAGTGTGAAGTATGCATAGCTTAATTAAATTTATTGTTATTCCTGTTTGCCTTTGATAAATGCTTCGGGATGTTGCTCCAGGTATTCCAGGTAGATACGGAATGAACGTGCGGCATTTCTCAGTTCGTTTAATGTTGAAGTGAGCTCATAACGTACACTATCATCTTTGAGGCTTAAGCGAATTTCCTCAAATGTATGTTGCATTTCTAGCGCAGTAGTCTGAATTTCTGACAGAGTGGTTTCACTTTTACTGATGACTGGATTGACACGATTACTTGTATTTTGGGCAATGCTCTTGATTTCAGTTGCCATTGAGCTGAGTTGCTGAATTGAATTTTGTAACTCTTTGCTAATGTTTTGAGTTTCTTGTGAGTTGATTAAAGTATTCATGCCTTTAATTGAGTTACTTAGTTCAGGTGAGCGCACAAATTTATCAATATTGTCCACCGCAGAAATAAGATTTATAACAAGATCCTCGACAGGCAGGCTTCTTAGCTTAAGCATAATGTCCTGAGTTTGTTTAAGTGCAAGCTGGATATCGGATGGCAGAGTAGGTATTTCGGTCACATTGTTTTTCACGCCACGTAGAACAAGTTCGCTGTCTGGATAGAAATCGAGATCAATCAATAGCTGGCCTGTAACAAAACTTTCAGTTTGTAGTTTCGCTCTAAGTCCTTGATCCACTAACTCAGCCATCATCTTATTTGCGTCGGTGCTGGTAAACTGTATGCCTTGTGATGATTGAATCGCACCAGGTTCAAGCTCTATATATACGGGCAAATCAAATTCATTCATGGACTCATCAAAGCGTACGTGTACATCTCGCACCTGCCCAATGCGAACACCGCGAAAATTAACATTTGCACCAACTCTTAAGCCTTGTATCGAGCCATCGAAATATGTCACGAAAGTCTGTTTATCGCTAAACAGGGCGCCACTGCCAAATAATATTAAAAAGGCAACAATAAGCGCGATTGCACCAACAACAAATGCTCCGATGATAGTTGGACTTGCCTGTTTGCTCATTGCTTTGCTTCACCGCGCTGTAAAAAATTTCTAACCTTAAAGTTTTCGCAATGGTCACGTAAGTATTTTGGATCGTCATTTGCAAGCATGGTTTTAGTCTCGGGGTCCAGAAATACAGCATTGTTAGCAATGGAAAAGATACTGGCAAGCTCATGGGTAACAATTATTACAGTTGCGCCCAGACTGTCACGTAATTCAAGGATTAGGTCATCCAGTAATCGTGAACTCAGCGGGTCCAATCCGGCAGATGGTTCGTCAAAGAATAAATATTCCGGATCCATTGCAATAGCACGCGCCAGGCCGGCACGTTTTTTCATGCCACCACTAATCTCATTGGGGTAATAATCTTCAAAACCTGCAAGGCCCACTAATGCCAGTTTTAGCGAACAAAGTTCCGAAATTTCGTTGTTGGAAAGATCAGTATATTGTTTAAGTGCGACGGCTATATTTTCTTTCAATGTCATTGAACTCCACAAAGCACCGCTTTGAAATAATACGCCAAACTTTCGTCTTAATCGATCGCGGCTATTTTCAGTTGTACTCCAGAAGCTCGTCCCTTCATAATTAATTATGCCACTGGCAGGCGATTTAAGACCAATCATAATTTTAAGCAGAGTGCTTTTCCCGCAGCCACTGCCCCCCATAATGACAAACACATCGCTACGATTGATAGTGAAATTCAGATCTCGCTGGATAATATAGTCGCCATAAGCCATGGTGAGATTTTCTACAATAATGTGAGCGTCATTCATGCTATATATCCAGCAGAGTATAAATTATATTTAAAATTGCATTGGCAACGACTATGGCAACAATACCACTGACTACCGCAGAGGTCGTGGCCAGACCTACTGCGGCCGCGCTTTTACCGCATTCAATTCCACAGCGACAACCAGCAATTGCAATTAAGATTCCATATATAATTGCTTTAAACAGTCCACCAAGAAAATCTACCAGATTAATTGAATAGAGAGTCTGAATGCTGTACTGGTAAATGCTGATATCAAGAATGGATAGTGACACTGCGGCACCACCTATTATGCCTAGCAGGTTGGCGTAAATGCTTAATAAGGGGAGCATTAGTATCAATGCAATGATTTTGGGTAGTACAAGAAAATCGATAGTGTTGATACCCATGGTAGTGAGCGCATCAATTTCTTCATTGACTTTCATAGTACCCAGCTGTGCGGCAAAAGCTGCACCCGTGCGGCCAGCCATAATCACACCCGTCATAATCGCCCCCATTTCCCGCACAACACCCACCGCGACTAAATCAGCAACATAGATACCTGCGCCAAATTTGTTTAGCTGTACAACCCCTACAAAAGCAAGAATGGCTCCAACCAAAAAAGCAATTAAACCAACAATGGGAAGCGCCTCGGCACCTGTCTCCTGAATTGCCACCCATAAATCTGAACGTTGATAATTGGCTTTTCCGCGAACAAAGCGACTGATAGATGAGGTGACTTCGCCAATAAATGTAATCAGCGAATAAATACTATTGAGTATGTTAACCGTACTATTGCCTATTCTTGCCAAATAGCTTTCTTTACGTTCGGATTTTCGAGCGCCTTCGGGTTCCTTGACGGCAAATGCTAAATTAAGCAAGCGCTGAGCTCCGTCGGGCAAACTTATAATTACAAGAGTAAGGTTATTGTTTTCAGCGTGTTTACGCAGATTGACTAAAAATGTAATCAGTCGGCTATCCCATGCGCCGATGAATTCGGCATCTATTTCGATAATTCTGGTGGCGAGATTATTAATGCTTTCCTGAGCGTTGGTTATACTATTGTCAATTAGCCAGTCGCCAGACAAGTGAAGTCGGGTCACGTCTCCTGTTTGTACAAGTCTTGATTCCGGATGTGTAGTTGACGAGTTCAATGCAATAGTGACGGATAGAATTTATCTGAAAGTGAATAATAACATCATCGAGGAACAGGCAGCTGATTTAGAATGAATTCTCTGCGAGTATGCGATTGCGTCCACCAGCTATTTCCGGATACTTAATATCAGGTGTAATTGTGTGAATTAATAGGGTTTTTAATGAGGGTGGTATTTAGCGGAATTTTCATGTAAATCTTATATACTTGAAAAACAGCAAATTAAAATCTAAGGAGAAGTTATGTTTGAGCCGCTTTCTATCCCGTTTGGGTGCGTCATGATGTATAACGTTGTCAAGTTGAAGGATGGTGTCACAACGGATGATGTGGAACTGGCACTTGGTGAAATGTGCAACGTAGTAAAAAACACCTACGGCGATGAAGAAGGTGGGTTTATTGGAGGTCAGGTGTATAAATTTGGCGGATTCATTTCTGATGAAGGTTCATTTGCATCCAAACAGCAAACACAGGACCATATAGCTATTGTGACTTACTGGAAGTCATTTGAGCAACATGAAAAATCACATGCCGACGCGACCTTTAAGGAAAAGTTTCAGGCGCTAGCGGACTATGCCTATGAAACATATGAAGTGGGTTATGAAATGCTGTGGCAGGGAGAGCCAGAAAAAGAGTAACAGTTATTTGGGAGATTCAGTTCAACAGTTAAGGCTGCACCTGGCTTTAACTGTTGATGGAGCTGGATGTCTTCATGCTTCAGGCTGGCTTTTACACCAGTGAGTACATTGTCATATGTGGCAGTAATGTATTTGATGCTACATCGAGTCAGATGCAAATTTAAGAGGAGTCTATTCCAATGAGAGGGTTTGTATTTATTGGTTTATTGATTCCTTCATTGTTGCTGGCGGATTCTGGCTGGACGAGTGCCGGTAAAGTTGTCGAAATTATTGCCGACTCTGATGTTCGTTTCAGAGTGAAAATTATCGTTGAGAAAAATCCCAGTCAATGCAGGGAGTCGAAGTGGTTTTACAGAGACTACTTGTCATCAGGGTCGCAACAAATGTTCGCTACACTATTGGAAGCCTTGACTGAAAATATGAAAGTAAAAGTGTATGTGAATGGAAAATGTGGGTTTAAGGGTTACTCCGAATTATCCGCGGTGAGTATTTTGGCGAAGTGACTTAAGAGTAGTGTCACAACAAGTGTAAAGAGTGAATAGGAATTATCGGGTTCGGGTGTACTGGGTGGGCTGCACTAGGTGCATAAACCCTGAGTTGTAACCTGATGCATTCAAGCGCAGAATAATGATTCCTGAACAAGTAGGTTTAAATTAGACGCTTCTGTGCACTACACAAAACTTTTTAGTTGATTATTGTCATTTCAGAACTATAGGAAAGTTGTGTACAATCGTCCTTCATAAGGAGCAGACTTGTGTTTCAATTTCTGAGTCGATATGACGTCCAGAGAGATTGTTTATAGATATAAAAATTTTGTATTTAATTAGGGAGAGATGCAGGCATGAGAATTAATAGAATAATTGCAGTAGTTGTTTTCTTCTTTACTCCGTTGCTTGCCAATGCAACAAACGGCTATTTCTCGCATGGTATTGGTATTAAAAACCGCGCATTGGCAGGAGCTGGCGTGGCGTTTCCACAAGATGCCATGGCTGCAGCTACAAACCCAGCCGGCATGGCGTTTATAGGCAATCGTTTTGATGTTGGCGCAGTACTGTTTTTCCCTGATCGTGATTATGATGCCTCCACCAGTCTGGCCAATGGAAACGGTGGTGCATTCACACTGGATGCTGGCTCTGAAACGAGTAAGGACAAATGGTTTCTGATTCCAAGTTTTGGTGTAAATAAAATGATTTCAGACCGTACTGCCATTGGGTTTTCAGTCTACGGTAATGGTGGTTTGAATACGACTTACTCTGGTGGCTCAGCCTCATTTGATCCTGATGGTCCGGGGCCTGCGCCTGTTGGGTCATTCCCGGGAACATTTGGTGCCGGAACAGCAGGTGTCGATCTGTTCCAGATCTTTTTCAATTTGTCATTAGCACATAAATTCAGTGAGAATGTTTCCGTTGGTATAAGTCCGCTTTTCGTTGTGCAGGGATTCAGGTCCAACGGTCTGGATGCATTCGGAGGCTTTACTAAAACATTTGCTGAGAGTGGCGGTATGACTGCAGCAGATAATCTGACAGGCAATGGCCAGGATTATTCTTTTGGTGGAGGCGTGCAAATCGGGGCGTTAGTAAAGAATATAGCTGATGTCGTGGATGTGGGTGTCTCATATCGCAGTAAGATATACATGGATGAATTTGATGAATATTCTGACTTGTTTGCCGAAGATGGTGACTTTGATGTTCCCCCTACATTTTGGGCAGGCTTTGCATTTCATCCAACCAATAATCTTACATTCCTGTTTGATTACCAGAGAATCTGGTATGAAGATGTAGAATCAATCAGTAATGACATTCAAAACCTGTTCGCATGCCCAACTGCGGGTGTTGGTGGAACAGACGTTGAAAGCTGTCTGGGTGGAGACCATGGCGGCGGGTTTGGCTGGAGAGATATAAATATATTTAAATTTGGATTGCAGTGGGAAAAAGACAGTCAGAATATATTTCGCCTAGGCTACAGTCATTCTGACCAACCTATTGCCAGTGATCAGGTTCTATTTAATATCCTTGCGCCAGGTGTCATAGAGGACCATATCACTGCGGGTTATACTCGTGTATTAAGTGACAACAGTGAAATCAGTATTTCAGCAATGCATGCACTGAAAGAGTCAGTCACTGGTCAAAACGCGTTTGATCCAACACAAACCATTGAAATTGAAATGCAACAATTTGAAGTTGGGATTAGTTGGGCGAGAAAGTTTTAAATGCTGATTGATCTGGATTGATGTCACTGGTTGTAAAAGTGTTGATGACGTTATGAGAATTCGCTGTCAACACCAGCTCGCACCAACGTCAGTATGGTTGATTAGTGTATCGATGTTGGTTTGGAGTGCGCGATAACCTACGTTACCGAACAGTATCTGCCTGCCTTCATTCATGACAAAGCATGGACTGCCTTTGATGCCATACTCTTTGGCGTTCTGATAATCACACATAAGTGCTGCCATCGCTGCACCACTGGAAATGGCGAGTTGGATTTTTTCAAGGTCGAGAGCACAGTCTTTGGCTAATGAATAAATAATGTCTAAATTGCTGATATCCTTTGCTTCAATGAAAAAAGCCCTGCGCAAAATTTTGGTGAAGTCAGCAGCACACGTATCATTATGTGTGAGTGCAACCGCTTTTACTGTTAAGTGAGCATTGGCCGAAGTTGTAGGGCGGGTTATATGCCACACATCAGTACTTACTGTTGCAGATTCGTAGGGTGTGGCTGAATTTATTACATGATCAGCAAAGCCATTGTATGAACCCTTGTTTGACCAGTGATTCTCAATTCGTGACCTGGTATCACCAAATATATCGATAAACTGATAGCGGATAACAATACGGCTGCCAAAGTGATTGATTAATTCGTCTAGTCTGCGTTGCGATATCCAGGCCCATACACATAAAATATCTGAGAAATAATCTATTTGAACTGGACTGTTTTCCATGTATGCGACTCGTTATATTGCCCTGCTTGAAGTAAGTATCGAGAGAGTATCATTTCTAATATAGCATTGAGATGATCTGGCTCAATTTTATATAAAGGTGAGAGATGAATTTTTTCGCGTTAACCAGTTTGCAAACACACGTGTATTGATAATGTGCATGTACTGGACATGAATATAATATTGTAGCTAACGACTTGTATGTGAAAGAGGGTGATGGTATCCGCTTTCAAAAAGTTAAATATTGTGCAGACAATCTGTCAGTCATGTTATAACTTGTTTATCTATTTCATTATACGGCTAATATAGTGTCAGACCAGAAAACCAAAATTGACGACCTTTTGACTGGGGATGTCATAGAAAAAGCAACAGACCGTGTCACCGGCTTGCTTGATATGGAAATATTCAGCTATCAATCACTGGTGGAGCTGGGAATAATAGCGGTGGGTTTGATTATCTCACTACAGCTATCTAAAAAGCTGCGTGCCTATATTGTTGACTGGCAATCCAGGTATCAGTTCAAACCCAAGAAGTACCTGTTTGTACCAATTAGAAGAGTGGTTTTTCCACTGTTATTATTCTTATGGGTGGGCCTGTTTATTATAATCTTTATTCTTGTTAAGCAACCCTGGCCGATACTTTCTACAGCATTGAATCTGACGATAGCGTGGTTCGTTATCAGACTAGGGTCATCGTTTATTGACAACCCGCTAATCAGCCGATCTGTGGCAACTGTGATCTGGACGATTGCAGCGTTAAATATTCTTGGTTATCTGTCTCCAGTGGTCGATTTCCTGGATAAAACTACAATAAGTCTCGGCAAGGCTAACGTAACACTGTATGCCATTGTTACTTCATTTTTCTCCATCGCAATATTTTTATGGATTGCATTTATACTTATCAAGATTGTTGATAATGCACTAAAGAATACAAAAAATATTACCCCATCAGCGCGAGCACTTCTTTCTAAAACATTCAAATTCGCACTGGTTGCTGCAGCATTTATATTTGGATTAAGCGCAGTCGGAATTGATCTGACGGCATTCGCAGTCCTTGGTGGTGCAATAGGTGTTGGAATTGGATTTGGCTTACAAAAAATATTCTCTAATTTGATTTCTGGTTTCATTTTGCTGCTTGATAAATCCATAAAACCTGGTGACACCATCAACGTTGAAGGCAGTTATGGTCGCGTCGAAACGTTAAGCGCGCGTTATGTTTCTGTGATTACGCGTGATGGAATAGAGCACCTTGTTCCTAATGAAGAGATGATCATTAATCGTGTCGAAAACTGGTCCTACAGTCACGATAACGTACGTCTTAGAATTCCAGTCGGAGTGCATTATAAATCAGATGTGAACAAGGCGATTGAACTATGCCTTGAGGCCGCAGATGAAGTTGATCGCATATTGAAAGATCCCAAGCCTGCTTGTCTGTTAAAAGGATTTGGTGATAACTCAGTGGATCTCGAAGTGAGGATATGGGTGCGCGACCCCATGAATGGATGCTCTAATGTAAAAAGCCAGGTTCTGCTAAATGTGTGGGGTAAATTTCACGAGCATGAAATTGAAATACCATACCCGCAGAGAGATCTTCACTTAAGGTCTATTTCTGAAAGCTCTATTGCATTACTTAAGTCAACAGATAAGTAATATAAGCAAACGTCTGTGAATGATCGTATTCATGCTAATGTCTGCAGAGTTCATACAACTACCGAACTAAATAAATTCCCTGAATTTATCCACGTTGGGTGAGAGTAATCATATATCGAATAGCTCACCTGGATGTTGTTGCCGAAGCAGGATGTGAGGAAACACAATTGTGCGTTTTATCGTAAGCGCTATTATAAGTTAATAAATTTTGTGCGCGTGTATGTAGAAACATATTATAATGTAACATTAATGGATGGTTTTAATTTGTTGGCATCAACTGGGTGCTAGTGCTTATGTTTGAGTATATATGATGAGTGATGTTGAAGAAAAAGGATTAACTAACTGGCAGGTTACAAAAAGTGTGCTTGCCTCTTTCGTTGGTATTCAGAGCAGTAGAAATCTGGAGCGCGATGCTTCAAGTAATAGCATGGGAAGGTTTGTTGTTATAGCGATTGTGCTGGCGGTGGCAATACATGGTCTGCTGTATTTATTGGCGCTGTATATATCATGGGTAACAGGGGTCGAATAGTATCCCGTTCTTTCGGCTGGACGCTCTGGAAAGAGTATATGCGCATGTCTCATCTGCTAATGACATAGTCTGCCTTCGGTTATGCAGTTATTTGTCAAAAGAAACAAGTGCAGTATGCATTTTGTGAGCCTGGTTCAGTATGGGTTGTCATATTGAGTGCTAATACACGGATATTGGCCTGTGAGTCAGTTAACATGAATTCATGGCATCAGAAACAACAGTCACAGCGATTAACAGATTCAGTAATTCAGTCGTACTTGCAGGTATCATAGTTTTGGGCATTATTGGTCTTGTGAACCTGTTTGCACAACGCGTCGGTGTAGGATTAGGCATTGTTGTCACAGCACTTGTATTGCTTCGTGTATTTGTTTGGATAGAAAAATTAAAATCCAACAGCGCGCACCACTAAACCGGTTGTATTAGTCCCTCCATTTGCTAAATACGTAGTCCTGACTCTTTTGTGAGATGTGACACATGAAGCATGCCTCTTTGTAAGTGTTACCCACCACTGGGTTGTTGGCATTACCAGCACCAAAACCTTCAAATCCCCAACCGGCTGTATCTGAGAATTTGTTTGAGTCTTTAGACATTACGCCCAGCACAATTCTTTCCGACTCGATAAGTGCATGATTAATTTCAGTGACATCTAGTAAATCAAATACAATAGTAGACCCCTCAGGAAAAACGCCAGTTTGATATCCAGTCAAAGCTTGTTTGTTTGCATAAATATGGTGGATGCCACCAAAAGAAGCGTGGAGTGGATGACCTTCTTCAATTATCATGGTCTTGATATGAGACCAATCCCTGTAGTTGTCTGGGTAGTCAACCGTTGGTTCTGCGTGGATGAACGTAGCGATCAGTAAATTTGCGGTAATAGCTTTAAGTGCGGTTGTGATTAAACGTCTCATAGTCAGCTCCTGGTTGGTTTTGTTAAATAGAATACTTGCCTGATAAAGTAAGAGTTATTCAAGTTTGTGACAAGTAAGCACTATTGCGAAAGGTACTTACAAATAGGTGTAAATTGTGGAAAACCAAGGTAAAAATAATAATCCGGCAGTCACAGTGTCACGTATGGTTGAAGATATTGTGGGCTGCAAATGGTCTCTATCAGTCATTAAAGCTGTGAGAAATAAACTTGTACGACCTGGTGAAATTCAGCGTTCGATTGATGGTATCTCAACGAAAGTGCTCAACGAGCGATTTAATAAAATGCTACGTTATGGAATTCTTGATAAAACAATTTTTCCTGAAGTGCCACCTAGAGTGGAATATCATTTAACTGAGTTTGGTGAAAAATTTATAGTGATTATTGACAATATCGACGCATTACAGGGCGAAGTGAAGACGCGTAAAAAACAATAAATAGTCAGATTAGACAGATGGCTTTGCCGCGAATACCACTCGCACCAAAATTGTCTAAATAAGAATTTAGCGGGCATGAGATTCAAATGCTGATTATAGAATATGAATTACAGGGCGAAGCAGAACGCGGGATTGTTAATGTGAGGAAGGAAAATTAATAAAAACAAGTCTATGTGGCGACAAAGATTATTTTTATGCTTTGTGATGCTAATTGCATTTGGCAGTGTTGCAGTATTCTGGGTAATGATTGAATCACTGTATTGAAAACACGAGGTATAAGCTTGCAAATGATGATTAGCTTAATGTGTTCAATAAAAAAATTTTATAAGAAAGAGCGTTATATAATTTTAAGCACAGGTAAGCGAATCACGCATAAATAAAAATTATATTGTATACCTGCCAATTATAATATTCATTTATTAGTCCTGATGTTAACAAATAGTACAATGAATCCTGTAGGTTAATACTTGAGTATTAATAAGGGAGGATGACATGACGCTAAATATAATAATTATACTTGCACTGTTAGCGACGCTTAGTACGCTTGGATTGGGTCTGCTTTCCATGGCGATCGGTGGCGAAACCGATAAGGAATTTGGCGAGCGAATTATGTGGCTACGTATCGCTATTCAGGCTGCTGCAGTGATATTTATAGGGCTGGCATTATACGTATCAAACGCGTAATTCGTGTAAGTCATCACTGGTCAGCTGTAGTGTGAGTGCTGTTAGTATTTGAGTTAGCAGTTGCTGGCCAGTCATGAATATACAGTGTCTGCTGTATCTCGTCAGTGGTATCACTTGTGTGAGTGTTTAAGTGTGAATACCGATTATATTATGTTCTGATCAGAATACTTTCTTGTGCGCATCAATAATATTGATAATTCTGTATTACATATCAATCATGATCAGGAATAATTTTCTTTACTATTAATGAATTATTTATTTTTATGAAGAGAAGCCCATGTTCTGGCGCCTTGTAATGTGAACTTGATTTGTAGGTGTTTGAGGCGTAAATATAAATTGTCGGAAACAAATAAGTAACAGGTCGACACTGCAATTTCGAAAGTAACTGCTGGGAGGTTCGATATGAAGACAATGTACTATCTTGCGCCAACACTGGTTAGTGCTCATAAGATTTCTGATGATTTACATGAAGCTGGTGTAACTGACTGGTTTTTACATGTCATCAGCAATGACGAGGCGGGGCTTAATAAAGAGCATGTCCATTCAAGCAATTATCTGGAAACATTGGATATGGTGCGTGATGGCGTAATTGGTGCAATGATAGGATTTGTTATTGGGGTATTCGTCGCTGGAATTCTGATGTATTTAAAGCCTTTTGGTCCTCAAATACCGGAAGTGGTTTACTTGTTTGTTATTGTCGTACTGACCCTGTTTGGTACCTGGGAAGGTGGGCTGATGGGTATTGCGAGTAAAAACAAGAAACATGCAAAATTTGATGCTGAACTTAAAGCAGGTAAATATTTAATACTGATATATGCAAAAAAGCAGCATGAGGAAGCAATTCGTAACACTATGAAAGGCAAGCATCCTGAAGCGAAACTTGTTGCGATGGATACACACTTCCTCAATCCGTTCAGTTCGCTTGAAAGAGTATAAGAAATTCTGACGACTCTCATAAGCGGATAAATTTCACCTAGGAGGCCTATAAGAGTAATTGCTTTGTATTCATGTGGAATGAAGGATTATTATTATGAGCCAGTAAAGTAGATTTTATAGGGAGATAGAGCGAGCAGGAATTAAATTTGGTATTCGAACAACAAAAAGAATGACTGACAATGTTATCGACCATAACCAAGGGAGTTACTAATAATTCAGCGATAATAACATTTCGCAGGCATTTTCTTGATTTCTATGAATTAACAAAACCGCGCATCACAATCCTGGTGCTGGTGACCACGTTTGTTGGCATGTGGGTTGCAGGAAGTGGTTCGCTTGATATAAAACTGGTGTTTTATACATTGCTGGGTACAGGGCTCGCTTCTGCCGCTAGCGCTACATTCAATAATTTTATTGATCGTAAAATTGATCAGCGTATGGCGCGCACACGCTATCGTGCACTTCCTGCAGGACGACTATCAGCACAATCCGCATTCATTTTCGCAGTCCTGCTAACTTCGGTGTCATTTGTGATTCTCACGTCTTTTGTTAACCCGTTAACTGCCGGGTTAGTCATGTTTACAATTTTCTTTTACGTCTGTATCTATACATTATGGCTTAAGCGATATTCCACGCTTTGTACTGAAATCGGCGGGGTTGCCGGAGCACTGCCGCCCATTATTGGGTGGGCCGCTGTGACGAACGAAGTCACAATGTCGTCTGCATTATTATTCGTCGTTATTTTTCTTTGGCAGCCACCACATTTCTGGGCACTTGCGCTAGCTCGTGCCGACGAATATAAAAAAGCGCACATACCTATGTTGCCAGTTGTAAAGGGTGTACGTGTTACAAAGTTTCGCATGCTTCTTTATACGATATCCCTGATGCCCGTAACGGCTGCAATGTACATGGTCGGACTCGGCGGGATAGTGTTTTTGGTTGTGTCAACCTTGCTTGGCATCGCTTATTTAGTGTTAACAATTGATTTTATGCTTAAGCCTGTGACCACTGTTTACGCATATCGTTTATTTTACTTTTCGATAATATATTTGTTGGGAATATTTTCTTTAATAGTGATTGATGGTTTTTTTGATGAGATGTTTGTTTCGTGGTTTGTTGGTGTATAGAGGTTAGCAAATTATGGCTATAGTAGTAGTGCTGGTTGCATTAGTTGTTGGCTCTGTATTATTTCATTTGATGAGCCCGTGGTACTTTACTGAAATTGCGTCTAACTGGGGCATGATTGATAACACGGTAACCATAACATTCTGGGTGTGCGGTATTGTTTTCGTCGCATTAAATTTATTCATGGCCTACGCAATTATCAAATACCGTCATCGCGAAGGTCATAAAGCCAAGTACGATCCGGAAAATAAAAAGCTGGAATGGTGGTTAACTGTAGTTACATCAATTGGTGTTATTGCAATGCTGGCGCCAGGGTTATTTGTTTGGGCGCAATTTGTCGATGTTCCTGAAGATGCGGATGTAGTAGAAGTTGTCGGACAACAATGGCAATGGAGCTTTCGGTATCCTGGCGATGACGGGGTTCTCGGCACAGTGGATGCACGTAATATCACTATTGATAATCCATTCGGTATGAATCCTGATGACCCATTAGGTCAGGATGATGTGCTGATTGATACGAATGAATTTCGATTGCCCCTGGACAGGCCTGTAAAACTGCTTATTCGCTCAAAAGATGTTTTGCATAATTTCACAGTTCCACAGTTTCGAGTAAAAATGGATTTGGTACCAGGTATGGTGCCTTATCTGTGGCTTACACCAAATCGCGCTGGAACGTATGACATTTTATGCGAAGAGTTATGTGGTATTGCGCATCACGCCATGCGTGGAAAAGTAATTGTTGAGGACAAGCATGCATTTGATGAATGGCTGTCTGAACAGCCCACTTATGCTGAACTTAATACTCGCGCGCATACAAAAGCAGATACTTCTGCAGGTAAGGCTCTATACCAAGCCTGTAGTGCGTGTCATGGCGAAAATGGACAGGGTAATCAGGCATTGAATGCACCTAAAATAAGCGGGCAACAGGACTGGTATTTAAAACGCCAGCTTCATTACTATCGGTCAGGTATTCGCGGCTCATCTGAAAATGATATTTACGGAAGGCAGATGGCACCTATGGCTGCGATACTGGCAAACGAAAAAGCGATCAACGATGTGGTTGCTTATATTACCACTCTACCTGATCTCCCGGCTGCACATACCATACAAGGCGACATTGATGAAGGTGAAGATATCTATCTTACCTGTGGAAAATGCCATGGCCTGAACGGAGAAGGAAACTGGGCAGTGCGTGCACCGCGTATTGCCGGCATGAGTGACTGGTACATGCAGACACAACTGAAAAACTTTAGACAGGGTATTCGAGGCGCGCATCCAGATGACTCAACCGGGTATCAAATGACGTCAATGGTATTGAGCTTAACTGAAAATAAAATTGATGCAGTCGTTGCATATATGAATACATTTTAAAATACATTTAACAGCATCATATTGAGCTGACTTAGGAGAATCCAATGGCACATGCTGCAATTGCCGATAAGGGTCAAGAACTTTCACATCCACATAGCTGGATAAGCAGATATGTCTGGAGTCAGGACCATAAAGTCATAGGTATTCAATATATAATAGTCGCAACCTCGGTTGGACTTGTTGCTTTATTTATGTCGGGCATGATGCGCTTGCAGCTTGGGTTCCCTGGAGTGTTTACATTGGTTGAGCCTAATGAGTATTACCAGTATGTGACGATGCATGGAATGATTATGATCGTCTACATGCTGACTGCATTCTTTCTGGGTGGATTTGGTAATCTGTTAATACCGCTTATGTGTGGTGCGCGAGACATGGTGTTTCCCTATATGAATATGCTTAGTTTCTGGGTGTATTTATTATCAGTGCTGGTGTTGATTGCGGGTTTCTTTGTGCCCGGCGGGACATCTGGTGCAGGGTGGACGCTGTATCCTCCTCAGTCCATTACAGGAGGTACACCGGGCGGCGACTGGGGTATCCTGGTCATGTGTATATCGCTAGCGCTATTTGTCGTTGCATTCACTATGGGTGGATTGAACTATGTGACAACAACATTGCAGGCGCGCACACGCGGACTCACTCTTATGCGTTTGCCATTAACAGTATGGGGCATTGTCATGGCGACAATTCTGGGCCTGCTGGCATTTCCGGCACTGTTTGTAAGTGTGATTATGATGTCGCTGGATAACATGTTAGGCACCAGTTTTTTCATGCCTGCGATATCTGAAATGGGCGTTAATCTGGATCACAGTGGTGGCAGTCCAATATTGTTCCAGCATTTATTCTGGTTTTTCGGGCATCCCGAAGTGTATATCGTAGCACTGCCAATGTTCGGTATCGCATCTGACCTTATCAGCACTCATGCGCGTAAGAATATATTTGGATATCGCATGATGGTATGGGCAATAGTCGCTATTGGTGGGTTAAGTTTTGTTGTGTGGGCGCATCACATGTATGTCAGCGGAATGAACCCGTACTTTGGATTTTTATTTGCTACAACTACATTAATTATTGCAGTACCAACAGCGCTTAAAGTTTACAACTGGATACTTACGTTGTGGCAGGGTGACATACACTTAACAGTGCCGATGCTTTTTGCAATTGGATTTGTATTTACATTTATTCATGGTGGAATAACAGGATTATTTTTAGGTAATGTTGTCGTAGACGTGCCGTTATCTGACACTTATTTTGTCGTTGGTCATTTTCATATGGTAATGGGTGTGTCTCCATTTTTAGTTGTGTTTGGTGGTATTTACCACTGGTATCCTAAATTTACCGGAAGGATGTTGAACGATACTTTAGGTAAAGCCCATTTCTGGGTTACTTTTTTGGGTACATATGCCATTTACCTGCCTATGCACTACATTGGAATACTGGGAGTACCACGCCGTTATTATGCAAACGGGACGACTGATTTTATTCCTGATTCTGTTGCTTCTATTAATGCAAGTATCACCGTTGCTGCGCTCATAGTGGGCACGGCGCAACTGATATTTATATACAACTTGATAACCAGTTTGCTAAAACCTAAAGATGCGCCAGACAACCCCTGGAATGCAACTTCTCTGGAGTGGAGAACACCGGAGACGCCACCGCGACATGGTAACTGGGGTGATACATTGCCAACTGTTTATCGCTGGGCTTACGCATATAGTGTTCCGGGCGCGGAAAAAGACTTTATTCCACAGGATGTTCCTCCAGGCAAAGCCACGGGGAATAAATAAACATGACCGTTACGCTAATATTTCTGGCTGTTCTAATGGCAATAGTCATTACCTGGCTTGTCAGGCAGTCAGTCAACAACAAGCCATGGGATGAGGTGGGAGTAATAGAAGGCGACGATATTAATGGTCCTGTCTATATGTCTTCAAAGAAATTCTTTCTTGGCGGGTTTCTGGTGGTTTTGACTTCGCTCTTTATGCTTTTTTTCAGCGCATACAATATACGCATGGAGTACCCAGACTGGGTGTCATTGGATGATCCGCGAATTCTTTGGGTGAACAGTGTGTTTTTATTGCTGGCCAGTATCTTTTATCAGAAAGCAAAAAATGCAGCGCAGCGAAATAATGATGGAGGTGTACGTGTAAGTCTGGTGTTGGCGGGGATGTTGACGTTCTGTTTTCTCTACGGTCAGTATTGGGCGTGGCAATACATTCATGACCAGGGCATGTTTGTATATTCCAACCCTGCAAACGCATTTTTTTACGTGCTTACGGGGCTACATGCGCTGCATATCATTGGTGGGCTATGGGTATGGGCAAGTTCTACCGTGAAAGTCTGGTTGGGTGCTAGTGCTGACAGTATTCAGTCTGCAGTTGAATTATGCGCTTTATACTGGCACTTCCTTCTGGTTCTCTGGCTGATTATATTTTATTTACTGTTGTCTACTTAGGGGAATAAATATGGCAAACAGCAATCAGGTAGATACAAACACACTTGTCGCTGATTGGAGTGGTGACAAAGAGACGTTTAAAGTCCACTGGGGCAAAGCCATGATGTGGATTTTTTTGCTCAGTGACACATTTATTTTTACGAGTTTTTTGACCTCTTATATGAATGTGCGTATGTCAACAGCAGAGCCGTGGCCGAATCCAAGTGAAGTGTTTGCTTTGACCGTGTTTGGGCATCATATACCTCTGATATTAATCGCTATCATGACATTTGTGCTGATTACCAGTAGTGGCACGATGGCATTGGCTGTGAACTACGGTTACCGGCATGACCGCAAAATGACAGCTATTTTGCTTGTCATCACTGCGTTATTTGGTGTGCTTTTTGTGGGGATGCAGGTATTTGAGTGGACTAAACTAATTGTCGAGGAAGGTGTTCGTCCATGGGGAAATCCTATGGGTGCTGCGCAATTCGGTTCGACTTTTTTCATGATCACAGGTTTTCATGGGCTGCATGTTTCTGGAGGAGTGGTGTATCTCGCCTATGTAGCCTATGGAGTGATTAATGGCCGATATGAAGAGAAAGGTTACGACATTGTCGAAATATGTGGTTTGTACTGGCATTTTGTTGATCTGGTATGGGTATTTATTTTTGCATTCTTTTATCTATGGTAAGGAGTCACTATGGTTAGCGATACAGGAGAACAACAACATCCCTTACGTATATATCTTGTGATATGGGCGCTACTATTTGTGCTGAGTATTTTTTCTTATCTTGTTGATTATTTTCAGCTTCAAGGGTATTTGCGCTGGACATTAATTCTGTTCTTTATGTTTGCCAAGGCCGGGTTGATCGTGTCTATATTCATGCACATGGCCTGGGAGCGACTCGCATTGATTTCAGCTATTCTGGTGCCACCATGTGTGCTAATCGTTTTAATAGTATTAATGAGTGTTGAAGGGAGATACACGCTTGACTCGCGTATACAATATTTTGGTGCTGATCCAAATGTGCAGCCATTAAGTCCTGGAGCGCATCATTAATTTTGAAATATATCCCTGAAATGGCATTTACTAATAGTGAGAGAAAGTAATACGTCAAAAGTTTTTTTCATTATTATTTTATTTTTAGTCTTAAGCAGTAAATCCTATTCTCATGGTGGAGTGTTCCTTGAAGATGACCAGTGTGTCATTCAGATAGGTTTTTTTAAGGCTCACTTCACTGTTTACCAGCCAGTAGAATACTCCAGCAGGGAGTTTTGCGAAGACTTGCCTGGTGCGAACGAAACATTGTTTGTACTGGATTATCTGCATGACAGTTTAAAGTATTTGCCAGTGGATTTTAGAATCATAAGAAATATGACTGGTCTCAAGCAGCGTGCAAAATGGGAAGATATAACAAGGTCAGCCAACATGGATGAGCAAACGGTTTACTATCATGATGCAACCATTGCGTCTGATGGTTCATTTGTTGCAAAGTATAAATTTCTTGATAATGGTCATTACATCGGAATCATTACTACTCAGCAGCAGGATAATGACAAAATCTATCGTGCTGTATTTCCGTTCAAAGTAGGTGCGAGCAATATTGGCTATCTTCCGCTATTTGTATTCATTGTATTATTAGTTGAGATGTTTTACTTGTATAGTAGTGGAACACTATTACGCTGGTGGAATAAATACACTAACAGGTGGAAGCATTGAAATTACGATGGTTGCTCATGGTATTTTTAGCGGTGGCTATTATTAGTTACCCGCCTGAGTGGTATCCAGCATCATTTCGAATGCAACTTTCAAAATGGTTTGGCGCTGGTCATTATCAGGCTGCACCTGCATCAAAGCCAGCGCTACTGGCTACTAGTGAGATGTGTGAAGAAGATATTGCTGGCTGGCGTGAGCAGCAAATTATTGAATCTGTAACAGTAGAGAAATCTGCTACCTGCATCTCGGACAACCCATATGCCATTGCTGCTTTTGTGCGTGGAACCAATAATGTATCCAGCCATGTGTTGCATCAGAGTGGATTAACACCTGATTCTATCGAAAAGCATACCGATCTGGATGGAGACGGAGATCCTGACATCATTAGTATTCGACTGGAAGTGGTTGAATTAAATGGTGTATCCACAGAAACAAAAGAGCCGGCTACGCAATTTACGGTTGCGCCTGGAATAAAGCCGGGATTATGGGTGTTTTCACCTAAACATTTTGGCATGGCGACAAAAAATTTCGAATCACCTGAATCACGTAATTTATTAAGAGCGCCTTCTCCTGTGATTCGTATTGAACAGGGAGATGAGGTTCAAATCACTCTGGAAAATAGCCATTACATGCCGCACACCATTCATTTTCACGGGGTCGATCATACATTTGTAGATCACGCGGGTGAGGGGAATGACGGGGTTCCGATTGCGAGTGAAATTCCAGTCATGCCCGGGAATGCACGTACTTATGAAATGAAGCCACGTAATAGCGGCACCAAATTTTATCACTGCCATGTGCAACCACATATACATGTAATGATGGGATTACAGGGAATGTTTGTGATAGAGGAAAATAAACCCAATAACTGGGTGCAAACGTTGAATATTGGTGCTGGACAAGTTCGTTCTCCTTCAGTTGCCATTAAAGAAAAGTATGATAAAGAGTACGATCTGCATTATATGGATATCGACGCCGATCTTAATAATCGCATTCAGAAGTTTAACGACGCGCGTTTAATTACAAAGTCAATGCATCGTGACTATGATATTACTGATGCGACACAGGATTATTTCATTCTAAATGGCCGTTCTTTTCCATACACATTTCAGGAGTCTCTGGTCACAGTCAAGCCTGACCAGAGAATTAAGTTGCGAATTGCTAATGGAGGAAGAGAAAGTCTTGCATTTCATGCGCATGGGCATAACGTTACGATTACCCATCGGGATGGGCATCTTAGTCATCCATCTGCGCAGTTTATTCGTGATGTTGTATTTATCGCGCCAGCACAAAGAGTAGATCTGGATCTGAATACACATGACGATGGAATACATTCCTATGGTGAAGGAGTATGGCTCTTTCATGATCATCAATATAAAGCTGTTACTACAAACGGAATTGGTCCTGGAGGACATATCAGTGCGATTGTCTATGAGAAATATTTACAGGATAACGGTTGGCCTAATACTTTGGGAGTTGGATGGGATAAGTTTTTTACAGAGGCTTATTATCGTAAAGAGCAGCCAATTTGGGAAAGTTATGCGCCAGGGTTATTTTCAGATGCCGGCACGGATAAAACTATATTATCTCGTTTGATTGTTTTTACTATCTCCCTCGCTGCAGTGTTGGTCACGTTGATTGCTGTATTTGTATCTAAAAGGCGCTGGTAGAGATGTGCTCATCATTTTTCAGGTGGCTTTTAATATGCAATATTATTTTTACTCTCATGTTGGTTAATGCTTCTATTGCTGCACGCAATGAGAGTGCTGATCACAGTCATCATCACAACATGTTTTTGGATGAGGCTGGTATGGTGATGAATGAAAATAGAAATAATTTACCACATGATTGTCAGAAGATATTACAGGAATATACTTTTGAAGTAATTGCGCAAACATCATACGCAGCCGATTTTCCCGGAAATATTTTTGGACTAAGTCAGCATGAATACAAAGTTGAACCTTGCAGCCGTATTACTGTGACGTTTATAAATAAAGATGAAGTTAGACATCAATGGATGGTGCATGGTTTGCCTAAATATCTTTATCCGGCAGGTATGTTTCATCTGGAGGCTGCGGGTGGTCAACAAAAAACTGGAACGTTTATTATTCCCAGTGAGCATAAAACATATCTGGTGCACTGTGATATGGCACAACACATGGAAAAAGGAATGAAAGCTCAGTTGGTAGCTGGTGATGGTAGCGGGAATTTATGGGGCGTGCCAAATGTAAGTAATAATTTTTTTATGGATACTTACCTGCCACAAAATACAAAGTTAATCCTTATTGTGTCATTTGTTATTGGTACGTTAGCGACAGTATTTTTAATTCTAAAGAGAGAGTAGATTTATTTTTCTGATGGGAGAAATTCTGATACTTAGTCGTTGATAGCTATCTGCAGGAATACCAATACACAGAGACAGCTTTTATGGAATACTCGTCTGTAGAAATGCAGTCATAGTCGTGTGAACAGTAATGTACCCACGACTATGTATAAGCTTATGGTTTTTTTGGTATTGTGTAGGCTACTTCTTTCTGGAACGGTGCCCAGGTGGTGTCATAGCCAACATAACCTTTTTCATCGGCCTGCTTTTGTGTTGTTTTCAGGAAGCGAGACTCGCCCTCTGGGACCTTGGGTCTGGTACTTTTTTGATCGCTCATAAATCACCTTTAGATTAAAATAATAGAGATTATTCTGAGCGGGGATTGTAACAAAATTGCACTACAAGGATGACAATTTTCTCTTTATACATAGTAAAAATATATCTATAGGGATACATATTCAGGGCCTGCCTGTCATCGTCCAGATCAGGCTGGAACGCTATATTGTCTATTAATTAACCCATTATTGAGTGTTTCCGCTGGGATCATTAATGCTGTAATTCAAGGTTAACTCCTCATGAATTTCGTTATATATACACATTGGAATCAATTGCCTGACAGTGCAAGCATACTGTTTGCACAGGCTGAGCGAGACTCACTCTTTTTATCGCGGACATGGTTTGAGAATCTGTCGGCCCATGCGCTTGCTAATCAGCAGGTAATACGACTGGCATGCGTAGTAGACAATGAAAGGGTGTTGGCAGTGCTGCCCATGCTGAACAGCCCTCGGGATGGCTTATGTGCTCTTAGTAATAATTTTACTACATTATTTTCAGCATTGATTATTCGCAATAACTCGCATACTGCCATTCTGGCGTGTTTGGCAGCAGGCCTATCCCAGATGGATGTAAATTCCATTCATCTTGAACCCATTGATGCTGATGACGTGAATGTGGCATCCCTTTGCCAATGTATGGAATTGTGTGGATTTAAAAGTCATACATACTTTCGATTTTATAACTGGAGTCATCCAGTCGACAGTCAGGGATTCGACGAATATATGGCTAAACGGCCAGGCAATATTCGTAATCTGATTACACGCAAGAAGCGTAAACTTGAACGAGAACATGCCTATGATATAAGGCTGTATATGGATGCGGACATTGAACGTGCACTGGCTGACTATCAGGTGATTTATCAGTCAAGCTGGAAGGCAAATGAATTTTATCCTGAATTTACGCCGAATATAGTCAAAAGATTCTCTAGGTTGGGCTGGTTGCGAATGGCTATTCTATACATTGAAAAAAATCCGGTGGCAGCACAAATATGGTTTGTAGTCCACGGCAAAGCGAATATTTACAGGCTGGCATATGACCCGCGCTGGAAAAGTTATTCGCCAGGATCCATTCTGACTGAGTACTTAATGCGGTATGTAATCGATACTGACAAGGTTTCGGAAATAGACTATCTGACGGGTAATGAAAGATACAAACAGGACTGGATGACAGTACGAAAAGAACGCCTGGGTATGCGTTTTGTTAAACAACCGGTACAAAAAAATATTTTTAGTCGAATGTATCAGAGGCTAAGGCACTGAGTATTATTTTTTGCATTAATCGCCAAAAGGGTCATCCGATAACATCAAAATAATATAGGGTGCATAAGTTAGTACAGCGCCTTGACTGGATTCGAGTTTATCAAAAGCAGTGGCGACCTCAATAAGCTTTGAGTGATCTTGTGGAGCCTGTTGCAGTGATTCCAATGCGAAGATGAACGGTTTGATATCTTCATTATGAACATAAGTCTGCAGCATATCGATTGAATGCTTGATACTTGCAACGTCGACTTTTTTAGTCTTGCAGATATCCGCAGGGGAGGTGTCACTAAATTCGGGGGGCTCAAGAGGAAAGTTATTATTCAACGCCTCATTTTTGGCAACAACGTTAATTCCTGAAATGGAATTGTATTCTTCCAGTGCTTTTTGTTTAAGCGTGGTTACAAAGTTATTAAATTCAGTCGTGTTGGGTTTGGATAAAGCCAGTGATACTAATGCTTCACCATTGACGCGACTAAGGAACTCCAGGTGTGTTTTGGTAATGACAGGTTCGGGATTCAGTACAGCAAGCGTAACGCTAAGCGTTTCTTCCTTCTTGCTGCGTGACTTAATGCGAATATGGATCTGGTCATCATCTATCTCAAATACATGAGTAGGCTTGAGTAAATGTTTTTGAGTAAGTTTGATGCCCATATCATTCCAGGAGTTGGTCGGTTAAAACGGATGCAAAGTTCATGTACTATTTTTTCAGTCCAGAAAAAATATCAAATTCCAGTTGTGCTTTAGCTTTGACAGCATCGACAAAAGCATTGAATTCTTCAGCATTAGGTTTGTTAAGATACAGGGAAATCAGCGGCCCGCATTTGACGCGACTATGAAAATGCAGGTGTGTCTTGCTGATAACAGGTTCAGGGTTGAGTATGGCCACATCTATATCGAGTTCTTTTTTGCCTTTAAATAAACTGTTTATTTTCACCTTGATGACATCGTCTTTTAGCTCAAATGACTGAGTACCATGCAGTAAATGTTTTTGAATTAATGTGTGCGTCATGATGTGTAGTACGGTATGTCTAATGCTTAGTGTCAGACATGTCAATCATTTCGGAGACTTCGAGTGTGCCGTTAATTTCACTGAACGGACATGACTTGGCTGCCTTAAGAGCTGCATGCATCGACTCAAACCTGAGTATGCTCATGCCGGACATGAGAGTGGTGGTTCCCGGTTCGGTGTTTCCATCCGGGTGCACCGTGTGAGTGTCCTTGAAGGGAATGGCCGGACTGACAACAGCATCACCCAACGTTGATAACCAGCTCTGGTATTTTTCGAAGTGTTTCTTACCTTCTTGTGGGTCACTGGGATAGTCTCCCCCAAGGTAAATGAAAATATATTGTGGCATGACGAATATCCTCTCGATTCTATTTGCGAATAATACAGTGTTCTCGTTATTGTTGTATTAGCCTATGTGTCCTTTATGCAAGGTCAGAGATAATGAATGCCATCTCTACGCTGATGTATCGATGGCTGGCCTTCAGTCACACCGCGTAATCTGGCTTCAACGCGTATGGCGTCTATTAGTTTTTGATCTGCAATTTCCGGATAAAGTTTGTAAAAACGCTCAACTTCAAGTGCCTGCTCACGTGCATGGATTTCCAGCCTAGTGCGTTGTGCCTGACTCAATCCATGGAGCATTAACAGGCGTGGCGACTGGCGTTGCAGGTAACGCTGGCATAATTCGGCGTTTTCTTTTTCCTGCCAGTCCTGTCTTAGCAGTAATGAGGGAAAAGAGACATTATTTGTATGTTGTCGGTTAAACCATTGTGCCTTAGCATAAAATCCTGCACGTTCCGCCACCATGCGCTCAACCTGATAGTTAATCGGTGCATATTCACGGGATTTTTCTTCATCAGACCGCTCTATTGGCATTACTGCTGCTGGCAATGCTGTCCACTCCGCACGTTCCGGGAATGTTTTCTTCTGGTTTTCTGCCGTGCAGGAATAGATCAGAGCGAGTGGTGACTGCTCCTTCGCATCAAGTAACCAGTATTCAAATATATCTGTTGCCGGGAAGGGTAAACAGGCGTCAGCCAGGTAATCCAGTAATTCAACAATTCGTTCATCGATAGATTCATTATTGTGTTGCTCCTGCAGTGAAGACAGTGTCTTTTCACGAATGTCGCTGTCCTGAATCATCGCCACTCGAAAATAGCGTTTAACATTCTGGGTGTTGTCACCTGAATCTGTCGGATGATTTAGTGAATGCAGAAACTGAATTTCCCACGTTTGACTATCGAGCGTGATAGCACGCGCTCTATCTGATTCTACAATTTGCATTTGCCCGGAAAAAGGAGGCATTAAGCGTTGTGAGTAAGCTCTAATCAATGAATCACACTTCGAAGTAAATTGTTAAACTGGTATGTGTTATCAATGCCTATTATGAAGTATCAGCGGATATATGGCATCTTGATGGCTTTTTCCTGTACAGACGAAATAAAGATACACAGCTTATATCTGTAGCAATTTAACCAGTTTTTTTGACTGGTCTCTTTGTTCTTCAGCCAGTTGTTGGTAACGGGTTAATTTAACACTGGCAAACAATTCTGCGATCCTGTCAAATTCAGAGACCGCATTCAATGCCATGTCGACATAATCAGACTCTGCTGCCAGGGCATGCATGGCTGATGCACGATTAGCACTCACCATGGCCCACATCATTGGTACGTCATCTTTAGGTAATGCTTTTAAAGTGGCTTCATATATGGGGATGGATTCTTCCAGCGACTGAATATCTTCTTCGTGCTTACCCAATGCCTGTAGTGTGGCAGCAAGGTTATTTTGTGTGATAGCCCAGCCATAAGCTGATTTATCCGGGGTGCGCTCTGCCATTGCGTTACGCATCACAACCACCGCCTGTTCGAGTGTGCGTGCACCCTTGCGATGAGTCCCCAGTAAACAAAGTACATTGCCTACACTGCACAATGCTTTTGCCCATTCATCCGGGTGTTCATCTCTTTTTAAACCTGTTGATGCGAGTTTATATATGTCTGCCGCCTGTTTTAAAAAACTCGTATCATCCTCAAGTTGCCCCAGTGTTTGCATGACCATACCAAGACTGTATTGAGTACTGGCCCATTCAAATGGCGTCTCTTCAGAGGTGCGAACTTCCAAAGCCTGTTCGTAGGACATGGCTGCCTGCTCAAGAAAATGTGAGCTGCCACTACGTTGACCGATGAATCCCATGACATCGCCAATATTATGATGAACTGCAGACCACTTAACAGGATCATCTGCTTTTTCGACCATCATTTGCAGGCCCTGAAATAGTTCAATGGCCTGTTGAAAGACATGGGCGCCTCCCAGTCTCAGTTCCCTGACGTCGGCGCTATCAACAAGCGTTTCCTGTGAATTTGCCCATTCGATCAGTGTTTCTTTATTGGGTGCTATTTCAAAGAATGTATTGTTATAACGATCAATTGCCTGAGTAAGTGCTCCACGGACTGGCGAGTCGTCATCCAGTAATGCTGTGAGGTGCCTGGCTTTATTCTCGAATTGCCAGGCGAGAGGCACGCCCAGACCCGGAGTCAGTAGCGTTTCGGCATATAAGTTCTGAGGCAAATCAACGCTCCATTTCAGCGTTAGTGTTAATTAATGGGTTTTACTCGCTGGTTTGATCCGACGATCTCGCTAATATCTGGTTCAGCATTCACAGGACCGCCCACTTCAATTTCCTCCTGCGTCGCATCGCGTACAGTGAGAATTTCGAGTTTGAAAATAACTTCTCGACCACATAAAGGATTGTTACCATCGATAGTTACTGATTTTTCATCGACCCTGGTGACCAGGAAGCTCTTTGTTTGACCTTGCTCGTTTTCCATTAGTATGGACATACCAACTTCATGGTATTCCTCTGGGACGTTATCTATATGGTCAGTGAAAACCAGTGACTCATCACGTGGACCGTATAGTGTATTGCAGTCGATAGGGACTTCGATCACATCTCCTACGGCTCTGCCTTCCAGTTGAGCGGTAACTGGAGGTGCGAATGCTTCGGTGACACCATGAATATAGCCAATTGGATATTCTACTGACGTAAGAACTGCCTCGGTTTTTGAATCGATAATCTTGTATATCAATTCAATAAATTTTCCGCTTGCTATCACCTCTTTACTGTCTTCACTCATGCTTGTATTCCCGGCCGTTAATTATGTGCTTTGGCAGATAGCGATTGTTAATCAAATCAGGGTGAAATTAAAATATTGACGCAGCAAAAATCTTGATTTCACCTTTTTCAAAACCAAGTACGAGGCGTCCGAGCCACTCACCTTCTTTCTTGGTGCTTCTAATGCGATATAAGACTGTTACATGTTCACCACGGCGAATAATGCCCAGATAATCGTAATTCGGATCCAGTGTTTTGGTCAGTTCGCTTTTGGCAAACTGTTTTCCGACTTCCACTTCATTCAGGCCGATTAGTAAATCGTATGAAAATTTACGAATGAATTTTCCATATTCGCCTGCATTGGAATATTTGATCAGGTCATCCCACATGGGGTGTGCAACTTCAAGAATTTCGTCGTCTGTTTTTTCGATAATGTTCATATGAGTTCTATTGTGAAATTGTGAATACAATTTTAAACGATCTTTAATTAAAAAAGACCAACAGTTTTGCTGCTGGCCTTTTTTAATTAAAACTGTGAAGTGTAAGAGGCAACCAATATTGGCCGCCTCTTATTCATCAAAGACTACTTATGCAACTTTTTCCTCTTTATCACTAACAAGGTGATAACAAGGAGCTTTTTCCATGGTGTACTCGCCAGTCTTTGGATCGCGACGAGAAACAGTTAGGACATGCCAGTTTTGATCATCCAGCTTCATGGCATCACCACGGTAGTAGTAACCAGGCCAGCGGGTTTCCTTGCGGAATAAAGTATGCTGTAAAACTGCCTCGGAAGAAAGTTGACGATGCTTCAGTTCCCATGCGCGTAGTAGTTCATGGATATCTTCTGCCGCAATCTTTTCCAGATCTTCCTCAAGCATTTTCATTTTCTTGAGTCCGATGTTAAGCAGCTTTTCGTTGGTCATATAGCTTACTGTTACACCACCCGCGTATTCGTCCATCAGCTTTTGCAAGCGGTCAAGACCCTGGCGTGGGTTGATGTAATTAGGATTGACGGAACCTGCAGTAATCTCATTGCGATAGATTTTGTAATGCTCCATCGGCTTGTAGATTTGTTGTTTACGTCTATCAAGCTGTTCCTGCGAGACTTTTATACCTTCTGCTTTGCCGTCATCGATGTATTTACAAGCGGCTTTGGCAGCCAGGCGACCTTCAGTGAATGAACCTGATGAAAATGCGTGTGGTGTTCCACCAGCAGCATCACCAGCACCGAAAAGGCCTTCGACAGTTGTCATGCGGTTGTAACCCCAGAAGTATTCTGGTGGTGACAAATCTTCCGGGCCTGATACCCATGCTCCACAGCCTGTCGCATGCGAGCCCATTACATATGGCTCAGAAGTTGTTAATTCAGGATTTTCGTATTTGGGATCTACATCTGTTGATGCCCAAAGTACTGCCTGACCAACTGTCATGCCCAGGAAGTTGTGCCAACCAATTTCCTCAAGATGAGGGTCCTGGAAGGCTTCCATGGTGACCATATGAATCGGGCCACGGCCCGCATTCACTTCTGAGATGAACGCATGGTTACGCAGACATGTTGGAATTGGCTTGTGAGATAGATGTTGACCTTCTGTATCCAGATATTCCTTACCTACCATCTTGGATAATTCAGGGAACCATTTTGATTCATATTCTTCACCAACACCGTTTTGTGTATAGGTTTTAAGGTGAAGGAAATATGCACCTACAGGGCCGTAGCCATCCTTGAAACGCGCCAACACAATACGATTTTCCATTTGTGTCATTTTTGCACCAGCTTCAATTAGCAGGCCATAGGCAGAACCTGATGACCATGGTGCGTACCAGACTCGACCGGCACCTTCACCCACTGAGCGTGGTTTAAAGATGTTTGAAGCACCACCAGCTGCACAGATAACTGTTTTGGATTTGAACACGTGGTAGTCACCAGTACGGACATTGAAACCAACTGCACCTGCAACACGATTCTCTTTAGCGTCATCCATAAGTAGATGTGTGACACAGATTCGGTTAAATACCTTGTCAGCTGACTTCTTGGCGGCTTCAGCAACAATAGGCTTATATGATTCGCCGTGAATCATAATCTGCCAGCGACCTTCACGCTGATAAGCACCGGTCTTGGGATCACGCATTAACGGCAGTCCCCATTCTTCGAACTGGTGAACTGCAGAGTCTACGTGTCGCGCCATATCAAACAGCAAATCTTCGCGAACCATGCCCATCAGATCCATACGTGCATAACGTACGTGATCTTCAGGATTGTTTTCACCGAAACGAGTTCCCATGTAGGTGTTGATCGCGTAAAGTCCCTGTGCAACAGCACCTGAACGATCCATGTTTGCTTTCTCAGCAATGACAATCTTCTTGTCCTTACCCCAGTATCTAGACTCAAATGCCGCACCAGTGCCCGCCATGCCGGCACCCGCGATCAGAACATCTATGTCATCTTCTACAACAGTCTTGTAACCCATTAGTAGTAAACTCCTTCTTTCATCTTCAAGCCATTAGACTCAAGTGTATGTAAACCACCTTCGTCCAGGCGAATGTATTTCGGCTCATTGAAAAGTAACTGGCTATCAGTCATGTCCTTACTTGGAGCAGACTCTTCGGATAGATCTGGAATAGCTGTTCCCCAAGGTTTGGTTGTAATCGGAGCAAGCAGATTCATGTCTTTCTTGCCGTTACGGAATTTAATGCGCCAGGCAATAACACCTTTCTCTTCATCACGAATAACTCGTACTGAGTGACCCAGAGGAGCAAAGTCTGCATAACCACGTACGTCAATGGCATTATGTGGGCAAGCCTTAACGCAGGAGTAACACTCCCAGCACATGTTTGGCTCAATGTTGTAAGCACGTCGGGTTGTTGTGTCGATATGCATGATGTCTGAAGGGCAGATATCAACGCAATGTCCACAACCATCGCAACGAGTCATATATACGAAAGTAGGCATAATATTTCTCTCTTTATAATTTGTTACAGGTAAGAATTAGTAATGGCTTGGGGCTTCACGCTTGATGCCTTGACCCATGTTAGGTGGATTAGTGCCCATATACTCTGGGATATCCGGGAATTTTGACTGGACTGCAGGATCCGTAAGATCGCCTATCTCAGGCAGATTTTCGTAGGAGCCATCAGCTTTGGTCGTGCGCTTCTGGAAAGCGGCTGCAGGTTTGAAAAACATATGTGCAAACTTGGACCAGAAAACAGTACTGAATAACGTGGTACTTGATGCAATGAACAGAACAAAGAAAATCACGTTAAGTAACCCGCCGCTGGCAAGGGTGCCTGACCATAACAGTGCAAAAGTGCCGGTAGTGAGTAGAGAAACAATGAAGATGTCTCCGCGACCATTGAAGTTGTACCACTTCACGCCTTCAGAGGCGACGTCGACTCGAATAAAGAACCAGAACCAGTATCCACCCAGGCATAACATGATTGCGCCGATGTGCCACATTGTTGTCAATGCGGTTGGCGCTGTAGCTGCTTGAGAAGTGTATCCAAAAATCAACCATGCAGTAGTGACAACAAAAATAACGAAACCATACATTGTCAACAGATGAGACAGTCGGCGGCGTGTGTTCTGGAATTCTCCAGAAGTTAATACCTCATTGGCGACTGTGGCGACAGCCATCGAGACTTTTTCTCCACCACTGACAGTGCGTTTGGCATTCTTTTTTGCTTTCTCGGCATTTTCAAAGAAATACTGCGCGCTTTTTTTATGCATCATATCGAGAATCGTGCCGACAATAACAAATACAAACATAAGTATTACGTAGCCTTGCATGATTTCGGGGGAAATATATGCTGAAAGTACAGCAAAGGGATTGGTTTCGAACATTATTTTGTGCCTCCTGACAATAATGTTATTTATTTTTTGTGGCGAGAGTTTGATGGCTCATGAATAACAATACAACTTAAATAAAGTTATAGCCGTTTTAAGTGAGCTTATAGCTATATTAGCAAGTCTTTTAAGGTGCTTGTCGATAGCGCTATAATCTCCAATTATTGCATATTAATCAATAAGTTGTGTTTTTATTGTGTGATCATTTCAATCTAACTGGTGATAATATTCGATCACCTGATTATAAATTTACTGGCTGGCGAAAATTTATCCGGATTATAGACCGTCAGAGTATGAATTAAATTGAGGTTTCTGGCCATGATTTGTACTGCGCAGAGGGTAAACACACGCAAAAACCCGCTTCAGGTACAAAAATTCATGAATGATCCGTCTTCGCAAACAACATTTGTAGGCCGTACAGTTATTTTTACCAGATTTTAGAAATCCTGCATGTATTGATATTATTGTGACAAGCAATAGTTTATGGGTGTCGACGGGCAGTATTGTTGGCAATTATGAAACATGAAGGTGGAAACATGTTTCGTTAGGCCATTTATATAATTAATCATCGATATTTATTTTATTTAATTTACACCTGTCTGATCTGCATTAATAATTTTTGCTGATAATTTAATTGTCACTCAATAAAAATAATAAAGAGCAGGTTAATTAATGAGCAATTTACGTCACAAGTGTGAAGAATTATTACGTCACGCAGACATCAATGTATCAGGAGCGCGTCCCTGGGATGTTAAAATTTATAACGAAAATTTCTGCAACCGCATATTTTCTGAGGGATCTCTTGCATTAGGTGAAGGCTATATGGATGGCTGGTGGGATGTTGAGAGTGTGGATGAATTTATTTGCAAGATTTTATCGAGTGATATTAGTAATAAAATTAAACCATATAAACTTTTAGCGCTATCGATTCAGGCCAAGTTGACCAATCTGCAAAACCTTTCGCGTGCAGTACAGGTTGCTGATAGTCACTATAATCTCGGTAATCGTATCTTTGAAATAATGCTTGATAAGCGACTGACGTACACTTGTGGATACTGGCGTGACGCAGCCGATCTGGATGCGGCCCAGGAAGCAAAACTGGATCTTGTTTGTCGCAAACTGCATTTAGAGGAAGGACAACACATACTTGATATTGGTTGTGGCTGGGGTAGTTTTGCTAAATTTGCAGCGGAAAATTACGGCGTTAAAGTCACTGGAATCACTATTTCGGAAGAGCAGGCACACTACGCGAAAGAAAACTGCAAAGGGCTGCCAGTGGATATTCTTGTACAGGATTATCGACTGCTGGAAGGCAAGTTTGACCATATTGTTTCCCTGGGAATGTTTGAACATGTAGGAAATAAAAATCATCGTGCTTTTTTTCAAACAGCTAACCAGTGTTTAAAAGACGAGGGGTTGTTGCTGTTGCATACAATTGGTGGTCTTGAGACAAACGTCACGCCAGATCCGTGGATACATAAATATATTTTCCCTAATGGTCAGATTCCTTCACTGGCAGAAGTTGCAACTGCCTCTGAAAAATTATTTCTGGTAGAAGATTTGCATAACTTTGGCGCTTATTACGACAAAACATTAATGGCTTGGTACAACAATTTTAATGCGGGTTGGGATGAGCTGAAAGCGGATTACAGCGAACGCTTTTACCGAATGTGGAAATTTTACTTGCAGGCATGTGCAGGCGCATTTCGTGCGCGTGATCTTCAATTGTGGCAATTCGTATTATCCAAGCATGGTGTGCGTGGAGTCTATGAAAGAGTCAGCTAGATAACATCACCTTCTGTAATCTTTTATTCATGTGGTGAGTGACGGTTTCTGCACTTGAAAAACCGTTGAATCATCTCCATATAAGTCAGTATTGATAGACTTTATTAGGATGCTTGTCGATGGATGATGGTTACTTGTTGTTAGAACGTGACGATACAGAAAGTTCGTATTATTTGGCCGTGACCAAAAGCGGTGCCTTGTATTATGGATCCGCCAATACAGACATGGATTTAATCAGTGAATGGAAATTGATTGCAATGGACGTTGATGCAATGGGTTCTGTTCACTAGGAGAGTTAATCAATTAAGCAGTAGCTGCTTTTTAATTTCTGAAGGCAGTTCCTTTTTGTTACCCTTTGATGAGTGCTCTATTTTTTCAAGGTAATCAAGACGCGCCTGTGTTGATGGATGTGTACTTAAGAAAACAGGTGGCTCACTGTTGTAGGAACTGATTGATCTGATGTGGCTAAAGAATTCGCTGGCACCACTGGTATGGCCATATTTGCTCTGTAATAACTTTACAGCTATTTTATCAGCCTCGTTTTCCTGCTTTCGACTGTATGCAAGCTGGCCGATGAAAGCGGTTTTTTCCACAAACCGGTCAGCCAGGCCGCCAACATCGAAGCCCGATATTGCGGACAGGAAAAGTGTGACCACAAGGCCGCGTCCCAAGCCTCTTAGTGGATGTCTTTCATAATGATGACCAATTTCATGTGCTAGTACCATCGCAAGTCCGTTTTCAGATTCAATACTTTTTAGTAAGCCTGTAGTCACAACGATATATCCACCAGGTGCAGCAAACGCATTGGCTTGATTCATATTGCTTAAACTGACATGAAACTGATGGCCGCGATATTCCTGTTCACTTTGCTGGTGTAATGAGTTCACTAATTCCTGTAAATACTGCTCGACAACTTTGGGTGTTTCACCTTCGCTGCTAGTGATCAAGTCGCCAATATTTTTGTCTGCAAATAATGATTGCTCATATTCGACAGGGATAAATCTCACAATGAAGTCGGCAAATAATGCAATAACAAATAACAGAATAAATATGACTGCAATTGTGCCTGTTGTGAGAATCAGAAAGGACTTTAACGGATGCTCATCTGAAACGTTAATACCTTCAGGCGGTTGAGACGGTACGTATTTCATTCTGTTGTTTTTCGACGTCTATCTGTCATGGTTAATGCTGTGCCGTAGGCGACTACTTCGATTGAGCCTACACCACCTTCTCTTCGTCCACTGCTTTTGCTGATTGAAGCTGTTTCGATTCTGGTGTTTAGTACAACAAATGCCTTGCGAATTTGTGCCTGTTCTTTCAGGCGAAGTAATGCTTCCCGGCGTGCGCGATCAAGCAGTGATTCGTAAGTCGTTAAGCGGCCGCCAAACAGCATTTTTAGTGATGCAATAAATTGCTTGAAGAAATCGATAGAGATTACAACACTGCCTGATATCAGCGCTGAATTTACTTCGAAGTGCTTTATTGCAGGCGCTGTTTTAAAGGTGACTACAGGCAAGCTGATTGATTGTTCTTCACGTTCGATGATGGATTTGTAATGTTTTTTTTCTGCGCGTTGACCAAAAAAATATCCAAGGCCTAATAGTGCCACCAGAATAAGAATATCCATTATTCGACTCGTACTGCTGTGCCGTATGCGTAAAGTTCGGCCGCACCCTGAGCCACGGATGATGTACTGTAGCGTACATTTATAATGGCATTGGCTCCCATCGCTTCGGCTTGCTGAATCATTCGGTTGGTGGCTTCCTTGCGTGATTCTGAGAGTAGTTCGGTATAGGCTGCCAGCTCTCCGCCAAAAATATTTTTAATTCCAGCCAGAATATCCTTGCCCACATGTTTGGCGCGAATAGTGTTGCCTTGTACCAGACCGTAATGCTCCAGGATCTTTCTGCCCGGCACTTCTTCTATATTGGTTAATATCATTTTACAGCTCCGAAATGATTGTAAATTATTAAGTAACTGAATTAAGTAATATTCGCAAGAGGTATTAAATTGAGCTGTTTCAAATCATGGTGTAATTGGCTGATATAAACAATTAATTTGCTGGAAATGCAGGCTAGTAGTTATTCCTGGAAGCTCCTAAAATATCAATCATGGCAACGTTATATTTTTCAGTCAATCTGGCGCGACAGGTTGAATGTCCAGATCTGGTGATTGAAGCGAGCTCAATTGCAGAATTGTTCGCGCATTATTTTGCCAGATACCCCAAAGTGCGCAGTTACGTGCTGGATGATCAGGGTGCAATTAGAAAACATGTTGCAGTGATTGCAGACGGTTTAAATATACGTGACCGTATCCAATTAAGTGATTTGCTTAACAAGGATAGTGAGGTCTATATTTTTCAAGCATTATCAGGAGGGTGAGTGATGACCGGTCAAGTAATGATAGGGACACGCAAGGGTTTATTTATAGCAGAAAAGTCCCGTTCAGGCTGGTCGATCAATAAAGCCATGCTGCTGGGTGATCCGGTGACAATGATATTGGTCGATCGTCATAACAACTGGCACGCTGCTATCGAGCATGGACACTTTGGTGTGAAAATAAAACGTTCTTCAGATCAGGGGCGTTCCTGGAAAGAAACTGCTGTACCTCAATTCCCGCCAAAGCCGGAAGATCTAGAAGATATTGACCCGATAAGACAAACCCCGATTCCCTGGAGTGTGATGCGGGTGTGGTCAATGGAATGCGCAGGACCAGAAAAACCAGACGATATCTGGTGTGGCACGATTCCTGGAGGATTATTTCGCTCCAGTGACTGCGGTGACAGTTGGCAATTTGTTGATAGTTTATGGCTGCACCCGGACAGAAAGAAATGGATGGGGGGTGGTGCAGACTATCCGGGCATTCACTCAATACTGGTTGATCCAAGAAATGACAATACGATAAAACTGGGTGTGTCATGCGGAGGTGTATGGGCCAGCTTTGACAATGGTGTTAACTGGGAATGTTATGGGCGTGGATTGCGAAGTGACTATGCTCCGGAAGAATATGCCTACGATCCTTATATGCAGGACCCGCATCGAATGGTGCAGTGTATGAATGATCCGGATGCTATGTGGATACAGCATCATAATGGTATTTTTAAAAGTAAAGATGGTGGTGCCAACTGGTCTGAAATAGACAATGCGAAGCCATCCTGTTTTGGCTTTGCTGTCGCGGTAGATCCTAATGATGCCAATACTGCCTGGTTTGTGCCGGGTGTTAAAGATGATCAGCGTTATGCGGTTAAGGGCTCAGTTACTGTCAGCAGAACCCAGGATGGGGGAGAAAGTTTTGAAGTGTTGCGCAGCGGATTACCACAAGAGCATGCTTATGATCTGGTTTACCGGCATTGCCTGGATATCGATAAATCAGGTACTTCGCTGGTGTTTGGTAGTACGACAGGTAATATTTGGCTATCAGAAAATCGCGGTGATGACTGGGTGCAGATTACTTCAACATTGCCTCCTGTTTATTGCATACGTTTCATATAGGTTAAGGTCTGCTATGACTATGTTTGATGAAGAAACAGTGCAGCATATGGTCTCTCATATGAATGAGGACCATGTCGATGCCATGCGGGATTATTGCCACCTATATGGAATGAAAATTTTCAAGCAAGACCCAAAAATGCTGAGGATTGATAGCACGGGATTCGAGATGCTGGTTAACGATGCCAGATTGCGCATTAATTTCGCAACAGAGTGTGAAACTGCCGAGCAGGTGCGTGCCGCACTGGTGGCGCTGGCTAAACAGGCACGCAAGCAGTAATAATCTTGTGGACGAGCTAGCCTTCCATGAGATTGGCTTCAACAATGTTCACAGCAAAGTTTTGATAAACGCTTTCAATTTGTTTGGCCATGGTATCCGGGAACACGTGGAAGTCACCCTGTTTTAAACCTTTGATAATTGCGTCTGCAACCAGCGTTGCTGGTTCAGCAATTTCCGTCAGACCGGCAGCGTCACCCATGTCGGTAGCGATGGGTCCGGGGTGTACGCTCATTACGAATGTACCCTGATCACTCAGTAATTCTCTTAATGACTGTGTTACTGAATATGCCGCGGCTTTTGATGCGCTATAAGTCGTAAAGGCGACAAAGTTTTTCATCGAGGCAATAGAATTAAGCTGTATCAGTGCGCCACCGCCATTCTGTTTGAGCACTGGAGCAAAAGCCTGGGTCATTCTTATCAGGCCGCCAACATTGATTTCCATTTCAAAGTTCAGGCTTTCTATTGCGTTACTGTCCAGCGGTGTTGTCGAAGTGAGGACCCCTGCGTTATTCACAACAATTTCCGTATCACTCGCTGCTTTAGCTGCTTCTGTGATTGTCTGTGGGTTGGCCAGGTCTAGTGTAATCGCTGAAATCCGTTTGCCATATTTTTCGAGCAGATCGTTTACAGAAGCAGTATTCCTCACTGCTGCGTACACTTTTTTCGCGCCGTGTTCCAGAAAAGATTCAACGATCGTTTTGCCGATGCCCCGATTTGCGCCGGTGACTAATGCCACTTTGTTCTTGATGTCTATGCTGTGAGTCATTGGAATCTCCTGAAAAATAATAATCATACCGAGGAATGTGTAGAGTAATAATATCACTTGCACATTGGCAAGGTAATCAACAAAATATGCAATTCATATTTGCAAGTGTGCAAAGAAATGATTGACTGGAATGATTTACCCTATTTTTTAGCTGTCGCAAAATCCGGCACACTTATGGGTGCTTCCAAGCAGTTGAACGTTAATCACTCGACAGTGTTTCGCAGGATTAATGCGCTTGAAGACAAGCTTGGAACTCGCCTGTTTGAACGCATGGCTGAAGGCTATGTGTTAACTGAAATTGGTCATGCTGTATTGCAACATGCAGAAGTAGTAGAAAACTCAATTCATTCCCTTGAACGTGCAGTAGCCGGTAATGATTTTGAGTTGTCCGGTGAAATTCGTATCACAGCACCCTTCTCCCTTGCGGAACATGTGTTAGTACCATGCATTGCGAAATTTCGATTAAAGCACCCTGGAATTACCATCAATATTATTGTGAGTAGTGCGTTATATGATTTATCTCGCAGAGATGCGGATATAGCGATTCGTTCAACAAATAATCCTCCAGACTATTTAATTGGACGCAAGGTGACAGACCTTACCTGGTCGGTCTACGCAAGCAAGGGCTATCTTAAAAAGTACGGTATTCCACGTGCAATATCCGACATGGAAAACTTTGATCTAATAGGTGTGGATGAATCACTATTGAGAATAGAAGCTTATAAATGGCTTATGAATAACTTCCCGAATGACAGCTTTTGCTGCTCAGCGAGTGATGTCAAAACAATATCGACTTTATGTCATGAAGAGTTGGGTGTAGCAGTGTTGCCTACCAATTACTTTAATAAATCTTTAGTAAAGTTATTTGATATTGAGCCAGAATTTAAGGACGGTATCTGGATATTGACTCATCCTGATTTGCGGCGAGTCACAAGAATTAAAGAATTCAGTCAGTTTTTATTCAATTACATGACAGACATGGATTTGTGAAAAGCTGTTCCCGATTGTCATATTTCAGGCGCATCTGTGCATGCTGAATCGAGTGTTAAAAAAATGAAATTTCCAAAATTTAAGTTGACTATAAAGCATTGTCATTAAGTGTATGTTTGCAAAAGAAGTGTGCCTGAAATATTCATGTATCAGGCAAATAGCCCGACTAGAGTAAGGTTAAAAAAAGATTGTGGCGCTAACGTCAAGGAGTTATAAGACTGCTGTAGACAATAATAATGATATCAGGAAGGGTAGCGCTCATGACTGCGAAAATTACTGCATTAAGAGGTCCTCTGTTAAATAGCACTAGTCACGCGAATTCTGAGAATGTTGATCGTCCGGTGTATATAGAAGACGCCCTTATTATTCTCGATGGTGACAAAATTATTAATTTTGGTCCCAGAAAAAAACTGGAGCCTCAACTTCCTGAAAATATTCCAGTAATTGATAGTGGTGAATGCCGGATTATAAGATCTACCGTATTAGCCTGATTGCCAGACCTGATATCTGTGCACAGGGTTGCGCGTAGTAAGCGATTTCGTTAGAAGTATTTTTCCTGAGGCGATCAGCTCAGGGACGCTAATTAAAGTATTGCCGGTTTATTAAAATATGCGGGCGCAAATTTTTGACAGCAGCTGTTATCTGGTATGACTCAGAGATAACAGACGGGTATAGCGGCAAATGTTATGTGCTTGCGCCTGAGAACAGTCAGTCACGCTCGGCTGCAATGGAGAGCGTGACTGACTATTGTATAGATTATTGTTGAGTAGGTTCGATGTACTGGCTTTGAGGATATTCAGGCTCGTACTTGCGAGAAGACTTTTCTTTAACGGTAGCGATGATGTCAGACTCGTTAGAAATAGGCTGGCGTTCTTCGTATGAGCTGTCAGCATCAGGTTTTTTTGCGGTATTTTTCGACTTGCCGTTTTTTCCTTTTTCGCCTGTGTCAGTGTCAGACGCCTGCTTGTCATTTTGATTCTGTTGTGGTTTTTTATTAGCGCGACGTTTGTTTTGCTTGTTGTTCTGGTTCGCCTGCTTCGGTGCGTATGTAAACCAGTCTTCTTCATTAATACGATAGTGATGATCGCATTCTTCTTTGATGATATGCGCTGTGGTTGCATCAACTGAAGCAATTTCTACGCGCACACCTTCAGATTTTAAATGTCTTACCAGTTCAATGTAGTCAGAGTCTCCAGACATGATCACAATGGTGTCTACCTTGCTAGCCAGCTGCATGGCATTGATTGACAGAGGGATATCTGCGGACTTGTGGCAAGGTCGTACTGATCCGTGGAAGAATTCGTGCAAGCGGTCTTTCAGCTTTTGGGATATCTGTTTGCCTTCACGAAAGTAAATGAGCCGATTGAGGCCGCGATTGCCTAATAATTTGGGGATTAGTTTGTCAAAGTTGAGCATGGTATTCGCGTCTTTGGTCTGGTCGTGAATACTCCTTTCAATATTGTTTCCATCAATGAGAATGGCTACGGTCTGGCTGATGCTGATATCTTCCGGTTTCTGCTCGGTTTTTTGTTCACTCATAAAAATATAGTCCTTATAAAGGCTGAATATAGATTCGCCAATAATGGTTGTAGGTGTGTATGTAAATATAAAAAACAAAGGCGGGTATACATAAATAAGCCGCGCCATTTGCGGAATGTTTATTTATAGATATAAACATCTTCAGTTATTATAGGTTGTTATCTGTGTAAGGTAAAATAATATTTAAATATGCTCTGCTGACCGTAGATGTATACCCGACTAGCCCGCAATATTTAGCCTCGACTGAGCTTATTCAGGACATGTGCGCAAGCTATCATGCCAAATGTAGCAGTGACGGCAGATAATGAGCCAAAACCATTCGCGCAATTTAGTCCGCTTAAATTGCTGCATTCTGATTTGTTGGTGCTGATCTCATGGTCATCTGTGGGATAGCGTAATTGTTCAGTAGAATATACACATGGAATATCAAATCGGCGCTGCAGGTTCCTGGGAAACCCATGCTGAGTGCGGAGCTGCTTGCGTATTTTTGCAAGCAAAGAATCTCCTTCGGATCGACTAAGATCTGCGACCTGGATGCGTGTAGGGTCTACCCGTCCGCCTGCACCACCCACTGTTAAAATATCCTGTTTTTTGCTCCTGCAATGATGGATTAATGAAGCTTTAATGCGAAATTGATCGATACAGTCAATGATGTAATCAAAACTATTGTGTAATGTGTCAGGGATGTTTTCACAAGACAAATGATCATCAATCAGGTTGACTTTGCAATTCGGGTTGATGGACAAAATGCGTTCCTGCATGGCGATAATTTTCGCCTGTCCAAGTGTTTCTGATAAAGCATGTATTTGTCTATTGATATTAGACTCTGCAATATGATCCAGATCGATTAACGTTATTTCACCGACAGCACTTCGCGCCAGTGATTCTGCAACCCAGGAACCTACGCCGCCAATTCCAATTACGCAGATGTGGCTATGGCTGATTTTTTGGTATGCTTGTTGACCATACAGTCGCTGAATTCCAATAAATCGTCTGGGGATTTGTTCGCTCATGATGTGCTTATAATTGAACAAATTTATATTTAGAGCAACGCCTTATTTTATGCAAATAATCGATACCCATTGTCATCTCGACTTTGATAATTTTCAGCAAGATCGTCATGAGGTGCTTGAGCGTGCCCGAAAAAATGGTGTGAGTGGCTTTGTTGTACCCGCAGTAAAAAAAAGTAGCTGGGAATCACTGATAGAAATCTGTAATAAATCAAGTGATATGCACTATGCTTTAGGGTTGCATCCTGTGTTTATTCAGTGTCACGAGCTGGAGCATCTCGACAATCTGCGGGATTGCGTAGCGAAAAACCAGCCTGTTGCAGTAGGTGAGATTGGTTTGGATTTTCATGATAGATCCTTGCATATTGAAAAACAGTTAATGTTTTTTGAGCAACAGTTAGCGCTGGCTTGTGAGGCAGATCTTCCAGTGATATTGCATGTAAGAAAAGCGCATGAGGAAGTGCTGCGATGCCTCAAGAAATTTCCGGTGACGGGCGGAATAGTGCATGCATTTAATGGCAGCCTCCAACAGGCTGAGCGCTACCAGATGTATAATTTCAAATTTGGATTTGGTGGCATGCTGACCTATCACAGGTCAACAAAACTCAGGAAACTGGCCAGTGAGTTACCTGTTGACTCAATTGTCCTGGAAACAGATTCGCCTGATATGACCGTGGAGCAACATCACGGTGAAAGAAACAGTCCGGAATATTTACCGTATTGCTTAAAGTCTTTGGCTGAATTAAGAGGTATGACTTTGCAGCAGGCAGCGCAGCAAACCTCATTAAATGCGCGAGATGTGCTGAGACTGGATAAATAAACCTGAGATGGCTTATTCGCACTATCATCGTTTCACAAAGACGCAGAGGAAAATAGCAAGCAAGAGCGATGCATTACCTCCCGTAAAATTTTCTGAAGTAGTGCTTCTACAGAAACACACGCTTGAAATACAAAAGCAGCTAACACTTGAAAATCTGGAATTTGTCGAGAGAGCAAGCCAGCATTTAATTGATGCTGTTTGTGAGCAACTTGAATTCTCTGGTGCGCGAATACATGTTCTGGAAAGAAGACCTCACGATGATGATAGTGAACTTCATGGCTTGTATGAGCCGGTAGATGAAGGTCGACTTCGCGCAAGAATTTATGTGTGGATGCGCACCGCAAAACGTCAGCAGGTAGTTGCATTTAAAACATATTTGCGAACTCTGATTCATGAGTTATGTCATCATTTAGACTATGAGTATTATCGGCTCGATGACTCCTTGCATACACGAGGTTTTTTTCAGCGCGAATCAACTATCATGAAACAATTGATCGGATAATTAATGTATGAGTATATTTAGTAGCAAAGAAAGAATGCCCTCAAAGCAAGACGCATTGCCTGGCAGGGATACGCCTATGCAGGTTTCGCCACTTCATTTTGTTAATAAAAACCCGATTAAACCGCCTTTCCCAGATGGGATTGAGAAAATCCTGTTTGGTTTGGGTTGTTTTTGGGGAGCTGAGAGAAAATTTTGGCAACTGGATGGGGTTTACTCAACTGCCGTGGGATATGCCGCTGGATTTACACCAAATGCTACCTATGAGGAAGTATGTACAGGCAGGACTGGGCATAACGAAGTTGTGCTGGTCATGTTTGATCCTCGGGAGCTTGAATTCGAGAAATTGCTAGCCGTGTTCTGGGAGTCACATAACCCAACACAGGGAATGCGCCAGGGGAATGACAAAGGAACTCAGTATCGTTCTGGTATTTATGCTTACAGCCAGGAGCAGCTGAATGTTGCGCAAAAATCAAAACAGCATTATGCAGCCAGGCTGGCTGAAGCGGGACAAGGTCAGATAACAACAGAAATAATGCTGGCACCTGAGTTTTATTATGCTGAAGATTTTCATCAACAATATCTGGCGAAAAATCCCAATGGTTATTGCGGGCTTGGAGGGGTAGGGGTTCAATATTAATCACTGTACAGCCTGTTTGTACAAGAAAAACCAGATATGTAACCTGAATAAATGATAGTCTTTATTGATAACAAGCATGATTTTCTGGCTAGTCTAATTTTTTAATTTTAGTGAATCTGTTGTCCTGAGAGAAAAATATCTCGAACTCACCATGCACGCCACTGTGGGTCAGGAATTGTCTGAGTACAGTGGCAGGAAACTGAACGGTACGACCATCCTTTGCGGTACAAATAACCTGGCGCGCTTGACCTCGATATAATTGCGCAAATTCTTGTGTGTTAATTGCCAGGGTGACCGTGATAGAAGACATGCGATAGCTTGGGAAAACCTGTGAATAATAAAGATAACATTTTGAAACCGAGAAATGATTATAAAGTGGGAAAGTTAATAATGTCAGAGCTTGATAAGAATCCAATAGAGCAGTTTAAGCTGTGGCTGGAGCAGGCGATGAGTACTGATATGCCCGAGCCCACAGCAATGAATCTGGCGACATATTCTGAACGGGATGGCCTGTCATCACGGATGGTTTTGCTGAAGGGTGTCGATGAGTGTGGGTTTGTATTTTATACCAATTATGAAAGTCGCAAAGCCAGGGACATGGTCAATTGTCCTGAAGTGGCGCTTTGTTTCTGGTGGGGTCTGCTGGAGAGGCAGGTACGTATAGAAGGGAAAATAGAGAAAGTGAGTGAACAGGAGAGTGATGCCTATTTCCAGTCACGCCCGCGAGGTAGCCAGATCGGGGCTATCGCTTCAAGACAAAGTGCTGTGATGAATTCTTACAAGGAATTGCGCGAGCAGGTTATAGCGGTAGAAAAACAGTATAAAGATCAGGTGGAAATACCCAGGCCAGCATTCTGGGGAGGATATCGAGTAGTGCCCGCCGCCATTGAATTCTGGCAAGGCAGGCCCAGCCGATTACACGACCGCTTGAAATATAACAGGAAGGCTAACGGCGACTGGACTATTGAAAGGCTGTCTCCGTAACAGATTAGCTATAGAGGATATGCCACTCAGGTGCGGGTTTGACTTTTTGTGGCCAGTACGTTTTTTCTGAATTGCTAGCGATCAACTCTTCACATTTTTTACAGGCCTCGCCATACGTCATTTGCTCGTCGAACTTGCCGGTTTGAAAGTCATACTTATGTTTCCAGGCAATGATATAGCCCGTGTCTTCATCACGCTTGATGAGGTTTTCATTCGTCATAGAGATTTCCCTTTCGTTCCTTGGACTTCAGCGAAATGTAGTTATATTAGTGTTCGCTAAAAAAGACTGGTCATTTTAGTCATCTAACGGCTCTTGTCTAGTATAAATTTCTCAAATAGCGCGCTTTAGTCAAAATAACGAAAATTAATAAATACCATATAAAACAGTAGGTTACTTATTTGCTCTGGCTTAAGACAACTTTTGCCTAAATGAAACCATGAAAAAATCTGCTATTTGCGCAGCTTTAATACAAAGGCATACATCAATGCGACCTCTTTGAGGCTGTCAAATCTTCCGGATGCACCCGCATGTCCCGCATCCATATTTGTTTTAAGCAGCAGTACATTGTTGTCGGTTTTCATTTCACGTAATTTGGCTGCCCACTTGGCGGGTTCCCAGTACGTCACGCGAGGATCTGTCAGGCCTGCAGTAATTAACAGATGTGGATAATCCTGTGCCTGTACATTGTCGTAGGGTGAATAACTCTTGATGTAATGATAATCCTCGGATTGTGTGATCGGGTTTCCCCATTCTGGCCATTCTGGCGGTGTTAGGGGCAAACTGTCATCGCACATGGTGGTAAGTACATCAACAAAAGGAACGTCAGCAATGGCTGAATGAAATAAATCGGGCTGAAGGTTGATGACGGCACCAATCAGCATTCCTCCTGCTGAGCCTCCGTGGATGGTTATGTTTCCTTTAGAGGTATAGTTGCTATCTGCCAGAAACTGTCCTGCATCGATAAAGTCACTGAAAGTGTTTTTCTTGTTCTTGAGTTTGCCGTCTGTATACCAGTCATAACCCAGCTCCATGCCGCCGCGAATATGCGCAATCGCATATATATAGCCTCTGTTAACCAGGCTGAGTCTACTTGTGGAAAAGCTTGCCGGCATGCTGCTGCCATATGAGCCATAGCCATACAGCAGCAATGGTGCACTGCCGTCAATTGGCGTGTCCTTTTTGTAGAGTAGTGAGACAGGAATACTTGTGCCATCGTGCGCACGCGCAAATATGCGTTTAGTGACATAGTCTTCAGGGTTGTGTCCAGATGGCACTTCCTGCTGTTTGCGCAATTTACGTGTGCGCTGTTGCATGTCGAAATCAAATATCTGGCTGGGCGTGGTCATTGAAGTGTAAGAGAAACGCATCAGCGAAGTGTCAAATTCAAGGCCTGGATCCATGCCTAATTCATAGGCTTCTTCATCAAATTCAATTGCGTATTCTGATGCGCTCTCATCCAGTGGCACAATAATAATCCTGGGTAGTCCCTGGCTGCGTTCGTATCGCACCAGGTAATCCTGGAACATATAAATGCCCCTTAATAATGTGCCTTTTGCAGGAAGATAATAATCCTGCCAGTGTTCTCGTTGTGTGCTGTCTAGAGGCGTGCGCATGATTTTGAAATCTGTACAACTATCTGCATTGGTGGTGATGTACCAGTGATTACGGTGATCAGTAACAGAGTACTCAATATCCTTGCATCGCCTTTGGAACAGAGTGAAATCCTGTGCAGGGTGATAGGCATCCAGATAATGAAGTTCGCTGGTGGTGTGATCGTGAACTGAAATTAAAATAAAACGATTCGACTCAGTACGATCAAGCCCAACAAAAAAGCCAGAGTCATTTTCCTGATAGACCAATTCATCCAGCTGTGGTGAAGTATTTAGAGTGTGACGAAACACCTTGTCAGGACGGTGATTGGAATCCAGGGTAGTGTAATAAAGCGTCTCACTATCCATAGCCCAAACAAAATTGCCCTGAATATTTTCTATGGTTTCCGGCAGGTATTCTCTGTTATTTAAATCCAGAATATATAAGGTATAGAATTCTGAGCCTTTAGTATCGATGCAATAGGCGAGGTAGCGGTGATCAGGGCTGTGTTCACATTCGCCAATATCGAAGTAGTCATACTGTTTTGAAAGTGTGTCAGCATCCAGCAGTATTTCTTCTTCGCCTGGTTGCTGGTAGCGACAATAAAGTGAATGTTCTGCGCCTACATTGTAACGGTCGTAATAATAGTAAATGCCATCTTTGCTGGGTACTGATGCGTCGTCTTCTTTTATACGCCCTTTCATTTCCTCGAAAAGTGTAGTCTGTAACTGTTCAGTGTCTTGCATCCAGTCTTTTGTGAATGCATTCTCCTGTTCTAGATAGTCGCGTATATTTTTGTCTAATAGAGCTGGATCACGCATGACTTGCTGCCAGTCCGGGTCACGCAACCACGCGTACTGATCGTTTCTTGTGTCGCCATGCATTGTGACCTGATGGGATATTTTTTTTGCAATCGGTGCTTTCATTGGATGTGAATTTTTATGTTATGAGTAGTATAAAGTCGCCATTAATTGTCAGCAGCCAAACTGCACCACATAGGAATTTGGCAAAACTGGTGCTGAAATATCAAAATTCCGAGTTGCAGGATTCTATACCCAAGCATGCGGAAAATGCATTTCTAATCGCGAATAAGTTTGTGTCGTCAAATAAAGTGGTGCTGGACAGTGGCTGCGGAACTGGTGAAAGCAGCTATCATCTGGCAAAAAAGTACCCTGACCATAAAATTGTTGCTGTTGATAAATCTATTGAGAGACTGCAACGCAGTCATGCCTTTGGTGAACAGCCTGCTAACTTGCTGTTTGTCCAGAGTGACTGTGTGCACATGTGGCGATTGATCAGACAAGCTGGATGGAAGATAGAACGACATTATCTGTTTTACCCCAATCCCTGGCCAAAGCCCGGGCATTTGCAACGTCGTTGGCATGGTCATCCTGTATTTCCAACTATGCTTGCTTTGGGAGGAATGCTGGTAATGCGCACAAACTGGGAGGTCTATGCGCAGGAATTTGCGCAAGCGTTAACAATGAGTGGCTGTGCTGATATCGATATGAAGCAACTGAAACTGGATAGTGATGCTGCAATAACACCATTTGAAAGAAAATATATTCAAAGTGGACACCAGCTCTATGAAGTCATGAGCCAGCACCTAAAGTGATTCTTCCTCTCCCGGTTGCGTGCAGGTAGCAGTGGAGCAATGAGTAATCTGGTCTTGTTTATTGTAATTCTTCGGCGTCCAGTTCGGTATGCCACTGTGCTCGAATGACATTATTCGTAGCAATACTGGCTCCCTTGGGGCCGCTGTGACTGATTTGTGCAGCCTGGGGGCCTATTGCATACTGGTAATACTGCAGGGCGGCTGAAGAAAATTGTTTGCAGGTGAAAGGCAGTTCGCAGCGTACTTCAAATTCGCCATCGTCTTTGAAAAGTTCTATATCCGCAATCAGGTGGGAATGAAATTGCTGGTTAAATTCAACATCAAATAGCACTTTGGTGATTTCTTTGGATGTGGTGTCGGTGTCGACAACATCTGGGAATAATCCATGAAAAACAAATTTAGCTTTACTCATTGTATCTTGCCCCGTCAGCCCGCATATTATTAGTCATAAATTCTCATGAAATCACCAATAATGGAATACTCTTTAGATACAGATGTGGCTAAGTTTGAGATACATCAGGAACCATACGGGTTATGGGATTTATGGGTCAATGGTATGCCGACATTGACGTTTGAATCGCCGCAGGATGCAGCACACGCAGTCTACAGTAAGGACACTGGATATGTCATATGGGACCAGTTAGACGAGCACAGCGCGCCAGAGGATATCAGCGGCTGGATCAGGTCTGAGTAGAGTTTGTTATGGGTCGTTATCGTCCTCCTGCGCCAGCAAAATCCAAATACATTACTGCCGAAGGAAAAGCCCGGCTTCAAAAAGAGCATGATTATTTATGGAAGGTAAAGCGTCCAAAGATCACGCGCTCAGTTCAGGAAGCGGCAGCTCAGGGTGATCGCTCTGAAAATGCCGAGTATATTTATGGGAAAAAGCAGCTGCGAGAAATTGATTACCGTGTGCGCTATCTGCAAAAAAGACTGGGTGATATCACTGTCGTAGACACTGTGCCCGATGATAAAGAGCGTGTCTATTTTGGTGCCTGGGTCAGCATAGAAGATGAAAATGGCACGCAGTCAGAATATCGTATTGTCGGCCCAGATGAATTCGATGATGCGCCAGAATACATTAGTATGGATTCTCCGCTGGCGCGTGCCCTCATGAAAAAGCGTATAGATGATGAGGTTTATGTAAGTTTACCCAAAGGGAGACAGGTCTACTGTATAATAGCGATTAGATATACATAAAGCCCTGCAAAGAGAGTGGATTGTGAAACTAGATAAAGCAGTGATTTTGCTGGTCATCATGAGTGTGAGCTTTTTTGAGGTGCAAGCCCAGCAGCTCTATAAATGGGTGGATGATCAGGGGCTGACGCATTATGGTGAAACACTGCCTGATCAGGACGTTGACCATATTACGTTTGAATTTACCGAAGATTATCAGGTGGCAAATTCACAGGATGATTATTATTCAATCCAGAATCAATTAAAAAGACTGCAGCAGAGACGCGCTCAGCAGTTAGCCGAGAAACAGCAAAGGGCAGAAGCACGAACCTTGTCAGAGCAGCAAACTGTTCCAGACACGATTTATGTTCAGACCAGTGAGCCTGAGCGCCGGTATTATTTGCCTGCGTATTACCCTCAGTACAAACCACATCACTACAACAATAAAGCTGGACTGCAGTATCCAAAAAGACCTCATAAGAAGCAAATTGTAGAAAAGCCCCGCACTGGAATTTCACAGAAAGCTAAAGCACATCATTCCGGGGCAGTTTTTTCGGCATCTCGCTGAAGGTGCTTGTTTATATTATCCAGACATGAGTCCCATGTGGGTTTAGTTCCCTCACCGTTTTTGCTAATGTACACCGCCTCTCGATTACACTATTCAGGGTTGCTGCATGAGTCAGGTGGTTTTACATCTCGGTGAACAATATATAGAAGAAGATCTCGAATATTATTTTTCGGGTGAGCGCGACAAGAATAATCAAGTACGCCCTGATAAATCTATCTACAGCATGACACCTTTTAGTGAACATATTGAGATGGATTTTAGCGACGGTAAAACAGGCAATTTTTTCTATCCTGTTTTACCCGATACCCTGGATCGTATTTATATTGGCATTAGTGTGTCTCTGTTTGCCAATTACTGGGGCACCTCGTTTATATTGGAATTGCTGAAACTTCTAAAGCCCGGAGGCTCGATTATTGTGCCCGTGTATCCTGAAGGGCAGGCAGCAGAGAAGGACTTCTGGTCACGCAGTTTTCTTGAAAATATATTCTTGAGCCGCGAACGATGGACCGGGTTTAGCAATATCACAGCAGAGAATGACGGTGTAATGTCCATTCGGGTAGGCAGAAAGTGGCCTGCACCCATGCCTAGCAGTATTGAGTGGTTCTTTAAGGAGCGCAGTAATCTTTTGCTGGCAAGTTTGCAGACAGGTATTGCTAATGTCGATGTCAACACGCATATAAAGCAGACATTTGTGCCGCTATGTAGAACAATTTGGAATGAATATGCTGCCAGTGCCGTGACGGAAAGAATAATCAGCCAGTATGTGGGGAAGAAGCATCAAAGTTCCTTGCTTCACGTGGGTGCTGATTACGGGATGCTGGCGAATGATGTGATTTTATCTCCGCTGGTAAGCGTGAAGGATGCGCAAAGCTGGCATATTGGTGAATTCGATAACAATTTGGCGAAAAGTATCTCCCGCTACTTTTCTGCACACACGAACACGCAGCACCAAATGAGCTATGCCACTATAAACGAGCTTGTCTTTAAGGGCGCTCATAACGTGGTAGTCATCAGCGGGTTATATTCAAAGATAGGCGCCGAGCAGTACAGGACTCTTTTGCAGGAAGCCTGGTCCCATCTTGCAGTTAACGGGATATTAATAGTGCATGAAGATATGGCAGAAAATCGCGCTGACATAGAAAAGCTGGATGCCATGGTGGCGGAGAATGGATCTGTACATTATCACTCGCTAATCGCAGCGCGTAATATTGAGCCGGCCGTTGAAATCAGCCAGTATTCTCTGGCGGTAGAAGAAAACTTACGTCAGGAAAAACAAACCAAACAGAATGTGTTTAGGGTGGTACGCAAACTCTAGCCGGTGAAGGCTGGAGTAGTCACATAAGTTTGTATTCTGAAAATTCAGCCCAGCCGTTAATTTTGCGGCGGTCCTGTCCAGAACGACGGGGTGCTTTGTTAATTTCATAGCGAACCATTTCGCGGCGCTCACTGGCTTCAATGCGTCGTTCAGCCAGGCGTCGTTCCTTGCCTATATATGGGTTGCTCATGTCGCTGATTCCTTTTCCTGCTGTCTTGCTGTTTTTTTGAATCTGATCAGTTGGGCTATTATCCATTAATTGCATGCCAGTATCTATCCTCATTTATGTCAGTATTTATAGTGATCATCACAGTATCTTTTAAAATGTTCTCCCAATTTTCATGCAAGAATGCTAAAAAGATATTTGTGGAGTGATTCACTAATTCATCTATCTGGTTCATAGTGTAACGGGCTATTTCCAGTAAATGTTTGAAGGATTGCGCAATTTTTAGCTAAGCAAGAGCGTATAACGTAGGTTAACTATAATTATCAGATGAAATCATCATTCATGAATTGGTCAGCGTTTAGCATTACCAGCGCCATACTAGTCTTCACCGCGCTAGCACTTATTGCGACGAATGTGGATGCGGCGGGGCTGTATAAACAGCGTGAGCAATATATGCAGGCGCGTCATGCTCTGGCAGTGGGTGATCTCAAGAGTTTTGAACATCTGGCAGTACAACTGGAAGATTATCCTTTGTACCCATATTTAAGGTACGAGGAATTACGTCGCAGAATTTCGAGTGCACCGGAAAAAGACATCCGCTCATTCCTGGATAACTATTCATATGTACCTATCGCAAACCGGATAAGACAGGCATGGCTGGATGAGCTGATGAAACGGGGCCAACACAGCAAGTTTCAGCAGTACTATGAAGCAGGTAATAAAGTTGCCCATCAGTGTTTTGATATGCAGGCACGTATGAAAGCTGGAGATGTGCCGGATGCGGTTGAGGAAATCAAAAAGCTGTGGCTGGTAGGCAACTCCCAGCCCAATCAATGCGATATATTGTTTTCATGGCTGGAAAAACAGGGTTATATGGATGATGAGCTGATCTGGCAGCGTATCGATATGGCGATGGCAAGGCGTGACCTTAAATTGGCAAAGTACCTGGCAGGGAAGTTATCGACAGAGCAGGTACACTGGTTTGCACTACTGAATAGTATCCACAGGAACCCTGAAAAAATATTAACCGACCCGGATCTCAAGCAGGATCATCCGCTTGCAAGAAAAGTAATTACCTATGGCGCACGACGTTGGGCAAGAAAAGATGTGTCTGCTGCGGTAATGGCATGGCAGCTACTCAGCGATAAATACCAATTCAGCGAAAAACAGCGGATTCATACGCAAGCAGATATGGCATTGACCGCGGCACTCAGGCACCACGCTCTGGCAGCAGAACTAATGAGTCAGTTGCCTGCTGATATTGATGATGTGGAAGTGCAACAGTGGAGAGCACGTGCGGCGATGCGTGCTAATGACTGGCCAACAGTGCTAAGAAGTATCGTGTTGATGGGAGTGGATGCGAAAGAAGAGCTGGAATGGAAATACTGGCGTGCGCGTGCCCTGGAAGAAATGGGTGTGCATGCAGATGCGAAATTGATATATCAAAAAATTGCACAGGAAAGGGATTACTATGGTTTCCTGGCGGCAGACCGTGTGCAGCAGCCTTACGAAATGAATGACAGGCCTTTGCAGTTTACTGACTTTGAGATCGGCAGAGTACTGGAGTATCCGCCATTGATACGGGCACGAGAGCTGCTGGAAGCAGGACAGACATGGCACGCATATAATGAATGGAAATACCTTACTGCGGGCTTTGATAATAAAAAATTACAAATAGCGGCTTATATTGCGCACCAATGGGACTGGCATCATACGGCTATATTTACTGTTGCAAGAGCGCAGCACTATGATGATTTGCAATTGCGTTTTCCGCAGCCATATGACGATATCGTTACTGAGAATGCGAAAAGATTTTCACTTGCTCCCGAATATGTTTACGGAGTGATGCGACAGGAAAGTGCAATGAATAGCATTGCAAAATCCCATGCCGGGGCAAGCGGCCTGATGCAGCTAATGCCTGCGACGGCCAAAGATGTTGCCAGGGAGCTGAAAATCGCATCTCCAAACAGAACAGCATTGCTGCAGCCAAAGATGAATGTACAGTTGGGTAGTAAATATCTACGTTCAATGCTGGACCGATATGATGATCAGCAAGTATTGGCAACAGCATCTTATAACGCAGGACCCCACCGTGTTAAGCGCTGGCTGCCGCCAAGAGAGACAATGTCTGCCGACGTGTGGGTGGATACTATTCCGTATGATGAAACGCGTAAATATGTACGCCGTGTAATGGCCTATTCCACCGTCTATGAATGGAAGATGGCGCAAAAAACGACACGGCTTCAATCGCGTATGCCTCCGGTTCCTGCCAAATAGTAACTTCTTATTTTGACGCTGCATTCTCTGGAAGACGCTGAAAAAGTCCTCGATTTCTGGTTTGGGGCGTTAATCAACAAAACAGATTTTCCTGAAGATAAAGCCTCAATGTGGTTTGTGCATGGTTCAGACTATGATGAAGTGATTCGCTCGCAATTTCTCCCATTGCATAATCAGGCGTGTAGTGGAAAGCTTGATGTGTGGTGCGATGTGCCTAGAAGTATGCTTGCGCTAGTTATTATATTGGATCAGTTTTCGCGTCACATATACAGACATCAGAAGCAAAGCTTTGCGCAGGATGAAAAAGCAGTCGCCACTGTGTTGAAGGGTATTGATAATAAACTGGATAGAGATTTGTTTTTCGTCGAACGCAAATTTTTTTACATGCCCTTAATGCATGCCGAGAATATCGATATTCAAAATCTTTCTGTAGAAATGTTTAGTCGACTGCGAGACGAAGTACCTCATGAGTCAAAAGCGCTATATGAAAAGTCATTAAGTTTTGCGCAAAGCCATCATTATGTAATTTCAAAATTTGGACGTTTCCCTGAGTTAAACGAAATTTTAAATCGTAAAAGTTCAGCGGAAGAACAGGAATTTCTTGATACGGGAAAGTATCGATTTCTATAAATAATCATAAATTAGTTTTCAGGTTATCTTTACACGCATAATGTTATAATATAACATTACATTTAAATTCTGTTATTTAATTAATGCCATCTGTTCTCCAGGTATGTGGAAAGCAGTAATGCGTGTGAAATGGAGATGTAAGAATGATTGTTCGTTGTGTCGGTCTGAGTAGTCTGTTTTTTTTGTCTGCGCTGTCTTGTTATGCATCTGAGGAACTGGAGCCCATTGTTGTGGAAGCATCTGTCTTTGAAGGTCGGGAAATTGATGATTTTGCTCAATCGATAACTATCCTGAATAGTAAGGAGCTCGAACAAAAAAAATCTGCTTCAATCGGTGAAACCGTTGACGGGGAGTTGGGGGTATCTTCAACTTACTTTGCACCTGGTGTGAGTCGTCCAATAATTCGAGGACTGGGTAGTAATCGTGTGCGCGTTCTGGAAAACGGAATTGATAGCTCAGATGCCTCTAGTGTCAGTGAGGATCATGCCGTGTCAATTGAACCTTATATATCCCGGCAAATAGAAATATTGCGAGGTCCAGCGACATTGCGATACGGGTCTGGTGCCATTGGAGGTGTGATCAATGTAGTTAATAAACGGCTACCCCAGACACTGGAAGGAAAAAGTCTGGATGTTGATATTCATGCCGAGCATGCAACAGTGTCTGATGGTAATACAGTCGCTGTAGATCTTAATGGTGTATATGAATCGTTTGCATGGCATATTGATGGGTTAACACGTGACACTAACGATTATGAAATAAACGGATTTGCTAGCGAATCTGAAGCAGATAACAGAGGAGTTTTGAAAAACAGTGATATAGAAAACGATAATTATGGATTAGGTGGTGCTTATATAACTGATGCTGGAATGATTGGATTTGCGTTTAGCCGGTTTGATTCAAATTATGGTATTCCTGGTGCGGAAGAGGGAGATATACGGATAGACTTAAGGCAGTATCGTTATGATAGTCAGGTGGAATTATACCAGCCTGTCACTGGGGTTGATTCAATTTCATTGCGAACAACCTTTAACAATTATCGTCATTTTGAGATTGAGGAAAGTGGTGAAATTGCAACGGCATTTGATAATGAAGTGCTGGAGACGAGGCTGGAAATTTTAACTGGCAACGATAATGGCTGGGAAAATGCATTTGGACTGAATTATCAAGACAGGGAATTTTCAGCGGTGGGCGAAGAAGCCTTTATTCAGCCTGTGGATGAAAAAAAATATGGTGTCTTTGCAATTACGGATTATCAGACAGGCAATTGGGATTTTGAACTGGGTGGACGGTTTGATCGAGAAAAGTATAAGTCTGAAAATGCTGATGATGATGAATTTTCTGTATTCACTGCGTCAGTGGGTGTGGTTAAAGAATTTTCAGATCACCTGAAATTGAATCTGTATGCAGCACGTTCTGAACGTGCGCCACAGGAAACTGCGTTGTATGCGGATGGTCCACATTTGGCGACACTTACCTTTGAGCAGGGTAATGAAGATATCAAAAAGGAAACCTCGTATAGCATAGAACTCGGTCTTGGTCAGGATAAGGATAATTATAGCTGGCAGGTAAATAGTTACTACAACCACATAGACGATTTCATATATCTGGCGAGTGTTGATGGAAATAATGATGGCATTGCAGATCGTACTGATGAAGATGGTGTCTTTGCGCCGGATGGTGAATTATTGCTAGGCAGCTATACCAATGAAGATGCAAAGTTCTATGGTATTGAAGCAGAAGTAACTCGGCGCGTGTTTAAAAATCACATGCTTGAGGTAAATGGTCGAGTATTTGGGGACTATACGCGAGCAAGGTTTCGTGACAGCAGTGTTGGCAATGTTCCTCGTATTACGCCAGCCAGAATAGGTGCAGGCATTGATGCGGTCTACGGGCAATGGGATGCAAGACTGGACATGACCTATGTGACGAAGCAAACAAAAACGGCACAACTTGAAGAGACAACAAATGGATTTACTATGCTTGATGCTAATCTGTCAAAAACATTTTATATCAAAGATGCTGATGTGAAATTGTTTTTAAAAGGAGAGAATCTTCTGGATAAAGGTGCCAGGCAACACGCTTCATTTCAAAAGGACCGCGTTACATTACCTGGCCGTAATATCGTGGTTGGCGTGTCCATGGCTTACTGATGAAGGCAACGGTTTTTTCGTTTTTTGAAAATACCTGTGCAGGTTATTTAAACCGGCTGGACTTTTACAATATGATTTTTTACTGGTGCTTGTTTAAATGTGCTAGTGTGAAATTGTCTATCCAGGGGCTGCATAAATCAGGTTCCAGAAATCCGCAATGACCGCCATGTTCTGTCAGCAGGATATTTGCATGCGGGTGAGTAGCGAGTTTTTTATGATCTTCCCACGGGATAATCGGGTCATCTTTAGCAAGCACTATCTGTGCGATGGACTGCATGGTCGTAAGCCGGTTGCCTGCGATCGAGTAACCATCCAGATATGACTGCAAATCACTGAACCCGGAATAATGAGTCGCTAACACTTCAGTAGCCCGACGTAATGTTTTGCACTGATCGAAAGTCTTTCTGGAATACAAATGCGGGAATGCTTCGGCTTTCTGGTAAAAAGATTTCTTCCATCGTTGCATGAAATAATTTCTGTAAACAAGCAGTGAATTCTCAAGTGCTGACAGCGTGTTGCCAGGGTCGATCACCGGACAAAAAGCGATAGTGCTGTGAAGCTCCAGTTGCTCGCGGGTGGTGAATGCGTTCACGCGCAAAGCGAAGTTGGCTCCAAGTGAAAAACCTATTAATGAAATTGCCTGTCTGAATTCGTTTTGTATATAAATGCAGGCATTAATGACTTCCTGAATACGGCACGAATGAAATATATTTTCATTCAGGTGATGCGAATTGCCATGGTCGCGTAAATTTAATCGTATGACATTATAGCCCTGCTCGAATAAAAAATTACCCAATGTGATTAAGTATAGAGAATCTGCGCAGCCTAGCCACCCATGTAGCAATACCACAACCGGCGCGCTGGTCTGGTTCTGTTGGTTGTATAGCGCGGATAAGCGAATCCCATGGCCAGCAGGGATGATTTTCTGCTTGGCCTGTGCGCAAAAATGTTTGCTTTTATGCTGAGCCACCAGCTTGCGGGCAGGCGATCCGGCCAGGATGCTATTGGTATGGCCGTTGCGGAATATGCCTTTTCCAGTATATGGCTGCATAGATATTTTGCATAATCAGTGGAACTGGCTAGCTGGCTTTCTCCAGGGCTTGTGTTAAATCAGCCATAATGTCATCAATGTGTTCTATGCCGATCGATAAACGAATCAAGTCTTCGCTGACGCCGGCAGTTTTCATTTCTTCCGGAGACAATTGTCTATGCGTAGTACTGGCGGGGTGGCAAGCCAGTGATTTTGCATCACCAATATTGACGAGTCGCACTATCAGCTTGAGTGCATCGATGAATTTTGCTCCTGCTTCTGCGCCGCCCTTTATGCCAAAGCTAAGGATGGCAGAAGCGCGACCTCCCATGTATTTGTCCGCGAGCGGTTTGTCTAAGTGATTTTCCAAACCGGCATACCGTACCCAGCTGACTTGGTCGTGATCCTGTAAAAATCTGGCAACTGTCAACGCATTTTCACAGTGTCTGTCCATGCGCACCGCGAGTGTTTCAATGCCTTGTAATATCAGGAAGCTGTTAAAGGGTGAAATTGCAGACCCCATATTGCGTAACGGGACAACGCGCACACGACCGATGAATGCAGCCTCACCCATTGCTTCTGTATACACCACGCCATGATAGGAAGGATCTGGTTCATTTAGCATAGGAAAACGTTTGGCATGTTTGGCCCAGGGAAATTTTCCTGAGTCAACAATAATTCCGCCAATGGATGTGCCATGTCCACCCATGTATTTAGTTAACGCATGGACGACAATGTCTGCTCCATGCTCAAAAGGTTTGCACAGGTAAGGCGAGGGGACGGTGTTGTCTACAATGAGCGGTACTCCGTGACTGTGCGCCATTTCTGCCACTGCACTAATATCCAGAACATTGCCGGCCGGGTTGCCAATAGTTTCAGCAAACACGGCTTTTGTATTGTCATCAATGAGCGCTTCCATGCCGGCAACATCATGCTGGTCAGCAAAGCGAACTTCAATTCCCAGGCGAGGTAAGGTATGTGCAAATAAATTGTATGTGCCACCATAAAGTGATGAGGCAGATACTATGTTGTCACCCTGTTGCGCTATCGCAAAAATGGCATAGGTGATCGCAGACATGCCAGAGGATAAAGCCAGTGCGCCAACACCGCCTTCCATTTCTGCTACACGCTTCTCCAGTACCGAAGAAGTAGGATTCATGATGCGCGTGTAAATATTGCCTTCTACTTTCAGGTCAAACAGGTCAGCGCCGTGTTGTGTATCATCAAACGAATAGGAAGTGGTTTGATAGATGGGCACTGCCACAGCATTGGTAGTGGGTTCAGGTGAGTAGCCGCCATGTATGGCAATAGTTTCAATTTTCATAGGCTTTTTCCGGTGTGGAAATAATTATTAAGTGCTACCTCAGTAGCTGAGTAAATTTTAACAGTCTTTGCGGCAATCAGGTTAGTAATTCACGCATTCGAGCGCAGTTGCCAGGTAGGCTGGAATTGGCTATCAATTATATTATGCGAGACCAGCCATTGGCTGGCGTCATCACTGTCAACGTGAAACCAGCGTGCCGCAGAGCCCAGGCGGAAGTTATACCCCCAGACGTTCATATCATGCATATGAATGGCTTTATTAAAGCTGGGAATATAATCCGATAATACCAGTTGTAAATAACAGCAGGCATTTTCGATTAACGCGGAGCCACCCGCATCATGGGCATCTGAATTGCGTTGCTCTGGAGGCATACAGATAAAATGGCAGGCTTCGTGGAGAATCGAATGAATGGGGGTATCTTCCCTGGCATAGAGTGTTGATCTGAATCGCCCTGCTTCCGGCGCCCCCCAAAAGCTATAGGGGATATCATCATTTATATCCACTTCTTCCAGAATTAGACCAAATCGGTTAAAAAGTGAGCGTAAATCAGGTGATTGAATGTTTTTTAAACTATGCATTTCCGGGTATGGTCAGCCATGAAACTCGTTATCGTCAATATGACTGATATCAAATAGTGTAGCGAATTGTACTGAAGTGGCATACGGTTTTGTTCATTTGAGGTATACTAGCGCCCGCCCAATGGGCACCAACATTGTATGGATATTTAAATAGGAAAGATCACTGATGATTTCACAAGTACGACGAATGACTTTATTCAGCTTATTGGTAATCAGCTCCCACGCATACGCTGCTGGCGATGCAGCACGTGGAGAAATTCGAGCAGAAACTTGCCTTGGCTGTCATGGTGTAGCGAGCTATACCAACGTATACCCCACTTATAAGGTGCCAAAACTGGGCGGTCAGCATCCAGAATATCTGGCAGCCGCACTTAAAGCCTACCGTTCGGGCGAGCGTTCACATATGACTATGCGAGCTCAGGCAGCCAACTTAAGTGACCAGGAAATTGATGATATTTCGGTTTATCTGGCGTCGCTCAAGTAGTAATCACCAACAGTTACAGATTTAGAATTAAAAGGAAATTAGATGAAACGCTCGATTCTTGTTTTACTGATCCAGCTTGTGTTTACAGCCAGTGCTATTGCCGGTGGCGGAAATGCGGCTGCGGGTAAGGAAAAATCACAAACATGTGTCGCCTGTCATGGCGAAGCTGGAATGAGTGCTGTTGCAACATTCCCTAATATTGCTGGCCAGTATGAAGACTATATTTATGTAGCATTAACAAGCTATAAGTCTGGATCGCGAAATAATCCTATTATGAGCGGTATCGTTGCGGCACTTAGTGAGCAGGATATGAAAGATTTAGCTTCGTACTATTCTAGCCTGAAAGGCTTAGAGAGCCTGGACCTACCTGCAGGAAATTAATCAATGCTGCACTTAGTGGTGAAAGTCACTAAGTGCCTTAATTATGTGTCAATGGGCTAGGCTTTATTCTGTTCCCACTCTTCCGGGGTGTACGCTTTAATGGTTAATGCGTGCAACTCGCCGCTGGCAATCTGGGCGTTGACTGTTTTGTAGACCAGCTGATGTTCCTTGAGCATACTGAGTCCTTCAAACGCAGGACTTACAACGGTTGCTTCGTATTTTCCACCATCCCCTGTCACAATGGCTTCCGCGTCAGTGATTCCGTCTTCTATTAACTTTTTTATTTCTGATGTTTCCATAGCTTATTAGTACTTGATAATGATTGTTTGGTAAATATTAGGTTCAGTGTAACGCACTCGTTAATTTGTTTGCTATCTCTGAAATGGAGTAATTTGTATTACAACGCTTCTGACTCAACTATAGCTACGAGTTCATCGCCTATTAGAGATTTTCTCCAGCCAGAAGCAACTCTGCTTTGTTTCCCCAGCACCAAATTCACCAATGACTTTCGGTTTGCCAGCAAAGAAGCAGACGTATTTAGCTGTTCAGCGCGATGACGGGTAAATTCCATGAGTTTTTTAACTAAAGCTCTTTGTTCCTTGTTAAGTCTGTTATCGGCAGGTTCCTGTAAATTATCGGCAATATCTGCAGGAATGGGTTGTTGTAAAATCTCACAGATACTATTTGCATGACGCATTGATTTTGGTGCGTGTTGTTTCAGACATTGTGATACAGCTTCACTTTCAAAGTCTTTAAGCTGACACGCTTCAAGCACGGCTGAGTCTGGCAATATCCAGCGTCTGGGCAAATTTCTGGTCTGTGCCACCTGCTCACGCCATTCAGCGATTCTGCGCACATAATAAAACTGTTTTGCGTTGAGTCTGCCTATCCCTTTTACCTGTTTCCAGGCGTCTTCCGGAGCCACAAAATAATTTGATGGCAGTAATAGTTTTTTGCATTCTTCTGTTAACCAAAGCATTCTGTTTTCTGCATTTAAATCAGCTTCCAGCTTCTTGTATAATGGGCCCAGGTGAATTACATCGTCCAAAGCATATTCGATCTGTGCCTCGGTTAGTGGTCGTTTTTTCCAGTCGGTGCGACTTTCTGTTTTGGCGAGGTGGACTGACGACTTTTGTGCAACCAGCTCCGCGTAACTTATTTGCTCATCTAATCCTAAAATGCTGGCAGCGACCTGAGTATCAAACAGTGATTTTGGAGTTAGCTGATACTCGGAATACAACACTTCCATGTCCTGGCGGCAGGAATGAAAGATTTTAAGCTGGGAATTCTGTCGAAGTAGTTCCAGTAACGGGTCGATATGGTCTAAGCTAAGTACATCAATACATGCGTTTACCTCGTCTGTTGCAATCTGGATCAGGCACAGTATCGGGTAATAGGTAGATTCGCGCATGAATTCTGTATCCATGGCCAGCCAGGGTGAATGAGAGATCTGATCTACAAATAATTCCAGATCGGCGCAAGTAGTGATGACCTTGGGGAGCATTATGGTTATGATTTTATTTGAGTAAGAATAATGAAACTAGCATGGTTAAGTAATTATAGCGGGATTTTGCTGTTGCTAATGCTGACAGCGTGCAGTGTCTCATCGCAAACGAATACAGACTGGCGTTCACTATACTATCGAGATCATCCTTTTGCTGGGAAAGTTTTTTCTACTCACAACAAAACATGGATTTCGCCACAACAGCTGGATGAAAGTATTAAACACGAACATCTCATATTGTTGGGTGAAACGCATTCCAATCCCGATCACCATCTCGGTCAGGCTAAAATAATCGAAAAATGGCTTTCGAATAAACAGCCAACAGCGCTGGTACTCGAGATGCTGGCATATGACGAGTGGGTTGAACTTCAGTCTGAATACATGGAGCGGCATACACTGGCTGCGCTGCATCATAAGCTTGAAGAGGTATCGGGGCAATGGGATTGGGAGATATATAAACCCGTTTTAGAGGTTCAGGTTAATCATCAACTGCCTATCGTAGGAGCAAATCTTACCCGGGATCAGCTGGATGAATATGCCTCTGCTGAAAAATGTCTGTTAGCGCGGGGGAAAGTTTCATTGGAGGTGTGTGACTCGCTTTCAATGCATCAGCAAACTACGATTAAACAACTCATTTTTGATGCTCACTGCGGCTATTTGCCACTTGAGCGAACAGATCCATTGGTGCGTATTCAAGTGGCTAAAGATGCTTCATTTGCACTGTCAATGGCCAATATTGGAAATACCCATAAAGTGGCTCTGATTGCAGGTGCAGTTCATGTTCGCAAAGATATCGGTGTGCCTGTACACTTGCAGCGCTTGGGGAGAAAATCTGTCAGTATCGCTTTTGTGAACGTAGATCCCGATAAACTGAGCGTCGAGGAATATCTTGATCATGCTGAATTAATCAGGCAGTTTGATTACCTCTATTTCACACCCAGTGAACGCAATCAGGACCCGTGCATTGAGTTTGCCGAACAATTAAATAAAATGAAGAAGTTAACTAGATAGATACACTGACATGCAAGATAAAATCACGACTGATCGAGTAAAAAGCCTGCAGAAACATTTAGAACAAGAGAATCCGTTACTGGTCTCTGTGGTGGATAAGTTTGTTGAGCTGGATAAGGTAGGTCTGGCACTAGGTGTGTTAAACGCACGTGATTCATATACGACTGAAATCTCATGGTGGCCGCTTATTTCAATACTGGGAACATTCTCGGCAGGTAAATCCAGTTTTATCAATCAGTATGTAGGCGACACAATTCAAAAAACCGGTAATCAGGCAGTCGATGACAAGTTTACTGTGCTGTGTTTCAGTAGTGATGAAACAGTGCGTGTATTGCCAGGAATAGCGCTGGATGCCGATCCGCGCTTCCCGTTTTATCAAATGAGCGAAGCGATAGATAAAGTGGCAGAAGGTGAAGGTGCAAGAATTGACACTTACCTGCAGTTGAAAACCTGTCCTACTGATGTCATGCGAGGAAAGATATTAATAGATTCACCAGGATTCGATGCAGACTCGCAGCGTGACTCTACCCTGCGTATCACGGATCATATTATTAATTTATCAGACCTGGTGCTGGTTTTCTTTGATGCCAGACATCCGGAACCAGGTGCAATGAGAGATACACTTGAGCATTTGGTGGCAGGGACAGTACGTCGTAAAGATGCCAACAAGATCATGTTTATACTGAACCAGATCGATACCACGGCGGCTGAAGATAATCTGGAAGACGTCGTGGCTGCATGGCAGCGTGCTATTGCCCAGGGCGGATTGGTTAGTGGAAGTTTCCACACACTATATAACGAAGATGCATCCGTTAATATCGAAGATCCGAATCTGGAAATGAGATATAAAAAGAAACGTGATGCTGATTTGCATGAAATCACAAAACGTATCGCGCAGGTGAGTGTTGAGCGTGCATATAGAATTATTGGTGCGCTTGAGAGTATTTCAAATCGTATTGAAAAAGAAGTTGTTCCTGAATTACAGACTGCGGTTAGTGTATGGAAAAAACGTGTGCTGATTACGGATGCGATTGTACTCATTCCGTTATTTGTTTTCTTCCTGTCATACACCCTTTCAAATGGTTACTGGCAAGGTTTTAATTTTGTTGTTCCTGGATTGGCAGAAAGTGGTTATGGCAAGATGATGTCCAGTGCGACGCTGGCTATTGCAGTCGCGGGATTTGTCCTGGTCCATTTTATTATAAGAAGCACAGTGGCTAAATGGTATGCGCGTGGTTTGTCAGCAGATGGTCATTATGGCAATTTGCGAGCTGCATTTCTTAAGAATACACGCTGGTTTAAAAGTGTATTGTTTGGACGATTAGTAGGGTGGGATCAAAAAGCAATCAAGAAAATTAGTGATCTGCGCGATTCTGCCGATGGCTTTGTTCAGAAACTTAATGATCAATATACTAATCCATCGGGCAAGTCTTTATAGGTAATATCATTCACACCTTCGATAGAGTTTTATCCTGTGTCTTCAGGGGTGAAGCTGATCTAGCCTGGATTTTATGTGGGTGGCTGCTAAGTGGCAGTCATCGGCGATTCAATTGAAAACTATTCCAGAAAAAAATATATCGCTTGGCTTTGCATTGGCCGGGTTTGGAACATTATTGTTTTCGTTAAAGTCTATCTTTATTAAATTCCTCTATGCGGAAAATATGGATGCAGATGAGGTGTTAGTGATGCGTATGGCTTTGTCGTTGCCTGTTTATATTGGAATGCTCGTTTGGTCTCTGTCTGGAAAGTCATCCGGTACAAATTTAAATAACAAAACGTTGCTGACAATTTTTGTACTGGGATTTTTTGGTTACTACCTGGCGTCGTTACTCGATTTGATGGGTTTGGAGCTAATCAGTGCGCAACTGGAACGCTTAAGTTTATTTACATATCCATTCATGGTGGCGCTGCTGGGTTATTTTTTCTTTAATGAAAATATTACACGAAGAATTATTGTTTCATTAATTGTCACCTATACAGGCTTATATGTCGTTATGGGGCATGAGCTAAATCTGATGGGTGAAGGTGTAATTGAAGGTACATTCATGGTGCTGGGTGCTGCATTAAGCTTTGCATTCTATGTGTTATTCAGTAAGCGTTATATTAAGCAATTGGGTTCCCAGTTGTTTACTTGCATAGCGATGATTTCTTCGTGCATTTTTGGTTTGTTTCATGGTGTTTTGATGCTCGATATTCAGGACTTGTCTATCAGTCATGCGGCCTGGTTCTGGTTAGTGATGCTGGTGATTTTAAGCACCGTTATTCCAAGTTTTATGATGACAGAAGCACTGGATCGAATTGGCCCTACACAAACAGGTATTGTTGGTATGTTGGGGCCAATATTTACGATTGTACTGGCTATTTATTTACTGGATGAGCCATTTAGTGTGTGGCTGGTATTAGGCGTCATGCTGATGATGATGGGTGTTGCAAATTTAGTGAGAGGTAACGGCCAAACTTAATTAGTTCACAATGTCATCTCCGGCTTGATCGGAGATCCAGCGAAGGCTTGTTTATAGGTGATATGTTTCTCTGCTGCTGGATTCCCGCTTGCGCGGGAATGACTTGGATTATTTCGACAATGGCGAGATTAATGTGTGGTTGATTGTTGTTAATTTAAATCATGAAAGTTATTTGTACTTGAGTATGCTGCTAGGCTAATCCAGATCAGTTGTTCTTCGCACTGCACGCATAACAATATATATCCATGGCCAGGCGACGGCGCTGGTTAATGCTGGCGACCAGTATGTCCATGATTCGGGGTCCTGTCCCAGTACGCCATAAACCCATAGTGAAACACTCATATGAGGAAGTAAGATCATGGCAATGAATAATGCCTGCTGATGTAAAGGATAGATTCGTACACGTTGATGAAATCGAATGCTAATAAAAGCAGTGAGTGCGAAACCCAGTGCATGCTGTGCCAGCAATGCACCACGCAATACATCAACAATTAACCCGAGTCCCCATGCTGATCCAACCCCAATCCACCGGGGTGTCGTCATACTCCAGTAGATAACCAGTAAAAGTATCCATTCAGGACGAAATGGTTCTGCCCAGACTGGAATAGGCATAATAGTGAGTAAGGTGGCGATAATAAATGAGCCAATCAATACATAATATGTTCGAGTAGTTCTGCGCATATTATGGAGTAGCCTGTTCTACAGCGGGGCTATCGGGGCTGGCATTCTCCGCTTTGCTACTACCATGACTTTCCGGGTTTAACTTGTCGTCTTCAGCAGGATTTGTCCACAAGAGTAATACTTCACGAATAGTGTCAAGGTCTGCTAAAGGACGCGCTTCTACATGCAAAAAAGCGGCGCCAGGCAAGTTATTTATAGAAGTGACTTCGGCAATCGGATAGTTGGGTGGGTATCGTCCGTCCAGTCCTGATGTATGAAGTAAATCGCCAATGCGTATGTCTGCTGATGAGGATACGTTTTTTAATTCTACACGGTCGGTTTTGCCGCTTCCGACAAGCAGTGCACGCAGATTTGTTCGATTACTTTCAGCCAGCAATGCATGATTAGGGTCCGATATCAGTAACGCTGTTGAATGCATGGGATAGACTTCAACTACTTGTCCAATAATGCCTTTTGCGGCCACAAGTGGCTGGCCATCAAATACACCTTGTCGACTACCCTTGTTGATGGTTATTAACTGTCTGAACGGATGAAGGTCAACAGACAAAATTTCTGCAATTAATACTTGTTCGTTTGATGTCTGAATGGGTGAGCCGAGCAATTCTCTCAGACGTGCATTTTCCTGCTCGAGTAGTGCCAGACGCTGTAATTTTGCCTGGTTGAAAAGTGCCTGCTCGCGCAGGTTTTCATTATCAGTCAGCAACTCGGTACGTGCTGCCAGGTTTTCGCTGACTAATTCGCTAATGGCTGAAGGTAAATGGGCTAGGTACTGGAGAGGGTAGGTAGCGGTTGCAAGTGAGGAACGAACAATCTGCAGATGCCGGTAACGATGATCGACTGTCATAATGACGACAGAGACAATTACCAAAATTAGCAGCCTGGATGACGCAGATGCATCAAATGTAAATAGAGGTTTTATAGTGATCCTCCGTACATCAAACGTGAATGACTAACTGCTTAATCTCCAGTCAGCAAGTCGCTGCCAAACTCGTCAAGCATTTCAAGTACTTTGCCACCACCCCGTGCGACTGAGGTTAACGGGTCATCAGCAACAATCACAGGAATGCCTGTTTCTTCCATAATCAGACGATCGAGATCGCGTAATAATGCGCCGCCGCCAGTAAGTACAATACCACGCTCTGCAACATCTGCGCCTAATTCCGGTGGCGTTTGTTCCAAAGCTGTTTTGACTGCGCTGACAATTCCGTATAGCGGTTCCTGTAGTGCTTCCAGGATTTCGTTGCTATTGAGAGAAAAACTTTTGGGTACGCCTTCAGAAAGATTTCTTCCCTTGACTTCGATTTCCAGCATGTCCTTGCCCGGGTAAGCGGTACCGATTTCCTGTTTTACACGCTCAGCAGTGGATTCGCCAATCAATACGCCATAATTTCGACGAACATAGCTGATAATCGCATCGTCGAATTTATCGCCACCAATTCGTACAGAGGCTGAATAAACTATTCCGTTAAGTGATAAAACAGCCACTTCCGAGGTGCCGCCACCGATATCGAGAATCATGGATCCACGTGGTTCATCGATAGGCAATCCAGCGCCGATGGCTGCAGCAATAGGTTCTTCAATCAAGTATGTTTTTCGAGCACCTGCGCCATCCGCAGATTCTCTTATTGCACGTCGTTCCACCTGGGTGGCGCCACAAGGCACGCAGACCAGGACACGCGGACTGGGGCGCAGTATCATATTTTTGTGCACGGCGCGGATAAAATGCTGCAGCATACGCTCTGTAGTCGTGAAGTCAGCAATCACGCCGTCTTTCATTGGGCGAATGGCTTCAATATTGGTGGGTGTTCGCCCTAGCATTCTTTTGGCGGCAGTCCCTACCGCTTCTATGGAGCGTACGCCGGTATTCGGGTCATTTCGAATGGCAACGACTGAAGGTTCGTTGAGGACAATCCCTTTGTCTTTGACGTAAATAAGGGTATTGGCTGTACCGAGATCGATAGAAAGGTCGTTAGAAAATAATCCTAGAATTCGTCCAAACATGGGGGAGAAATGTGTTTAATGATCATTGGAATAGAAACGATACTCTAACAGCGGGTATGGGTTTGGGCAAGACGTTATATATGGTACCTTTCGTACCTTATCTAGGAGCAATTTATGGCACTTTCAACGGAAGATGTTCGCGATATTGCCAAGCTGGCAAAATTGCAAATCAAAGAAAATGAGCTTGATCACTATAAACAGGATCTTTCTCGCATACTGGAATTTGTCGAGCAGATGAATCAGGCTGATGTGGATAATATTGAGCCGATGGCGCATCCGCAAGATATGATGCAATCACTTCGAGCAGATGAAATCACTGAAACCAATCAACGCGAAAAGTTTCAGAAGATTGCGCCGGCAACCCAGGACGGGTTGTACCTTGTTCCTAAAGTTATTGAATAAACATCACGTGTTAGCAACACGCAACCTATTTATTATTTATGCATAAGTTAACGATCGCACAACAAGCGAAAGCGCTTGCTGCCAGGGAGTTTAGCAGCGAAGAACTGGTCAATCATTATATTCAGCGTATCGAGGCGTTTGACGGGCAATTAAATTCATTTGTTACCTTTACGCCAGAGCTGGCAATAGAAAATGCCCGGCAGGCAGATGCACGCGGCGCGCAAGGTGGAATATTAAATGGTATCCCCATGGCGCTGAAAGATATCTTTTGTACAGATGGAATCAGGACAAGCTGCGGTTCCCGCATGCTGGATAATTTTATCGCACCCTATGATGCCACTGTAGTAACAAAGTTAAATCAGGCGGGCGCCGTATCGCTGGGTAAAACAAACATGGATGAATTCGCAATGGGTTCATCTTCTGAGTCCAGTTATTACGGTGCAGTAAAAAATCCCTGGGACACAGAACGTGTCCCGGGTGGATCATCAGGTGGTTCAGCTGCTGCAGTAGCCGCAAGGCTGGTGCCGGTCAGCATGGGTACAGATACGGGAGGCTCAATAAGACAGCCCGCAGCCTTATGTGGAATAACAGGTTTGAAACCTACCTACGGCAGAGTCTCACGTTTTGGAATGATTGCTTATGCATCCAGTCTGGATCAAGGCGGTCCGTTTGGGGTTAGTTCTGAAGACTGTGCTTATCTGCTGCAGGCGATTGCTGGTTATGATGAGCATGACTCAACCAGTGTTGATCATCCAGTGCCAGACTATGTCGCTGACCTGAATAAACCAGTTAAAGGTTTAAGAATAGGTTTGCCAGAAGAATTTTTTCAGGAAGGGCTGGATGCGGATATTGCCGCAAAAATACATCAGGCCTGTGATGTGCTTAAGAGTCTGGGATGCGAGATAAAAACAATCTCTTTGCCAAATGCGAAATTGGCAATCGCAGCTTACTATGTCATAGCACCTGCAGAATGCTCATCAAATCTGTCACGCTTTGACGGCGTGCGTTATGGCTATCGTTGTGAGAATCCAGTGAACCTGGAAGATATGTATTCCCGTACGCGTAGTGAAGGGTTTGGCGAAGAAGTAAAGCGCCGCATAATGGTGGGAGCTTATGCATTATCGGCCGGTTATTACGATGCTTATTATCTTAAAGCGCAAAAAATACGTCGACTAATCAGTGATGACTACCGGGCTGCATTTAATGAGGTTGATGCTGTGCTTAGTCCCACGACACCAACCACAGCATTTAAAGTGAATGAAAAGTCAGATGACCCAATTACCATGTATCTTTCTGATATCTACACTATAGGTGTTAACCTGGCAGGATTACCCGGTATTTCTTTGCCTGTGGGCTTTCAGCAAAGTCTTCCGGTGGGTATGCAGCTGGTGAGTAATTACTTTGAAGAGCAGACATTGTTAAATCTTGGGCATCGGTATCAACAGCAGACTGATCATCATCTGCAAATACCCGGGCAATTTGAATAGGTGATGAATATGGAATGGGAAGTTGTCATTGGGCTGGAGATTCACACCCAGCTAAATACCAAAACTAAAATTTTTTCATCAGCAGCAACCGCATATGGCGCCGAGCCAAATACCCAGGCATGTGCAGTTGATCTGGGATTGCCAGGTGTATTGCCTGTACTGAATAAAGAAGCTGTCACCAAAGCAGCCATGTTTGGTCTGGCAGTGGGTGCCACCATAAATGATGGTTCTGTGTTTGACCGTAAAAATTATTTCTACCCTGATCTCCCAAAGGGCTATCAAATAAGCCAGCTGGCTATTCCAATTGTCGAGCACGGTAAGCTGGAGATTGCATTGGAGGATGGGTCTACGAAAACAGTTGGTATTACGCGTGCGCATTTGGAAGAAGATGCAGGGAAATCTCTGCATGAGGATTTTGACGGCATGACGGGTATTGATTTAAACCGGGCGGGCACACCGTTAATAGAGATTGTGTCTGAACCGGAAATGAGTTCAGCAAAAGAAGCCGTTGCCTATATGCGAAAAATACATTCGATTGTTCAGTATCTGGGTATCTGTGATGGAAATATGCAGGAAGGGTCATTCCGCTGTGATGCCAATGTTTCGGTGCGCAGAAAAGGCGACACACAGTTAGGTACGCGTACTGAGACGAAAAACCTGAACTCATTCAGATTTGTAGAACGTGCGATCAACTATGAAATAGAGCGTCAAATTGATGTGATTGAAAGTGGTGGTCGTGTGGTGCAGGAGACTCGTTTATATGATGCTGATGATGACTCCACGCGCACTATGCGCACTAAAGAAGAAGCCAATGATTATCGCTACTTCCCTGATCCTGATTTACTGCCTGTTAAACTTGATTCAGATTTGCTCGCGCAACTGCAAGCACAGTTGCCGGAATTGCCAGATGTGAAACAAAAACGTTTCAGTAGTGAATATGGTTTAAGCGTTGAAGATGCTGAACAACTTAGCGCATCACGAGGTATGGCTGATTATTTTGAGCAGGTTGTATCACATGTTAATGGCGAGGCAAAACTGGCTGCCAACTGGGTATTGGGTGAGCTATCAGGCGCGCTAAACCAGAATAATCTGGATATTCTGCAAAGCCCGGTCAGTGCTGAACGACTGGCGCAATTAATTGTACGAATTGTTGATAACACTATTTCCGGAAAAATCGCGAAAGAGGTATTCCAGGAAATATGGAGCAGCGAAAAATCAGCGGATCAGGTTATTGAAGAAAAGGGCTTGCAACAGATATCAGATGTAGGTGAGCTGGAAGCTATCGTGGCTAAAGTTATCGATGAAAATCCCAAACAGGTAGAGCAGTATTTGTCGGGCAAAGATAAAGTATTTGGTTTCTTTGTAGGTAAGGTAATGCAGCTAACCAAAGGCAAGGCAAATCCAAAACAGGTTAATGAGTTATTGAAAAATAAACTTGTTTAAGAAATGTTTCTCAATTGTGTGCGCGTAAATTCCGAGGGTTATATTTACTCAACAGCATATCTGGAGATAGGCTGAATCTGGTAAATTAATTACCTTCATGCATACAGAATTCAACATAGCCAGGTATTCTGGCTAATTCCTGTGTTTTAAATTAGTAGACCTGAATCGACTATGAATGTATTAATTATATACGCGCATCCAAATCCACTTAGTTTTAATCAATCGATATTAAAAGTCATAAACACAGCATTTAAAGACAAAGGTGCCACAGTGCATCTGAAGGATTTGTATGCAGAGCGATTTGATCCAGTGCTGGATGAAGCGCAATTGTCGTTGCAGAATGAAGGTAAGCTTCCTGATGACATTAAACGCGAACAGGAGCAGGTGTTGTGGGCAGATGCATTGGTAGTGATTTATCCTTTATGGTGGTTCGATCGACCCGCAATATTAAAAGGCTGGTTTGACCGCGTGTTTACACATGGCTTTGCTTTCACCTTTGATGAAAAAGGTGTGCAGGGATTACTTACAGGAAAGCGCGCCATGGTGATTGTTACTGCGGGAGGCACCAGAGAGGACTTTGGTAAGAATGCGGATCAACTGACGAAAAATACGACCGAAGGCACGTTGGCATTTTGTGGTGTCACTGATATTGTGGACCGTGTATTTTATTCTGTTCCCATCGTAGAAGATGAGGCGCGCAAGAAAATGCTGGATGAACTCGTAACACTTGTTGAAGAATTCTAGCTGGTCCTGATTTTTCTCGGGTTGTATGGATGAACCCTATTTGGCTTTATGGATTACTTTGCCTTCGTTTTTCCAGATTTCAAGTAGCTCATGGAGTGCTAGCGGAATGGCGGTGGCATTATTCTCGGAGCAAAATTCTTTTAGCCAAATGAAAGTATCTTCGGGTGAGGTTGCACCGGAAACATCGTATACATTGTTGTCTGAGTAATTAACCCCTGATACAAACCCGCTTGCCCAGGATTGGTATAAGCGAATATTCTGTACCGCCTGCTGGAAACCAACATTTTCAGGCGTAATATCGTGAATTAGTTCTTTGCAGGTGGCACCACCCCAGCCGTGTGCGCTGAAGGGAGTCGGCACATCTTCTGATTCAGTCTGCTTTCTTTGAATGGAGGCGCAGCTGGAGACGACTGTGCAAATTAATAAAACAAAAATAAGGCGAAATATTGTCATAATTATATTATGACATAATTGGTGAGCATTGGGTTCAGTTGAATTGAGTGATCAATTTAAGCGTTGGTGGTTTTAAATGGCTCGCTCATACAGATCACTGGCAGTGTAACTGATTCAATCTTATCTGGTCTGCAAAGCTAACTGATCTGGTTTGTATGTCTGTAATTGTAAGTCTGACTCTGACTTTAGTAAGTACTGCTCATACTTGTCAGCGTCAAGTGGAGGGCTGAATAAATAGCCTTGCAGGAAATCACATTTGAAACGTGTCAGTATTTTCTGTTGTCTTTTTGTTTCCACACCTTCAGCAACAACCGTTAAATCAAGCTTTTTTGCCAGCTGGATGATCATAAGCACAATAGCTAAATCGTTGCTTGAATTAGTCATTGCACTGATAAAGGATTTGTCTATTTTTATGGTATCAACAGGTAGAGCTCGTATGTATGATAACGACGAGTAGCCTGTTCCAAAATCATCAATAGAGATGGTTACACCTATTTTCTGCAGCGCCTGTAATCTGCTGATTATCGTTTCCGGGTCGTCAGCCATTGCTTCTTCTGTGATTTCAAGTTCCAGGCTGTGGGCAGGAAGCTGGTGCCTTTTGAGAGCGTCCAGAACAGTATCAACGAAGTCAGTCGCGAGAAGATGTTTTGGGGAAATGTTGACGGCAACCTTTCTGGACTTGTATCCGTTTTTACGCCAGCGATGAATGTGATAGCACGCTTCGTCGATTACCCAGTTGCCAATATCCATGATTAAGTTGCTTCGCTCCGCGACAGGAATAAATTCACCCGGGAGTAATATTTTCCCGTTTTTACGCCAGCGTATTAATGCTTCTGCACTAAAGGATGATCCATTTACGGTATCCAGTTTGGGTTGAAAATATAATTCAAATTCATCGTTATGAAGTGCGTTACGAAGATTGCTTTCCATCGCTAACAGTTTGTCGATTTTATCTTTAATGCGCGAATGAAAAATTGTGAAAGTATTTCTTCCACTTTTATGTGATTCGTATAATGCCGAGTCAGCGTTTCTTAACAGTTCGCCAATAGACTCGCCATGCTCGGGGAAATTAGCGATACCAATGCTACAGGTGACAGATAGCTCACTTTCATCGAGTCGCAGGGATTTTCCTGATGTTGTCGCCAGTATATTTTCTGCGATTGTTTTTGCCAGCTCGTTTTGTGTGTCATTTTTAATGGATAGTAACCATGTGGCGCTGGAAAACTGATACAGACTGGTCTCAGAAGAAACAGATTGTATTGCTGTGATTAACCTGCTCATGGTCTGCATGACAGCATGGTCAGCAAGTGTGTGACCAAATGTGCTGGCGATTAAATGATAGTGATCCAGTTTTATTAATAAGAAACAGTCTGGCTTACTACTTTTATTCTCACTTGCCCAGTCATCTTCGGCCTGTTTTCGATTTGGCAATCCGGTTAAATTGTCAAAATAGGCACGTTTGTATAGCTCCTGTTGATCGAGAAGCCTGCCACGCAGCATAATGATTAAGATTCCAGCAACCAGAATTACGGAAAAAGAAAATCCAGCCTGAATATTTTTGAGCTGTAACACTTCTGATAGCGTGGCTTTGGAAGCTGCAACGGCTTCTTCTCGTGTGATATCGCTGGCAACGTCTAGCGCAGCAATAAGGTGATTGGTGTCTGATTGAGCGGATGCCAGGTGTGTGCGCAATACATCCCAGTTGCGCGAGGAATTTTTTTGCATTTCTCTGTGAAATAGAATTGCGTTCTGGTGTAACTTTTCATTAGAAGTGAACAGTGCCTGCTGATAATTAAAGATCAGATTACCAATCATTAGTTTTGATGCTTCGTACTGAAATGCCTCTTGTAATGATAAGAAATTTTCCCAGTAATTCGCATCCAGAGTGGAGTAATAAGTATAAAGTTGCAGAATCTGCTTATTAACATTATTTTCAAGGCGATTAATTATTTTTAGCTGAGGTAGAGATTCTTTAACCAGCTGATTGGTTCGGTCAGATACTGATTGAGTAGATTGCCAGCTAACTAGATTAACGAATATTGTTGTTAACACAATAACCAAAGTAATAATTACCAGGTGCGTAAAAGGGCGACCTAAAGAATGGACATTGTGAATAGCATTCATTTGCTGAATTGTCTGGCTGTCTGAATTGTTGGTCTGTGTTCTAAAACAGAATTTTATGATGCGTATAATATGCAACAATTAAGAGATGTGAATTAACTAATTTGACAGGCCATCATTTGTAGGTGACAAACAAGGGCGTATTACTGCATTCATAAAGCAGACTGTTCAGGATGTTCAGACAATCAGTGCAAATGATGTTCGATTGGTTGAAGTGTGTATAAAAAATTATTTGGCAAGTGTTGGATGACTAGTCCAAATACTGTAATACATCCGTCATGCTTTCTTTAGCGTCACCAAATAGCAGGTGGGTATTTTCCTTATAGAAAAGAGGGTTCTGTACGCCTGCATAGCCGGTAGCCATGCTTCTTTTAAGTACGACACATGATTTGGCTTTCCAGACCTCCAGTACAGGCATGCCCGCAATAGGACTGTCCGGATCTGATTGTGCTGCAGGATTAACCGTGTCGTTTGCACCAATTACAAGTGACACATCTGTGTCGGGAAAGTCATCATTTAACTCATCCATTTCCAGCACTATGTCATAGGGTACTTTGGCCTCTGCCAGCAATACGTTCATATGACCGGGAAGGCGCCCGGCAACAGGGTGTATGCCAAAGCGCACGGTGACTCCTTTAGCGCGAAGTTTTTTTACAATTTCACTGACAATGGTTTGTGCTTGCGCAACAGCCATCCCGTAGCCTGGCACAATAATGACGTTGTTTGAGTTTTTAAGTAAGCTTGCAACTTCTTCAGCGTTCACTGATGTGTATTCGCCCTGTTCCGAATCACCCTTTGCAGAAGAACCCCCCGCAGTGCCAAAGCCGCCAAGAATGACGCTGATGAAATTGCGATTCATGGCACGACACATAATGTAACTTAAAATAGCGCCACTTGAACCTACCAGTGCGCCCACGATGATCAGTGCAATATTGCCAAGCATGAAGCCTGTTGCAGCGGCGGCCCATCCGGAATAGCTATTTAACATGGACACCACGACTGGCATGTCTGCGCCACCAATGGCCATGATCAAATGGACTCCGATAATACCTGCAATCACAGTCATGATAAGTAACGGAATTAAGCCTGCATCATGGGTGTCTGCATTCAGGAACTGATAACCAAAATAGATGCAGGCAAATAACATAGCGAGGTTCAACCAGTGCCGCATAGGAAGCATTAGTGGTTTTCCGCTTAAAGAACCGCGAAGTTTTGAAAATGCGATTACGGAACCTGTGAATGTGATGATACCGATGAATACGCCCACGAATACTTCAACATCATGTATGGTTTTTGCTGCACCAGTCAGTACTGATTCCGGGTCCAGGTAACTTGCAATGCCGACCATGACTGCGGCAGCACCAACAAAGCTATGCAGTATGGCGACTAACTCTGGCATGGAAGTCATTTGAACGCGTCTGGCAATGACGACACCAATCAGAGCGCCTGCAATCATTGCCGGAATTATTTTTTCAAGACCGCCTACCTGATCGCTGAATAAGGTGGCTAGGATGGCGATGGCCATCCCCAGCATGCCGAAAATTATGCCTCGACGTGCAGATTCCTGATGACTTAATCCACCTAGGCTGAATATAAATAATGCACCTGCAGCGAGATAGGAGACGGTTAATAATTGCGGATTCATTTTTATCTACCTTTACTCGTCTTTACGAAACATTTGCAACATGCGATGTGTCACGGCAAAACCGCCGCCTATATTGATTGATGCGATTAATACTGAAATGACGGCCAGTACCATGATTAATGTGCTGGAGCTGTCGACTTGCAGTAATGCGCCAATAATTATCACGCTGCTGATTGCATTGGTTATGCTCATTAAAGGTGTATGCAGTGCAGGGGTAACATTCCAAATCACCATGTAACCAATAAAGCAGGAGAGAATAAATATTGAGAAGTGTTGCATGAATTCCGCGGGTGCAACCTGGCCTAGCCAGAATAGCCCGGCGGCGGCAATCAGGAAGGTGATAGCCAGACGCAAATTGCTTTTTTCTTTTTTCGGCTGGCTGACAGGGATATCCTGCTTAGGTGTGGTTGGGGCTGCGGTTACTGAAATAGCGGGGGGAGGGAATGTGATTTCACCATTTTTGACGACTGTTGCACCACGGATAACATCGTCTTCCATATTAACGTTTATAATGCCGTCTTTTTCAGGGGTTAGGTCGTGCATCATATGAAAAAGATTGGAGCCATATAACTGGCTAGACTGATTAGGCAGGCGACTTGGTAAATCCATGTAGCCGATTAACGTCACACCATGTTTAACAGCGACTTTGCCTGGTTCGGTTAATTCGCAGTTGCCACCCTGCTCAGCGGCCAGGTCGACAATCACACTGCCTTGTTTCATTGACTGAACCATGTCAGATAAAATCAGTTTGGGAGCGGGTCGGCCCGGGATTAATGCTGTAGTAATAATAATATCAACGTCTTTGGCCTGTTCTCTAAACAACGCCATTTCAGCTTCAATGAATTCCTTGCTCATTGTTTTTGCGTAGCCAGTGGAGGATGCATCACTGTTTTCCTCAAATTCCAGCTCCAGAAATTTTGCACCCATACTCTCTACCTGCTGTTTAACTTCAGGACGAGTATCGAATGCGCGCACGATAGCACCCAGGCCGCTGGCGGTACCGAGTGCTGCCAGACCGGCGACACCTGCGCCGATGACCATGACTTTAGCGGGTGGAACTTTCCCGGCGGCAGTAATTTGTCCGGTAAAGAATCTTCCGAAGTGATTGGCAGCTTCGATGACAGCGCGATAGCCTGCAATATTTGCCATCGATGAAAGGGCATCCATTTTCTGTGCACGCGAAATTCGCGGGACAGAATCCATGGCTAGTGCAGTGACGTTTTGCGATTGTAGTTTTTTCAGCAAGTCTTCATTTTGTGCAGGCCAGATAAAACTGATCAGCGTGCTGCCTGAAGACATCAGGCTTACTTCATCAACTCCCTGCTGACTGGTTTCGGGGGCGCGTACTTTTAGAATGATATCGGCGTCACGCCAAAGTTGAGTGGTGTCATCGACAACTGTTACACCTGCATCGCGGTATGCATCATCAGTAAAGTTTGCATTCTCGCCTGCGCCTGCTTCTATCGCTGTGTCAAAGCCAAGTTTTTGCAGTCGTTTGGCTGTGTCTGGTGTCATCGCGACACGGCATTCATTTTCGTGGATTTCTTTTGGAACGCATACTTTCATAATTTTGATCAGTCCAGTTATGAATTGATTAATGCTACTATACAGAATACACCCTTGAAGATGGTATAGCAGATTATTTAACTATAAAAAACTTTCGTTACCAGCGATATATTATTCCTTAAATAAAGGCAGTATAGTATCTGGCATTAGTTGATGGGAATTAAAGCATAACCTTTTTGCTGATAACCAATCAGTGAAACGAATGTGTTGCCAACCGGTTTTACTTCGGGAATAATCGTGCTGTTATCGATGTTCAAGATACGTGAGGCGACTGAGCAGGACTCCATTTTGATGCCTGGCTTTTTACTTAACTCCTGAATTAGCACAAGCAATTCTTCCAGTGCGACTTCCTCGTCAATGTCCAATTCAATTGGCTGTGATGACAGCAACTTTAATACCCTGCCGTGAAAGGTGAACACCATATCCGGTTTTACGTGCTGTTCGATTAAATCCTCATAAGTTTCTTCTATTACTTTCATAACAAATAACAGGCGGCTGGGGCTGCTTAAGGTGATGTCCCATATCACTTTTCCGGTATCTATACCCTGCAATGCGTCAGCATCATCGGGTTTGTCTGCATGTGCTGTATTAATTAAAGTGAAAAAAACAAGCGACAGGCCAAGTGTTATTGGTTGTAGTAATTTCATGTTAAGCCTTCTTTGTTGGTGGTTATATCTGAAATTTATCATACATACAAATATGTATGTTTTTCATTGCCTGCAAAACAACACCGGTTTTTGTGTTCCACGAACGGGTCAGCGCGAATTAAAACAGGATTTATGATGATATTTTAATTCTCGATATGTGAGATAATATAACGCAAGTAACCCTTGCTGATAGAGGTTTGTATGCAGCCTGCTACACGTTATGTATTGCGCATTGCATGTCTGGCATGTGCGTTGTCGTTTAGTCCCGGACATGCAGAAAGTCGTGGAGAATTTTCACATGATAATAGAGATATACTGTCTACTGGTGAGAAGATGGTGTTGGATGCAGTCGTGTTGCGTCCTATTGGTCTGATAACGACGGTCGCGGGTACCGCAATCTATACAGTATCCTTGCCGTTTAGTTTGCTGGGCGGCAATGAAGAAGAAGTTCGTGAGCACCTTGTTAAGGAGCCGGCACGCTATACTTTCAAGCGTGCGTTGGGCGACATCCATTATTAGACTCACTCAGCATTCGGTTGCCTGGGTCAAGGCACCATTCAGGCTGCTTACCTGTTCAACACATCTTTTCTAGTCGACTCCGTTATGTCCAGTACTTCGTCAATAATAGATTGATCAACACTGAGTTCCTTTAGGGTAGTGTTGATATGATTTTTGACAGCATCAAAGTGACTGTCACTTAATCCCTGTTTGACTAATCTTTCATGAGCAACTCGCATGGATTCCCCGTGAAATGGTGTGTCAGCACCAAAAGCATATGATAAAAACGACTTCATCTTGCGCATTTGCTTTGGCATATCAACGCCTTCAAAAAAACCATTAATATGCTCGTCGGATATTACTTTTCCATAAAATATGTCAACTGCTGCTGATACCGCAGCGTCACCGCCAATTCGTTCGAATAAAGTGCTGGACATAGTGGCCTCCTTTAAGATGTATATAAAATATATGTTTATAAAATGTATATAATATACATCTTATTGTCAAGAGACTTAATTAGCTATGCGTCTGACCAAGTACAGTGACTTTGCACTGAGAACCCTAATTTATGTGGCGAGCGCAGAACGGCGCTGTACCATTGATGAAATCGCACAAAGCTACGCGATACCCAAGAATCATCTGGTGAAAGTAGTTAACCAGTTGGCAACACTGGGATTTGTGCGATCTGTACGCGGGAAGGGCGGAGGACTGGAATTGGCATATGAACCGTCTTCCATAAATCTTGGCGATGTGGTGCGTGCAACTGAGCAGAGCTTTGACCTGGTTGAATGTTTCTCAACTGAAAACCAGTGTGTTTTAACACCAAGCTGCAAATTGGCAGGTATTTTTGCAGAAGCGCTGGATCAGTTTTTACAGGTGATCGATGAGTACACACTTGAAGATGTGCTGGCACCAAAAGTGAAAGTGCTACTTAATCTTAATTAATATTGGTTGTACCTTCTACATGCATGTCTTTGTTAACACTAATGTAGGGGAGTTTTAAAGACTCAAGCCAGGCTTTGCCTTCTTTTTCACCTTTTAGCATGGCGACTGTAGAACAGCTTCCCGCAATCAGGCATTCACTGGCAATAACACTTACCGCACTGAATCCTTCAGCAGGCCAGCCTGTTTTGGGGTTGAGAATGTGCGCATAACGTTTATCTTCAATCGTCATAAAGCGCTCGTAGTCTCCGCTACTTGCAATAGCGCCTTGGCCTAATGTCGTTGTTGCGATGGCGTTAACCGGGTCTCTTGGATGTCTAATGCCAATTTGCCACGGTTTGTTATCAGGGTGGGGGCCGAGTACTTTCAGGTCTCCACCCAGGTCAACCAAACCTGCATTAATACCATAACTGCGTAAAGTGTTTGCCGCGGCATCGACAGCGTACTCTTTTACGTAGCCACCAAAATCAATTTCCATGCCTTTTAGCTTGAGTACAATATGTGGGCGTTGCCATTCAACATAGTGCCAGCCAACCAGTTTTAAGGCTTCATCGATTTGCTGCTGTGTGGGTAACTGATTTGATTTGAAATTCCATGCGCGTCTTAACACGCCAGAGGTAATATCAAACAGACCTTCACTCTGCTTATAGACGGCCTGTGCATAATCCAGCAGTAAAGCAGTTTCACTATCTACTTTTGTACCAGTTAAATTGCCGGAAGATTTGTTAATGGTGCTGGTGACGCTATCGGTACGGTAACGGGAATATTTTTTTTCCAGTCGCGATACTTCCGCGTGAGCTTTTTTGCAAGCGTGTTCAGCAGTGTCTTTATCTGAAGTGTAGAGCTGGAATTCGCACGGACTGCCCATCGCGCGAAATGGAAAATTATAAATTTCCATGATTATTTAAATGAGTAGTCCACTCCAAATGTGAATAGGGTAAAGTCAACCAGACCGGGATTTTCTACATCGACACTTTGCAGTGAATATGATTTATCACTGATATATCGCTCGGCAGATATTCCTACCGTCCAGTTATTGATTGTTTCAGCAAGTCTTACCCGGAATGATAGTGCACCATATGGTGATAGTCGATAATCACTCGAATAGTAGCCATCTGAGCGTACAGACTGATAAAACGGTTCGTAGAATTCAGCCTGTGTCTGGCTGTAATATCGCATTGAGTATTCAAAACTCCATCCACTGTCAGTATGTTTCAGAAAGCCAACATCCAGCGTGTGTGAGCGGATATTCCAGTCGTCATAATAGAAACGATAGTCCGCGTGTAAGGCTGCGTTCAATGTTTCTGACCAACGTCTTAATTGTGTAGACCATATATACTGAGTGCGTTCATCCGGGCGGTTGTCTCTTAATCCTGCTGCTGCTGAATTGAAAACCAGCTTGTAAGGATCTGATAAAAATCCTGACAGATGTCCCAGTGTGAAAGTTGACTGAACAACGGTATTCTTATTGATTACCTGACCAATGCCAACAAAAGCGCTGATATTTTCTTTGTCTTCTTTGTCTATGCGATTAGGGTCAATGTCCGGGTCCGACGTGGGTTTAACTTCGTCAAAAGAAGCAGATATGCCACCGCGTAAGGTAGTAGATTTGTTGTCCAGCTCACGTGCGACTGATACTCCGCCAAATACTGCACGGTAATCTTTTTCAGTTGAGAAGCCGACGCTTGGACTAATGGTGTATTTGCCTTTGTAAATGTCCAGTTTTGCACTGGCATCAAAACGTTCGTCGTCAATGGTGGCGCCACTCATTACCTGCACAGGATTACCTTCAGCATCAGGCTGTACAAACCAGGGGGAAGCACCACTCATTTTTTCGTAGGCACTATCCACAGTAAGTTGCATGGTGTCATTAATGGGGTATACAACACTAACCTGGCCTATTTCTATATCGTAGCGTTCCTGGTCACCCAGTCCGGAGAAATTGCTACTGCTCAGACGGTCTTCTTCATATTTTGATACGCGCGCACTGATACTGGGTGCGCTGTCAGGGGCTCCGGCCGCTTCTACAGCTTTATTATATGCGGGCAGTGCAAATGCGGCAGAATACAGGGCCGCTACGGTCGGGCTTAAGGGTTGTTTTTTAGTGTTTGACATTTGGGTTTTTTAATTTAGTTGCAACCGCAACCGCCTCCTGCGGATCCATATCCACCGGCAGCAGCTTCTTTAGCAAAGTAAATATGCTCACTAAGCGTGGCTGCAAGCGGGTCAGGTGACCATGCCATTTCTTTTTTGGAAAGCGTGCCGCGTTCCCATGGTTTTACGGCAGTACAACCAGATGCGATGAATGTTATGAGAACAATTAAGGCGATTGAGAAGTTTGTTTTCATAGTAATTTTTCAATTTCATTTTTGATCTTAGAGACATCACCCGTTTTGTACCCGTTATGTACATAACGAATCACACCAGACTTATCAATCACATAAGAAGTAGGCATGGTGTTGACGCCAAATGATTCAGGGATCTGCCCTGACTGGTCAGCAAGTATTTTGTACGAAACATTTATCTTGTTTATAAAATCTGTTGCATCCTTAACATTTTCGTCAAGGTTGATTGCAATCACGACGACATCATCTCTGCCTGAAAATGATGTTTGTAAATTTTCGAATTCAGGTAATGATTTCAGGCAAGGTGGACACCAGGATGCCCAGAAATCAACAAAAACAACTTTACCTTCAAGATCAGATTTGCTGATGGTCTCGGAACCATCCAGTGAGCGGGCACGAAAAGAAGGTGCATCTTCACCCACGCTGGCAGAATGGGCGAACTGTGTGGCAAAAGTGCATATGATAGAAACAACAGATACCTTGATAAGTTTAAGCATTTCGAATAATCCTCTCTGGATAGGTTGACTGGCTCAGTGAATACCTAAGCAGCTAATGTGATGTTGCTCACAATAATTGAGTTATTTGCTGAGGTCGTAGATCACTAAGACGAACCGCTGTAATTAATTGATTATCTGCGGACTTATATATGTGACCTGATCCAGTCGTATTTGGTGCAACAGCTCATCGGTGATTAATAACCGTTGATCCATGCATTAATCGCTCGTGCCAAAGCATTGAATTGCTGTTCTGCTGAATGTTTTCCCGTCGTTACTAATGATGAGACCTGGCGAATCACGTTTTGGTTTCAGTGCCTTATGATTGTTGATGGCAAATGTATCCGAAAGGTGAAAGTGCCATGAAAACAAAACTGTAGGTGTATTTGCCTGTGACACGTACCCTGTAAATCTTTTTATTGAAAGACCGATTCGCTGAACGCCTGATCGGGTCAGCCAAGTTTGGCTTTATGCGGGTGCTGAACCCCGGGTTGCGCGTTCGTGGTGTTGCATGTCGAGTGAAGTACGAATGCTGCTGTAATTATGTTGACTGAAATGTGTGCGGATAGCGTCAGCCTGCTTGTAACCATGTTCGATCAGTAATGTGCCACCCGGAGATAAGTAATTCTGCGCGTGTTCAATGATATGAAATATATCATCCAGGCCATTATTGGAAGAAAAAAGAGCGCAACTGGGTTCATATTTCTGAACATCGTATTCAACATCTGCGTCGTGACTGGAGATGTATGGCGGGTTGCTGATAATGATATCGAAGTTATTCGTTTCTACAGCCTCAAACCAGTTGCTGGTAATGAAGGTGACATTGCTGATAGAAAGACTTTGTGCATTGGTTCTTGCAATGTCTATGCATGCAGAAGAATTGTCGCAGGCGGTAATATGTGCATGTGGTTTTTCTGAAGCCAACGCCAGTGCAATACAGCCACAACCTGTGCCAAGATCCAGAATGTTTGCCTGATCTGTATCTGTTAGTAACTCAAGTGCAATTTCAACCATGAGTTCGGTTTCTGGTCTGGGAATTAATACGGAGGGAGATACTTTCAGGGGTAACGACCAAAACTCTTTTTGTTGAAGAATGTAGGCAGCAGGTTCGCCATCGGCGCGACGCAACAGGTATTTCTGGTAATGTTTAAATGATGAATCGCTTAATTGTTCGTCCGAATGAGCAATTAAAAATTCTTTGCGCTTGTCAATCGTGTGGGCGAGCAGCATGTAAGCTTCGTGTTGGGCGTTATCAACTTTGCCGCTTAATAACGCCTGACCGTATTGAATGGCTTCCTGAATAGTGCCCACGGGTTTCTGCAGTATTTAGGCGTCGCTTAAAGACGCAAGTTGTTCGGCCTGGTGTTCGTTGATCAAAGGGTCAATGATTTCGCTTAAGTTGCCTTGCATTAACTCATCAAGCTTATACAAAGTCAGATTGATTCTGTGATCGGTCACGCGTCCCTGTGGGAAGTTGTAAGTGCGAATTCGTTCCGAGCGATCACCGCTGCCGACTAGACTTTTTCTGGTAGCTGCCTGCTCTTCAAACTGTTTGGACTGTTCTGCATCAAGCAGACGTGCTTTTAACAGCGACATGGCACGCGCTTTATTTTTATGCTGGGAACGCTCGTCCTGGCATTCAACCACTACCCCTGTGGGTAAATGAGTTAGCCGAATCGCTGAATCTGTTTTGTTAACGTGCTGTCCGCCTGCACCGGATGCGCGGAAAGTATCAATGCGCAAGTCGGAAGGATTTATTTCAATGTCTTCGATTTCATCGGCTTCAGCCAGTATCGCAACTGTTGCTGCCGATGTATGCACGCGCCCCTGGGATTCGGTTTCCGGTACGCGCTGTACGCGGTGGGCCCCTGATTCAAATTTAAGTAATGAGTAGGCTCCCTGACCAACTATGCGTGCGACAACTTCTTTGTAGCCACCATGATCGCCTTCGTTAGTATTGACAACTTCAACTGTCCAGCGTTTTTGTTCAGCGTAACGTGAATACATTCTGAATAAATCACCTGCAAATATTGCCGCTTCATCACCGCCAGTGCCGGCGCGAATTTCGATGAACACGTTGCTGTTATCCAAAGGGTCTTTAGGCAAGAGCAGCTTTTGCAGATCAAGTTCAAGATCCTCTTGCTGTTTTTGTAGTTCACTGATTTCCTGCTGAGCCATTTCCTGTACGCTGGCATCATCATCCGTGAGCATTTCCCTGGCAGCGGCTAAATCTTCAATTGTTTGAGAATATTTGCTAAATGCGACAACAACAGGCTCAAGCTGCGCATACTCCATAGAAAATTTTCTAAACTGATTCTGGTCTGAGATTACGTCAGGGTCAGATAGTAATCCTGAAATTTCCTGATGACGTTCCTGCAACGACTCAAGTTTAGAGACAATCGAATCTTTCATGATAGGTCTTGTTAAACGCTTGTTGTGAAGTGATTTGCGAGATTAATCGCGAGGCAGGCCAAGAATTTTTTTAGCGGCCTCAAGTAATTCCTGATGATTTTCTGCGCCCGCCGATTTTAATGCTTCGGTGGGACTATGCAATAGCTTGTTGACGAGTGTGTTGGCAAGGAAATTTAATGTTTCTTCTGTGGATTTGCCCTTATTTAACATTCGTGTCGCTTTATCTACAGCTTCATTTTTGTGTTGCTCGGCCTGACCGCGATAAGTGCGAATAACGTCAGTCACGTCCTGTCCGCGCATCCATTGATAAAACTTTGCAACTTCATCATCAATGATGATTTCAGCTTCTTCTGCGGCATTTATTCTTGATTGCATATTTTCCTGTATAACCTGTTTTAAATCATCCACGCTGTAAAGGTAGATGTCTTCCAGTGTGGCCGCTTCAGGTTCTACGTCACGCGGAATAGCGAGGTCAATTACTAGAATAGGTTTATGTTTGCGCTGTTTTAAACTTCTCTCCAGTAAACCTTTGCCTAGGATGGGCAATGTACTGGAAGTTGCGGTAATCACAATATCGCTTTCTGGTAATACTTCGCCTATATAAGACAGGCCAATACCGAACCCATTGAATTTATTTGCCAGCTTTTGGGCGCGTGTAATGTTTCGGTTGGCAATCGTTATTCGATTGGCGCCGACTGCATTCAGGTGCTGTGCAGCCAGTTCAATGGTTTCTCCGGCACCAATAAACAGTGCATTCCTGCTGGATAGATCGCCAAAGATCTGTTTTGCCAGCGAGACCGCTGTCGATGCCACGGATACCGGATTAGTCCCGATGGATGTATGGGTTCGTACTTTCTTGGCAACATTAAATGAATGCTGAAATAACTGGTTAAGTTGCTTGCCTAGTGTGCCTGCACCCACGGCATGCTGGTAGGCCTGTTTCAGCTGGCCTAAAATCTGGGGCTCACCAAGGACCATGGAATCCAGTCCGCTCGCGACCCTGAACATATGTTTGGCTGTTTCCTGATCGCTGTGGTTATACAAATACGAATGACTATGGTCGATGTCCAATTTGTTGAAGTCACTTAGCCATTTCACGGTAGCTATTTTGCCCGCTTCAAACGAATCCACAGCGCAATACAGCTCAGTACGGTTGCAGGTAGAAACAATCGCTGCTTCTTCAATAGCAGGTGTGCGCGCAAGCGTACTTAACGCTGACTGTAGCGCCGAGTCTGGAATAGCGACACGCTCACGCACTTCGATGGGCGCGGAAGCATGGTTAACACCTATAGTTAGTAAGGACATGGTGGTTATTTTAGCGCACCTTGGGCATAACCAGGCGAATAAACTGGTGAGATTTGTACAAAAAGTGAGAAGTGGCTGCTAAAGCGCTCATGTAATGACATATGAAATCACGTAGAATTGGTCTATAGACCGTTAAGTTATATAAATTATTTTACACAGCAAAACTATGCCTCAAGACAATATTTGTAAGTATATGCTGATCGTGGTGCTTGCCACCATCATTTCTGGGTGTGCTACAGCGCCGACTACTTCAGAGAAAAATGAGGTTGGCGAATCCTTCAGTGATCGTGTAGTCATTAAAAAAGAGGTTGATTCTGCCAGATATGATGACATCAGCGAGCTGATGTTTGAGGTATTAACCGGTGAGTTGTCAGGCAAGCTGGGTGATCTTGAAAGCTCCAAGCAGGCATACAGTCGTGCCAGCGAATTAAGTGATGATCCCAAAGTTATCGAGCGTGCCATGAGAATTGCCATCTTTGCCAAAGACTGGCCGCTGTCACTGAAAATAGCGCATCGCTGGTCAGACGCGCTGGATGGGAATATAGAGGCTCAGCAGGTTCTGGGTGTTTTATATCTGCGCCAGGGTGATGTTGATTCTTCAGCGAAGCATTTTAGCGCCGTCATGGATGCGGCAGCGGACTCACCCAGCCAGGGCTACAGCATTGTCGCTGCCACACTGTCGCGTGTGGAAGATACTGATACCAGTCTTGAATTAATGAATCGTCTGGTAGCAAAAAACTTCACTAACCCATACGGCCACCTCTCTTATGCCAATCTGGCAATGAAAGCGGAAAAATACCAGCTGGCAATTGATCAAAGTGAGCTTGCTTTGGGCTTTAAACCCGACTTGTCCGAAGCCAGAGTATTGCGTGCCAGGGCACTGAGTTTAATAGGTGATCACGACTCTGCCTTTGTTGAAATGCAGACACTAGTGGATACAGACCCGCAAAATTTCGATTTACGCCTGGGGTATGCGCGGATGTTGTTGCAGGCTGAACAGTTCAGTAATGCAGGCAAACAGTTTGAAGTATTGCTAAGCCAGCGACCAAATGACCCTGATATCACTTACATGCTGGGTCTGACTTATGTGCAGGCTGAAGAATATTCCAAATCTGAACAGTATTTTAAAGCCTTGATCGAAGACAACCGCAGATTGGATGAATCCAATTATTATCTTGCACGTATTTCTGAAGAATTGGGAGAAACAGAAAAGGCAGTGGCTTATTATCAGGACGTCGCTTATGGGGATCTATACCTTGATGCTGCAGTGCGACTGGCTGATCTGTACGTAAAAGAAAGCGGTTTAAGTAAAGCACGAGCGCATTTGAACGATGTGCGTGGCAGAGTGGATCAACCCGAAGACGTGATTCGTATTTTTCTGGCTGAAGGTCATATTCTTCATGAAGCCAACCAGTACGAGGAAGCTTATGAGTTGTATAGCCAGGGGCTTCTGGAATTTCCCAGTCATCCTGATTTGTTATATGCACGCGCTTTAACGGCAGAGAACATTGACAGGGTGGATCTGCTGGAGTCTGATTTACTGATAATTTTGCAGTCTGATCCGGATCACGCCAATGCGCTGAATGCGCTTGGTTATACGCTGGCTGATCGTGGTTTGCGTATTGATGAAGCGCAAAAATATGTGGAACGCGCATATGAGTTGAAGCCAAATGATCCGGCAGTCATGGATAGCATGGGCTGGATTCAGTTTCGTAAAGGTAACTATGCGGAAGCAGAAAATTTCCTGCGTAAAGCGCTTAATTTAATGGATGATGCCGAGATTATTGGGCACCTGGGCGAACTGCTTTGGGCGCAAGGTAACTACGAGGAAGCCAGAAACCTTCTAAGAGAAGCGATGGATAGGCATCCCGAAGATAGCTATATTCAAAAGCTGATTAAACAGTTTTCAGAATAAATCCTCCAGGCGTTTCGCTTGAATAAATATTTCGAAAAATGATTCTCAAGTTCAGGCCTCTTGTTTTGTCTTTGCAGCAAGCCAGGGCAGGTCTGTTGCTGCTGGCTGTGCTGTTTCTTGCCGCATGTACTACAACGCCTCAACCACCGCTCGTTGATGACCCTAAGCATGCGTGGGATGCGCGTACTGACTATTTATATGAACAGGAAAACTGGGTCGCGCAAATTACACTGATAGGTGACACTGATCAGCAAAAATTTAAAGCCCGAGCCGTCTGGGAGCAGCAGTCTGATACTTATCAAATTAAATTGCGTGATTTTATAGGCAGGACGATAGCGGTAATTGACGGCACAGCATCAGGGGTTGTCGCCAGGACATCCAAAGGTGAGCGTTATCAGGGAGATGATGCAGAAGCGCTTATACATGAGCTGTTTGCAATCAATATTCCAGTGACCGGTATGCGTTACTGGCTTCAGGGTGTGCCCTTGCCGAATGAAATCATTGATGACATTGTGCTGGATGACAGTGGCTTAACAAAATCACTCAATCAGCAGGGGTGGGCAATTTCCTATCTGGACTACGTGCAAAATGAACCCTACCAGATGCCGGCACAAGTGCTTCTGGAATTTGAAAATATAACGCTAACAGTCAAAATCAGTCAGTGGACACTCCAGTAAGCTGGCTGGCCCCCGCTAAAATCAACCTGTTTTTGCGCATCACACGACAACGTGAGGATGGTATGCACGAACTGCAAACGGCATTCCAGTTTGTGGACCTGTGCGATCAGCTTCAATTTACATCCAGACAGGATGCCCAAGTAATTCGTACAACGGAAATCGCAGGCGTGTCGAATGACCAGGATCTATGTGTACGGGCAGCCTTATTGCTGCAAAGCACCGCTAATGTGAAGCAGGGTGTCGAGATAACACTGACAAAAAATATTCCCATGGGCGGTGGATTGGGAGGCGCAAGCTCAGACGCGGCGACAACATTGCTGGTACTGAATGAAATGTGGTCAGTCAACGCCAGTGAGGATGAATTAGCCGATTTGGGCAAGCAGTTAGGTGCAGATGTGCCAGTGTTTATTCGTGGTCGAGCAGCATGGGCAGAGGGTGTGGGTGAGCAATTAACAGCCATTGAGATGGAAGAATGCTGGTATTTGATAATAAATACAGGAATTCATGTCTCAACAGCGCAAATGTTTGCGTATTCCCAATTGACACGTAATAGTCCCCAGCTCACAATATGCCCCCCTAAACCAGGGGAGTTCGGAAATGTATTTGAGCCGGTAGTACGGGCTCAGTATCCGAAGATAGATTCGGTTTTTGATTGGCTTGGTAATGACAGCCATCCATTCCTGACAGGAACGGGAGGATGTGTGGTTGCCGCTTTCGCAGATAAAAAATCCGCTGTTGAGATACAATCCCGGTGTCCACAAGGGATGACAGCATATGTTGCGCAGGCAAGAAATATATCGCCATTAAAAACCCAGATCGATACTGGACAGTGATGTTGCTTAAACTGGTTTAAGTGCATCAGAAAAAATAATTGGGCCGTCGCCAAGTGGTAAGGCACGGGGTTTTGATCTCCGCATTCGTAGGTTCGAGTCCTACCGGCCCAGCCAAATTCTTAAGCATAGTGTGGGATTAGCGTGACACAAGACAACGGACAATACGACGACAGTCGCTTGATGGTGTTTACCGGTAATGCCCATCCTGAGCTGGCACGGGACATAGTCGAAAAACTGAACATTCCATTAGGCAAAGCGGTGGTTGGTTCGTTTAGTGATGGTGAAATTCAGGTAGAAATACAGGAAAATGTGCGTGGCCGTGATGTGTTTGTCGTGCAGCCAACCGGTATGCCAACAAACGATAACATCATGGAATTGATGATCATGGTTGATGCGCTCAAGCGCGCATCGGCAGATCGAATTACTGCGGTGATTCCTTATTTCGGTTACTCGCGTCAGGATCGCAGAGTACGGTCAATGCGGGTTCCCATCTCGGCCAAAGTCGTAGCCAACATGATTTCCAATATTGGTGCTGATCGTGTACTGACAGTAGATTTACATGCAGATCAAATTCAGGGGTTTTTTGATGTGCCAGTAGATAATGTCTATGCATCGCCCGTATTGCTTGGGGATATATACAAACAAAAGTATTCAAATTTGATTGTAGTATCGCCCGATGTGGGAGGCGTTGTACGTGCCCGCGCAATCGCGAAGCGACTGGATGATGCGGATTTAGCGATCATTGATAAACGCCGTCCACAAGCCAATGTTGCACAAGTGATGCATATTATTGGTGAAGTGAAAAATAAAACCTGTGTCATCGTCGACGATCTTGTAGATACGGCAGGCACGCTGTGCAAAGCTGCACAGGCATTGAAAGAGCACGGAGCCAAGGCCGTCATTGCCTACGCTACTCACCCTGTGTTGTCAGGCAATGCAATCAAGAATATTGCGGGTTCTGAGCTGGATGAACTGGTCGTCACAGACACAATTCCACTCAGAGAAGATGCGCTGAACTGTGATCGCATCAGGCGGTTAAAAGTCTCGGGCTTGTTAGCAGAGACTATACGAAGAATTAGTTTTGAGGAGTCCGTTAGTACTCTGTTTATGGATTAAGGTCATGCCGACATCTAGTTTGTCGGCATGACTTTGAGTTGTGCATACACTGGTCGCAAGTGTGTGTTTTTTATTTAAAATATTTAGGAGAAATTAAATGAGCATCGATTTTAGTCTAGATGCCGAGCCACGTAGCGATTTAGGGAAAGGTGCGAGCCGCCGCCTACGTCGTACTGGCCGTGTACCTGCTATTCTATATGGCGCGGGTGTTGACCCAGAGAGTATTTCTTTGGATCACAATAAAATCAGACATAACCTGGAAAACGAAGCATTTTATTCGCATATCCTGACGGTGAATCTGGAAGGCAAGAAGCAAAAAGTAATTTTGCGTGATCTGCAACGTCATCCGGCAAAGCCTGTCATTTTGCATATGGATTTTCTGCGTGTGAGTGACGACCAGGAAATCAATATCCACGTACCACTTCACTTTATTGGTGAAGAAGTATGTCATGGTGTCAAGATGGAAGGTGGTCAGATTAGTCACCAGATAACAGAAGTCGAAGTGACATGTCTGCCGAAAAACATTCCTGAGTTTATTGAAATTGACTTGACGGAATTGCATATAGGCGATGCTGTACATCTTACCGAGATTAAAATGCCGGAAGGTGTGACGCTTACTGCCTTAACTCACGGGGAAGGACAAGATCAGCAGGTTGTGAATGTCCATGCCACTAAGGTTGTAGAAGAAGAGCCAACAGAAGCTCCTGTTGCACCTGAAACTGATGAAGAAAAGCCTGACAGCGAAGAATAGTGCTGTATTGGGTTTGACTGGATAAAACACTGATTGTGGCGGGCATATCCCCGATTCAGTTGATTGTTGGCCTAGGCAATCCAGGCGATAAATATACCGCAACCCGGCACAATGCCGGGTTCTGGTTTTTAGACCTGCTTGCCCGGCACCATCAAGTCAGTTTTCGTAATGAATCGAAATTCAAAGCGGAAGTAACTTCATTTGACTATGAAGGCAGGCGTGTGTGGCTGGTGAAACCTGCAACATTTATGAATCTCAGCGGCGAATGTGTTGCTCCCTTTGCCAAGTACTACCAAATTGCACCTGAAAATACTCTGGTCGCTCATGATGAGCTTGATCTGCCGGTAGGCACATCAAGGCTGAAGTGGGCCGGTGGGCATGGAGGGCATAACGGCATTCGTGACATCTTTAAGCATTTCGCCAAAGACTTCTGGCGTCTGCGTGTTGGAGTAGGTCACCCTGGGAGTAAAGAACAGGTGTTGTCGTTCGTAATGAAGCCTCCTTCGAGTAAAGAGCAAAGTATTATTGAAAATTCACTAGACCGCGTAATGGATACTATGACAGATGTATTAACAGGTGACATGGAAGCCGCAATGCGTGCACTACATAAAAAGCCAGACGAATAACAGGGCGAGCAAGACGGGAACATCATGGGATTTAAATGCGGAATCGTTGGTTTGCCCAACGTGGGTAAGTCAACACTCTTTAATGCGCTAACACGCGCAGAAATTGCTGCCGAAAACTATCCTTTCTGTACGATTGAGCCAAACGTTGGTGTAGTCCCTGTGCCTGATCCTCGCCTGGAGCAGTTAGCCAGTATCGCAAAATCTGAGAAAGTCATTCCTACTGTCATGGAGTTTGTTGATATTGCAGGGCTGGTTGCCGGGGCTTCGAAAGGTGAAGGGCTGGGTAACCAGTTCCTGGCAAATATTCGTGAAACAGATGCCATAGCGCATGTGGTTCGCTGCTTTGAGGATGACGATGTCGTTCATGTCGACGGAAAAATTGATCCGTTAAGCGACGTAGAAACTATTAATACAGAACTGATTCTTGCGGATCTGGAATCCGTTGAAAAAAGTATACAGCGACTGGGCAAGTTATCCAGGTCAGGTAATAAAGATGCAATTATTCAACTGGATGTCATGACTGCGCTGCGTGATCATTTGGGTGAAGGCTTGTCAGCAAGATCATTTCATGCAGATAAAGAACAGGAAAAAATACTTCATCACTTGCATCTGATTACGCGTAAACCAATTATGTATATTGCAAACGTTGATGAGAACTCGCTTGAAAATAGTGAATTGGCTAACAGGCTGTCTGCATTTGCTGAAAAAGAGCAGGCTCAATTTGTCACAGTATGTGCGCAAATAGAAGCCGAGATTGCCCAGTTAGAAGACTCAGAGAGAGATGAATTTCTACAGGACATGGGTTTGAGTGAGCCAGGGTTAAATCTGGTCATACGGGCTGGTTATGGATTACTCAGCCTGCAAACCTTCTTCACGGTCGGCCCCAAAGAAGCACGCGCCTGGACAGTGTTGCAGGGTGCAAGCGCCCCTCAGGCAGCTGGCCGCATTCACACAGATTTCGAAAAAGGGTTTATCCGCGCGGAAGTCGTCGCGTTTGACGACTATATAAAGGGAAATGGAGAACAAGGAGCAAAAGATGCCGGAAAATGGCGTCTGGAAGGGAAGGACTACCTCATGCATGAGGGTGATGTTGTACATTTCCGCTTTAATGTGTGACACCAATCTGCGCCGATAGAGATATAATAGATATAATCTGGATTTATTGACAGAATTTCGCCTGTCACGTATCTTGCGCAGCTCCATTCAAAATATGGCTATGTAGCTCAGCTGGTTAGAGCACAGCATTCATAATGCTGGGGTCGGTGGTTCAAGTCCACCCATAGCCACCATTAAATTCTAATTCAATAGTTAAGCTTTCAGGTGCTCTGTTTTTTTTCTCATTAATATTTAATGCTGCATGTTGTCTGCAACTATTTTACAAGCATTAGAAAGATTTGCTTGGTACTGATTGTCCAATCTTTTATCTATTAAGTGTATGAAGGTGGCAGGAAGCTCTGGTCTTATTAAGTGTAATCTTTTGATATATCTGTAACGACTTAAAAGCTGAAATATAATAAATTTAGCGCTTCCCCTTACGCCAGTCATACGGATTTATTGGGTGTGTGTCAGCCCATAGACCCCAACCGCGTTTTGTAGCCTCATTTTCTGCGGACTCATATCTACCTCTGTCCTCTGGTGACTGATCTTTTGCATAGTATCGGTACCACCATGCCATCCCTGATAGCAACTGGGCATAGTTTGCATTCAGGGTTAGCCCGCACTTTGAACAGTCCGATGGCTGCACCCATACCTTACCCAAGATTCTTCCACAACGGTCTTTCTTTGAAGATTCAACTCTGACGGTTTTACCTGCGATTAGTGTAGCCAGATGTTCACGGGACTTGCTTCCAAAAGGTTGGCCCCGCTCGGGAGCATCGATGCCCGATAAACGAACCCTATATTCGACTTTACGATTATCTAGAACCATAATTGTATCACCATCTGTGACGGCTATAACCTGGCCAATGATATCGGCCATCGCAGCTGAAGTGTAAAACCACGCTATAACAACTAGAGCTATTTTGATTTGTGTCGCTTTACGGCTCAAAAGTGGTCATTCAATAAGGATAAATACTTTGCAATTCAATTTAAAGATTCAGGCATTGCGACGTATTAACCCAAACAACCCAATCGCTGATCCAAAGAGCCAAAATGCCGCAGGTACAGGAACACTTGATACCGAAAACTCAATTTTTTCACCGGAATTAAATTGTCCATTTGATGTATATAGATTTATTGCGTCTTGTCTAAGCAAATAACTACCGTTACCTTCATTACAACATAATCCATCACCATAAGAATCGAAAATCTCAAAGAAGTACGATCCAGCAGCAAGGTCAAATGACTCCACTACTGTTGTATTACTTATTGAATTTGAGTAAAGAGGAGATGAGTATAAAATCAAGTTGTCAGGAATATTGGTTACTTGCCAGCTAATATCACTAGCGTAATCATCAAACACTATTTCCAATTCAATTATTGATGCATGCGATGCTTGAGAAAGAAGTATTGTTGCAATAATCCCTGTTAAAAATTTTAACAATTTACACCCCATTTGTTGATAGTAATCTTGAAGAATTCTATTTTGATTGTACGCAATTCTGCTCATTCATTCCTAGTATAGCAATGAACTTGATGTAATTCACGATCATACAAAGCTGTTTTCTATTTTAAAAAGTCCACTTTCGGCTCAAAATCTGTCATTCGGTTATGAATTTCAAGATTACTTCTAAATCCTTGCATCTCAAGAATCATTGTATTTTGGTGAGACATAACTGTTTCTTGCAATTCTTTATTGAATGACAAATTATCCATAGCAGTTTCCATACAATATAGCCACTGCTGTGCAAATTTGTCGCTGAGATCTACATGACGATGACGCAATTCAAGCCATTGTCCATTAATATATTTATCATTGAATATCTTGGGCCCACCGAACCAGTGAGTTAAAAATCGATATAAATTATTTCTAGCAGAATTTAGAATTTTAGCATGTGCATCACGCAATTCTTTAGTATAAGGATCAGAATCCATAACATCATAAAATTCATTCACCAAAGATTTTATCTCGGACATGCCACCGATTTGATGAAACAAGCTATTCACTTAATCGACAATGTCAGTTTTAGTGCTCGCTATAAACTCTAATACATCATTTCTTTCCTGATCTGGTACATTGAATTTATTTAACGTTTCTTCAAGATGCCTTACAAATATTTCCCAATCTTTCTCTGTAATCCCCATTCCTTTATGCGAAGTTTTATTATCGCGTCCAGTATAAAGAACAGGTCCACCCGCGCTCGCACATAAGTAGTCGATTAGTAGCTGTTTTTCTCTTTCCAGCCCATCTGTTCCACGATTATCCCAAAATCTTCTTAGTACGGAATCTGACATTAAGCGTGGAAGTAAATCGTCTACTACTGCAGATACTGAATCATAGCCGCCTAGTCTTGCATATAATGAGTTCTTGCTGGTCATAGTCTAGTCCTCACAGTAATGATCGGATATATCAATTTTAAGTTAACAAATGAATTTTGCCAATCCTGAATATCTGCTGTCTAATAATGATCGGTAATGTTAAATATCTGCTTTGGGCCGTTAGAAGATATTCATTGCTATACAATATTAGCATCCTCAAATATACTAATTCAGAATCGTTTTGAGTGTCTGCTTCCGACGGCGGTCTCAAACGATGGATGCAACACTTTATCATAGTGAGGAAACCATTATGGAGTGTGACAATGACATATCGAACACGGATTTATTATTCAACCAAACAAAAAAATGAGATGTGGGATCGCTGGC